>Ga0209713_10002634_pt1 | contig 11176 bp, 5 predicted proteins | sample ArcOceMetagenome_3_FD_187444 | JGI IMG/M metagenome (GOLD analysis project Ga0209713, IMG submission 187444) | Marine eukaryotic phytoplankton communities from Arctic Ocean - Arctic Ocean- Svalbard ARC20M Metagenome (SPAdes) (version 2) | ecosystem: Environmental > Aquatic > Marine > Oceanic...
TGGCGAGCACGCCGCTCGGCCTGTGCTCGGGTGCGCCCGCCCTGGCGCCGCCGCCCTCGTCAGCCGGGGCGCCTGCGGCACTGCCAGAGGCCTCCTCCGGCTGCCTGCCGTTGTCATCGTCCGGTGGCGACGCCTCCCCATCTGCCGCCGCCGCCGCCTCCGCCGCCGCCGCCGCCGCCGCCGCGTCGCTGCCCGCCTGCTTGGTGGCGCCCTCCGTGTTGAGGGCGTTTGCGAGGTTGTTGGCGGCGCCCGAGAGCTTCGCCATCGAGGGTCCGGTCGATCGCTTCGGCACGACGTTGCGGCGCATCGAGCTGCCGCCCGGGCTTTGGCTGTTGCGGAAGGAGGTGCACATCATTGCGTTCATGCGGCTCACAATGTCGGAGGCGAGCGCCGCGTCGCGCTCGCGCTTCGACTTCTCGCGGAGGATCTTCTGCTTGACGCCCGGGTAGTACTGCGTGACGCGGTCGAAGTCCTGCGCCGAGAGGATCATGCACTCGCAGTAGGTCTTCGCCTGCACCGACGCGTTGCGCTTGTACTCGCCGACGAGAATCCGCTCACCAAAGTACGAGCCGTCGCCGAGCGTCTCGACGACGACGCCCGGCGCCTCGTCGAGGAGCACCTGCACCATCCCAAAGGTGACAAAGTACATGTGCGTGCCGATGGAGCCCTTGCGCACGATCCACTCGTGCACGGGGTAGGCCTCGAACTGGAAGGCCTCGGCAAGGTTCTGCGTGAACTCGGTCGTCGTGTCCTGGAAGAGCGGCACCTTGCAGATGATCGAGTGGCAGATCGTCATCATGACATCCTTGCGCAGCGAGGGCTGCAGCTCGGAGGCGATCATCTTCTTGAAGTTGACGGCGGCGCCGCGCACGTACATGCAGTCGAAGTAGTTGCGGACGCGCCGCTGCAGCTCGGCGGGCACGTTCTTGCGCCGGATAAAGTTGTTGGTGGTGGTGCACTGCCGCTGGAAGGCGATGGCGGCGGCGTCCATCGACGAGATCAGCACGCCGGTGGCGCCGATGACGTACGCGATCGTGAAGGTGCCGAAGAAGAAGATGATGATCGAGAAGCCGAGCTGCAGGTCGGTGCGCGGCGTCATCGTGCGGCCGCGCCCCGTCAGCGAGATGACAGCAAAGTAGAGCGCGTGCACGAACTGCTCGCCCACGCCCTCCTTCTCGAGGCGGCGCGGCGGCAGCCACGACCAGAAGCACGTGTTGATCACGTCGTCGTCGCCGTCTCCGTCCTCGCCGTCAAACGTGAGGCATGTCGAGGCGGCGTCGGCGTAGCCGCCCTCGAGGCGCGCGCAGATGAAGTAGAAGCACGCGACATAGTACGAGAGGAGCACGAAGACGATGATCAGCTTGATCAGCTTCTGGCCGGCGTAGTTCGAGTTGTGCTGCATCTGTAGGAGCTCGTCGAAGGTCGCGAAGAGCTGGCTCGTGCGCACCAGCTTGTTGAGCCGCAGCAGCGGCGACGGCCCCACCAGCGGGATCAGCAGCTCTAACGGCAGCGCAGCGACGAGGTCAGCGAGCAGCGCCCCACGCAAGTAGCGGTACGCGATCTCGCGGCGCGAGCGCACCACCGCAAAGTCGCGCAGGAAGCCACGCGAGAAGTTGAGGCAAATGTCGCCGACGCACATGAGGTCGCACAGCGCGTCGAGCGCGATAAGCGCGGGCGACGGCCAGCCGTTGCTCAGCAGGAACGAGCAGCGCAGCGGGATCGAGAAGTGGTAGTACAGCAGCGGCACCACCTTGAGCGCTAGCCACGCCTTGCGCACGCGCGACGCCGGCTCGATGACGAACGCCGCGCTGCCGACGGCCGCCGCCGTGGCCCCCGACAACGACAACAACGACGGCGACGAGCGACGCATCCCGGCGTCGCGCCCTTGACGGTGCACCGGCGCAAGCTCCGCCGTTGTCGCCAGCGGCGCTTGCGGCGGCGACTGCGGCTCTCCATGGTGCGGCGCCACCGCGTTGCGCCCCAGCAGCCGCCGCACGAGGCCGCGCAGCAGTGAGCTGCCGTCGACCACGCCGTAGGCCGCACCTCTGCCCGGCGTCGCGTCCGCTCGTGTGGCTGGGTCGGTGCTGCCGACGGCGCCAAAGTGCGCCTTGCGCTCGGCATGGCCGCCGCCGCCGCCGTTGCAGCCCGCCGTCGCGACGCGCGAGGTGTCCCCAGGGTCCTCGGCGCCCCTCGCCGCCTCGGCCGCCCCCGCCCCCGCGTCGCCGTCGTCGTCGTCGTCGTCGGAACGATGGGACGCCGCGTCGCCGTCGTCGCTGCCCGCCGCCCCCGGCGGCGGTGGTGGCGGTGGCGGCAGTGGTGGCGGTGGTGGCGGTGCGGTGCCGTCGTCGTCGCTGCCCGGCGGCGGCGGCGCGGCGGCGGCGGTGGCGTCGGCGAGTGTGCTCTGCGTGCGGCAGAGCGTGCCCTGCGTCCCTTGCACGCGCAGCCCCTTCTGCTCGTTGAGTGAGACCATCTGACGGTGCTTGGCCTGCACGACGAAGCCGAGCCTCTCGCGCAGCTGCGGGAAGAAGACCAGCACCGCGTCGAGCGCCTCCTTGCGCAGAACGTAAAAGTCGCAGTACGTCCTGGCGACGACGGTCGCTGAGCGCTTGATCGACATCAGCACCGAGTACTCGCCGAAGAAGTCGCCTGACGACAGCGTGCCGACGCTCTCGTCGCACACGAGCACCGAGAGCTGCCCCTTGAGCACGAAGAACATCTCCTCGCCCGTCGCGCCCTCGCCGATGATCATCTCGCCCGGCCCGCACACCATCGGCTGCAGCAGCTTGACGAGCGACGACGTGAAGCCCTCCTCGGCGTCGCTGAAGAAGGGCACCTTCTCGACGACGCGCGCGGCGAGGTGGAGCATGATGTCGACGTGCAGCGCCTCGGGCAGCTCCTCGAGCAGCCCCATCTCGTCGGCGCCCTTGCAGTGCTCAAACTGGTAGTGGTAGAAGTTGATGACGCGCTGCTTGAGTGGCCCCGTCAGCTTGTGCTGCACCATCGAGAGCCGCACGTACTGCATCTTCGCCTGGAAGAGCCGCGCCGACTCCGACTGCACCTCGTCGATCGAGCCGATCACGCCGATGAAGTAGGCGAAGAAGAAGACGCCGACGACGAGGATGACGATCGTGTAGACGCCCTCGGTGACCGTCTGCGGCACCTCGCCGTCGCCGAGCCCCGTCAGCATCCCGAGCGACCAGTACAGCGACGCGAGGTACTGCGAGCGCACCGAGCGGGACTCGAGGCGCGCCGGCGGCAGCCACGGGTCGGCGCCGAAGCCCGAGGCGAGCGCGAAGGCGAACCAGCCGCACGCGGTGTAGTGAGAGAGCAGCACCAGCCGCAGCACGAGCATCAAAATCTTGAGCCACGCGGGAGGCGTCGTCGCCGAGCCTGCCAGCGACGGCAGCCGCCGGAAGGCGAGCGGCATCCGCAGCAGACGGTTGAGGCGCACCGCCGGCACCCACCGCCACAGCACCACCTGCAGCAGGTCGGTCGGCAGCACGGCGAGCAGCTCCCACGCGAAGCCGGTGCGCAGGTAGTGGCGCTGCACGCGCGAGCGGTTCTTCACCTTGTTGCCCGAGTCGTAGTAGCCCGTGTAGAAGCCCATCACGATGTCGGCCATGTGCAGCGCGTCGCACAGAAAGTCGAGCGCCACCAGCGGTCCCGGCTTCATGCGGAACGCCACACGCATCGGCACGGCGAAGCCGTTGTACACTGTGGCGAGGAGGCAGCCGCTGTACCACAGTTTGATCTGCCGCGTGTCCGGGTCGATGACCCACCGATCCGACTCCATCTCCGCGACGGCCAATGTCTGGATCGTCGACATGATCTCTTTCTGCCTCGCCGCGTCCAAGCTCGCGCGGAGCCGCCCCGAGTCCTCCGATCGCGACGCCTCGCGCGACTGCCTCCGCCGCCGCGTCGAGCCGCTGGCCGAGTCCCTCGACGATCGTCGCGAGGCGCGGTTGACGTCGTGCGGGCCGCTGTGCGGAGCGGCCTGCCCGTCGGACGATGGGCTGCGACTGCGGCCGCGAGAGGAGAAGGCCCCTGCGAGCTGCCCCTTGAGGCTGGCGGAGCGGCTCCTCGGCCCCGGGCTGGGAGGCGCGGCGCCCTGATCATTCGGATCGCTCTGCTCAGAGCAGCCCGGCCCACCGGGTGGTCGGCTGGAGCTCGTGCCGCCCAACTCGATGCCACAGCACGCGCAGGGCGACGCGTTTCTCACCGGGCTGCCCTGCGCCACCTGCCTCGGCGAGTCCGTGCGCTTGTCCCCCTCGCCTCGCGTGGCCTCGGCAACCGCCGGCTGCGCCGAATCCTGGCACGACGCGGCGGAAGCATCCGACCCAGGCGAGTCGACCGTCGGCGGAGGGCCATCGGCCGCGAGCATGGGCGCTCCGAGCGCCGGCTCAACAGCCGAATCGGTGTGAGCCAACTGGAAGAACAACGACTGGACGCGCAGACTTCGAACTTGCCAAGTCTGAGGCAGGTCAAGTTGTGGCATGAACACCGCATAGTTCATAGAGGTTTGTTGCATCGTGTTCGTCTGTAGGTCGGGAGGGCTAGTCCTTCCCCCCTAATCTAAGCGTTTTTCTTCGGAGGCTATTGAGGCTGTAGGTGTACGGCTTGTTTGCAACTGAGGCCTCGGTGCAGCTTCGAGGCAGAGCAGCATCACCGCAGAAGACAGCGCGTCCGCGTGGTGCGCTGGCGATTGCTGCGCTGCGAGGGCGTCGCGAGTCGAGTCCACGACACCGGAGCGCTCACCGCTTAGCGATCGCCGCTAATATAATGGAGGACGCCTCACTCTCACAGGACTTCCACGGCGCCTTCTCGCAGGCGTCGCAGCCGTTTGCCTTCGAGTCGCAGGACGACGGCCCGTCGCAGCAGGCGTACAACTTCCTCGAGGAGGAGGAGGACGACGTGGGCTCCAAGGAGCCGCTCGAGCCGCACGACGAGAGCCTCTCGAAGCCGCTGGAGGTGGAGGAGGCCTACCCCGAGGCCGGCGTGTCCGAGGGAGGCGCCGCACCGCTCGACTTTGTCGAGTGCGGCGAGGCCGACTCGAGCGCGCCGACCGAGCTGCCGTACTGGGCGTGCACGTACTGCAACATCCACAGCCCCGCCTCGGTCGTCAAGTGCTCTGCCACCGGCAAGTGGTTTTGCAACGCGAAGATACCCGGGCTGCCCGCCTCCTGCATCGTCTACCACCTCGTGCGCTCCAAGCACAACGAGGTCGTGCTGCACAAGGAGTCGCCGCTGGGTGAGATCACGCTGGAGTGCTTCCTCACCGGCACCAAGAACGTCTTCCAGCTCGGTGCGCCGCCCATCCCTCCCACCTCTCCGTCCTTCCGCCCCCTCCCCTCCTACCCACCACGCCGTCCCCCCACACCCACGCGCGCAACTCGAATGTGCTGCGCCGCCGCTGGCGTGCCGCCGCCACCGCCGCGTCGCGCCGCGCCGCGCATTTCCTCATGCCGCGCGTCTCCTCCTCCCGGGCGGCAGGTTTCGTGCCGGTCAAGGAGGACCTCGTCGTGCTGCTCGCGCGCGACACGGAGGTGCACTCGTCCGAGTACGACTGGGACCTGACCAAGTGGGCGCCGCTCGTGCAGGAGAAGGAGCTCGTCCAGTGGCTCGTCAAGCGGCCGAGCGACGCCGAGATGCTCCGCGCGCGCTCGCTGAACGTCGCGCAGATCAACAAGCTCGAGGAGCTGTGGCGCACCAACCCCGAGGCGACGCTCAACGACGTCCTGTCGACCGACGGCAACATCAACGACTCGGAGCCGACGCCGGTGCAGATGCGGTACGAGGACGCGTACCAGTACCAGAACATCATGGGGCCGCTCGTCAAGCTCGAGGCCGACTACGACAAGCAGATGAAGGAGGCGCAGACGCAGGAGAACATCACGGTGCGGTGGGACATGGGCCTCAACAAGAAGCGCATCGCCTACTTCACCTTTGCGCAGTCGGACTCGGACGTGCGTCTCGTCTCGGGCGACGAGCTGACGCTGCGCCACCCAGGCGACGCGACCCACGCGCCGTGGCAGTCGCAGGGCACCGTCGTGCGGCTGACGGCCTCCGAGGAGGTGGGGCTCGAGCTGCGCTCGCAGGCCAACGTGCCGGTCGACACCAACCACGGCTTCTCGCTCGACCTCGTGTGGAAGGCGATCGCGTACGACCGGATGCAGACGGCGCTCAAGACCTTCGCCGTCGACGAGACGTCCGTCTCCGGCTACATCTACCACCGGCTGCTCGGCCACGAGGTCGAGCAGCCGCCGATCCGCGTGACGCTGCCGCGCCGCTTCGGCGCGCCCGGGCTGCCCGAGCTCAACCACTCGCAGGTCTTCGCCGTCAAGTCGGTGCTGCAGAAGGCGCTCTCGGTGGTGCAGGGCCCGCCCGGCACCGGCAAGACCGTCACGTCGGCGTCGATCGTCTACCACCTCGCCAAGCAGCTGCAGGGGCAGACGCTCGTCTGCGCGCCGTCCAACGTGGCCGTCGACCAGCTCACCGAGAAGATCCACCAGACGGGGCTGCGCGTGCTGCGCTTCTGCGCAAAGTCGCGCGAGACGGTCGACTCGCGCGTCGAGTACCTCACGCTGCACTACCAGGTGCGCCACCTCGACACGCCCGACAAGGCCGAGCTGCACAAGCTGGGCATGCTCAAGGAGGAGCTGGGCGAGCTCTCGCAGGCCGACGAGAAGAAGTACAACCAGCTCAAGCGCGCGACCGAGCGCGAGATCCTCAACGCGGCCGACGTCGTCTGCTGCACTTGCTCGGCGGCGGGCGACCCGCGCATCAACGCGATGCGCTTCCGGCAGGTGCTCATCGACGAGGCGACGCAGGCGACCGAGCCCGAGTGCCTCATCCCCGTCGTGCTCGGCGCCAAGCAGCTCGTGCTGGTGGGCGACCACTGCCAGCTCGGGCCGGTGGTCATGTGCAAGAAGGCGGCCAAGGCGGGCCTCGGCCAGTCGCTCTTCGAGCGGATGGTCATGCTGGCGGTGCGGCCGATCCGGCTGCAGGTGCAGTACCGCATGCACCCGTGCCTCTCCGAGTTCCCGTCGAACACCTTCTACGAGGGGACGCTGCAGAACGGCGTGACGGCCTCGGAGCGGCAGCACGCCGTCGCCGACTTCCCGTGGCCAAACCCGAACCGGCCGATGTTCTTCTACTGCTCGATGGGGCAGGAGGAGGTCAGCGGCTCGGGCACGTCGTACCTCAACCGCACCGAGGCGGCCAACGTCGAGAAGCTCGTGACGCGCTTCCTCTCGGCGGGCGTGCTGCCCGAGCAGGTGGGCGTCATCACGCCGTACGAGGGGCAGCGCGCCTACCTCGTCTCGTACATGCAGCGCAACGGCGCGCTGCGCCAGCAGCTCTACGCCGAGATCGAGGTCGCGTCGGTCGACGCCTTCCAGGGGCGCGAGAAGGACTACATCATCCTCTCGTGCGTCCGCTCCAACGACCGGCAGGGCATCGGCTTCCTCGCCGACCCGCGCCGCCTCAACGTGGCGCTGACGCGCGCGCGCTACGGGCTGGTCGTGCTGGGCAACCCGAAGGTGCTCTCGAAGCAGCCGCTGTGGAACAACCTGCTCGTCCACTTCAAGGAGCAGGAAGTCCTCGTCGAGGGGCCGCTCTCGGCGCTCAAGCGCTCGATGGTGCAGTTCGCGCGGCCGCGCAAGTACGAGGCGCCCGCCAACCGGCTGCTCCCCGGCGGCGGCATGCGCGGCGTCGGCGAGCTGCCCGGCGGGCTGGGCGACGGCACGCCGCTGCCGATGCCGGGCGGCGGCCCACCGGGCGGCGGCGGCGGTGGGCCGCGCGGCGCGCCCAACAGCGGCAGGCGCTACGGCGGCGGCGGCGGCGGCGGCGGTTCGCAGGGCTACGACTCGCAGGGCTACGGCTCGCAGCGGTCGGGCTACCCGTCGCAGGACGGCTACGGCGTGCACTCGACGCAGCAGTCCTTCGGCGGCCTCTCGCTCGACTCGTCGCAGCCGGGCGGCGGCGGCTACGCGACCCAGCAGGGCTACGCCTCGCAGGGCTACGACACGCAGCCATACTACGGCACGCAGCCCTTCTCGTACGGCGCGCCGCTCTCGCAGTCGGACGATCGCGGCGGCCTCTCGCTCTCGCAGGACTCGTCGCACGTCGGCTACTCCTTCTCGGCGCACTCGCAGTCGCAGGACGACGCCTTCGGCAGCTACGCCTACGACGCCCACGGCGGCGGCAACATGGCCTTCGACTCGCAGTCGCAGTCGCAGTCGCAGGGCGCGTGAGACCGGCACGGACGAAGCGATGCGCGACGAGGACACCCGACCCGACCTGCCGCGGGCCGACGCCGCAGAGGTGGCGCAGGCCGGGCGAGGCGGCATGGGCACATGCGGCGCAGGCGCGCCGCGGGGCCGGACGGTGCTGTCGGCGACCGCACCGTGGTTTTCTGGACGCACCTGCTGAGCGAGCGGCTCCGGCCGAGCGGCGCCGTCGACACGAAGAACCGCGCGTGCGGCATATCACCCGAGCAGGCGCAAGCGTATTATTCGCGCGTGCCGCAAAGCGGCGTAGGCATGCGCGTGCGACAGCGTGGCGCGGGTCCGCACAGACCCGATCTGATACTAGGGAGATTTGCGCGTGTGCCAGTGCGAATACAAAATCTGCGAGCTTGCGATGTCAACCTACACACACGTCTGTGCCAAACGTCGATCAGTTTACGTCTCTTCGCTCAGCAGCCGCACTCAGTGCACGCTCCTGATTCACCACGCCGCGCTGCAAAAAGGCCAGCAGGAATATGGCACGGCCGCACGGCAGCAGCACGTTCAGTGCACTGTAGGCCGTCGGCATTATGCGCAGCAGCCTTGTGTGGATGGCGTCAATGTGTGAGATGCCGAAGCTCGCCGCGGCTCCGAATGCGTAGCCCGCCATCAGCGGGTCCGCACCGCCGTCGGGGCCGACGAATGCTGGCAGGTCCATGTGTGCTGACTCAGGGTCTCCTGGCAGGTGGGGCCAGCAGTGCCGGCAGGTGCGCAAGATGGCCGCCCGATTCAAGATTCAGTGCATGCAGCCGAGCATACAGTAGTCAACAACTTTAAGTTTTGGCGTGTTCCTGGGTTGAGCGTCGTGCGCGAGACTGGTCCAGCGTGAGCGCGATACTCTGCACATGGAGCGGGGTACGGTCGTCTGGGCGTCGGTGCGCGGCTTTCCTCCGTGGCCAGCCACTATCCGCTCGCGGAAGACCTTGCAGGGCCAGACGAGCTACAAGGTTAGGTTTTTCGCGACTAACGATGTGGCAAATGTCGGTCCGAGTGCTGTCACACTCTTCAACGAGCGGCTCGAACTGTGCGATAGGCCTCACTTTGGCATGGACTTTGGCAAGGTCAAGAAGGGGCCGCTCTTCAAGAAGTATAAGGTGGCCTGCCGCGAGGCGAACGACAAACTCGCGACGACGCAGGAGGACGACGCATCCAGCGACGACGATGTTGACGAAGCTGACGTCGCTGTGGCGCCCGCGCCTGCCCTGGCGTCCGCGTCCACGCCCGCGCCCGCGCCCGCGCCCGCGCCCGTGCCTGCGAGCCACTTCTTGCCAGGGATGGACGCCGTGCGAGCGATGCTAGTGCGCTTCCGGCTGGAGGGATATGCAGACGCGTTCGACGATCTCGGATACGACGACGTGCGCCACATTCTGGTCATGAGCGAGGGAGCCCTCGACGCCCTGGCCGACCAGTGCCACATGAAGATCGGCCACAGGGAGAAGCTCAAGTTCATGCTCGAGCACGAGCGCAGGTCGGTGCCGACTCAGTGACGAGACTGCGTGGAGTGGCTCCCGAAGAGCGAGTAAAGGCGGCGTAGTCGGCTGTGTTGAAGCGGTGCTGTGCGGCACTCGCTGGGTCTAGATTGACGATTAGTAGGTGTGGCTCGTATTCTGTATTGATTTCGATCTAAAGTATCTTAAGTGCAGGGCCGTAAGTCACGCAAGCTAAAAGAAGACACCTTCAACCCGCGCCAGGTGACTGCACGTACCTATGCATTACGGTCTGCACGAGCTGCTGCAGCTCCAGCAGCGTGCCGAGCAGCTTTTGCCCGTCGAGCCGGATGCCGCGCGGCTCGGGCGGCGTCGTCCAGCCCGTGGCATTGGCGTCGGGTGGCGGTTGCGCCTCGACGCGCGCCTGCAGGCGGGCGAACGCCCGCTCCGCCTGCTCGAGCCCGCGCTGCACCATCTCGATGCCCGCCTCCTGCTCCTCGAGCAGCCCGCGCATCGCGACCACCTGGCTCTGCAGCTGCGCCTCGAGCTCGTCGGCCGCGTCGGCAACAGCGGGGCCACCGCCGCCGCCACGCCGCGGCGCGGCCGGCGACGACTCGAGCGGCGGCTCGGACGACGACGACGCGCCCTCGCGCGATGCCTCGTGCCGTGCGGTCGACGGCGCCGGCTCCGTCGCGTCCGCGTCCGCGTCCGTTTTCGCTGCATCCGCCGCCGCGGCCGCCGCCTGTGCGCCCTCCCTCCGCTGCGTGGGCTCGCCTGTGGGGCGGCCGCCGCCCTCCACCTCCTCCTCCTGCACAAAGGACGCCTCGTGCACGTGCGGGTCGGCCACCGCCCAGTCGGGCGGGTTGATGAACCATCCAGGCTCCATGAACCACCACGCGGGAGGCTTGGAGACGTCGGGGCACACGATCGGGTTGGGCGTCCGCCGGCAGTGCTTCCGCGCCTCGAGGCACGAGGCGTCGTATAGGTAGCGCTTTGGGTCCTGCTGGCAGCCCAGATGGAAGGCCCACGTGACGGGGCCGCACTCGGGCAGGTTGGCGTTGATCGGCCCGCCCTCCGACTCCGTCCGAGTCACGCCGGCGACGTGGCGCAGGGCGAGCCCGGCCACGAGGGCGAGCTGTGATCTTCTCCTGCGTGACGCCATAATATTATGTTTTCGCTAACCAAACTTGGGTCGGGCTCGCTTAGGTGCGGTGGTGAGCACGACTTCTCGACGGGCGTGTTGGCCGCGCGGCGCGTTCCTCCAAAACCCTCCGCCCGGCACGCCAAGACCCACAGGCTCGCGTATTGCCTTAACCCTACTACTTGCATAACAGGCCCTTTACGGAGGCCAAGGGCGGGGCCACGGAGGCCGCCACGAGAGGCGCCCGGCACACTCGCAGCAGCCACTGACCCAGAGAACTCAACCCAAGCCTAACTTTTATGTAGGGAGACGCTCAACACGCA
>Ga0209713_10002635_pt1 | contig 11176 bp, 8 predicted proteins | sample ArcOceMetagenome_3_FD_187444 | JGI IMG/M metagenome (GOLD analysis project Ga0209713, IMG submission 187444) | Marine eukaryotic phytoplankton communities from Arctic Ocean - Arctic Ocean- Svalbard ARC20M Metagenome (SPAdes) (version 2) | ecosystem: Environmental > Aquatic > Marine > Oceanic...
GTGTGTGTGTCTGTGTGTGTGTCTGTGTGTGTCGGCCTGCTGCTCGCTCGCCATGACGGGCGGGTGTGGCTCAGCCTCCGGCGGGGCTCTGGCTTGGTCCAGCGAGGTCCGAGCATGCGGGTCGTGTGCGCTGGTTGTCGCCCGGCGACGTAGTCGAGCCCGCGGTCTCGCGCCCGCCCGCGCATGCTTTCCATGTCCGGCCTTGACAAGTTCCAGCCTCGGAGGCGCCTCCATCCGGAGCAATGTGAGTCTGTGCGTCGCTGACTGGGCTGCCGGGTAGACCGCTTAATCGCGCAGCGTGCCTGCACGACGCAAACCAGCGCAGCGGACCCAACAGCACAGTTTCACTGAGCCAGAAGCGGGGTCGCTACCCTTCAGGTCAGCCGCCGCCGCCCGCTCCGCACCCGCCTCCGAGAGCCTGCTCTCAGGGCCGCGACTCGCTCAGACGGTCACCGAGCCGCCACCCAAGGCTCAGGGCCAAAACCAGACCCCAATGCCTGCTACACACCGCACGCGCCCCGCCTGCCGAGCGGGCATCCCAGCGGGCATCGAGCCGTCCTGTTCCCTCCCCACGACGCAGGCCCCGGAGCTAGCGGACGCGAGCCACGGATGGCGGCTGAGGTGTCGTCGGGCTCCACCTTCCTGACGGGGACCTCAGATGAGGAAGACAAGGCCAAGCGCCTGGCAGCCCTGCGCAGCGCTGCAGACCCTGAGGAGGCGATGAAGTCGCCGGGCGAGGCGCTGCTGGGCAGCATGATGGGCGATGCGCTGGCGCAGGTGGTGCAGGACGCGGCCCAGCAGGAGGCTGCGCGGAAGAAGGCCTCCGGCATCGAGGAGGGCTCCGAGGAGCACTGGAACCTCGTCATGAAGAAGATCGCGCCGACCGGCTACAAAAAGTCGCCGCAGTGGCAAAAGGGCATCGTCGACCGCGTGATCAAGAAGATGGCCGGGCGGGCGAAGACGGGCGAGGGCAACCCGCTCACGCAGGGCCCGTCGACCGAGCGCATGACCGTCGACCTGTCGGCGATCGGGCTGTCGAACGAGGCGGCGCAGGGCTTTGTCGCCGACGAGACAAGGTGGCGCTCGCAGACGATGAGCACGCTGGGGGCGTCGACGAAGAAGAGCGGCGGCGTGACGATCGACTCGCTGACGCGCACCGGCAAGGGGCCGAAGGTGCCGCCCACCACCGTCGAGCGCGGCGTCTCCGAGAACCAGAACAAGGTGGCGCACTACGTGCGCGCCATCCAGGGCGAGCAGCTCGTCGAGCAGGACCTCGACGCCGACCTGGCGCAGATGAGCGCGGAGGTGGAGCGCTCGGTGGCGGCGAGCCAGGGCGGCTTCGCGCGCACGCTCCAGCAGACCGCCAAGGTCGAGCGGCAGATTGCGATCATCAAGAACCGCTGCCAGCAGCTCAACATCAAGGCGTCGCAGGTGGCGTCCGAGAACGCCGAGGTGCGCCTCGGCATCGACGACCTGCGCACGGAGAAGCAGATGCACCTGTTCGCGTGCGAGAAGATGCGGCAGAAGGCGGGCAAGATGGAGGAGGACATCTCCTTCCTGACGCAGGCCGCGCACGCCGCGCTCGACCAGCGCGAGAAGGTCAAGGGCAAGTTCATGTCGGCGCAGCGCGACGCGCAGCAGGAGCGCGAGCAGAAGCTCTCGATCATCCGCGAGCTGATGGAGCGCGCGGCGATGCTCGACGAGGACTGGGGGCTGCGCGAGGCCGACCTCGACGACGAGGAGGAGACGCGCAAGCGGCGGCTCTACGTGACGGGCCGGCTGCGGCGCGGCGAGCTCGAGGCCAAGGAGACGCGGTACGGCTTCCTGGCCAACCAGGTCAAGGGGTGGGACGGCGAGTTCCAGCGGCTGCAGGCCTTCACCGGCATGGACTCGAGCTACAAGCCGGGCGACGACCACATCGTCAACGAGGTGACCAACCGCTTCCTCGAGAAGGAGCGCGCGAACACGTCGCTGCTCCGCTACCTGCACGAGCAGCAGGCCGAGATGATCGAGCTCGAGGAGGAGCAGCGCCGCCAGGTGCAGAAGCGCGCGGAGCTCACCGAGCTGCTCGAGGCGGCGGCGAGCGAGGGCGGCGCGCCCGACAGCGGCGAGGCGCTGCAGGCGGTGCTCAAGGGCGACGAGGAGCGCACCGTGCGGACGGAGGCGACGCTCGAGTCGACGGGGCGGATCGTGCAGCGGATGGTGGGCTTCCTCTGGTTCGAGGGCACGCAGCCCGACCTCGGCATATCTGGGCGCACCGAGTGCAACGTCTCCAACCTCGAGGCGTTCATGCGCTCGGTCGAGGCGCGCATCTCGGAGATGTACCACGCCTCGCGCCGGCTGTGCGACCAGCGGCAGGACGTCGAGCCGCCGTCGGTGCTGCGCGAGTGGACGGCGGCGCGGCCGAAGAAGCAGCTGCACTCGACGGGCGAGATCCACGACGCGCTGCTGCTGCAGGCGGCGCAGCAGAACTCGCGCAAGGGCGGCCTCGACGACGACGACGACGAGGAGGAGGCCGAGCGCGCGCGCGAGAAGGAGTCGAAGCTCTCGCCCTTCCACCGCGTCAAGGTCGACCGCGCCAAGGAGCGCCAGCAGATCGTCGACTGGGCGCGCAAGCGGCAGGGGCAGATCGCCGCGCAGAGGGGCGCCCATGCCGACGACCCCGCGACGCAGGCCGCGATGACCAAGGCCATCTCGGCCGAGGCCACGCGCACCCTCGGCCGCCCCGCGATGCAGGGCTCGGCCGCCGTCGCGCTGCGCGGCTCGGCGAGCGCGCCCAGCCTGCCGTCGGCGCCGCCGCCGCCGCCGCCGCCGCCGCCGCCGGGGCCCGGCGCCGCCACCTCCGACGGCAAGTCTGCGTGCGCGTCGGCCTACACGGCGCAGCACGGCGCGGCGCCGCCGCAGCGCGGCACGGCCGACTACGGGCGCGCCGTGCTGGCGGCGGCCGAGAGCGGCGCCCGCGACGTCGACCGGATGGAGCAGCGGCTCGCCGCCGCCGAGGCGGCCGCCGAGGCGTCGGTCGCGGGGCTCTCGCAGACGAGCGTCGACGCGGGGGCGTACGACGACGCGCGCGCGAGCGGCAGGGGGCGCGCCGGCGGCGGGCGCGGCGGGCCGAGCCCGGCGGGGCGCGGCCGCGGCCGCGGCGGCGGCGGCAAGGCGGTGAAGAAGCCGCCGGGCTCGGGCAGCATGCCGTGGCTCGGGCAGAGCAGCTCTGCCGCGTCGGTGGGCGGCGGCGGCGGCGGCGGCGGCAACACGTCGAGCGGCGGCAACTCGCTCGGCCAGACGCCAAAGGACCTCGGCACGATGATCTACCTGCTGGGCACGCAGTCGTCGTCGATCAACGCGCGCCGCCTCGGCAGTAGGTGAGGCGGTGTCGGACGGGGCTGCGCGTGGCCCGTGATGCGAGGACTCCGAGAGACGAGAGACAGAACACGAGAGACGGAGCAGATGGAGAGAGAGTCGGAGTTGATGGACGGAACCGCTTCCTTGGGCGCGTAGCGCGTAGGCGCGCCGGGAGCCGGTGCGCTCTTGTCGCGCGGGGTCTTGCCAATTTAAAAAATGATACCTTCATAACAACACGCTATCAACATAACTGTCACCACCACTCACCATCCCCATTATCACAGCACGAGGGCTCCATCCCCAGGGTCGTGTCGACGGTCATGGAGAAGGACGGGAAGTGACTCGAGTTGGACTCGCCGAACGAGCTGAGGCCCCAGACGGGCGGCGTCGAGTCGAGGGAGAGCGACGCCGTCTTTGCTGAGTCAAAGGCCTTGTCCAGCAGATGCAGTGGACTCGAGCACGGAGGCAGGGCGTCGCGCGTCGAGGTCCGGCTGGCCCTGGCGGGGCGATCCTCGTCGAGCTTGCGGCCGGTGGCCCACTCGGAGTCCAAGGCGTCGCGCGCGGTGCATCTCCACTTCGGGGCGACCGTCATCAGGCTGTCGATGAGATCGACGGCCTCGAGGCTCAGGTGGCAGGACCGCCTGTACAGCGCGAAGACGCTCTTGGTCAGCGACTCGCCCTCGGCGACCAGGTGCGCCGCCTTGGTGAAGCGCCAGTCTGCGGCCGACGCCTCCGTGAAGGGAAAGAAGCCGCAGAGCATCGCGAACAGGCTCACGCCAAGCGACCAGATGTCGGCGATGCGGCCGTCGTACCCGTGCCGCGTGACCGTCTTCACCTCGGGCGCCGCGTAGCTCAGGCTGCCGCACACGTCGAAGAGCGCATCGCCCGTCCGATCTGTGCTCAGCCCGAAGTCGCACAATTTACACCTTCCGTCGACGAGGAGGATATTCTCGAGCTTGAGGTCGCGGTGCGCGATGCCCTGGTCATGGAGGAAACCGACGGCACTTGTGACCTCGGAGAAGTACCGCATCGCCTCCGCCGCGTCCCGCAACCCCCCAGGGCCGTTCTTCAGGACCTGCTGGAGCAGGTCGCCGCTCGCCAGTTCAAGGAACATGAAGACCATCGGTTGACCCGGGATCTCTGTGGCGCCTCGGAGGCCGATGATGCCTTCGTGGTGTGACAAACGTTGCAGCAGCTGCACCTCCTTCACCGCGTTCTGGTAGCCAGCGGCGTTCGTGTAAGTGGTCGCCTTGACGGCAATTAACTCGCCGGTGGTCGTGTCCGTGCCCCTGATCACTTGGCCATACCCGCCGTTGCCGAGCACGGTCGGCTCCACTGCGACATGGCCAACCATGACTTGTTGCGGAGAAGTGGAGACGTCGAGCATGTGGTCGCGGGTGTGACGTGGTAAGATCGTGGTCGCCATTCACTGGCCGCGCACGCACGCCGCGCTTGGTCTCGCTTTGACGACGCACGGTCGCCACAATCCAGCGCACGGTCCGTTGGGTGGTTTGACCGTGATTTCCATTGCGATTTTTTCTGGAACTTTGGGCTTGGATATTCACACATTAGCGCCGGAATCAATTCATTTATCGTAGAATTTATTGTATGGTGTTCCGGCTCGGCTATCGCTGGGTAGTTCAGGCCCACGATGAGTGGCGCCGAGTCACCGAGATTAGCAGATGAAGCGATTTCAGAATTGACGTTCGCATACTCCTGCATGCACGAGGGAAGTTCTGCCAAGCGCCGCTCGCGCCCGCAGCATCCAACGCAGCATCCACCAATGACGGCGCGCTCGCCGTTCCAGCGCTTGCATCCCTCTGCCGATTGCTGTCGACACAAGGCCGCCTTTGGCCCGCTTGCGTGCGTCGCGTACGGTGTCGAGCTGTGGCGCACCAATCGGAACACGGCGCCCACGCCCGCCGGATGTGAGGCGCACTGCAGCGAGAACCCGGCGTGCGCCTTTTTCAGCCACAGCCGACGATTCCGATCGTGCACCTATTGTTCAGCCTGCGATCTCACCGCGGGAGGGCTGAATGCCGCCCACGATACCAATGAGCTGGACTATGGCAGTCGCGAGGCGCTGCTCTGGCGTCCTGGCTACTCGTCATGGGCAAAGGGCGAGCCACGCCGCTACGAGCGTGTCGACAAGCACGCGGTGGTGCGCGACCTGACCACGCGCTGGCTGCAGGGCAACTACAGCGAGCAGCTCTACGCGGGAGCCGGCCGCATCAATCCAGAGACGCTGCGCATCATCTGGCTGACGCTCGTTCCGCGAGGCGCACTGCGCGGCCTCACGGCGTGCAAGCACAACGCAAAGCCGCCTCTGCAGCCGTTCTTCCGTCCGATCTCCAACGCCCATGCCAACGACCCTGCGATGTCAATGTGGGTGCATCAAAATGGCCCTCACGAGCCCATTGCTAGCCACGGCTGGGCCGAGATCACGCACTGCCCGGGCCCAAAGGATGGCCCAACGTGGAAGGGAGCGGCAATGTGGCTCTACGTCGCACCGGGGTCAGGCGTGTCGATGAACGTCGGGCGTACAAAGGTCTTTCGCTCCTTTGAGCGCGCAGCCAACTTCTTGGCCAATGTCTACTGCCGACCACCCGACTGCAAGTTCAACGTGACCGACTGCCCACAGAGCGTCGAGACGATGGCGAGTCCGGAGCCGCCCAACGGATGGCGCGTCGTCTTCAAGGGTGGTCGCGCGGTCGCCGTGCCACGGATTGCCGCCGACGCGCGAACGTTTGGGCCCACGCCCAATGCGGAGGAGCTCGACACCATTCAAATCCTCGACCACTTTGAGCACTACTCGCACGAGCGGCGGCACGAGATCGTCGTGCTACGCCAGCCCGAGTGCGCTCAGCTGCGGCACGATACGCAGGGGCTGATGTGCGGTCGCCACCCGTACCTGCGCCCCTGCCCGCCCAACAGCGCCGCCGTCGAGCGCGTCGCCACCTGCGGCAAGGTGGGAAGCATGTCGGCGTCCGCGAAGAAGATCACCGCGCGGCTGCAGCGCTTCGAGGCGCAGCGCTGCCGCAGCAGCCCGTGCTACGTTGGCAACGACTCGCACACGTACTGCCCCGTGGGAACGGAGATGGTGCGCGCGCCGAGCAGTCGGGGCGGGGTGGGCGGGGAGGAGGATTAAAAGTCTGCATCACTACCCAAAAAGCATACAAGCTGATGTTACTCGGGACAACTTACGCAGGACAATACGCCACGACCCTGACCCAGGTCTGCCCGACCGATAACACCTCAGTGCATTTCACTACCCACCACTCATCAACATCACTCATCACTCAGCAGGCATGTGCTGGCCGTAGAACACCCTGTACTTTAGCCTGTATAGCTGCATTCGTAAATCCCATCACCCATCAGAGCTTCGACTCGAGAACATGCTCGAGAAGGCCGAGCATTCCCTTGACTATCTCGAGACCCTTGAAGTTGTACTGTCCGATGAATAATCGGCTCCACTCCTCGAACTCGTCCTTCGAAAGCGTGCCGGCCTGGTTCAGGTAGCGTCCAACCCTAACCAGAGCCGCAGGAAGAGCGGCCTCGGATCATTCGCCGACTGCGGGAGCGCATCGTCATCCCCATGGTCCCATTCCTCGTGCATCGGAGGAGGCTCGACGACCTCGCCGGCCAGGGAGCGCGTCAGCATGTGTAGCCGCGTCGAGATGCGTTGCCGAGGCACCCTCCGCCCGAACCGAGCGTCGACGCCCGTGGTCATGAGGGAGCATTAGGCGGCACCGCCGAGCGGGCGCCCAAGCGTGCTGGCTCTGCCTCGAGCTCCTCATCGTAGAACTCGGATCCTGCGCTGCGATTCCTTTGATCCTCGGCGGCGAAGATGGTGGCCGCACGCACCATGACACTTGCCATCTCCTCGGAGCGCGACATCTGACGCGCAACGGCAGGAGGGCGAGCGCTGGCACTGGTGGTCGCTGGCTCGATGCCAGCCTTGGCCTCCATGTTCGCAAGCATCTCCCTGAAACGGCGGGGCGCCACGAGCGTCTGCAGCAGGAGGAAGTACTTGGTAAACTCCTCGAAGGTCACCTTGCCATTCGAGTCGACGTCCAGATGTGCCATCGTCGCGAGCACGGTCCCAGAGTCGTCGGCCGCACGGATAAAAGAGCTCAGCTCGCCAAGCTCGATGATGCCGTCGTCGCTAGTGTCGATCTTAGCTGCGGTCGAGGGCCATGTGGCTCGGTTAGGACAGGCATGCGTTGTGCCTGCATGGGCACCGACTCACCGAACACTGCCGCCAGCCGAGGCAGCCAGTCGATGACTGATTTGGCGTTGAGGGTGAGCGTGCGAGTGAGTGGCGGCGGCATGTCCAGGCGCGTGCGCGCCCGGAGGAGCAACGCCGCACCCGCGACCGCCACGGTAGCCGCGCCGGCGATCGTGAGCTTGGTGACAGCGGCCGCGGACATGGGTTAGTTGCGTCTTCGTGAAGTTAATTTTCGTTTCGCCTTTTTAGGCACGGCTCACCGCCTACAGTGACCAACCACGCGGGGCGGGCCGTGTGGTGCAGTCTGGAGCCACATACTTTGTGTGTTGCATGGTGTGTTGAGAGTGAGTGCGGAGCGTGGAAGGCGTGTGTACAGTTTTCTTCTTTGACACCGTCTGAAACATAATGGAGCACACACACGCACCCCGCAACTATTTTCACGACACCCAGAACCTCGAGACGACTCTTCGGAGCAGCCCGCTGACGAGGCCGACCGGCCCCATCTCGATCTCCTTGAGGACGTCGAGGCCGATCTCGATGACGATGAGCACGATGATGATCCACTCGAGCCGGTGCGAGTTTCGCGTCTCGAGCTGGTTGGAGAGCCCCTCGAGCAGGTCGTTGACGATGTCGAGCTTGTTGTTGAGGATGCCGACGCGGTCCTCGACGTCGAGGTATGTGTTGACGCGCCGGTAGAGCGGCTCGAAGGCCTCGGCCTCCCAGAAGAACGTCGGCGAGTCGAGGATGTTCGCGTAGAGGTTGGCCTCGTTGCGCTGCAGGAAGACGCGGCCCGTCAGCGTGCCGATCTTCTTGGCCGAGAAGGACGAGCGCCCCGTGCGCGCCAGCTGCTCGGGGATCTCCTTGATCTCCTCGGTCGTCGCCTCGAGCGCCGCCTCGAGCGCCGAGAGCTTGGCCGACTGCGCAAACGCAAACGAGATCGCGAGGCGCTCCTCGACGTCGTCCGTCGCCAGCTGGATCACGTTGTTGGCGATCCGCGCGAACGGCGGCGGCGGCGACGGCGAGATGCCGCAGCTGGTGTCGTCGGCGCCATCGACGGCGTCGGTGGCGGCGGCGCTTGTCGCGTCGACGGAGCCGGAGCCGGAGCCGGAGCCGGAGCCGGAGCCGCCGCCGCCCTCCGCGTCGCCGCCCTCCTCCGCGTAAGACGCGTTGCGGAAGAGCATGAACTCGACGTCGGACAGGTCCTCGGCCGACGCGGTGCCGCTCGGCTGGATCAGCTCGGCGCACGGCGCGAGCAGATCGAGGAAGCGCGCCTCTATCTCGCTGGGGAAGCCCCACAGCAGCACCGGCCCGTAAGGGAACAAGAAAGCGTCGCCGATCTTGTTGTCGCGCGGATCGAGCGAGGTGAAGCGCACGTGCACGACGTCGGCGTACGAGACGATCGAGATGCGCTCGCCAAACACGCGGAAGCGCTCGTCGGACTCCATCGTGCCCACGGCCGCCTCCAGGTTGATCGCGGCGAACTTGCAGAAGGTCGACATGCGCCGGTAGCCCTGCGCGAACGCGCCCTCCAGCTCGGCCAGCGACGTTTCCCACAGCTCCTCGATCGGCGGGCGCGTCGTGCGGCGCACGCGCCTCGTGCGGCCGCGAGGCCCGCTCGAGTAGCTCACCGTCACCGCCGCCACCTCGTTCAGCACGGCGCCGCCCAGCTCAACGCCCAGCTCCTCCTCGGCGCCACTCGTCTCCTCAGGCGCCGGCGCGATGCCGAGAGCGGCACAGTGCCGACTGACCGGCGCGGCGCGTAGCAGCGGCGGGCGCACGTGCAGCCCAACCACCAAGGCTGAACTCAACACGAGCATGATGATGCCGGCGCATGCTGCATACTCTTCGTTCATCATCATCACGTCGGCCATCTCGTGCGCCTTCGGCATCGCCTTCGGCATCACCCCTTCGGCATCACCTTCGGCATCGCCTTCGGCATCGCCACAGTCGGCCATGTCGGCTCGCTACACGCTCCACGACGACGGCGAACGCTCGCCTCAGACCAGGCACCGCGCGCTCGCTCTCGGCATGCTGTCCATCGCGCTAATATCTGCCGCCGCCTTACTGAGCACGCAGAGTGCCTCTGACTCGCCGCTCGCCGCACGACTCCGCGAGCTGTCTGCCGCTCACCAGGCGGGTCTGCTGACGGACGAGGAGTTGGCGAGCACAAAGTCGCACATCCTGCGGGAGTTCGTCGGCATCTCCTCGTCTGTCGGCATCGCCGAAGAGATCGTCAAAGCCCCGCTGGTGCACAGCTCCAGCCGGCGCCGGAGCTTCACGCACCCCGCACCGACACAGTCGACGCCGGCAGCCGATCGAATGGCCATGGCCCGCGCTGCTGGCGAGGCCTTCGACACGCTGATCTGGTCCGACGAGTTCAGCGGTGGCGCCATCAATATGTCCACGTGGCGGCACGAGATCTCGATGGGCGGCGGGGGCAACTGGGAGTTCGAGATGTACATCAACAACCGGTCGAACTCCTTTGTCAGGGACGGCAAGCTGCACCTGAGGCCGACGCTCACGCAGGAGACCCTCGACATCGCGACGGCCTCACTCGACCTCTGGGGCGGCCAGCCAGCCGACACGTGCACGTCCAACGCCTTCTTCGGCTGCCAGCGCGACGCCGCCAACGGGCTGCTCAACCCGGTGCAGAGCGCGCGGCTGCGCACCGCCGAGTCCTTCGCCTTCCAGTACGGCAAGCTCGAGGTGCGCGCCAAGCTGCCGCGCGGCGACTGGCTGTGGCCGGCGATCTGGCTGCTGCCGCGCGACCAGCAGTACGGGCCGTGGCCGGCCTCGGGCGAGATCGACCTCGTCGAGTCGCGCGGCAACGCCGCCGGCTACGCGGCGGGCGGCGTCGACCGCGTCTCGTCGACGCTGCACTTTGGGCCGCACTGGCCCGAGGACGGCTGGGCACGCGGCGCGCACGCGGAGGCGACGACGGCCACGACGGGCGGCGCGAGCTTCGCCGACGGCTTCCATACCTATGGGCTCGTCTGGACCGCCGACGGGCTCACGACGTACATCGACGACCCGGCCAACGTGCTGCTCGACGTGCCCGTCGGGCCGGGGGGCTTCTGGCAGCGCGGCCGCTGGAATGGCACGCGCTACGACAGACCGTGGGCGGGGGGCGGCCGCGACGCGCCGTTCGACCAGCACTTCTTCCTCGTGTTCAACGTCGCGGCGGGCGGCACCAACGGCTACTTCCCCGACGGGCTGGGCGGCAAGCCGTGGGCCGACGCCTCGCCGACGGCGGCATCCGACTTCTGGGCGGCGCGCGACGAGTGGCTCCCCACGTGGGGGGAGGGCGGCACCGAGTCGGCGATGGTGATCGACTGGGTGCGGGTGTACCAGTAGCTCCCAGTCCAGCCGTACATAAACCCCGCCGCACGCCACGAGCCGTTTAACACTCCAGCGGGCGGCCTTTAGATTACTTTAGATCTTAGCTTTGCCTAAAGCCGCCGGTCAGGAGGGCCCCAGGAGGGATACACTGATCCCGAGCCAGCCGGACTCGCGGGTTACCCCGCGCCGGCAGGTCGGAGATCAGCTCGGTGTCGCTGCCCTGCTGCGTTGCGACGTGGCCCGTTCTGATCTAAGACCAGGACAGTA
>Ga0209713_10002636_pt1 | contig 11173 bp, 3 predicted proteins | sample ArcOceMetagenome_3_FD_187444 | JGI IMG/M metagenome (GOLD analysis project Ga0209713, IMG submission 187444) | Marine eukaryotic phytoplankton communities from Arctic Ocean - Arctic Ocean- Svalbard ARC20M Metagenome (SPAdes) (version 2) | ecosystem: Environmental > Aquatic > Marine > Oceanic...
GCTCGACGTGGTTGGTGCCGGCAGCGGGCAGGAGGCAGGAGCGGGCGCGAACCAGTGGCGGGCGATGGGGGGCGGGGGCCCAGCGGGCGAGAGGGGTTCGAAGGCAGCGAAGCATGCGGGCGGCGCAGGAGCGCAGCGCGCGCGAAGCGAGCGGCGGGTGTCCTTCGCCCAGACGGTTGAGGTCTGGGAGGTGGAGGGCAACACCGCGCTCGAGAGGGCGGCGGCCCGGGCGAAGAGCGAGCTTGCTCAGGCGGCGGCGCGCCACGAGGTGGCGGCGGCGGCCGGCGCAGGCCCGACGGATCGGGCCGATGCGGCCCCGAGAGGGTCGGCGGCAGCGCGCGCCAAGGACGGCGGGCGCGACTGGTCCGCAGCGGAACGCAGCGTGCTGGACTCGCTGGCGGACGAGAGCCGTCCGCCATCGCCCCAGCCGCAGGTCGGTGCGGCGCACGGCGCGCGGCACGAGAGGAGGACGGCCGCTGGCTCGACGAAGCGAGACGGGCGGCCGACCGAGCGAGACGGAGCGACGGGCGCACCGAGGCACGCCCCACGCGGCGCGGCGTGGGCCGAGGTGCTCGTTGTGTTCGCGGGCGAAGGCGGCGTTCGTGACCTCCCCGCGTGCCTTCGGGCGCGAGGGTTAGGCGTCACGGTCGTCGACACGAAACAAGGCGGAGCGCGGCATGATGTGCTGCGCGGCGAGGTCGGCGACGCCTTGCTGCGGCGCGTGCGCCGGCGCGAGTTCGACCAGGTCTTCATCGCAACACCGTGCGCGTCGTACTCGGTCGCGCACCGGCCGCAGCTGCGCACGAGGCGGCAGCCCGACGGCCTGGCGAACGCGCCGCCCGAGTGGCGCGCGTACCTCGCCAAGCACAACGGGTTGGCGAGGTGGACGGCCGAGTTGATCGCCACGGCTCACAAGGCGGGTGCAGCTTGGGCGTTGGAGAACCCGGCGGACCGAGGCGACAGGCAGTCGCCGGCGTGGTGGGAGAAGTACGCTGATCACGCACCGATATGGCTGAACGAGCACATCGCGGCTGCGCTCGGGACGACGGGCGCGGTGAAGCGCACCTTCGCGCAGTGCAGTTTCGGCGCGCCGTGGCAGAAGTACACCACGATCGCGCACTCGGTGGAGCTGCGCGAGGCGATGGAGCCGCTGGACGCCATGAGCTGCACACACGGTGACGTGCCGCACGAGCAGTTGGCGCATGGGCGCGACAACGAGGGGCGGAGCCGCGCGGCGCAAGCGGCGGCGTACCCCCCGCGCATGAACGAGTTCATCGCCGAGGCGATGGCAGAGGCGCTTCGACGAGGGCGCGACGTGGGCGCGCCGAGACACAAGTCGCGCGGGCAGAGCGGCGGCCACGTGACCGATGGCCCCGGCCTCTTCGGTCTCGTGGCAGAGGCGTGCGAGGACGCGCGACATACCGCCCCGCGCTTCGCATCGCTGCGCAACAAGCGGGCGGCCGAGGCGTCGGCGCTCGCGCTCGAGGCGCTCCCGGGCGACTTGCACGCACCGATTGCGCCGTCCAAACCCCCAGGGCGCAGGGCGCCGAGGGAGGACGGTGTCGAGGCGAAGGGCGGAACGACCGAGCGCGCGCGGCGCGCTTCGCTGCGGGTAGCGCGCATGGCGCTAGGACCGGTGCCGATCGCCGAGCTCTTCGACGGCGACCTCTACGAACGGGAGGTGCTGCCGTGGATGCAGAGGGCCGACGCGGCGGGCGCCGCGTTGCGCGAGGGGCGACAACCCGAGGCGGTGCCGACCGTCACCATTTCGCAGGAGCAGATGGCGGTCTTCGCACGGGATGTCGTGTGGGACTGCTCAGTCCCAGCGGACTGCAGGCCCGTGGAGCGTTCGACGCGACGCACGGTCTTCCCTGGGAGACGACAGATCGACCGAGCTGCGCTGCGGCGGGTGGCGTCCCAGCTGGCGTGGCACGACACCGACATCGTGGGTCAGGCCGGCGAGGGCGGCGTCGAGGTGCGCTCAGACTGCGCGCTCGAGACCGTCCTCGCCTTCCACCACACGGGGGTGGCGGCCAACTTCGCGGCGGCGGCCAAGGTGGTCGACGCCGACATCGGCGAGGAGTGGGTGGCGCCGCCGGTGCGGCATCTGCCCTTCGTGCCGTGCCGCATGCTGCCGCGCAACGTCGTCATGCAGGAGCGCGTGCGCTGGCGCGACGACGGCAAGGGCGGCAAGGTGCTCGAGCAATACCTCAAGCCGAGGATCACCCAGAACTCGAGCTACGGCGACGAGGCGTCGGTGAACGCCGGCGTGTCCGATGACGAGCGCGCCATCGCGCTGCCGACGGTGCAGGAGCACGGGCGAGCGTCGGCGATCTGCGACACGGCGGGCGAGCTCGGCGGCGCCCGAGCCGAGCGATACGTGGTCGACGCGGAGTCGGCTTACCGCTTCTGCCCGGTCCAGCACGCCGACTTGTGGACGCAGTGTTTCTGCTGGTGGGGCGCCGACGGCGCGGCGGGCGTCGCGGTCGACCGCAGGCTCGGGTTTGGCGGGGCGTACGCGCCCAACCGATTCGAGCGCGTGTCGACACTGTGCGCGGCGTACGTGCAGCGCCTGCAGGGCGACTTCGACGATGCACAGCCCCCGCCGGCGCACGCGCGGCGGTGGTCGCAGGCAAGGGCGGCGGCGCAGCAGCGCGGCGAGCTGCCCGAAGGGCACGCGCAGCTGCAGCCGCGTCACCTGCAGGTGTACATCGACGATTTCTGCGGGACGGCTCTCAACGATCCGGTCACACCGCCGCTTGAAGTGCGCGGGGTGACCATCGATCCGATCAACACGAGCGCCACGGGCGGCACGCCGGCCGCGCCGGGCTCGCGAGTGCACGTGCACGCGCAACTCACGGTGGTGGGGCTCGCCACGCTGGGACTCAGCGCGGCGCCGAGTAAGGTGGTGGTGGGCGACCCGACCATCGGCCTCGGCTTCGAGCTGAGCCGCGACGAGCGGCGCCTGGGCGGCGGGTGCATCCGCTGCCCCGCGCTCAAGCGCGCGGCGCTGCTGCGTGCGATGGCGAAGCACGCGGAGGAGGCGCGCGGCGGGCGCGTCGAGCGAGGCAACGCGGAGACGACGGTGGGAAGGTTGTGCAACATGGCGCAGGCCTTCCCCGAGTTGAAGGCGGCGCTGCATGGCGGCTACGCCGTCACGAAGGCGACGTGGCACGTCGGCGGCCGACGCCGCCGCCCGCCAAAGCTGGAGCTTCGGGCGGGGAGCGACACGGCGCGCAACTGGTTGGAGCTACTCGAGCTCGCCGGCGTGCTGCTGGGGAGCAACGAAGGCGTGCCGCTGGCGCCGGAGCGCAGCTTCCCGCCGCGCACGGCGCCTGGCGCACTCACCGTGATCACCGACGCCAGCGGCAAGGATGGCGTCGGCGGCTACGCGTTCGACGCCTCGGACCCGGGCCATATCGTGCTGGTCGCGGAGACGTGGGCGCCCGATGTCCAGGCGGCGCTCGACCGCGCGGCTGCCGGCGGCTCGACCGAGCCGGGCCTGTCCATGCCGTCGGCCGAGACCTTCGGGCAGTGGGCCGTAGCGGCGGCGGCAGCGCGGGCACTGGGGCGACGGCCGTCTATGGTTACGGCGGTCGGCGACTGCGCGCCAGCGGCCGGCGCAATCAATGCCGCGTCGAGCGGCAACGCCCAGATGCGGCGGCTGGTGCAGGGCGGGCGCGACCTGTGCGAGCAGTGGCTGGCAGTCGCGATACCGCGCGAGTGGAACCTCGACGCGGACCGACTGAGCCACCCGAGCAACCTCCCGACGCTGCGGGCGGAAGCGGAGGCATCGGGCCTCCGGGTCACCGTTGCGGAGATCCCGAGCGAGTGCTGGCAGGCACTGCACGAGGCCATCGCAGCGGGCGTCGCGCCGGCCTCCAAGCCGAAGCGGGCTAGGAGGGCGCGTGGCAAACCCCCGGTCGCAGCGGGCATGGCTGCCACTGGCGCCTCCCCGTAGCGGCCGGGAGGGGGATGTCCGAGCGAAGTCGAAGGCGAAGCGAAGGCGAAGGAAAGGCGAAGCATCTCGCGAGAGACGAGGGCGGCTTGGCCCCGGGATGGCTGGCAGGGCCTGCCTGCACCACGGGAAGGGCCCGCCCCCCGCGCTGTTACACCCTCCCCTACCTTTCTCACTCCTGGAGTTTTAATGGACAGGCGTGAGGTGGGGCTGGGCGGAGACGGCGGCGGCCGACGGATGGCGGCGCGCCTGCAGGGGCGGCGCACGCGCATCAGCGTCAGCGGAGTGCTTGGGATGCGGTGGCGCCGCCTACCGCTCCGAGGCCTCGGATCTCGACACCGCCGTTCGGCCATGGGACGTGCGGGACGAGCTGGTCCGAGATGAGGCGCGCCAGCGTTACTTCTACGGCGCGCCTGACGTCCCGCAGCAGCCATCGCAGCGAGCCGAGCGTGCATGGCTTGTGGGATCTCTCCACGTGCGGGCTGCCGGCCACTTGGAGGAGCAGAACGAGGCCGACTGCGCGGCAGCGGACAGGGCGGGCGAACTCAACCCGGACACGGATCGATGGTTCGCGGCCGCCGAGAATGAGACGCTCGGGTACGGCGGCCGCGCGGGACCGGCTCCGCCGGAGTTCTACGCGCGCGGCGGTCCCGAGCGGGTGCTCGCCAGGCCCAAATCGCTGTCGGTCGACGACAAGCTCGGGGCAGGCTGGCCCGACGGCTCGGACCTCGGCTCGGAGCCACCCGAGCCCGAGTCCCAGGTTGAACCCGAGCTTCGAGCACCGAAGGCGAACATGGCAGAGCTCATGTCGGCTGGGTCGAGCATGGCAGCCTTGGGCTGCTTCACGATGGGGTGCCCCGGTCACCTCAGCGGTGCGTGGCGGCGCGCCGCGCGGCCATCGGCTGCGTCTGAGGCGGCGACGGCGCGCTCGGGAGGGACGACGGCCGCAGCGACGAGCGCGGCGGCGAGCTACCCTCCGGCGACGACGGCGGCGCAGGCGGGCCTCGGCAGCACCGCATGGCCGCGCGCCGGGGAGAGGATGCGGGCTCTCGCAACGCGCCCGATGCGCACGGCGCCCCCGCCGACGACAACGGCGGGCGACCCCGCCACCGTGCGGGCCGAGCTCCTACGGTGGGCCGCGGAGATCGGCTTCGGCGGGGGCTTGGACGGCGAGGACGACCCGCTCGTCGCCGACGGGGAGTCGGAGCTGGCGTTGAGGCTGCGCGGCGACGTGCGCGCCCGTGCGAACGAGACCCTCGACCTCGGGCGCCTGCGGACGGCGTTGGGCTGGGCGCGCGAGTTCAAGGAGGACACGCGCCGCGAACCCCTGCTCAAGCCGCTCCGATGGGAGGGCGACCTGCAGGCGATGAGGTACAACCAGGCGACGTTCGATTCACTCGCGGAGTACATCCGGCAGCGCGGGTCGAAGCGGCGCGGGGGCCAACCGGGCGCGGTGGTCTCCTCCGACACGATCTCGTCATACGTCGGCGTCCTGCGACTCCTAAGTGGAAAGGAGGCCGGCTACGCGGTGACGGGCAAGGTGGTGAATGTGACAGCGCCGGCGGCGCTTAAGCGCATGCGACAGGTCGATGGGCCGCCAGGCGAGCGCACGCTGCAGCGCGGCATGCGCGCGGCTATGATGCGCAAGCTGGCGGCACAGGGCTTCGACCGCAGCTCCGCCCGCGGCCTCGTGAACTGGGCAGCAGCGCTGCTGGCGCACAACCTGTTGCTGCGCGGTGGCGAGCTCGGCGTGGTCGACGGGAAGCCGCTGGACACGGCACGCGACCTTACATTGGGCGCCGTCGAGTTCATGCAGCCGAACGAGGAGAGCGACGGCATGCCGTGGATGACGGTCGACGTCGTCGCCATCAAGGACTTGGTGGCGCGCCACAGGTCGGTGCCGCTGCCGGTGAGGCGCAGGCAGATCGGCGGCGCGCTCGGGGACGACCCCCTGTGCACCTACGATGCAGTGGTACTCCTGATGCGGCAGCGCCTAGGCAGGATGCCCCCGTCCGTCGGCCGCGTCGAGGGCGCCGCAGCGCTGACAGCGCTCTTCACGCGGGGGTCGCGGCACAACCCGGCGAGGGGTACGTGGCGCACTTCCGACACGAACAAACTGGCGCAGGAGATGGCGGCCGCGCTCGGGTTGGACGAGACCGAGTTTGGCGGCAAGTCCTTCCGGATCGGCGGCGCGACAGACCTCGCGGCGGCCTACGGAGTGGTAAAGGCCGAGCGCCTCATCGGACAACGCGGCCGCTGGAAATCCGACGTGCAGCGCCTTTACGAGAGGGCGCTTGCGTCGGAGCACCTGGGCGCCTCGGCGGCGATAGGCGAGGCCGAGGGCCGCGAGCTGGAGGCGCTGTGCCGGGGTTGGGTGCAGCGCTCCACCTTCCGGTGAGAGGACACAACGGCCCGGGAAGGCTGCGTTACGCGCCACCCGGGTCAGCGACACGAACCCGGCGAGCGAAAGCGCGAGACGCCGCGCAACGCGGTGCGCTGCAGCGCGAAGGAAAGCGAGACGAGAGACGAAGCGCGCGAACGCGCAAAACGAGCCACGCAGGTGGGGCTCCCACGCCAAGCCGTGGGGGTCAAACCGGCTCCGATTCGACCCGACGTGGCAGTGGGGGAGTTGGCATAGGATTCCCACCGCGTGATCTTGAGATTTGGCGAGCCGGGTTTCGTCAATTGACGAAGCCAGGTTTCGTCAATCTCATTGAGATCTCGGTGACGAAACCGTGCTAACCCTTACGCCATCATTCGCCTAGCCCTCTTCAAATAGAAGGGTCTTGGCAGAGTGACAAGTCGTTAACGAAATAATAAACCCCGAAGTTTGCGAATCATGGAGCTAGCACTCGTAAGATATTTTCCCCTCAACAGGTCGGTGACCTTGGTCTCCGGCGTGTTGGCGGCTTATCTTTGGGGCTAGCTCCCGTGGTTCGATGGGCCCGCCCAGCCAAACTTACCTCCTTAAGGAAAGTGCGGCACGGCAGGCCAATCTGCACGGCGCATTTCTTCGGCTCGGGGCCGAAGCCTCAGCTGTTTTTCTCCCACCCTCCTCCCTTGCGACGCGAGTGGGCGAGGACGAATTCCGATGCGATCACGCGAGGCACGACTAGTCGTAGCTTAGAGACCCGCGGATTGGTGGTTGGGGGAGTTGGCATAGGATTCCCACCGCGTGATCTTGAGATTTGGCGAGCCGGGTTTCGTCAATTGACGAAGCCAGGTTTCGTCAATCTCATTGAGATCTCGGTGACGAAACCGTGCTAACCCTTACGCCATCATTCGCCTAGCCCTCTTCAAATAGAAGGGTCTTGGCAGAGTGACAAGTCGTTAACGAAATAATAAACCCCGAAGTTTGCGAATCATGGAGCTAGCACTCGTAAGATATTTTCCCCTCAACAGGTCGGTGACCTTGGTCTCCGGCGTGTTGGCGGCTTATCTTTGGGGCTAGCTCCCGTGGTTCGATGGGCCCGCCCAGCCAAACTTACCTCCTTAAGGAAAGTGCGGCACGGCAGACAGGCCAATCTGCACGGCGCATTTCTTCGGCTCGGGGCCGAAGCCTCAGCTGTTTTTCTGGGGCTGATGCCCGCGAGCGCGAGCATCAAGCTGGCCATCGAGGCGGCCATCCAGGCCGCCAACGCGGGCTACCAACCCATGGATGAGTCCGAACCAGTCTTTGACACAACGATGACAGCGGCGATAGCGGCAAAGCATTTGGGGGGCACGCTCCTCAAGGCGCACAAGACCGGCGTCGGCGACGCGTTCTGGTACGTACCGGCCCGTGCGGAGTGCGTGACCAAGACGGGCACGGGCGAGCACAAGGTGTCGATCGTGCAGAGCGGCAACGATGGCAATGGAACGGCAACCAAGCTATCTGACATGCGAGGCGGAGAGTGGTCAGTGACGCACGCGGTGCGTGCGGTTCTCACCTCCTCGCAGGGCGCGGCGGGCGCGGAGGCTTCCTTGTTCGTGACTGGGATCCCAGCGAAGCTCACGCCGAAGGCGGGCGCACAGCTGACTCACTTGGTGTTGAGCGTTGGAGGTGCGGCGAGCGAACTGCCGGTGGAGGACGCGCTGAAGGCCGCGGGCCTTTCGTGGCGGCCGTGGAACGGCTGCACGGCGAAGGAGGCGATTGTGCCAGCAGGCGACGGTCTGCCGGACCTGGCCGGCGCGCGCGTGAAAGCGGTCAATCTGATCACTATCGCTGGCAGCGACGACTTTAGGGCTCAGACGGCGGTTCAGGCGCTGGGCATTGCGAGTACCACGTCCCAGAGCAGTATTGGCGACGTAGCGAACATCATCGCGAGCTGGGCCGGCTACGCCGACGCGGCGGACGCGGTGGCGGTCATACTGGCCTCAGTCGCAGCAACATCGGCGCGCTGCGCGAAGGCACATGCGGCTGCGCGAGCGCTGGTGACGGCGCTGCGAAGCGAGCTTGCGGCGCTTACCTCGGAGCAAATGGCGGAGGTGGCGAAGCTGCGCTCGCAGCTGACGGCGATTGGAATGGCCCCTTCGGGGGTACACATTGGCGCATGGCTGCAGGGGCTAGCGGTGCCGGTGGCAGTGCCCACGCCGACTGGCCTCGCGGCGGGGCCGCAGGCGGCCATGCCTCCGATCGCGCCGGTGGGCACGACGACGGCGGTCACCGCGTGCCAGGCGGAGGCGACGCGACGGGTCGCGACCTTCGGCGACCTTTCCGACGCGACGAAGGCGACTATGGTGGCGGCGCTGACAGCGCAGCTGCTGGCCGAGGGGTGGGGCGCGGCGGCGGTCGCTGTGGCGACGGCGGGCCTCGACCCGCTGCGCATCGCGGGCGCGGAGAGCCTACCCCCGACCCAGGTCTTCGCGGAGATCTCGAAAGCGATCAACAAGTCGGTGCCAGAGGTGCTGACCTCCATCTCCGTGGAGCGTGGCTCCGTCGCGGATGAGGGGTCGGCCATGTTCATGTCGGCAGAGCGCGTGGCCGAGCGAGCGGCCGACGATCTGCGCTTCATGGCGGAGCACTGCGGCACCAAGTTCGAAGCGAAGCCGACGTCATGGGGCGAGGCAGCGCAGCGCGTCGGCGAGATCATGTCCGCCTTCGCGCGCGCGCGCAAGGTGACGGACGGCGCCCCGTCGGCGGAGAGTGCGTCGGCGCGGCTCGCCAAGCGCCTCTCGTCGAGCGAGGACGAGCACCGGGAGGTGTCCAAGATCTTCGACGCCAAGGGCGTGGTCAAGGGCACCTCGACGGCGGCCTCGCTTCTCAACCCCCTCACCACCGAGTCTTTCTTGCGGAAGGAGTCGATGGCGAACCGGGAGAGCGACGAGCTCAAGGAGGTGCACAGGTTGTGCGCCTACGACGGCGACGAGGGTCGGGCTTGCGAGGCGCACATTCTGAGCGACGGCAAGTCCAACGGCTCGATGGCGAACAAAGGCGAGGTGCCCCCGTCAGTAGTATCTGCCCGCGAGAACCTGGCCTCACTCATCGAGGATACGACCGAGACGTTTATGGGCGAAAGCCTGACGGGCAAGGCTGCGAGCGACGAGGTCGCGCGGTTTGCCACGTCCGTTGTGACCGCCAACATCTCGACTGCCGACGCAGTCAAGCTGTTGGGCGCGCGCAAGGACACGAAGGCGACAGTGGGCGGGCGCATCGTCATGAGCGGGGCCAGATTTGGCTCTATGACGGGTGCGCACCACGCCCACGCCACCTGCGCACTCGGCCGCCCAAGGCGCCACGCGGAGTGCGCACCCTCCCACACCTTGTGCACGCGCGCATGGCTGCCGGAGGCGCCGCGCGGCACATCGGGGTGGGAGGCGATGGCTGCGTCGCACGCATGCGAAGCACAGCGAATATTAGGGGCGGAGCTTAGGGTTAGGGTGCGCGAAGCGAAGCGAAGCGACGCGAAGCGAAGCGAAGCGTACGAACCGCGCGGCGCAGGGAGAGGTACACCCCTCACCTCGCGCGCATTGCATCGTCGCAGGGCCGACGTGGCAGGACGACTTCGGGACCGCGATGCAGCGCCTCGGGCAGCTCCTCATGGTCGTCTACGCCACCGCCTGCTGTCACCCGAAGGGCGACCGCGGCCCGGACTTCGGCCTCGGCGACCTCGCACGCGCCGTCAGTGGCTCGATGAGCTCGGCGAAGTGCGTCGAGATCTTCGACCACCTCTTTACGCGCGCCGCCGGTTTGGCGCGCAAGCGGCGGCAGCGACCCGACGCGGCCCCCCTCGACTGGGCCGCGATAGTCGGCGAGGCCGAGAGCGTCAAGTTCGGCGCGTTGGTCGGGACGCAGGAGGCGGAGGACACGACGCGCCGCATCATGCGGGAGGAGGGCAGCCCCTCCGGCCGCAAGTCACCGCGGCGCGAGGACGAGACCGACGGCGAAACGAAGCCGGAGGGCGGCGCCAAGCGCGGCAAGCGCGCCGGCAAGGCCGAGAAGGAGAAGGAGGCGAAGCGCGTGGCGGCCGACAAGGCCAAGGAGGCGGCCGCCGTCACGCGCGGCCTTGGCGAAACGCACATCTCGCCGCAGGCGGAGGCGGCGACGGTGGTGGCGTCCGCGGGCGACGTCACCGCGGCGATTAAGGCGCTCGACCTCAACAAGTCTGACCTCGTGGTGAAGAACTTCTCCACGGGCGAGGTGCGCGAGGAGACGGCCTCGCACTTGTTCAACAAGGGCGTGAGGCTCTGCTTCCCCGACATGAAGGGCTCGGACGCGCCATGCTTCTTCGCCTGGATGGCGAAGTCGGGCTGCAAGGGCCCCAACGCGCCCGGCAAGCCGTGCGACAACTGCAAGCGCGCGGAGAAGCTCGGCGCGAAGGCAGTCAAGCCGCCGGCGGAGCTCATGACCGCGATCAAGGCGAAGGCGAACGAGAGCACGAAGGCCTTGCTCAAGTAGGAGGCCGGCGACGGTGGCGAAGGGGCAGGGGGTGGTGACGGGCAGGGACGGTCAGGGGCAGCAGGGGTGGGTGGTGGTGCAGCGGCGGCGGACGTGGTGGCCGCCCCGGTGCCTGCGGCGGCGGTTAGCTCCTCGTCAGGGGGGCGAGCCTACGGCGTGGGTGCAGGGGTGCCGACGCGGCTCGACGTGGTTGGTGCCGGCAGCGGGCAGGGGGCAGGAGCGGGCGCGAACCAGTGGCGGGCGATGGGGGGCGGGGGCCCAGCGGGCGAGAGGGGTTCGAAGGCAGCGAAGCATGCGGGCGGCGCAGGAGCGCAGCGCGCGCGAAGCGAGCGGCGGGT
>Ga0209713_10002637_pt1 | contig 11172 bp, 8 predicted proteins | sample ArcOceMetagenome_3_FD_187444 | JGI IMG/M metagenome (GOLD analysis project Ga0209713, IMG submission 187444) | Marine eukaryotic phytoplankton communities from Arctic Ocean - Arctic Ocean- Svalbard ARC20M Metagenome (SPAdes) (version 2) | ecosystem: Environmental > Aquatic > Marine > Oceanic...
TAAAGCATGACTGGGCGAATATGGTTGCACTTTTAGACTAAAAATATGCAATCGTTTGCTTTTTAAGAGATATTTTTATTCATATTGTTTGGATTGGAAATAACTCACTGCCAGAGCAAAAGTGTACGCCGGCGACCATACGAAGCGAAAGGTCTTCCACTGATCGAATTAGATAACTTTGCCCGAGTAGTTATGGCAACCAACGACACTTGGGCGGTACCAGCTGGCCATGATGAAAGGCGGTTTTTTGTCCTGGAGGTAAGCAGTGCTCACCAACAAGATACTGCTTACTTCGGGGCAATAGATAGGCAAATGCGGTCAGGAGGCGATAGTGCATTATTGCATATGCTTCTTAATCGAGACTTGTCTGACTTTGATGTAAGAAACGTGCCACAAACCAATGCTCTAGCGAGCCAAAAGCTGAAAAGCCTCGATCCGCTGGAGACGTGGTGGCACGATTGTTTAGACGAAGGTTCCATAGGCTTTTGTGATGATGAGGGTCGATTGCTGGGCTTGAACAAATTATTTATTGGTTCAGTTGGCTCCGTGTGCTGGCCCCGATTTGCAGCGACAAAGTGCCTTTATGATGCCTACACTGTCCACAGTAAGAGTATGGGCCGCAGATACCCACTACCCAGTAGTGAGTTCGGCAAGCAGTTCAGCAGGTTAGCTAAAGTTAGTCGTACACGACCCAACGTGCATGGTTCACGGGTGACAGGATATGAATTGGCGCCATTAAACGATGCCAGGCAAAATTTCTGTGACTTTCTTGGTCATAAGCTCGTGTGGGAATGAGCATTGGTCAGTGCTCGACATGGGCTCTGGCATCATATAATCCTTTGATAACCGCACTGGCGCTGGCCGCGTCAGTGCGGTCAGGGGTGTCACACTATGAGACCAACATTCCTTCTACACACTATTAGCCGATTCAGCAAACTCTCTCTTATATTTAAATATTCAATTTACCTATGACACCCCTGACCACTATGACTAACCTATACAGTGCAAGGGTTTTTAGCGAATACACAATGGTTTCTAGTGTCTTGTTTCACATAATTGTGAGGTGTAGTACTGATTGTGTTCGACATAGCACTAATACCTCCCATAAAGTTATTGTGAAGGTTATAGTTCTGGGAATTCGTTAAATATTATTTAGCAGTTCCGTCAACAGACTTTCGACTTAGTTTCAATGAGTAGTTTGCTGCTGTGGGTTATGTGGTGGCAACCCGTTGCACCAGTCGAACATTTAACAACGCATAAGAACATCTGACGTTTATCACCAGGCTACGTAACTTGCATCTTGAGTTCGCTAACCGGACCAGCAATGAGTTTGTTGATCTTTTAGGGTCAAGTGATCTGGCATCTGTGCCTAAAGAGATCTACTTATCTAAACGCTAATCGACAACTTATCGAGCCGATCTTGCGCTCTTTTTAGACCAGCTGCCACGCTATATGTACGGACTAAAATTGAATGTATTTCCTCACCAAGTATTTTAATAATATCAAAATATTCTGGTATTGGGGGCCTGACGCCACTTTGCACCTGACCTTTACGCTCTAATTCATCAACGAGTTCCACCACCGGGCTCACCATTTTTACCTCAGGGTCGGCACTGGTTGAATAACGAGTGCTCGAATAGTTACCATTTAAAGCATACCATTTGATCAGCTCTGGCCTAGTTAAGTATTTCATGACACGCCAAGCAGCATCTTTGCTTGCCTTGCTCATATTGTTGGGGATAGCTAAGGAAAAGCCCCCAATGGGCGACACAGAAGCCACCCCAACTGCGCTAGGTGGAGCGCAATAGCCGACCTGCCGAGCAACAGTTGTGTAATCACTTAACTCCACCATGGATGCTCGGATGGACCAACCATATGTCATCGCAGCCTCGCCTTTAGCAAAAGTACGGATCCGCTTATCCCAATCGCAAGTTAGGCTGCATGGGTGAGCATAATCGAGTAACTCTAAAAGATATTCCATCGTCTTTTCGCCCACCTCGGTATCGACTCTTGGGCGTCCTTGATGAAATAATCTATTCGACTCTGTGCTTTGCAACATGATGCTTTGGCCCATAGACGCCATAGTCTGCATAAAAGTATGGGCTATGGGAGTACCTATCCCATAGTTCATGACAATACCACTTAAGCCTGGCTGTACCTGATGTAATTTCTGTGCGGCTTGCAAAACATCGTCAACTTGCTGCGGTGGGCAATCAATATCAAACTCTTCAAACAGATCGGTACGGTATAAAAATACCTCGCTAGTGGATTGAATAGGAATACCATATTGGTCGCCCTGGTAAGCTGATCCCTGCCAGGCAGCATTATGAAAATCTGTAAAATTGAATTTCTCTTCATCGATTCTATCATTCAGAGGCGCTATCATTTTTTTAGCAACAAATTCACCTAAACAAGGCAAATCAAAGGCAATGAGATCGTACTCAGACTCCTCTAATAAAGCGTTACGAATGGACTCTTGTCGGAGATCATCCAGATTCATCACCACCATCTCTACAGTGCCACCGCAAAATTCATTAATTTGACGAGGATTATCTGCCAGAAAATTAAAAGTGGGATCAGTGGGGCCTAATATGCGTAGCTTTTTATCAAAACCGACCCCAAAACTTAAGGCCGAAGGAAAAGATAGGGTGCTGGACGCCATATAAGAAGCACCAAAATAGAAGTCATCCAACGACTTGCCACCCTCATTAAAACCAAAAGTAACGCCGATGTGAGATTTAAGTTGAAATGCATATTCTTCGAATCTGCCGATCAGCTGTTTGGAAGGATGTAAGGAAAAAGACTTTCCAGTTTTGGAACGTTGACGTTTTAGTATGTAACCGTCATCAATCAATTCATTAATTCGGCGTATCGCTGTGCCATAGGGCACATTTGCTGCCATCGTCAGGGCTGTTTGGGTAAGGATTTTACCTTCAAGATGACGGCGCATGGCATACAAAATGATGTTCCAACGAGAATCCACACCAGACAAGGTATTTTTTCCCTGCGCCATAAACTGTATTTTTTCTACAAATTCGAGGATAGACAGTAATTCAGTTTGGGTCATGGCCCTACCAATTGAATTGATAATATCGACAACATTTTACCTAGGTGTGTTATGGAAGTCATCCTTCAATGAGAGTGGGCTCGCCGAGGATTCACCAGCCACTGAAATAAATAGGTGGAGCCGCACTAACAACTTCCACCATAAGCTTGGGAGCTCCAATAGCCTCTGTTTTTTGTGCGCTCATGGCTAGGAATAGACTGGCGCAATGGCCTTGCGTTCTTTAACTGATCGATTACAAGCAAGAGCTATAGCTAGGGCATTGCGACCATCAAATTGATTACACTCTATAGAATTTTTGTTTTGTACCGCATCAATAAATTCATCAATAATAATGCGATAGGATTGTTCATAGCGCTCCAAAAAAAAGTATTCTAGTGGTGACGCCATATTAGTGTGGGTGTCAGAATAGCTGAGTAACGAGTGTTCATGTTGGTTTTGTGTTTGCAGCATGCCCTTGGAACCAAAGGCTTCTATGCGCTGATCAAACCCGTACACGCTCCGCCGGCTATTGTTTACATGGCAAATGGCGCCACTGGGCATCATCATCATGGTCATGCTGGTGTCGATATCACCCAGTTCACCGATCTTAGGATCAACAAGACAGGACCCGGTGGCCATGACTTCAAGAGGTAACTCTTGGCTGATCCAACACATCAAATCAATGTCATGCACTGTGCTGTCAATAAAATAACCCCCAGAACTTTGTAGGTAGTTGACTGGAGGTGGACATGGGTCTCGACTCGTCAGTAGCAACATATGCAAATGACCGACGTCGCCTGCTAATACGGCTTGTCGAAGTTTGCTAATTTGTGGGTCGAAGCGGCGGTTAAAACCCAACATAAAAGGTATTGGATACTGGGCTAACGTTTGCAAGCACTGATCGACCCTTTGTATCTCTAGATCAATGGGCTTTTCACAAAACACCGCTTTTCCAGCTTTTGCTGCCATAGTAACAATGTCTAAATGAGTCGGTGTGGGGCTAGCAATAATAATGGCATCGATAGCCTCGTTATTGATGGCCACACTAATTTCTGTGCACGCATTTGCTTGGTATTTATGGGCTAGTTTGGATGCTGATTCTAGTGTTCTACTGACCACATAAACGAGCTTACAATGTTCATTTTTCGACACATTATGGCAATATATTTGACCCATACGACCAGCACCGATCACTGCAATATTAATCACGCCTTGGCATCCTCAATAATCATTGCTGCACCTTTTTCGCCAATCATTACTGCGGTGGCATGAGTATTGCCCGATACCACGTTAGGCATAATAGACGCATCAACGACCCGTAAACCCTTTAATCCGCGCACTCTTAAACGATAATCTACAACAGCATCTTCTTGCTCTATTGTGCCCATGCGGCAGGTCCCTGCGCCATGCAGCAAAGACAAACCATTTTGCCGACAGTGAGCTTCTAATTCAGCCTCAGTTTTTGGGCCTGGCCCCGGGGAAATTTCGCTTTTCACAAACTCATCCATGGGTGCTGTTTGAGCGATTTTTCGGGCCTGTTTGAGTCCTGCGATGGCCGCATCAATGTCATCTTGATGCTTAAGAAAATTAAATTTAATGACGGGTGCGTCTTGTTGGCTGGAAGTCTTGATGTGACAGGAACCTCTGGATTTAGGCCGAATATGTTCAGCCAAAATCGTAAAACCGGAAAACGGTTTGGGCTTCAAATCTTCGCCCGTATTCCAAGCCATTAAAGTAATCATCATATCTGGGGTTTTAATATGAGGAGCTGTGGTAATAAAAGTATTAGAGTAATTACCATTGTCGGCAAAGGGACCAGTTTTAAACACTAGGTACCGTAACAACTGTAAGCCGCCTAAAATCGGATTATTGTATAAATCGTTAACGGTAATTCTTTTGCTGCACTGATATTCTGCACTGATACCGAAGTGGTCCTGAAGGTTTTCCCCCACTCCTGGCAGCTCGTGCTGAACTTCAACACCGGCTTTCTCAAGTACCTCTCGATTACCTATACCCGACAATTCTAGAATCTGTGGTGAGTTGAAAACACCACCGCAAACAATGACTTCTTTAGTCACAAAGCTATCATATTTTCCAGACTTGTTGCTCCAACGAACACCCGTCGCTACGCCGTTCTTTAGAATAATGTTCTCGACCATTGCACCAAGCTGCACTGTAATATTTTGCATTGCAGGCCCAGTTAAAAATCCCGACGCGGTACTCCAGCGCCTTTGCTTTTTAGTATTGATTTGTACATAGCCTGTGCCGACTTGGCCGGCACCGTTAAAGTCATTGTTGCGGGGGGAGCCAAGCGCCTCAGAAGCACTGTGGAAGGCTTCACCCAGAGCATGATTAGAGGGCAAATCGGAAACTTCTAAAGGGCCACCCACACCATGGAATTCGCTTGCACCGCGTTGTTGATTTTCTGATTTTTTAAAATAGGGTAGCACTTTCTCCCAGCCCCACCCAGCGCATCCCTGGGCTTCCCAAGAATCAAAATCTTGTGCCTGACCGCGCATATAAATCATGCCGTTAATAGAACCAGACCCACCAAGCACTTTGCCTCTTGGCTGAAATAAAGGCCGGTTATTCAATTCTGGCTCTGGCTCGCTCGTATAGCACCAATTAACCTTCGGGTTGTTGTACAATTTAGAGTAGCCCAATGGAATTTTTATCCAAGGGCTGTTGTCTTTTCCTCCCGCCTCCAGCAATAATACTCTGTATCCAGCTTCGCCCAGGCGGCCAGCTACTACGCAGCCTGACGAACCTGCCCCTATAATAATATAGTCGTATTTACTTTCCATTGTATTTAATGTGCTCCTTTATACTAACCCATTGTCCGGTGTCTGCAGAGGACTGCATAGCATCGATGGTGCGTTGGACTCGGTAGCCTTCTTGAAAATCTGTAAACAGTGGTTCGCTGTTTAACATCGCATTAACAAGTTCGGCCACTTCGATCACTTTTAAATCGTTAAACCCAATGTGGTGACCCGGCGCTGGGCAAAATTGATTGTAGGGAGGGTGCTGAGCGCCTGTTTCTATTTTGGTAAACCCGGTTTCGGATGTATTTTGAATAGGCTTATAAACGTGGATTTCATTCATTCTTTCTTGATTAAAATGAATGGCCCCAAGGGTGCCCGTGATTTCGAAGGACAGGTCCATATTGCGCCCTGTCTGCAGCCAGCAAACATTAATACTGCCGATACAGCCGCTAGCAAATTCCATCAACACATGTGAAACATCATCAACTTGAACTGGTAGCATTTCATAACTTCCAAGTGTGCGCGGCCTGTCTTTGACGACCGTTTTTTGGTGTGCATTCACTCTGTTTATAGGGCCCAAAAAATAGCGAGCTAATGATGTTATATGGCTACCTATATCAGCTAACGCCCCTCCCCCTTGGGGGTGGGTCCTAAATGAATGGGGTTGGCGTGATTCACCCATATAGTTTTCGGCATGAGTCCCACGAAAGCTGACAATGTCGCCTAGGTCACCGCTTTCTATCATGGTTTTAGCCATTTTAAAGAGTGGGTTGCGTAAAAAATTAAACCCCACTTGAGTAACGACACCGGCATTATTAGCTGCATCCACCATACGCATAGCCGATTCTAAAGTGGTCGACAGAGGTTTTTCACAATAAATTGTTTTGCCATGGCTTGCAGCAAGGATAGCCATTTCCTCATGGAGCCCGTTGGGGGCTGTTATAGCAATAATATCGATATTTGGGTCAGCGACCATGTCCTGCCAGCAGTCTGTACTTGAAATAAAACCGAGAGCGTCTGCGTTATGCTGCGCCAGGGTTTTGTTGATATCTGCTAAACAAGTGAGCTCTATTTTGACTGGAAGATTGAATAAACTGCTTACGTTGCGAAAAGCATTAGCGTGACAACGGCCCATAAATCCAGACCCAATTAAGCCAACGCGAATAATAGGTTTATTATTTGATTCCATGCTAATTTCCCTGAGATCCATTCATCTGTTGGCTGCATATAGAGAGCCAAGTCTGATTATCGTTGTAAGTTATGGAACCACTCAAAATATGATTTGTCTCAACCCTGTTTGGAGCAAAAGCCATAAACACATTTGCCAGTTGTTTCTTAATTGTTAGTTCGATTTCACCCGCCGTGAAAGGCTTCTCTCAACGAGAGAGGCCTTTTTCCAAGGGCTTTAGCTGCCTAAATCAATAGGCAATTGTCCTTCTAAAAATGAATACTTTATTAGATCAATTAGTAAACAGATCGTTAATCAATTGCGTTAAATTCTAACGACCCGTTTATTGTCAAACTACCAGCTTGGACGTTCAAATTGGTTAACGTTGTTGGCTTGGATTTTTGGAGTTTCAATTTGGGCTAAAGTGGGTACATCAATACCGTGGGCAATTTTTACTGCAGTTTGGATAGCTAATATTGCATCATCTTCTGCTGATTGCTTATTGGATCCTGTTTCCCAGCCTGTTTTGATAGCGTCCCAACCTTCACCAAATAAGTTACAGGTTACAACTTTTACGTCACCGGGCTTTTTGCCTTTAGCTTGTAATGCACTAATTACGCCTAAACCCATGCCATCATCAAAAGCATAAACACCATCAATGTCGTTACCAAACTTAGTTAGGAAGGTCTCCATAACCGTCTGTGCCTTTTCACGATTCCAATCGGCTGATTGGCTAGCAAGGATATTGACGTTGGGGTATGCATCTTCTATTTTATCTAGAAAACAGTTCTTTCGAAGAATCGAAACGCTATAACCTGGCGTACCTTCAACTACGACAATATTACCTTTCCCATTGAGTGAATCGCCCAGCATTTCTGCTGCTTGTTCTGCCTGAGCGCAATCGTCCGGACCTGTGTGGGCTTTGATATACCGGCGACCAGCCTCTCCAATCGGTGAATTTGACGTAATGACAGGGATACCCGCACGTGCTGCTTGACGCACTGCAGGTATCAGAGCATTCTGCGAGGTTGGCCACAATACAATAACGTCCAAATTTTGAGAAACCATATCCTCAATTTGGTTGAACTGCACCGCTGGGTCACCTTGAGGATCCATCACTGTCGCATCGATACCAAGTTCTTTTGCATAGCTTACTGCTGTTTCTGCATATTTGGCTTGGTAAGCATTGGATCCTGGGTATAACACGGTAATACCAATCCGGGTTTCGGAAAGTGGTTTTGTCAACTTGCCACCCAACCATTCAGGTGCATTGGCCGCTTGAACTGCGCTCGTTAGCAGGCCAGCACACAATAATCCAGCAATAGAAATTACTGATGTTGTTTTTATTCTGTTCATCACTTTGACACTCCGTTAAATTAATAATCTTTCAGCCCAAGCCTCATTTGCTCGGTCTATTATTATCATCATAATTGGCAAGCAGCCCGCAATACTCAATATGTCCAAATTGGATATTTTATTAGTATCAGAAAAATTTGAATCTAAAAGGGAGTATGAGGAAGCTTATTTTGTATATTAAACATAGCCAGTCTATAAGATGTCCATTTTGGATAAATTCCTGCTACTAATTAACTATTGAATAGACCTATGATGGAATCAGTAAAACAAAAACTAATGTAGATTTTTTATTATGGCCCTTCTCAAAAAAGCCAGTGATGCAGCGCAAAAACACGGTTTGATTGGTGGTTTTGCCATCTTTTTAGCAGTGGTGTCTTTTTCTTCACCAGAATTTCTTACCCTAGGGAATATTTTAGATGTGATCCGTCAAGTGTCGATCACTGGAATGATCGCTATTGGGGTGACGTTTGTTGTCATTACGGGACGCTTAGATTTGTCAGTTGGATCGATGCTTACCTTGCTGACGGTTTTAGTCGTGGACCAACATAATCAAGTAGGGCCTGCCATTGCCATCGCATATACTTTGCTTGCGAGTCTCTTAATTGGAATGGTAAATGGTTATTTGATCGGTTTTATGCGGTTAAACTCGCTTATTGTTACCTTAGCGATGTTGTCATTGTTGCAGGGCGCCACACTATTTTACTCGGGTGGTTCAAACGTTAACGTAACTAACCCTCAAGAAACTTGGTTCCGGTTTTTTGGACGAAGTGAGTTTATAGATATTCCAGTACCTGTTTGGATATTCTTCTTTGCCGCATTGGTGGGCAGCTTTGTACTTTTAAAAACTAATTTTGGACGTTGGGTTTTTTCCATTGGAGGAAACGAGACAGCCAGTTTGTTTTCGGGTGTGCAAACCAGATGGGTCGTTTTAATTGCTTATGTCATCTCTGGTTTTGGAACTGGGTTAGCTGCCATTATCATGGGAAGCCGAGTCATGGGTGCGCAAAGTACGATTGGTCAAGGATATGAGCTTACGGTTCTTTCTGGAATAATTCTTGGTGGCACATCTATGCTGGGAGGGTCGGGTACCATTTGGCGAACAGTCATTGGCGTCACAATGCTAGGCTTCGTGCAAAACGGCTTGTTGTTATTAGGCTTTGCTTATTATGTTCAGTGGTTGGTGACATGGGCCGTTATTATTCTTGCGGTGTGGATCGATTTAGCTGCTAAGAGAGGGAGGGTTTTCGTATGAGCAACTCTGTAGGTGTGAAAAAAGACCACACTGCCAAAACGATGACATCAATTCAAAGTTCAAGCTTAAGCATATTAAGAATCATTCGAGCGCAGCACATCTGGGTGTTCTTGCTTATTTGTATGCTGGTGTTTTCTTTTGCTTCGCCATATTTCTTCACCCTAAATAATATTGGTAATGTGCTTACGCAGGGATCTTTTATTGGCTTTCTTGCCGTGGGAATGACCTTGGTTATGCTTAATGGAGAGATCGACCTTTCGGTGGGTGCAACGTTAGCTTTATCCTCAGCCCTTGCTATAGGTCTTCAGGACAGTATTGGTATTTGGCCCGCTATTATAGTGGCTTTATTGTCGGGTGCTTTCTTTGGTTTCATTAACGGCGCCTTAGTTGCATTATCTGGAATTCATTCTTTTATAATCACACTGGGTTCACTGATGGGTATTCGTGGAATTGTGTTCATTTTTACGGGTGAAGAAGCCTTAATGACCAGTGATTATTCATACACAGAGTACCCAGAAATTTATCTTGGCCCAGTGTCGCTTACTGCAATGATATTTTTCGGTTTCGCCCTGTTTTTTCAGTGGATTCTTTCTAAGACCAAACATGGATTAGAGACTTATGCCGTTGGTGATAACGAAAAGTCTGCTCATGAGGCGGGCATCAGAGTTCGACGTCATAAGGTCATTAATTTCACCCTTTGTGGTCTATTAGCCGGGGTTGCTGGCGTTTTGTTGTCTATGCGCTTAGGAACTGCAGAACCCAATGCCGCTAGAATTTGGGAACTGTGGACTATTATTGCTGTGGTTTTGGGCGGTACACGCTTAACCGGAGGGTATGGCAGTATGTGGAAAACAGTGGGGGGTGTTATTACTCTAGCGGCGCTTCTGAACGGGTTGCGGCTGCTAAACACGCCTAATTACATCGAGTTGATCGTCATGGGAACAGTGCTTGTGCTCGCATTAATTCTTGATAAAACGTTAACTTCTAGCCAATCTAGGTAGGGTGAAAAAATGAATGAAATTATTCTAACTGCTGATTCTATTTTGAAAAAATTTCCGGGTGTGATCGCACTTAACAGAGTTAGTTTTGATATCAGGGCGGGCGAGGTGCATGCGCTAATGGGTGAAAATGGCGCAGGTAAATCAACGCTTATGAAAGTGCTATCAGGCATTTATAACCCTGATGAAGGCGCCATTCACCATCGTGGCAAAAAAGTCATTATAAAGACACCCAAAGAAGCCCGAGAATTAGGCATCCTGCTGGTGCACCAAGAACTTTCATTATCACCCGAATTGTCAGCTGCAGAAAATATTTACCTAGGCGACTGGCCAACCAATCGCTTTGGAATAGTTAACAAACGAAAAATGAACGCAGCAGCCAAAATTGCCTTAGATGAGTTAGGTTGTAATTTTGGACCCGAAGTTCTTGTGCGTAATTTGTCAATTGCGAAGCAGCAAATGGTAGAAATTGCGCGCACGTTGGTCTTTAACGCCAATGTTGTTATCTTTGATGAACCCACTGGAACACTTACAACTACTGAAAAAGATCAGCTTTTTGAAGTCGTGCGATCCTTACGTAAAAAGGGTGT
>Ga0209713_10002639_pt1 | contig 11169 bp, 6 predicted proteins | sample ArcOceMetagenome_3_FD_187444 | JGI IMG/M metagenome (GOLD analysis project Ga0209713, IMG submission 187444) | Marine eukaryotic phytoplankton communities from Arctic Ocean - Arctic Ocean- Svalbard ARC20M Metagenome (SPAdes) (version 2) | ecosystem: Environmental > Aquatic > Marine > Oceanic...
AGCTCGTCACGGCGCTGCGCAGCGGCACAGGCCTCGGCATCGGCCGCGCGGCCGACGGCGGCGGCGGTGGCGGCGGCGAGCACGCGGCAGCGGCAACGCCCACGACGGTGGGCGCGGCCGCGGCGCAGTGCACGCTGATCGCGGCGGCGCACCGTCTGTCGGCGATCGCGCCGGGCGCCGACCACATCGTCGTCTTCAAGGCGGGCCGCGTCGTCGAGCAGGGCACTCATACTGAGCTGCTCGCGCGTGGCGACGGCGAGTACCGCCGGCTGTGGAGGGCGCAGGAGCGCGAGTGAGCCCCGCAAGAGAGGCGCGGTCGTTGAGGATTCGCCGCGCGCGAAATTGCAGGTTTTTGTGGACGCATTGCATGTCGGTAAATTATTTTCAGCTGAAACACGGCAAAGAGAGTCACGACGGAATCAAAATCACGCGCCCCGACTCTGCCCGGCGGCAAATCAAGAATCAGTCGGGGCCTCGTCATCACGCTCGTCATGCCGCGCGGCTCAGCTCGACCTGGCCACCCGGATAAGGTCAGCGTAGATGCCCGCCGCGGTCACGGCGGCGCCCGCGCCGGGGCCCTGGACGACGAGCGGCTGCGGCGTGTACCGCTCGGTGTTGAACGCGCAGATGTTGTCCGCATACTGGGTGCCCGCGAACGGGTGCGTCTTGGGGTACTCGCGCAGCTCGACCGACACGGCGCCCTTCTCGACGTCGACGACGCCGACGAAGCGGAGCACGTTGCCGTTGGCGTCGGCCGCCGCGATCTGCGCGGCCTTCTCGTCGTCGAAGGCCTTCATCTCCTCGACGAAAGCGTCGGCGAGCTTGACGCCCGCCGCGGGCTGCCAGTCCTGCAGCGCCGCCGGCACGAGCGAGGTGACGGGCACCTTCTCGAGCTCGACCTCGATGCCGCACGCGCGCGCGAGGATCGTCACCTTGCGCGCGACGTCGGTGCCCGAGAGGTCGTCGCGCGGGTCGGGCTCGGTGAAGCCCTTCTCCTTGGCGTCGGCGATCACGTCCGAGAAGGCCATGCCCGGCTCGTACGTGTTGAAGAGGTACGAGAGCGTGCCCGAGAAGATGCCCTCGATCGTCTTGACCTTGTCGCCGGTGGCGAGCAGGTCGGTGCGCAGCGTGTTGAGGATCGGCAGCCCCGCGCCGACGGTCGTCTCGTCGCCCCACTGCGCGCCGGTCGCCTCCATCGCGCTCACGCACTCCTTCCAGCGCGCCAGGTCGCCCGAGCCCGCCTTCTTGTTCGGCGTCACCACGTGCACGCCCTTGGCGAGCCACTTGGGGTAGAAGTCGGAGACGACCTCCGACGCGGTGGCATCGATTAGGATCGCGTGCGGCGAGACACTCTTCAGGTGGTCGGCCATCTTCATGAAGTCGCCCACCTCGCCCAGGTCCGGGTTGTTCATGTCGGAGAGGATGCCCTCGATCGAGCAGCCCTCCTCGTCCTGGCACAGCATCCACGGCGTGCGCTCTCCGCTCTCAGTCCAGTCGCGCCGCGTGCTGATCGCTGAGACACACAGCTCCAGGCCCTGCTTGGCGAGGTCCGCTGAGGTCGCCTCCACCTGCTTCAGAACCTCGCTGCCGACCAGCCCGGTGCCGATGAGGCCGACGGCGACCTTCTTCACGGCCGGGCCCATCACGACCGCGTCCGCACGATGTGTGCGAGCGAGCGGGCCGCCCGCGGGCAGCTGATAGCCGGGAAGCAGCACGGCGACCGAGGTGAGCATAATTCTCGGGCGATGATGTGCGACGAGATGTGGCTGTCGCAACTCTGCTACCCCGCCTTAGCATGGGGACGCTGTGAGCGGGCGCCGACTCGCGGGCGCCCTAGTGCTGGGTCCCGGGGTTTCTAGTTGGCAAACGCGTCGCCTCAATAGCCTCAATAGAACCACCCGAGGTTCGGGAGCCAAGCGAGCTGGGGATCAGTGTATCCCCGCGTGGGCCCTCCTGACCGGCGGCTTAGGCAAAGCTCAGATCTAAAGTAATCTAAAGGCGCCACATTTGCCAGCTTAGCGGTGGCCGCCATCCAACGTGCGACTGCATCTCATGTCCGGGGGGTTCTATTGTGTTTAGTGAGAGAGCGCAGGCCGGTGTCCCTCAAGAGTACTAGGTTAGCCTCTAGTCTCCGTTGAGCTTCTCAGTAAACTCACCTAAGTCAAAAAATGGTTCATCGATCGTCATTTAGCACACCACCAAAACTACGAACACACGCGTGTCAACCTCAAACGAAGACGCACTGCCGAGTGCCGTCGAAATGCACACATCAAATACGGTCAAACGGGGTTCAGCCTTTTGCTCTCGTCGCGCGGCACTGCGTTATTGTCCCAGACGGTCGGATCGTGGGTCTCTCCCTCTAAGGATGCACCAGTCGCACGCCGAGCGCCTCGTGCATCGGCGATGGGCGCGAGCATGGCGCTCGGCGGGCGGCTCGGCGCTCACTCGTCGGCCGAAAAGCCCGCGTCGCCGCCGCCCATGTCCATGCCGCCGCCGCCGTAGCCGCCGCCGCCGTAGCCGCCGCCGTAGCCGCCGCCGTAGCCGCCGTGGCCATCGAGCGCCTCGCCCACCAGCATGCCGCCGACGAAGCCGGCCGCGGCACCGGTGGCGACGCCGCCGCCGCCGTAGCCACCCCCGTAGCCGCCGTAGCCGCCCTGCTGGTACACGACACTCTGCCCGCCAGGGTAGTAGCCCGGCTGGCCCATGGCCACCTGCGCGACGGCAGCCAGGGAATGTGCTTAGCGGTGGAGATGTGGCGCGACTTTGGAGGAGCCTTCCGGGCCCGCCTCCCTCTCTGCCAGCCCAAGGCCCTGTTTGTTCGACGCGTGGCGCACCCCGCCGGCGGGCACGCCCTCCACGATGTAGGGCTGGCCCCGCTGGTTGTAAAAGCAGCTGCCGATGGCACAGATGAGCACGACGAAGAAGATCATCGACATCATCGAGCTGCCCAACGAGCTGCCGTGGTGGTAGCTGGTGTGCCCATAGGACATCCCGTAGCAGTCGGTGGGCTGGTCATCGGCGCAGATGGAGCACTTGGAGGCGCGGGTGACCATGCGCGAGTTGGTGCACTTCCAGTGGCTGGCACAGCGCACGCACGACGCGCCCATCGGGCAGCAGCCCGCGTTGGGAAGCGTGCCGCAGCACATGCCCGGCATGCCATTGAAGCCGGCGACGCAGTTGCTGCCGAAGCAGCAGTCGAGGCAGCCCTGCGACACTAGCGAGCGACCGTGCACCGCCTCCGACGACGACGCGTTGGCGCCGGCGAATGAGACGGCCGCTGGGGTGCCCCAGGCGGCCGAAAGCAAGAGAGACGCGGCCGAAAGCATGAAGGCGATCGCCAAACATGCGCACTGCGGTGAGTTCGCCCCTCCCGTGGCCGGCGCGGAAATATATTTTCGACCAGAGGCCTGCCTAGCCATCCGTCCCCGCCAGCCGTCCCTCGAGCTCGAGCTTGAGCCGCCCCACCTCCTCCTCGAGCGAGTGGGCGATCGCCTCGTACAGCAGCTCGGGACGCTTGTCAAACGGCGGCTTGTCGCGCAGCGCGAGGAGGCGCGAGAGGTCGACAGGCGGACCTGCATGTGCACGGGGCGGGTTTGCGCGGGCGTGAGGTGGTGGCGCGTCGCGACGGCGCGGATGTGGGCGGCAAAAGGAGCTTCTGTGGCGCACGCACCGAAGATGACGTGTATCGGCGTGCCCAGGTTGGGCGCCGAGAAGACCGAGGCCGCCGTCTGCGTCGTCGGCTGGACCTTATCGGCACCGACGTGGTAGAAGGGCAGCACGACGAGAGCGCCCGGCTCGGGCACCGCCGCGACCAGCCGGCCGACGCCGCGCCGGAACATGCGTATCCGGCCGTCCTGGCGGATGGTGCCCTCAGGAAAGTAGTGGACCCAGTCGCCTGCGCGCAGCTTGGCGACGATCGCGTCGAGCTCCGCCTGCCACACGCCTCCGCCACGCCGCACCGGCATCACCTTGGCAGTGGACGCACAGCGCTGGATCCAGCTGCCCGGCTTGAAGCACACGTCACTTGCGCACACGCCCCACCGCATCGCATCCGGGTCGAGGAGCGTGCCGAGCGGCACGATGGCCGCGAGCATCCCCGGGTCGTCCATCGTCGAGATGTGGTTGCTCACAGACAGCATGGCGGTGCCCGCTGGACGTCGCAGGGCCTCGTGCAGGTGGTGCTCGTCGTGCAGCGTGAGATTGTTGGCGCCGCGCACAAAGACTCGCGCCGTGCCAGCCACCACAGGAATGACTATTCGTCGCCTGACGCGCTCATCGTAGTAGGCCGCCGCCGCCACGGTGCCGGACGTGGCAGCAAAGGCAAGCCGGCGCATGTCCCGCGCGACGAGAAAAGTGCGTCGATTGCATGAGGCGCATGCGACACAAAAGTATACATAATTACCGCCCACTATTCTCTCGGCTCGCTCGCCCTATCGTCACGATGGCCGTCAACAGCGCGCCCTTTGCGCAGGGCGAGGCCTGGTTCGAGTTTCTGTTTGGCTTCCGAGAGGCGGATGTGCTGAAATTCAGGCAGGAGGACGGGCAAGTCGTGCGCAAGCCGTCGCAGCTGCGGGAGAAGCTCCAGCTGCGTGGCGATCGGCTCCATTCCGTCGTCAACGGCGCCAGCTACGGCGCGGGCACCTTCTCGACGCCCACCCTTGCGGAGCTGCGGTCTGCGACCGCGGGCCTCCCCAGCAGCCGCGAGCTGACGCTCGAGCACATCGCGACGGGCGACGTCTTCGAGCTCCACTCGCGTCCCGAGTACCGCGGCTCGATGTTCATGGCCGCCTCTCAGTTCAACTGCCTCGAGTTCCCTCACCCGGACGTCGTGCCGGAGGACGGCGTCACGAACTATGTGTACGACGGAACGCAGGGGCCCGCGTGCGCGCTCGCCGCGCCCGCCGCGGCGGTCGCTCGGCACTACCACGTGGCGCGCTCCGATGGCGAGGAGATCGGGCAGACGGAGAAGAGCCAGCTCAACCTGCTGGGTGACCTGCTGATGCTCGTGCAGGGCTCGGCTGGCGAGGGCAGCGCCGGCGGCGCTGCGACCGCCGCGGGCGTCGACCCCGTGAGCGTGCGCAACGGGTACACGTCGAGCGACGAGCGGCGGCTGGGCGCGTTCAACCGGCGGCTGGCCGCGCTCGGCGTGCCGCACGACGAGCTGCTCGGCGCGCTGCGCATCGGGCTGCACTCGAACGTCGAGGTGCCGTGGGGCCCTCGGCGCTTCGAGCTGCTGCCGCCGGCGGAGCGGACGACGGTCTCGCAAGCGTTATGCTCGGCGCTCGCGATCGGCTACTCCGACGGCGGCGCCAAGGCGTGGGAGCCGCTCGCGAAGATGGTGCTCGACGCGGCGTACGAGGCGACGCTGCTCGCCGCGGCGCTCGAGCACTCGACGGGGCGCGGCAGCGGCGTCGTGCTGCTGACGCGGCTCGGCGGCGGCGTCTTCGGCAACGAGCCGGCGTGGATCGACGGCGCGATCGCGCGCGCGTGCCTGCGCGCCTCGCACCTGCCGCTGCGCGTCATCCTCTGCCACTTCGGCGCCGTCGACGAGGGCGGCAGGCAGCGGCTCGACGCGGCGATCGACGCCGAGCGCCTGCGGCAAACGACCCCGACCCTGCGGAGCGAGCTGTAGATGGCATGATGATGCGAGGGCGCGGCCGATGTGTCTCGCCGATGCATGGAGGCGATCTCATTGGATCTAAGTGTGCGTGCGATGCCCAGTTTTGTCATGAAGTGTTACATGACCTGTCTAAGTACACATTATGGTTGTACAATGGTCCCGAAAGCCTTGCATCACGGACATACAGACAGCACACACACGTCACACCACGCACAGAAGACCTGTTTCCTCTACCCTGCAGACGGTGCAGTTTCGATGTGCATCCAAGCAGCAAGAACTCGCCCTCCCTCTCTGCCCCCCTCCGCCCTCCCTCGCTCTCGTCTCTTCTCGTATCAATCCACATGAACGCTCAAATCGGCGCTTCAGGGATGAGAGCACGCCATAGCGCCTTGATCCGTCCGCCGTTACTCTGGTTGGAATCCGGCACGAAGCAGAGCACCCCGGCAGCGAGCTCGGCGTCCTGGAGGTTCTTCGACCCATCCAGGTTGAGCTGCTGCCGCACCTCGGCCATCATCGTCAGCAACGACGGCTCTGTCGCGGCCTGCGGCGTCGCCACGGGCGTCGCCACGGGCGTCGCCACGGGAGTCGCCAGAACGGGCTCCGCCATGGGCGTCGCCAGAACGGGTGGCACAGCTGCGGGTGGCGCCACGGACGGCGCCGCTGCGGGCGGCATGGCAGGCGGCGGCGAGGGGCGTGAGACGGGCGCGTGCGCTGGCTCCTCGACGTCGACCATGACGTCGACGAGGCCGATCTTGCGCTTCACACCGATAATCGATCGCAGCCTCTCGCCGTCGGCCGGGTCAATGGCGGTGATTTCCCTGCCAGCGTGATAGCTCTTGGACCTGAGAGTCCAACCGAGGCACGTGCTCGTCGTCACATCCTCACGAGCTTCGGCGAGCGTTTCCTCGACTGCTGCCATGAGCTGCATCTTGTCCTCCATGGGGCTCGCCGCGGAGCAGGACGGGGCTTCGGCCGCATCGGGCTCCGTGGACGGCGCGACTGACGGCACGGAGACGGAAGGTGCGGGCGCGGCAACTGCGGCAGCGGCAGATGGGACCCCGGCGGTAGTCGAGTTCCCCGCATCCTGGGTAAGGCGCTGGGCGGCAGTTCCAGGGCGGCAACCACGCAGGCGCCAAGGCTCCAGGTCGTCTCCATTCTTCTCCGTCGCTTCCTCCGTCACCTCCGCCTCCTCCGTCGCTTCCTCCGTCGCCTCCGTCGCCTCCACCTCCTCCATCGTCTCCGTAGACGGTGCGACTGACGCTCGCTGGCCGTTAGCCTCGCTCTCCTGCTCCTGCTCCTGCTCCTGCTCCACCCCCTCCTCCTCGCCATCAGGCGCTTGCGGCTGCTGACCACCGGTTCGATCCATGATCGCCAAGATGGTGGTTGGCTCCACGGGGCTGGCGGCGCGCTGGCCCAGACGCTGGACGGCGGTCCGGGGGCGGCGGCAGCGCGCGTGCCAGGGCTCCGAACCGTCTCCAACCGCCCGCGAGGTCACAACAGCCTGGTGGAGGCCGGGGTGGTAGTCGGGAAGGGTGCACCCGAACACGCCGCACCGACGAACCACCGACGTGTCCACCGGCTCGTAGAACCACCGGCTCGTAGAAGCACCGGCGTGTCCACCGGGGCTTGGAACCACCGTCTCGATCGGCTCGCCCGCCTCCTCCGACTCCTCCGCCGCATCCGCCTCCTCCGCCTCCTCCTCCTCTTCCGACTCCTCTGCTGCTCCGGCCGCTATCGCCGCACGTCCCTCTGGCGACTGAGCATAGCAATGTGCCGCCTCGACGGCCGTCGCGAATCTGCCCAGGACCACCTTTCTCCCCTTTCGAGTAACACGCGCCTCGTAAGGGCGGATGCGTGATTTCTGGGGCTGGAAGAACACGCACCGGTAGCCCGAGGTGCTGCGCTCCGACCGCAGCAGCGCCAGGTCCACGTCGCCCGCCTCCTCCACCGCAGCGGTGGCTGGCTCTGCTGCAGGCGGAAGGCCAGCCGCGGCAGCAGACGGCTCGGCCACGGGGCCCGCAACAGCAGAGGGCACTGCATCCTCCGCCTCAGCTTCCACCTCCACTTCCACCTCCGCTTCTTCCACCACAACCACCTCTTCCTCCTCCTCCTCTGCCTCCTCCCCCACCTCCTCCTCCTCCTCCGGCGCCGCCGCCGCCGCCGCCGCCGCCGCCGCCTCCTCCACGCTCGACGAGGACGACGAATCGTCATCGTCCATGTCGTCGTCCGAGTTCATGTTCATATGTGTATCGGCTCGTAGGTGCGCAACTTCACACGATGTCGTGAAGCAAGTTTGATTTCTCAATTATTATAACCACTTACGCCCCGCGGGCCGGCATCCCGCCGCGCGCCACCGCGCCAGCTCAGTACGGCTGGCTCATCGGCCTTGTGTCCATCCCCAAGTCGAAGATGCCGCGCTGGCAGACGGGGCAGCGGTCGCTCCGCTGCGACCACTTGTCGATGCAGCCGCGGTGGAACATGTGGCCGCAGCGCAGCACCATCGGCGCGCGGTCGCCGTCGGCGTCGGCCGGGTCGCCGCCCCCCTCACCCCCGTCGCCCCCGCCCTGGTCGGAGGAGAGCGGCTCGAGGCAGACGGCACACGCGTCGTCGACGTCTCTTCCCACCGACGTCATCACCTGCCGCAGCCGCGCCTGGTGCGCCGCTAGGTCGGCCGTCGCCGCCGCCACCGCGTCGGCCGAGGCCGCCGGCGAGTTGGCGCGCCGCTCGCGCGCCGCCTCGGCGCGCGCGCCCAGCGTCGGCGTGCCCGGCGAGCCGCCCGCCTCGGGCGGCAGCCCGGCGTTGATGAGGTTGGTGAGGATGGCGCGCTCGGTCGATCGGTCGCCCGCCTCGCGCGCCATCGCCGCCGCCTCGCGCCAGGCGCCGCGCGCGAGGCCGTCGAGGCGGCGGCTCAGCCCGTCGTCGCCGTCGTGGCCGCTGAGGGCGCCGGAGAAGCTCACCGCGTCGGCGTCGAGGCCAGAGTCGACGGCCGCCTGCGCCGCCGCGCGCAGCGTGCCGCCGTCGCCTGCCTCCTCGTCCTGCATGCACAGCGCTCCCAGGTTGCTCAGGGCGCCGCACAGCGCGCGCTGCGCCTCCCTGACCTGCGGCGCGCCCGGCTCGAAGTGCGCCGCCGCCGGGCTCTGCGCATGGCTCTGCGTCTTCGCGCGCAGCTCGCGCCGGCGGATCTTGACCGCGCGGCCCTGCATGACCAGCGCGCCGTTGAGGTCGCCGCTCGCGCCCAGCGCGCGCGCCAAGTTGCCGCGCGCCATCGCCTCCGCCTCGGGGCGCACGCTCACGTCGGCGTCGGCGCCGCGCGTCTCGCACAGCGCCACCGCCGCCCGGTGGTCGATCAGCGCAGCCGTCGGTCCGTCGGTGGCGACGGCGCCGTCGGGCGAGAGGCTGAGGCTGCGGCTCCGCATCGACGGGTTGCTTCTGCACGCGGCCTGCACGGCGGCCGGGGCGCGCAGCGCGATGGTGCCGCGGCACGTGAGCGCCTCCACCAGCAGCGACGCGCCGTCCTGCGCGGCGACCGCGCCCGCGCACGCGAAGCCCGGCCTGAGCCGCGTGGCGCCCAGCCCGCGTGCCGCCGACGTGGCGGCGGCGAGGAGCGCCTCGGCGGCGCCGACGGCGTCGCACGCCGCCTCGGCGGCGGCGGCGAGGTCGCCTGTGCGGCTGCACGCGGCCGCGCCCATCCGCGCCGCCTGCGAGAGCCGCACCGTGTACGGCGCCGTCGCCAGAGGGACCTCGGGCGACGTGGGCGGCACGCCGCACACCGCCGCGGCCGCGCGGCAGCTCCTGCGCGCCGCCTCGCACGCCTCGCAGAAGAGGCGCGCCGCCTGCTGGTCGCCCTGCGGCGTCCCCTCGGCCAGCCGCGCGTTGGCCTGCGCCATGAGCCGCACGTACTCGGCGTCCATTTCGGCGCGCGACCCGCTGAAGGCGGTGGGGTGCGTGTCGACGAGCGCCTCCGCCGCGCGCAGCCGCCGCACGCGCCGCATCAGCGCGGCCCTCTCGTCGCGGCCCGCCGGCCCGCTCACATCGAGGCCGCGCGCGTGCAGGTACCCCTTGAGCTGGTCCACCGGCCAGTGCGGCAAGTCCTCGGCCTCCGCCATGATTCGCACCGCCATCGGCGCATCGCGCGGCACGACCGGGTCCGCCGTCGGTTCGACGATGGCGTCGACGGCGCCGTTGACCTGGTGGGCCGCCGCCTCGGCGGCGGTGGCGAGCCGCACGTTCTCGAGCTTGACCGAGAGCGGCTTGCCATTGCCATTGCCATTGCCATTGCCATTGCCATTGCCATTGCCATTGCCATTGCCATTGCCGCTGTCGAGCTTCACGCCGATGCGACCCGTCTCCGCATTCCACTCGATCCCCTCGCCCACCCGCCCGTTGAGCTCCGGCCGCCCCTTGAGCCCCTGGATGACGAGCGCCATGCCCTCCATGTGTTTGCCGTCGACCGGCCCGGGCGCAGCGGCGGGCGGTGCAGGCGACGACTCGGGTGGCGTCGGTTCGGGCCCCGGTTCGGGCTCCGGTTCGGGCTGCGGCTTTGCGGCCGTGGGCGACGGCGAGGCGGCCGGTCGCTCGCCTTCATCGCCGATGTCGAGGGTGCCGACGTCGGCCCGATCGTCGCCGTCGTTCGGCTGCGGCGGCGGCTCCGGCGGCTCTGGCGGCTGCGGCTGCGGCTCCGCGGCGGGCGACGGCGCGGTGGCGGCGGCGACGTCGTCCGGGACCAGCGGGCTCCGTCGTCGAGCGCGCGCTGCGGTCGGTGCGGTCGGCGCCGCATCGCCGCCGCCACCATCCTCGGTGCCAGTGGCGGGCGCGGGCCTGTCGGCGGTGGCTCGCTCCAGCCGCAGTTTCCAGTCCGCCTGCTTCTCCTTTCGCTTCTTCTCAAAGTCGGCGTAGGCGCGCCAGCTGCGGCTGATCAGCCAGGCGATCAGGAGGGCCAGCACGGCCTGGGTGAGGAGGGCGACGTTGATGGGATAGCCGAGAGCGACGCCCCGCTCACGGAGAAGGAACTCTGTGCCCGCCGCACCGATGGCCTCGACGTCGGGCCCGGGCGTCGACGCGGCGCCGCTCTTGCCGGCCGGGATGGGCTGGGAGCACGAGTGGCAGCAGTACGCCAGCATGAAGTCGACATTCTTGTCGCACTCGCCCTTGGCAGCCCAGCCAGCGCACTCGCCGCGGTAGTCGGGCTTGTCCTCGCACGCGTCGGCGAGCAGCGTCGGCTGAAACGTGGCGTCGCCGGGATTGCGGATCGAGCAGGAGCGGCAGCACGCCCGCTGCATGAAGTCCGGGAAGCGCTCGCAGTCGCCGTGCTGAGCCCACTCGGCGCAGGACTCGAGGTGCTCGTGGAGGTCCTCGCAGGCGTTCGTGAGCAGCGCGAGGAGCAGAGGAGAGGCGGATAGCCGCATGACCGTCGCGCTGCGTCGAGGTCGTGTGCGCATGCTTGCTGGGTCAAACCAGCGCACGGGAGCTCGCTTACAGTTGTACGCAGCGGACGCCAAGTACCCAAGACAGACAGACAGACAGACAGACAGAATTTTGGACACACCAAC
>Ga0209713_10002640_pt1 | contig 11168 bp, 13 predicted proteins | sample ArcOceMetagenome_3_FD_187444 | JGI IMG/M metagenome (GOLD analysis project Ga0209713, IMG submission 187444) | Marine eukaryotic phytoplankton communities from Arctic Ocean - Arctic Ocean- Svalbard ARC20M Metagenome (SPAdes) (version 2) | ecosystem: Environmental > Aquatic > Marine > Oceanic...
AGCTCTGCGTGACAAACAGGTAAAACACATTGAAAACGCAAGGAAACACATCAGGAACAACATGGCATGCCACAGCGTATTCACTCTTGAGCACGCGTCCCAGAGCATTGGTCGCAGCCTCTGGGGTTTAGACTCAGAGACTAGGTCCTGAGAAGTAGGGTCTAGGGATTAGGTCCTGAGAATTAGGGGCTACGGATTAAGGTTTAGGGAGTGGGGGTTATAGGGATTAGGGTGCAGGTACCAACAGTATTCCATGTAAATGGCATCCGCACTGTCGGGCACCTGCACCAGGGCCCTCTGGATCCGTGTTGATGCCTCGGCGGGCGGTGCCGTCAGCATTATATCGTCTTCGAATATTGCCACCCAGTCGTGGTCCTCCTCCTTTGCCTTGGCTACCGCGCTCCGATAGTCCAGCAAGTGGGCAGCACAGATCTGCCTGTTTCGCATATCATCCATATCAGCCTTGAAGTTGGCCACTAAATCTCCCGACTCCTCCAGTGCGTCCATGTTCAACTCCTGGTACGGCAACGTAGCAGGAAATTCGATGGGGCTGAAGCCTGCTGCAGCCACCATGCGCCGGGACGACGAGTGCCGTTCTGCAAGATGGCTGATCACGAAGGCCTTGATGCCAAGATCGAGGGGTCCTGCGTGTGAAGCATAGACGTACCAGCCGAGCGCGTTATAGCGCTCCATATTTGTCATCGCCTCCGTGTAGTATCTGAGCAGGTCATCCTCCCACGCTGTGTTATTCTCTGCCCACCCCTCGGAGCCCGGCGTGGAGCCCGGCGTGGAGACCGCGCACCGCGGTGCGCTGGGCAAGACAGGCGCCCCGTCCAGTGCGGACGCCGAGCCCGCCCCCACTGCCGCACACAAAACCCCGACCACCACCGCTGCCATGCTGCGTACCCGCGCGGACATTGGCATTTGGAGGCAACCGCCGCCGTACAAAAGCGGTTAGAACTGGAAACACGGAGGGCACAGCTGACTACGACTCCCAGGGCCGTGACCGCCGAGTCTCCGACGGAAGCTCGGTTGCGGAGGGGGTATCAACAGTCCGGCGCAGGCGGTGATCACTCGGCGGGCGGGCTGCCAGGAACTGGGGGGCCTGTGCGACGCAGAGCCGGCGGCGTGGGTGAGCGATCCTTTCGGCTGCGGAGCGAGTGCGCCCCCGCGTCGATCTCTTGTTCCGTGCTCTGCAACCCGGTGTGTGCGTGTGTGCCCCCCCGGCGTGCGGGGGCGTTCGCGGAAGGCTGCGCTTTCCGCGCGGTGTACGACCACCCCCACTCGCGCTCGGCTTCCAGCAGCCGCGCCAGATTCTGTACCTGAGGCCGGTCAATGGCAGGCTGCCCTGATGTTCCATGAAGAGCGTGCGTCCCGGTGCCTGCCAAAACCTGAAGCTCGCCGGGACGCTGCGGCGACTCTTTGTTGAGGACGCCAGCAGCCCACGCTGCGGTCGACTGCACTCGACCGGGGATGGACTCGGAAAAGAACGAGCGCGATCGACCAACGACGCCTGGGCACTGCGTGCGGCCGCTGGAGCTGCCGCGCACATTCTCCCCGCCAGGAAGCAGGTGACAACCCTCTGGCGCACGCCTGCAACGATCTTGGACGCATCGCCGCACCAGACGTTTTTGTGCCTCGGCTGACCAATGCTGGGGGGTTTGTTGACTGGCGCGCAGGGAGCTGGAGCGTGGGGCAGATGGCATCCGCCGGAAGCGACCTGTCTCAATCCACCAAGTTTCACCGACCCCCCGGCCGCCTTCACAATTCTCGCGCACCCCGCCGCCGATGCAGCACATCCCCCGTCCTCGAACGCCTGACGGCATGCCGGACTCGGACTCTGAGGAAGATTATCTCATGCAGGAGACAGACAAACCTGCTGAAGCTTCAAAACCTGTGACCAGTGACACCCGCACAGCTGATGCGCCATTGGAGAGCATGCAGCAGATATCGCGTCCAGGGCATTTGCCGGATATCATGCCAGCAACTGCATCGCCGCACCCACACGCACACCCGGTCTTCGTTGAGATCGGTAGTGATGAGCTGGATGTTGCTCATGCGGATGCTGATGCGGATGCTGGGGGAGTGAGTGCTGGTGAGATGGTGCGAATACAAGAAGGATTGGAGCAGCTGCAAACGAGTCATGAAGCTGGACAGCAAACGAGCGGAAAGAGACAGCCATGGGAAAGTGAAGACACGGGGATCGAACAATTGGATGTATATGCCACCGCGCCGGAGTCCTTACAATACACAGCTGCCCGGGTAGAAATTCAACTGGACATGCGCGATTCGGACATAGTGGATCAAGAGAGCTTCAGAAAACAACTCGAAGAGCAGATGGCTCGCATTACTGGGCCAATGGCTACAATGGTATGTGCGTATGTTTGCGTTGTTCTTCGTGCCTGTGGTCTCAGAAACGGTCTGTGCCTCTCTGCCACAGGTGTCTAGCATGTGTCTGGCGCGCTATGCCGCCTGCTGGGTATGCTGTGAACCACACTGGGGCGTGCAATGTCTCGGCCTGAGAATGCCACGGTAAAGAATGAGAGTTACGTGGTCACACACCTGATGACAGGTGATGGTGACGTCTGTCGTTGACACTCCTCCGACGGCCCGCGTTCATGTGCTATTGCACTTGTCTAGTGGTGTGCATCCCACCATTGTGGCCATGCACCTGCAGAGTCAGGTGTGTGAGCGTGCACACGCATGTGTCTGCGCATGTTTTATTGCGAGCATGTGAGTCGTTTGCGCGAGCCTGCTTGCCCCTATTGCTGATTAACGGAACCCTGTTTGAAAAGCCATCTCAATCCTCACGTGAGCACCCTTCTCCATTCATACCCACTCTCAGGAGGAGTTTTTACTTGTGCAAATACCTATCATTTGACACACGCATGTGGTACCTGCGCAAACAGATGAAGGTGGAAGCAGGTGATTTCGATTCTGACATGAAAGAACGACAGGTGGATCGACACAGCCATGGACACATCACGTTGATTGACGGAACTCTGTTTGAAAAAGCCATCTCAATTCTCACGTGAGCACCCCTCTCCATTCATACCCACTCTCAGGAGGAGTGTTTACTTGTACAGATACCTATCATTTGACACATGCACGTGGTACCTGCGCAAACAGATGAAGGTGGAAGCAGGTGATTTCGATTCTGACATGAAAGAACGACAGGTGGATCGACACAGACATGGACACCTCCACAGTGACAGCATCCTCTACCACTGAGACCCGTAACGTCGTCCCCACACTACCTGCTGTTAACTCATCAGCACGGGAATCGTTCATGGAAGAAGAGAACAACGGGGCTGAGGGACATCAGCAACGCGTGGAGCTCGAGCAGCACACACTAGACGAGGAAGCGGAAGCGAGGTTCAGGAAGAGACAGGAAGAGCAACAGGAAGTGGAGTTGGGCTACAAACTTCTGCAGCGGCTAGAAGAAGAGGAAAAGGAGAGGCGAGAAAAAGAGGTAGCGATGGTGCGAAAACGACAGGAGGAAGAACAGGAGAAAGCAGCTGCTCTCACGCTTCTGCGAATGCTAAACGAGGAGGAAGAAGAAAGGCCAAAGGATAGGGCGCTGAGTGGTGCGTCGAATGTAGAGTCTCGCGCACGATACTCAGACCCAAGTGCTTCCACCGTCGGCGATGATGTGCCATCTACTGCAGCTTATCCATCATTGATTCGACAGGAGTCGCTCCGGGTGTCGAAGCCGTTAATCAATTTCTTGGACAAGGGCACGAATTTTTCAAAAACGCGCCCAGAGGGAGCGAGCGGAACAACGGTGCACACATCTCGGCCGCGAAGTCTCTCCCCATCTGCAGTTCGAAAAAAGGAGGGTGCAGACACCCATCTAGTGTCAGAACATTTGTTCAACTTCCTGGAAAGTGGCAGAGGGCAGAGGCAGAAGGGAACCCGTGCAGGCGCAGGCGCAGACACAGGCGCAGAAGTGTCAGATAGTGCACCTTCAACAGTTCGGACTTCTGTAGCCCTCTCCGCATTTCCGCCGCCCACATCTGGTGGCAAGTCCGTAAAGCCGCACCTACAACTGCCAGCAGTTGCAAGTGAAAGCAATGTTGTCAGTTGTTCACGACAGAAGCCGGTGGATTTTAAGCCGGAAGGTGATTGTTATCGTTATGGAAATTTGACCCATACATTCCAGAGACGTATCTTGTGATGCTGCATCCACTGACTTTTGTGTCTTGTGCAGTATCTGTTCATCAAGCCACGGAAATGAAGCACACTTCGCACACACTCAGTCCTGTCGAGACATCTGTATCGCCCCGACAAGGAGAATTCGGGGACGCGACAGGAGGAAAGATATCAGATGGAGAAACTGACATCGTGCAATCGGAGGAAGAGGCAACCCGACGTGTAAGCCCTCTAAAGGCTATAGAGGGTCGGCTAGACCCCCTGGACATGTTTCCTCAGTCACATGCACCAAACAAGAGCGAGAACAGCCCCACCGTAGTCTCGTCACTCAGCCCGTGGGAGGGAATGACACATGACATGCTTCGCAGCGTCAACATTTCCGCCAACATTCCGGTGGTCATGTTCTGGTGTTTATGTGCGTACACTCTTCTTACGGTGCCCATCCTGTTGCTCGGTGGGGGTCTGATAGCTATGGCGGCACATTGTTATATCGTATTGAGCCAGAGGATCCCTGCTCGCAACTCATGCTCTTCATGGTTCGTTTACCGACGGTTTTCAGCAGCAGAAACCAGTGAAATGAGGCAAATGCGGCAGCGTGTCCTGAAACGGCGGCGATCGTTTACTCTCCCCGCTCTTGATAGGCTGGTTACCGACACACGCGGGCCCATCTTGATGGTGGCCTTGGACGGTGGTGGAATTCGTGGAGCCATTGCTGCCAACATTCTGAAGCGCTTAGCTGCTGAATTTCCACAGTTCATGGAGCGTGTGCAGGTATTGGCGGGAGCTTCAACGGGTAGCTTTCCAGCAAGTTTGCTTGCATTCGGTTACACGCCTGAAGAGGTGGCGTACATCTACGACAAGTATGCCGCTCGGTTCTTCACCTATTCTTTTTTCGACTCAATCGTCAGGACTGCCCAGAGAATATTCGGATTCAGTGACACGGCTACAGGAACCTGCAAGTACAGAAATGAAAACATGATGACAGCCATTCAAATTTTGCTTGGAGAGTATTCTTATGCTGACGTGAACAAGCATCTTGTTACAGGTGATGTAAGCATTTGCTCTTCCTCCCCTTATCCTTGCGCCCAGCCCATCTGACTTGGAAACTGGTGTGGCTACAGTCTCGCTAAACGTGGAAGACGACACACTGGCCTATGGCCCGCAAACACACCACACCTTTGCTAACATCCGGGACACAAGTACGCCGACGCCGACGGCAGACAAGCTACATCTCTCCTCAAAATCCACAGATGCCACCATCGCATATGATGGAACTAAGAAACTGTGCGATTACTGTGTCATGTCCTCATCCGTGGCAACACTTTTCCCTCCGCATCTAGGCCAGGTAAGCAGCCAACAACGAATGCAGAACCGTGAGTCGACAGAGGAGCCTACAGGGGTGCCAGGCGTTACCCTTGATGTGCAAGTGTGTGTGTGTGTGTGTGGAGATGAATCTGTTAATGGTCTTCATGTTCATCATACAGTCGGTTCTGATTGCACTTGATCAGTACCCGGTCTTTCTGACGATCCTTGCCTCATACTCCCACCACGCGTCTCGTTGCATTGAATGCCAGGTCGATGGCGGGCTAGTGTGCAACAATCCAGCTCTTATTGCAACAAGTCTGCTACTGCGGCAGTCGCGGATGCTGACGCGGGATGACGTTGCTGTACTATCAATCTCAACTGGACACTCGGAGGCACAAGCAAGAAGCCGAGGATTCTCACTAGAAGGAGCAGGATCTATTGACAGGGTGGCTTGGGCTGGAGATGGCTACACACTTCAAGTGCTCGGGAGGTAAAGTTGTTGGCACCGCAATTTCCTCATGTTTCTTTTGCTGCAAACCTAACACTTCTCTCTGCATCAGAATTTTCTCCGTGGCTGAAAATCTAACGATCTTGGATGATTACAGCATGCTTCCAACGGACAAGCACTGCCGCATTGACCCCAAAATTCCGGCTGATTGGTCGATTGATGCTACCGATAAGATCCCTGACATGGTTGCCCTGGCTCAGAGGCTAGATCTCAGCCAAGCGTTTAGCATGCTGCAAGGTGGAGCTTGCTTGTTGGTTTTTGTCGTTGCCATTGCTCTCTGATGTGCTGGCTGACGTGTGCATTTGTGTGTGTCTGATCTGCCGTGCACACAGCACTGGGTCTTAAACGCGCAGGTTCACACCAAAATGAAATGCTGCCATGCCGAGACATGGCGACGCAGAGTGATCTGATGGAGACCAAGCTAACAACACTGCCGGCAGACTTTACAACGGTTGTTGACACGCAGAAAACAGAAGATACACGTGTCATAGACGGCATCGGGAGCGAAACATGGTCGGCAGAGCCTGTGAAAACGCTCGGTGCGAAGGTTGATGATGAATTAGTGTCTGCTCAAGATCCTAAGAATCGGCAAACCCTCTGTGATGTGAGGCACAACAACAACACACCTGATGTGGCCCATGATACCAGTTATTTGCATGATCACCAGTCAGCGGACTCGGACTTGAACGAAGAGACTAGGCGAGAAACATCGACAGCAATTTGCGGTCAGTATGCAATCTTTTTACTGCTTATGTGCCCATATGCTTACACAGGCGTGTGGCGTTACTGTATGCGTATAGTTCCGTAAATCCACAATTGTACTTACGGGTCCCGGATAGTAGTATAAGTGATGATTGAAAGCCTTGTTTGCTTGGCCTGGCATTGTATCTAGCTGCCTATTTGCATTTCATCTTGGTAATGACCGTCTGTGGTGACTGTTTGTGTTGGGACCCCACACCCAACGCCATCAGACAACGCAGATAGACAAGAAAGCCCGAGGAGGAGAGTAGAAGAAAGAGGAGGCGAAGAAAAAGCGACACCAAGCCAACGAACGCGAATACTCCTGGAGGATCAGTCGGTCGGAGGGAGGCTGCCGAATGTGTCCCGGCCTGTTATGAACCTGGGATCAGGCAGTAAGACATCTGGACCAGACATGCAGTTTACCACGTCACATGGCAGTAAGCATGCTGTTTCTTCGCCCGCTCATGCATCCACGTCGGCAGAGAATCAAGCAGTCGGCCATGACACGCTCTCTCGTTCAGTCCCACAAACGCCCCCACAGGACCAGCCACTGGAGGGGACTCTTGCCTCGCCCTCGCGAGGGCCAGACACAGGAGCGGACTCTTGCTCGGAAAGAGGTTGCGTGGAAGACGAAGCAGACACGAAAATGAACAGGATGCCCTCGGACCAGAGTTTCGTCACAATTATCGTCGACTTCACCTTAAAATTGCTGCTTGATTTTAGCAAGATAGGACCCGCAGGTGAGATGTCGGACAGTAGTTAGAGACAGTAAATGATATGCTGCCCAGTCAATCGACCTGTTTTCGCTCAGGTAATCGATCATTCGCAGGGAAAATGACGAACAGAAGGGTATCGGGCGAATCATTGCACACAGCATCGATAAATGCATGCGTGCATTAACGGCGAGGGGTGGTCACAGTAGTGCGTGTGTTGGTTTGTGTGTATTGTGTGCAAAGCAGTATTCTGGGATTTTTTACACATGATTTCCACATGGCAGGGTCATCCACACGCCTGTTGTTTCATCAAAACCTTTTATTCGATTTGTCCGCCGCCTCCCGGCTGCAGACCAGGAACTTTCACATATGCAAGGCCTCCCTTTCTTTGATTTACCCCCTTCCAGTATTCTTCTCATATCCCTCCTCCATCCCAAGCCCCTCATGCCGCTTTGTGTCTTCTTTCCCTGCAGTGTAGTGCAGACCGGCTGAGTCTTTGTCATGTGCTCTAAATCCCATACAGGTGTCGCCGGGCAGCATTTTTGTGGAGATGCAGATCTCGTCTGATTCCTCAATGCAAGCTCGGCATCCACGCGACATAGTGATAGATCTTATGCATCAAATGACCAACAAGGACTCAATTCTGATGAGGGGATATGTAACCCGTCACACAGAGAAAATCACCTTTGCGCATGGTATCATTTAAGTGCATACCAAAAACAAGAGGAACAACCAGATAGTCTGAATTTGCTACATGTCATTTTTGTACTATTGCCTGTCCACGGCAACCGCAAGAGGACTCATGATTGGCGATGCGGGATTAGGTACGCAAGAAGAAGACTCAAGTAACGACAAATATGACCATGTCGAGACAAGTACCACGATGCCGCCGCCAGATCTTTTCAAGGGGAATGACATAGAGGTAGAATTGGAGCAGAACTTATTGTCTGCGACCATCCGAAAGCTTGAGAATGCCGTCCGACAAGAGCGCGAGGTATATATCACACCGGCGGTGCTGCTTTACGCTCCACGCTGCCAGCGTACCAATGCAAGTCTGACTGCTTATGCTGGGCTAGAAACAAGACCGACTTTTGTTGCGCCTGATGCTATCACTGTGCGATGCTTGAATCGTGAAGCGGTATCGTGTTTGTGCTGTGCAGGAAATAGCTCGGGCCAAGCAGATGCGCCAGCCCATGAGCGAACAGTTCAAAATAGCTCACGAAAAAGTACCAATCGCGGACAACAAAGGGGGCGATCGATTGGCTGGAAACCAAGCATTGACAGAGTTTGGCGCTGGCGTATCTGTTACTCAAAGTAGTAATGAACAATCGGGGCGCAGTAATTGGGCAAATAATGTGCCAATGGTGCAAAGCTCCAACACAGATGGTGCGAAGAAAGGAAAGGATACTATGAATGGGCAAAGGCCTGGAATTGAAGAAGTCCCACACTCGTTGGGACTTGAAGATGCTCTGGATGACATTTCGTCGACCTCGTTTGCATCTGAGAGCGCGTATCCGCAAACATCGACTGAGATCATGCAGGATATGCTGCCTCCTCCTCCTCCTCCTCCTCCTCTGCCACCATCGAAAGCATCTTCATCGCCAAGGATTGCTTTAATGCAGGTGATTTAGCGTTTCGCAACCTGCTAATATTTGCGATATCAGACAGTGGCGGCAAGGCGTGCGCACGGGCAAAACAGCGTCAATTCTGTGTGGTGCTGTGCAGGGGAGCGCACGCGTATACGTATGCGCTCGCACGAGTGCTGAATCTCTGTCGATGCACACTTGCGTGCTACCGCCGTCCACAGAGCCCTCGTGAGCACGAGCTTTCACAGCAACTTGCAGAAAAGGAAGCCACGATCGAACATATGAAAAGGAGATTATCCCTCCTGGCAAGCAAGGTCGTTGACAGCATTCCCCCTCACGTTTCTGCCACATCGGGAGGTGGACAAAAGGGAAGGGGATTCCTTCAAGCGAACACTTACGATGACACGTCCTCTCAAGTGCGAGTTGTAAAATGTCTGATCATTGTCCAGGGCCTTTTTCCGTAAAGACAAAGATGCCTGACTTAGGATGGAAATCGTGTGCTGCAGGTATCAGCTCGAGGAGCACCGTTGGCGAGCCAGGCTAGGATTCCATCACCATCGCCTCGAAAGCGAGTGCAGGAGCCGTGGCAACCAAATCTACTTTCGGTGTGTTGATCTATGCCTCGCATGCACTTGGATGGGACTACTTGCAGAGGGAAGTGGTGTATGAAACTGATTTCCTGCTAATTGTGTGCAGCCGGAACTAAAGCCGGAAGAGCCATCGGTTACCGGCAAAGCGACGCAGGACAGCATTATAGAGGCCCTGACAGTGGTCGAGGAACCTGAGATTACAACGGGTAAGAGCCTCCTCGTCAGTGCGGGTTTCTTTCTCTCAAGCGGATTTGTGGGCCCACTCGACGAACCTAGTGAGCCAAGACCAAATGGCGCCAATAAATGGGACGCACAAGTACCGCAGAAGACACAGCCGGATATGCTTGATCCATATTCAAGTTCTCTGCCGCCTGAGTCGGAGCTTGCTCAAATTTTGGCTCAGCGAAAGAGGAAGACCCTCCATGAAGTAAGCGCCGGTGACAGCAGCGGCGATCATAGACACGGCGGAGCAGACAGTGGCAGCAACGACGGCGGTGGCAGTGGAACAGAATATTCTCCATCGGCGTTTGAAGCAGCCCGGCTCAAGTTTGGCGCCACCATTGGAGGAAAGACCCGTGTGCCGTTTGACGCCGCACACCGGGCGTCTGGTGCGCCTTTGAAATGGAAATCGTCTCCTGCATTAATGGGAGTGAGTGCTCCAGCCTTAAGCGACTCCACTGTCCTGTCGCAACTGCCTCTAGCGCCAGAGGCAGAAAGCGGTGCAAACGGCAAACCAAGTAATGACATGGACAGGGGCGAGGGGGCTGGGCACGCCGCCACCAGCACGGCAGCGGGCCTGGCGTCGGCTGCCAGAGCAGGGAACGGCGAGGTACTTGAGCCGCACGGCGCGGCCAGGTTTCTCCCGCAGCAGTGTGGCGAAGACAACCACCTCGCGCACGAGGGCGAGGGGGCGGAGGATGAAGAGTCTTCTGATACAGACCAAGACTCAGAAGGCGGTGATGAGCTTCTTTCATCTTTTTCGCCCCCGCGCCCATCACCAGATTTGAGGTACCCGCTCACTCGGCCACGCGAGTCCCTCGCTCGACTCTCTTGAACACCTTGTTCTTTGACTGTTTCTCCTTTTGCCTGCGCGGCAGTGCTGAGCGGTGCAAGGCAATCTGAGACAGGCTGCACGGATGATGCTGGTGGGCAGGTACTCGCACATCCGCCAAGAGGGCGGCAGCGGAGATGTCAGCACTGCAAGAGCGGCGGAAATAGGTCTAGGCGGTCTTGGCGCGCCCTCAACACCTGGCCAGACCGCTCTACCGCAGCTGACAGACCAGAGAGGTCAGGAGAAAGGGACGGAGGACACAGAGACGGGTTGGCAAGGAGAGGAGGAGGAGGAGGAAAAGGAGGAATGCTCGTCCGAGTATGAAGGCTCGTCACACTCGGATGCAGATGGAGATGTGGGTGCTTGCTGACATCTGTGCACACCGCCAGAAAACCAGGGGGGGGTTTCAATATCTTTGGGTCGGGAATGAAGCAATGCTGCACGAGAAAAGATGCGTGTATTACCACCGAGAAGGCGAGTAAAAGATTATCATAGTTCGCTAGAACGACGTAGTACTGGTGC
>Ga0209713_10002641_pt1 | contig 11168 bp, 6 predicted proteins | sample ArcOceMetagenome_3_FD_187444 | JGI IMG/M metagenome (GOLD analysis project Ga0209713, IMG submission 187444) | Marine eukaryotic phytoplankton communities from Arctic Ocean - Arctic Ocean- Svalbard ARC20M Metagenome (SPAdes) (version 2) | ecosystem: Environmental > Aquatic > Marine > Oceanic...
CTCTGATTTGAACACGGTTTTGAGCTTTTGCAGCTGGAGGGCCGCACCTAAAGTTTAAACTTTGGTGGCTCTTTGGATTTTGGTGGGCGCGCGGTGCGCCCCGCAAAGAGCGCAAAAAACAAAGTTTAAACTTTACATTTTTAATTATTTCAGAACTGGCGTTGCATAGAAGCCCCCGCTATCGACGTGTCCGCCTGATCTCCCCCCGCGCCCGGCGCGGCGCACCTTCCAGTGTGGTGGTTTGGCCTCTTGCCACTTAGGAGTGTTGGGCATATAACACTGTTTGTACGCGTGTCCGGCTCTACGCTTGCCGCCTGCAGCTGCTCGGTAGGCCTGCCCCCACTGGGTCAAGTGAAGAACTCACCCGCGCCGCCTGGCATGGCGACGCAGCAGCAGCTGGAAGCCTGGTTTGCGGCCGTCGACAAGGACGGCTCCGGCGCCATCAACGTCGCAGAGCTGCAGCAGTGTCTCGCCCAGAGTGGGCTCAACTTCTCGATGAAGTGCGCCGCAGCACTGCCAGTTAGCCAGCTCCGCCTCTGACCCACACGGTCTCCGTCATGCCAACACAGGCTGGTAAGCTCGCTCATCCGCATGTACGACACGGACCGCACCGCGACCTACAGCAAGTCCGAGTTCTTTCAGCTCTACGGCTTCCTGCAGAGGGTCCAGACGACATTTGCTCAGTTCGACCGCGACCGGAGTGGGGTGCTCGATCTGGAGGAGATGTACCAGGCGCTGATTGCGCTGGGATACACGCTCGACAAACAGCCAGGCGGAGCCTACTACACGCTCTGCCAGTCGTATGACTTCGATCGCAGCGGCAAGTTCAAGTTCGAGATCTTCGTGGCGATGTGCGTCACTCTGCACAACGGCAAGGCGATCTTCGACGCGTTCGCGCGCGGCGCTCCCTCGGCGACGCTCGATTTTAATCAGTTTGTCTACGGTGTGAGCTTGGTCTGAGACGTGTGCATGCGTGGGTGAACGTGTCTCTCAAATTTTATTTCATCATGCCCACATGTGAATGTTCCTTCTTGCACAGATCCAGAGCCCGGTAAAGCCGTAAAGTAAAGTACCGTAAAGTAAACGGCACATTGCACCGTATCAGCGACCACCCGAGGGCGTACCACGGTCTCACGCGTCCAGAACGAGCGTGCGTGCGTAGCTCTCCGCCAGCTGCTTGGCGCCCGGCGTGTCGCCGAGAAGATCCTGCGCCACCGCGGCCACCAGAAACTCGTTGTCGATCGCGTCATCTCCGGCGGGGCCTCGGAAGCGGGTCTCGTCGGCCGCCTCGCGGGCCTGCACGGTGGCACGACGCGCCGACGTCTGCCATCGCTTGGCGACCTTCTTAGGGGTCGCCGCGCCGCCCCTTGTACTGCTCTTGCGCCTCGTGCTGTCGCGGCCCGTGGTTTTCTCCTTTCTCGCACTATCGTCTCCTCCTTTGCTCTTCCGCCTACCCGATAGTACATCCGAGACGGCGTGCCGCCAGTGCGTCTGAGCAATGACGGTCTCGTCGCCACCAAATTCCTCCATGGCCACCCGCCTCGCCACCCTGTCGCGATGCACCCGCGCTTTCTCGTCCTTGTCACGCTGAGCCTTGGCGATCGCTTCTTCGGTCTGATTCGCCTCCCACGAGGCGAGGGCCCGCCGGTGAGCGCTGCGGGCGCGCCACCAGCTGATGAGGCCGCCCGACTCGGCCAGCGTGGGCACGGGCCGCATCGCAAGCGCCCCAAGGAGGTCGTCGCTCATCAGCTCCGCGTCAGGGTCCACGTTCATGCATCGCCACCAATCCTTGATCCACTCCCAAGAGCCCGGGCCCAGTGCGTCTGAGGGCGCCGGGCGACCCCCGCCTGGACGCTGGCAGACGCGCAGCACGAGCGCACGCCACGAGCCCTGGAGAGGGTATCCTTCGGCCAAGGGCTCGGGGCCGATCTGGCCGAGGAGTGCAGGCAAGAAGATGCCAATCCAGAAGGTGACGACGAATGCGATCAGGCTCAAGGCCACGGCGAACTTGAAGATGTCGATCAGCTGACAGGCCAACAGCGGTGCCAGGCCGAGCGCCATCGCCACACACCCGCTGATCACAGGTGCTCCGCCTCTGACGAAGGCATGGGCGGCCCGATGACTGCGCTTCGCCGCGTCGGACTGTGCGTAGGTGCGCAAGACGAGCGCTGCGGGCGGTGCCACAAGTGCGGGCGTGATGGACGCCAGCAGCGCCTCGGTGCTGCCCAGCGCCCACTGGCATGCGACGAGGAGCGCCGTGAGGGTGAGCGTTGCGCATAGGCTCGCAAAGGTCGCCAACGCCGTGAGGACGATGTTCTGAGACAGCAAAAGCAGCACGACCAGCGCAAATGTGGCGGCGCGCAGAGAGCCAAGCGTCGCGTGCAGCGGCAGCGCCTGTTGCGCATGCATCCAGACCCAGTTCCCGTCTGCGCTGGGCAAGGCTGGACCGACGCCACCAGCCTGCGCGTTGATGGCCGCCGTGAAGTTGAGGACGTCATCGTACATTTGCTCGGTCGCATCCTTGTCGGCCGAAGCACGCAGCTCGAGATCAAACGAGACCGACAGGAAGTGGAGCCGGCCGCGTGCCAGCCCTACGTGGCGCTGCCAGATTGCGCCGTAAGGCGCCACGGACTGGGTGACGCCATCCCACATCGGCGCGAAGAGGAAGGCCTCGAGCGCGAGGAGCGGCACGTCCTCCCCGTGCTCTGTGACGCTGGCCGCCACGGGAAAGCGCGGGCCAAAGCCATGCGTCTCGCGCCCCGAGCTGTTGCTAAGCCATGACTTGAAGTCGTCGACGAAGCATTGCACGCTGCCGCTGCCTTGCCAAAAGGGACGCTCGGGGTCGCGGCGCACCCATGGCTTCACCCGCAAAGCGTCGCAAGTGCGCTCGAGGAGCAGCTGCGTCTCCTCATCGAAAGCAAAGCCTTCCTTCCAGACGGGGTGGCCAACGAACGAGGAGTTCCGCAGTAGGTGCACCCCGCGGCGGTCAACCCCCTCGACACCCCAGAGCAGCGTACCTCGCACCGTCTGCTCGTGAGCGGATGTGAGGAAGCTGCGTTCGGTGGTGACGCGGCAGTGTCGTAGGGGGTGCCACTCGTATAAGCGTCCGCGCGGCCTGGTTGCGGGTACGGCGAATGCGAGCCCCACGAAGACAGGCACCATGAGCACGCCAAACACCCCCAGCAGCGCCCGCCGTCCCTTCCTGTGCCGCACAAGCGGCAATGCAACCCGTCCAAGGAAGCGAGGCAGCGGCCACATGAAGCTGCCCTTGACTGGCTCCTCCTGGCTGACGCCGGGCAGCGTGGCTTCAATCATCCGCGTGGCGTGGTGATGCGCCGTGCTGGTCTGCTCAAGTGGTCGCCACGCGGCCGTCACTGCCGTCCAAATCGGCATGTCGCGTCGGCAGCAGCACACGCAGCAAACGTTGGGCTTGCGCTCAAGATGGTCGTGGAAGAGAACCATGCACGCCGGCAAGAGAAGGATCGCCAGGAGGAGCTGCACAGTCAGCTCGAGCGCGCAGTAGATACCAAAATGGGCGACGACGAGCCACGGAGAGGTCCCCGCTGCGGCGAGGGCTGCCACTCCAACGGCGATGGAGTGGAAGCAGGCGAAGCCCGCGTCGAGCAACACCCAGTCCATCCTCCAGGCGAGTGTCTGCAGCACCGATGCCGGCTGCTGAGCAGACATGTGCCAGCCATCGATCAGCAGCGCCATGGCGTCGAGACTGAACGAGGCCGTCAATGGCGCGGCGAGCAGGGTGATCGTCTCGATGTGCCGCAGGTCGAACCAGTAGCGATACAGAAAGAAGGCCGTGGGCCACGCAACGGCAAGTTGCAGCGCACCCGCCAGCGCAAGGAAGACGGAGCCGGTGTACAAAAGCAGGTAGATGAAGCCGATTGGGAGTGGCAAGACGCTCAGTAAGATGTCGTTGCGCAGGACGTCGCGCATGCCGGCAGCTTGCAGCTGCTCCATTTCCGAGTAGAGTCGAATCGTGCCGCTGTATTTGGCGCCCAAGCGGCGAAGGTTGGGCCCCAACACGCCCTCGACCCAGTTCCGCAGCTCTTCCTCCTGCTCCTGACGGCAGTCATCAAACGCACACCTCTCTTTGTTGGCCATGGGCCAGCCAAATCTCAACTCCGATCGCGAGCGCCGGCTGCGCGGCACCTCGAAATAGCTGCTGCTGCTCGAGCTGAAATTGCCCGCGGCATCGAGCGCGTCGAGGTCGACATCCCGCGCCATCTGCCCCCCCACAAACATTGACGAAGTCGCCACGCCACCTTCCATGCAGCTGGGTTCGCGCGTGCGACATGCACCACAAGATGGATCGTACACCCGGATGCGGCCCCACATGCCATCCACACCGTCAATGTAGCGCCTGCACCGAAAGAGCGGCATGACGCGATCGAAAACGACGGGCAAATTCATGTAGTGAAAACAGGCATCGGTCCAATCCACGCCCCAGCCAGGCAGCGGGAGCCCCATCAGGCGCGAGACGTAATAGCGGTAGCCGTAACCGTCTGTCTGCGGGTCGTCGGAACTCGAGGCGCACCTGTCCCGCCGCCATTGGTCCCATCGACCGAGCATACGGGAGTCGGTCTCGATGCCGAGCGCTATCTCGTGGTATGAACGGTCAAACCAGTGGGCGACGAGAGGTCCATAGTGCTGCGTCCGCATCAGCATCGTGACCAGGTTTCGCAGCGGCTCGGCGGGCTGTGAGTGCTCTCTTAGTGTGGCCGGTGCCTGCAACGCAGCGCGAAGCGGCTGGAGCGAATATACCGTCGTGTTGGCGACCAGGGCGTCGGCAGCTGACCAAGAGCACGTGGAAGTCTGGGGCAGTTCGGACAGCACTCCCCTCTGCCGCGCCCGCTCGCGAGCCATACGAAAAAACTCTCTCTGAACACACTGCAGTCGTTCTCTCTCCAGCGCCTCATAGTCTGGTGCCCACACCTCTGTTGGCGGGGCCAGCGGCGGATCAAGAGGCGGCGGCGGCGGCGGCGGCGGGGAAGGCGTCGGAACGCCAAAGAACTCCAGACGCTTGAGAATCGCAGCCGGCTGTTGCACATCTGTGCCGAGTCGCTCCAGCAGCCAGACGCGCCAGAAGCGTGCATCGCAAGTGACATCGAGCGTAATGCTGCTGGCGAGCTCGTCGTTGGAGGTCACTATCCCAGCCCCGCCCTGTATGCCGCTCGCGTTGTGCCAAGAGCGATTCGAATATCCAGCAGGGTCGTCTGTGCACTGAATCAAGAATGTCTTCAACCGTTGCTCAACGAGGCCGCTCAAGTAAGGCCTCATCGTGAGCCGGCGGATGGAGGTGGTGCGCTGAAAGTCAAACTCGATGAAGGCGGGCAGCTGATCGATGCCCCAGTAGCTGTACAGGCGGGTGCAGAGGACATTCACCGCGTTCGTGCAGCTGCAGCCGTTGGGATCGAACTCGCCGTCGCCACAGCTTTTGCATACAGCGGCCGGGTCGCAGGAGCTGTTGAACTTTGGAAGCGAGTCTGAAAGGTGTGTGGCATCGACCTGCAGCTCGGTTGACGCCCAGTCAGCCTGGGCAATCCAGGGCGACTGTGGAACGGGCGGTGGCGGGGAAATCGGGGGAAGGGCGGGCGGTGCCGTCTCACTGAGGCGTCGCAAGCGCGCAGGTTCGGCAGGCGCAGGGACGGCGGGTGACGGCACCGCTGGTGGTAGCGCTGGTGCTGGTGGCAGCGCTGGTGGGGGTGGCGGGGAGGGCGTCGGAGGCGAGGGCCCGGGGGACCCCGGGGGTGGGGGCAGAGGTGAAGGCGGACGGCTCGGTGGCAGGGGTGAGCATGGTGCTGGAATCAACGGCGGTAGCGGGCTTGGTGGTATGGATGGCGGGACCGCGGGCGGAGGGGGCTTCGGCGGCGGCTGCGGTGGCGGTGGCCGGTAACCACCGAGAGGAGCGGGCGGCAGCGGTGGAGGCGGCATGCTGGGTGGAGACAACGGTGGTAACCCTGGGCTGGGTGGTGGGTCTGGCATGGGCGGCGGTGGTGGTGGAGGAGGAGGGGAGGAGGGTGGCGGCGAGGGCGGCGGCGGCGAGCGAGGCGGACACAATGGAGGAGGCGAGGGACTTGGCGGCGGCCCCGGAGAGGGTGGGGAGGAGGGTGGGTGTGGCGGGTACACGCAGTACTCCGCCACGTATCGCCCGCACGCGCCCGTGGGCGACGTGCAATTCCTGCCCGCATCCGTCGTGAGCCACTGCGCAGCCGTCGCGTCCACGGCCTCCTCCTCCTGCCGGTGCATGCAGGTCGCCAGCGTCTCTCCGTTTGCCCGCTCGGCACATGCCATTTCCCGACACCACAACGGCAAAAACTGCGTCCGGAGGCAGCTCGCGAACGAGGCAGCACAAGAGGCCGCAGCATCGACCAGTTCCACGCCCTGTTGCAGATCAAATGCCTGCAGGTGCAAGTCCGCGAGCTCGAAGCCACTGTGGAACACCCTGGTAGCCGAAAATGGTAGCTCGCAGGGCGTGCCAGGACCGCCCGGCCTCAGGCAAAACTCGTCAAAGCGAGGCAATGCGAGCAGCTCCTCCTCGAAGGCACGGACCTGGTCGAGCACATCTTCTTCGAGCAAGTCGTACGGATTGCCGGTCTCGGGCTTGACCTCGTACAGCAGGTGCAGCGTGTGCCAGTGGACCGACTGCTGCGGGGCACCGTATACGACGCCCCGCTGGGCGTGGCCACGTGCCGCGCCAGCTGCAAGGGCAAATTCCGTTGCGAGCTCAGCGGCATGCAACCTGACGGTGCGGATGTCGTGGAGCTCGAAGAGCTGCGGCTCCGACATGGAGAAGCGGCCGTCGACCCAGGCATCGATGCCGACTGCCATGAAGATGCCCACGGTGAGCAGCAGAAAAAAGAGCACAGTGCTCGGTCCACCAACCAGCCATCCTGCCAGGAGCAGCGGCTGCGGCCCGACGAGCGGCGATGCTGTGTCAGCCTCGTCCTCATGCATGATCGGTGCCGCTGCCGAGGTCCGATCGAGCGTCCGCGGGTCAAACGCGGCAAAGTACTGAGTCGAGAGGACACGACGCTTCGCCTCCAAGGCGGCTCCCGTAGCCTCGGCCTGCGTTTCCTGCTCCTCCTCGTCCGCGTGCTGCGAGCAAGCCACGACGTCAGCAAGGGTCAATCGGCCCTGCGCATCCACATTCAGCGACGCCTGCCCAGCATCGCGGCTGACGTAGGTGGCGAGGCCAGCGCGGCTGGTCATGGCTGCGGCACTGTCGGCCTCGCTCAAGAGCGTGCGGCCGAGCGCCACGACTTGCTCCTCTGACGTCGGTGGCACGCTGTGCCGCTGCGAGTAGACCTGTCCGATCGCGACGCGGATCGCTCCAGGCAGCTTGCTGGGAGCTTCGACGGAAGAGGCCTCCGCAACGAGCGTGCGCAGCAGCTCGACCGCGTCACCCTCGCTCCGAATCGCGCGCCCGTGCAGCGCGAGGTAAGCCGCCTCAAGCGCACTGTACACGGCAGGCGGCAGCACCCGCGCCCTGATGAGTGACGTCTCGCGCGCAGTCTGCTGCAGCGCGTCGAGCAGCCCGGTGTGCTCCGCTTGTGGCTTCTCCACGCTCGAGCCGTCCTTGTACCGCCAGCCTCGCTTCTCGGGCAGGTCTGCGAAGCGCACGCCCGCTCGCTTTCGAGTTGGCGCAGGCTTGGTCTCGGCCGGCTTGCTCTCGGTAGGCTTGGTCTCGGCTGGCGCATCAGCTGCAGCAGGGGCCTTGGACTCGGTAGCTGCGACGACTGCCTTGCTGCCCGTTTCGCCGTCCGTCGGTGGCCCTCTCTCTGATGGCCTGCCGCCCCTGTCCGACGGACGGCCCCTGTCCGAAGATCGCGGCTGGGACCGCGCGCTGCTTCGCGCCGAGCGCTGGGAGGCGCTCCCGGCGGATCGCGCCGAGGCGACCGGTGTCCATGAGCCGGTGCCGACGAGCGAGGAGCGCCGCGGTGCTGCGGTGGGGGTCGGCGGCGCAAACGCGGCGAGCGCTTTCCGCGCGCACGCGCTCGCCGCGTCGGCATCCTTGCCCCCCTCTAGCGTCGTCGACGTGGCACGTCGGTCGGGTGAAGACGCGCGGCCCGAGGCTGGGCTCCCGCGACTGGAGCCAGGCGATGCAGCGCGGCGTGCCGAGCCGGGCGCGGAGGGTGGGCGGCGCGTCGCCGACGGCGACGCCCCTCGGCGCGTCGCCGCAGGCGACGCTCCTCGGCGGGCGCTCCCCGGGTCGCCGCTCGATTTGATGCTGCCACGCCGGTCGGACCGGCACGAGGCCTGCGCCTCGACCGCTCGGGCCGCTTTGGCGGCCGCCGCCTCGGCCATGGCGCAGCGCTTTGCCATGTTCGTGTATACCGTGTGCCGGTGATCCTTCCTGCTGTCTCCGTGCCGTCGCGTTCCGGCCGCATCGCGCAGGTACTCAGGCAGCCGCTGCCGTGGCTCAAATCCAAAGAGGTTGGAGGCGTCGTAGGTCATGTTGGTCAGCGCAAGCTCCTCTCCCAGTGCTGCCACCGTAACGGCCTGCTCGTGGCTCCTTTCCACGTGCCCCTGCACAGTGCGCAGCTGCCTCGCGAGCTTCTCCCGTTCCAAGAGCGTTGCTCCGGCAGCGGCCGCACTCTGGGGCTGGGCGTCGGCATCGTCGTCGTCGTCTCGCATCTCGCGGCGAGTGCCATGCATACTAGATCGACGTGTACTCGGTGCGTAGCCGCTTTGCTCGCGCGTGGCGCGTGAGCACATCGTGGCGGCTGCCGTTGACGCCACGCTCCGCGAAGTGTTGTGCGCGCCGCGCGACTGCTGAGATGGGTCGGGCAGCTTCCCGCGCTCGATGGTGCTCTGCATCTCCACGTCGCGCAGTCTTGCGCGCAGCTGCTGGTAGTCGTGGGCCAGCTTCTTGTCGCCGTAGCCAGACGGACGACCATGCTTGGCCTCAAACTCCCTGCGGTGGTGGCAGCGGCAGCTTGAGGTCGGGTGCGGGGGCAGGGCGGGGCGTGATCGAGCGCACCTCTCCCAGTGGCGAAGACGGAACTGGATCAGCGTGCGCTGCGCGTGCAACGCCTCGACGGTGTCGGTAGCCGCGCTCATGACTAGCCCGTTGGAGCGCGTTAGTTGGGATTGCTGTTTTCCAGCAAGTTTTGGGATTTCAGGGGGGGGGTAGAAGCACGTGATGATGAGGTGATGATCGAGCACGTCAGAAATGACATTTCAAAATAAGGCACCAACCGTCTCCACGCGCCAAAAGCAGAAAACAGGTCGTGACCGCGTTGCGACTACAGTTGTCCACAATCTACTTCTAGGCATCTAGGCCGTCTCCCGTACTGCCTCCATCTCCGGGCCCCGCGCCGAAATTTAGGTAAATGGTTATTTCAACTACGTCCGCAACTCGTCTGCCTCTGCCTGCGCGCGAAGGTCGTTCCACGCCGAGGCGGACACGTCGACCTTGGCCTCGACGGGAGGAAAGGCCGTCGCGATGTCGCTGCTCTGCGTGTTGGCCTCCTTGATGACTTTGAACCTGCAGTGGCGGGAGTGGCTGCAGCTGCGGCCACAACGGGACCGGGTGCGCGGGGAACGGGCGGCTCGAAGGGGCGTGGGGCGCTCGCGGCGCACGCGTGTATCAGGCCAACCAGCGCGAGCAGCAAGGCGGCGACGTGGTTGAGGCCCCACCCACCATCGCCGGTGCCGATGAAGAAGACGAGCAGACCGACGCCGCAGTAGAAGGTGCCCTTGCCCCGCTGCGCCACGCGTGCGGTGTCATCTGAGCAAGCGGCTGCGGGAGCGGTGGCCGTCGCTCTCATAGCGCTGCGCGCACCTGCAGCGTGAGAAACTTTAGGTACGTGTCGATCCACAGGTAAGACCTGGTGATGATGGGCGTGCGGTCCTTGATCTCCACGACGAGGACGAGCAGGCCGAAGATGATGGCGTAGAGTGAGCCCACAACATACAGCAAGTCCAAGTCGATGATCGCTGACAGCCCGAAGATGCCCGCGATGATGAGGAGTCCGCCCGTGAAAAGGGAGAGGCCCTTGATCGTCGTGCGCGCAGGCTTCGAATCGCCCTCGCGCACCGCGTGCAGGTAGTCCTTGAAGCTCTGCATGTGGCGTCAGCGCAAGGTAGCGAGAATTGCGGGTATTCCTACGAGTACCCGTGGGCCCAAGTTTGGCGCAGGGGGTGAACCACCAAGCCATGCTGCATCTAAGGTACGCAACGTTGTTAGCATCATATCGTTGCTCCAAGAATCTGCACGCTTTCTATGTATGCTCTCGCTCTCTGTCACCCCAAGTGCGTCCGCGTCCACTGCACGACGGTCTGCGCCAGGTGTGTGCACCACCGGCACGCCTACTCGACATCAAACGATCAGGGAGCTGGGTCTGCTCGTCATGCCGGGACCGCGCTCGCGACAGGAGGGGGGAGAGGCTGCGACACGTACAGCTTCGTCGGGTCGCTGGGGTCCACATATGCGGCGTGGACAATCTGCTGCGCGACCTGCGGCGCCACGGGCGGCGCGAAGTTGTGCTCGTACTGCACCTCGTTCTGCTGGTTCATGCGCTGACGCATCTCCTGCAGCACCCGGAAGAAGAGTGGCAGAAAGGTGCCGACGCCGCCGTCCTTGAAGGCGAGCGTCCACTTGATGTCCTCGGACAGCCCGGTGTCTGGCAGCGGCGCGTTGGTCCCGGTCATGTTGTTGGCGCCGAAGATGGGCTGGTTGAACTTCTCGTTGCGCATGGTCGCCAGGGGCAGGTCGAATGCCTCCATGCCGCCTCCGCCGTTGGACACAAACACAATTCGCAGCGTCGACAGGTACAGCACGCCGCGTGCCTCGAACTTTCGTCTGCGACGCACGCGGGAGGGGAGGGGAGGCAAGGGTCAGACGGCTCGCCAGCGCAGCGGTGAGGGCGTGGTTGGGTGAGGGCGTGGGTGGGTCGGGGGCTACTCCCCCGACCCCCCCTCTCCCCCGACGCCGGGCGACTCCTCTTGCGCCCGCACCCACGAGGCAGCGGTGAGGGCGTGGGGTGGGTCGGGGGCTACTCCGACGGCGGGCAGACGCACCCGCTGCTCTTGGCAGAGAAGGAGATGCCGCTCCTGCTCAGCACGAAGAACTCGCCCGGCATCGCAACGGGCTCGCCGTTAGGACGCGTGAGCTCTGGGTTCTCCATAATATTGCGATCACTTCAGTGAAA
>Ga0209713_10002644_pt1 | contig 11159 bp, 5 predicted proteins | sample ArcOceMetagenome_3_FD_187444 | JGI IMG/M metagenome (GOLD analysis project Ga0209713, IMG submission 187444) | Marine eukaryotic phytoplankton communities from Arctic Ocean - Arctic Ocean- Svalbard ARC20M Metagenome (SPAdes) (version 2) | ecosystem: Environmental > Aquatic > Marine > Oceanic...
TACCCCCTGATCGTAGTCCATCTTATACGACACAGGCACAATGAACGGAAGCGCTAGGCAACCGGAACGCAACACCACACTGACCCACGCCACGCGCCGCACACCACCACACACCACCGCCGCACCGCCCCCACCCCCGCAAACGACACACACGCAGGATTATATACCTATGGATTATATACCTAGCCCATCACGCACCCACCGGTTAGGATTATAACGGAGCTGCTTACTGGATTATTCGCCCGGATTATGGATTATTGGCCTCGACCATCCGAGGCTCACGTCGGATTATGGATTATTGGCCGCGCCCATCCGTGGTACCGTAATCCACGGATTATGGATTATTGGCCGCGCCCATCCGTGGTAATCCACGGATTATGGATTATTGAGTCGGCCCATCCGGGAAATAATCCGGGATTATTGGATTATTTGTGCGGCAATAACCCATGATGGGAGCTAAATGCAATGCTTGTTAATTAACAACAGCATGTGTACCACTAAATCGTAAGTCCGCAGCGTCGGAAAACCATGTCCTCGACCTCGCCGCTGCCTTCGTCAGGGCCTACATGTAGAGCCATGCCTGCATGGGCAGCCTTGGTAATAAATTCGTATACAGCCCCGGCTCACAACAGAGGATGCCTTTTGAGACCAATCTTGATTATGTTAGCTGTTGTGTGCGCTGATTTTGCCTCCTTGCTAAAGTACGCAGAAAAATGGGACAGACAGACAAACAGACAGACAGAGAAACGCGGACCCTAGCTAGCTAGAGTCCGGACGCCCAGAGGGCGTCTCGGAAATAGAGGCGCAACCACTAGCCCTCGCCGGCCCTCCACGCCAGACCGCGGCCAGCGGCGCGGGATGCGCCCTAGGCTGGTACTGACCCAGTGCTGGTGTCCCGGGGGCTTAGACGCCGGATAGGTGGTGGCGGTGTGCGTTCTAAAAAACTTCAGTCAGTCAGTCCACGCCAGACTCACGCTCCCCTCACACCCCGCCAGCCGCACCGCATCGTCTCCCCCCGATCCAGCCACACCCAACAACGAAACATCCTCCCCATAACCCAAGCCTGCGCTGTCCTGGCCCCTGGAAGAACTGCCCGCATGCACGACAGCTTTTTACTGCTGATTATACAGTAGGTCTGTAGGGCGTGTACGGGGTACGGCCCAAAGGTTTGACCAAACTTTCGCCTCGCGAAGGCACCTGTGGCCGCGCGGTGCGCGGCCGTGAGCAAAGTCCCATAGCAGACTAAGGTAGCCACTGGCCGTGTCCCCTTAGATCTCAATCGCTGGCTCGACTCTCACGAGGACTTTTCGAGCTAAAGGTGCCTTCGTTCGGGCAGCGCACGCACTGAGCCGCACCGGTGACGAAATGATGTTCAGCAGCTGAACCGTGCTGCCCTGCTGCTTGGGCTGACTGGCACCGTCCCCGTGGGAGCAGCCGTGGCCGTAGTTCCAGTCTGTGCGACTGCTGGACCACCAGACCCAACCGACCGCTCGCCTCACCGCTCGTGCGCTGTCCGGCGCAGGCTGACATTGCCAGCCGGCCGAACATGTCGAGCCAGGGCTGTCGGTCCACTTCTGACGATGACGGGTGGTACCTGGTTCGGGGAGCGACCCAGTGTGGTTGGTATACCAAGATACGGGGTCCCATCTTATCTACAGACAGTTCCAGCGCACACCTTGCCTGCAGTTGCTTGATGACCTCGACCCAGCCTGGTGGCCGAGTTGGCCCTTCGGCGGTGCATTATCACGCAACGCTGCCCCCGCGAGTCGGCCACCTCTCTGAGGGACAAGCGCCAGGCACGTAGGCCTGCCGCCAGTGGGTCAAGGTGGCCGAGGGATACGCGGCGCTTGGCGGCGACCCGCCCGACGACCATATGCCGCTCACCGTCGCCGGCTACGAGCTCGACCTCGACGACCCGGGCCTGCTGATGGGCCACGGCGGCTTCGGGGTCGTGCTGAAGGCGCGAGAAAACGGCGAGGCCGTCGCGCTCAAGGTCATGGTCGGCTCGCAAAGCCACATCCTCGATTCCGCGAGGCGAGAGCGCGACATGTGCCAGCTGCTCAACCCGCACTCCAATATTGTGACGCTCCTATCGTACCGCGAGCTGCTCGGGGCGGACGTCGACGCCCAGGCGTTGGTTGCTGCGATCTCTGTGCGGCTGCGCACGCTCACCGACGACCATGTGGCGCAGAAGCATCGATTGCATCAGGAGCTCGAGCCCGACCACCCGGTGCTGCTGCTGGCGTACGAGGTGCCCGCCTGCGCCTCTCGACATCCCGAAGAATGTCTTGAATGGTTCAAACTTTGCCGCGCCACACCGCCCGTCCCCTCTCACGCCCCGCGCAGGTGCTGCTGGGCGAATCGCTGTTCGACTTTGTGGTGTCGCGCTTCACGCCGCCGCCGATGTCGGAGATTGTGCCGCTCTTCTCGCAGCTCGTGAGCGCGACGCAGCACTGCCACGAGCACTCGGTCGCCCACCTCGACCTGAAGCTCGAGAACGTCCTTGTCGTCGACGTGAGACGCCGCCGCACGCGCAGCCCAGCCATGCCCCCGCACGCGAGCAGCGCCCGAGCCCGCCCCCCCCACCGACATTCGACCCGGAGCGGCGCTCGCTCACCCCCTCACTTACCTTCACGCCACGCCGCATCAGGGCCGCGTCGTGCTCATCGACTTTGGGCTGGCGCGTTGCTTCCCTCTCCCGACGCCGCTGCGCGAGCGCAACCCGCCCGGCTCGCCCACCTACATCGCGCCGGTACGCCGCCGCAACACCGCCGCCCCACCGCCGCAGCCCGCCGACTCCTGCTTCGCAGCCACGCCCCCGCCACAGCTCTCCCGCAAATGAAAACCTCGTCACCCGTCTCGCTCACACCCGACGCGCAAAGCCGCCGCACCGCGCACGCCACGCCCGCCTCCGCGTCCGCAGGAGGTGCGAGCGGCGTGCGAAAAGGGCGGCAGCGGCGTCTTCGACGGCTTCAGCGCCGACGTCTTCTCGCTCGGCGTCGTGCTCCACGCGCTGCTGGTGGGGCAGTACCCGTGGTCAGACACGCACCAGTCCGACACCGTCTTCGAGCGTTACTCGCTGACGCGCTACCTGCCCGGCATCACCGACGCGCAGGTGGTTGTGCCCCTCCCTCACAGTGGCCCACCCCTCCCTCCCTCCCTCCCACACACACACGCTGACGCGCCATCCACTGTGCACCCACCACCGACGCGCAGGCCAACGATCTCGTCCACCGCATGCTCCGCCTCGAGCCGCAGACGCGGCCGAAGCTGCCGCAGGTGCTCGATCACGGCTGGCTGCGGGACGGCGGCGCGCCGGCGCCGCCGATGCCGATGGGCTCGCTCGCCCTCCAGACGATGCGCGCCAGCCCCGCAGCGCAAGCGACGTCCGCCGCCGCAGCAGCGACGCACGATACGCGTCCTCACGCGCCCGTGTACTCTGCCTCCGCCTCCTCCGCCGCGCCGCCGACGGCCGCCTCCACCTCCGCCTCCGCCTCCGCCTGCGCCTCCGCCTCCGCCTCCGCCTGCGCCTCCGTCTCAACCTCGGCCTCGGCCTCCGCCTCCGTCTTCGCGCGGCTGTCGACGCCGCAGCCGACGGGCTCGGGCGACTACGGCGCGGCGGCGCGCCTGCGCAAGGTCTCCAAGGAGCAGCTGCTTCAGCAGCTCAACCTCGACGACGGGCCGACGTACGAGCTCGGGCCCGTGCCCATCGAGCGCCGCACGCCGCTGACGCGCGGCGACGCGCTGCGCGAGTCGATCATCTCGGAGAGGATCAAGCGCGAGGAGCAACGCATGAAATTGATGATGGAGGAGGGCATGGCCGAATCGGTCATGTGATGAGGGTCCGTGAGGGAGATCGATCGAGGCCGGCGTTTGGTCGCAGGTCGCGATGGCGGTCTTTCAGCGCTATGTGCATTAAAGTATCAGCTCGACGCTTCTGACGGGTCACGTGAAAAATCTTCGAATTCGACACGTGACCTTGAGTGAGAGAAGAGTGAAGTTCTTTGTAAAGCACTTACCCCGAACACCGCTTCGTGCGGCATGCGGTGTCATGCCGAGCGCCAAAACAACGATGACGCTCGCCGCGCGCCCCCCGTGCCGCCACCTCCACCACTTCCACCACCTCCACCTCCACCGCCACCGCCGTCCCAGCCGGGCGGCGGGTCCCACACCGTCTCTCCCGTGACAAGGTGGTAGTAGTAGGTGTCGCCATACTCAGTCTCGGCGCTCGCCCACTCGCTCGTCGCTTCGACCGCGCCGCCGCCGCCTCCGCCACCGCCTATGGGAGGCGGCACGGGCGGCGGCGGCGGCGCCGCGACCACCGCCGGCGGCGGCAGCGGCGGCGGCGTCGGCACGGACGGCGCGGAGTAGGTCCCGTCGGAGAGGCCGGCGGCGCACGCGGCAAAGTCGACGTTGACCATGCTGCCGCGGTCGCAGGAGAGGCCGGGCGCGCCGCCGCGGCGGCCAAACGACGACGACGGCGCCGCGGGGGCCACTGGCGGCGGCGCGGGCTTGGACGACGACGACTTTGTGTCCGTCTCCTTGCCCTTGCGGAATCCGAAGCGGCCGCCCTTCTTCTTCGTGTCGCCGCCCCGCGCTGCCGCCGCCGGTGGCGCGTGCGACCACGGCCCGCGTGGCGCCGGGTCGTCCGCCCCCACAAACCCTCCGCCGCCGCGAGGGGTGGCGCCGCCGCCGCCGGGGATCGTGATCTGCACGTTCTCGCTGCTCTCGGCCACGGAGAGGATCGGCCGCTGCGGCGGCGCGGGCGGCGGCGGGCACTTGCGCGTGCGTCCCGTGCCCACGCGCACGTCCGACGCCTCGCGTCGCGGCGGCTGCGCTGCTCCTCCCCCTCCCCCTCCCCCTCCCTCTCCGCCACCACCCACACCTCCGCCACCGCTGCCGTCGACGCTCATGGACGACTCGGACGACCAGATGTCGAGCGGGCGGGGCGGGCGCGGCGCTTGCGGCCGTCGGCTCTTCTCGGCGTTGCGGTTGTGCTCCGAGGAGAGGAGCGTCAGCAGCTCCTTCTTGCGCCTGCGCCGCCGCAGGCGCGTGCACACGCAGAAGCCGCAGCAGCAGCAGCAGCACAGCAGCCCGAGGACCGCGCAGACGCCCGCGAAGCTGTGCACGCCGATTCGGTCGACGATGGCGTCGTACGCGTCCTCGAGGCGCTGACGGACCTTGCCGAGCGGCCCGAGCTCCTCCGGCGGCGACTGCGGCGGCTGCGGCGGGCGCGGCTGCGGCCCGAGCGGCGGCAGCGGCGGCGGCGCGGGCGGCGTCACGAGGCGGGCAGCGTACGAGCCGTCGAGCGCCGCGGTCGTGGAGCCGGCACTGTAGAGGGCGGAGGACGGGTCTTCGACCATCTGCTGGAGCAGCAGCAGCAGCGCCTCCGTGTCGTCGTCGTCGTCGTCGTCGTCTTGACCGTCCGTCGCGTTGGTGGCGTTCCCAGGCGACGAGACGACGAGCTCGATCGTGCCAGCCTCGGGCAGCGCGACGACGGCGAGGCGGCGGCTGTCGACAACACCGCCCTCGGCGCCGCCGGCGGTGAGAGCGTTGGCGAGGTCACGCTCCAGGGCGGCAATGAAGACTTCCCGCGTGAGCGATCCCTCGAGGCCCTCGCTGCCGTCGAATGTGTACCCGAGCGTGGAGACGGTGACCGCGGCGTCGGCGGGCGGCGGGCGCGGCGGCAGCGGCGCCACCGGAGGGAGCGGCGGCGGTGGCGAGGGCGACGGCGGCGGCGGCGGCGCGCCGGGCGTGGGGTTGGGCGGCGGCGGTGGCGGCGACGGCGGCGGCGGCAGCGGCGGCGGGCTGCGGGGCGGCGGAGGCGGCGCCTGCGGTGCGTCCCCGGGAATCGCGGGAGGGAAGGACGGCGGAGGCGGCGACGGCGGCGCGAGCGGCACGGTGCGGGGCACGACCGCCTCGCGAAAGGCGACGAAGCTGAAGCCCTGCGCGTCATACTCGGCTGCGGAGGAGCCGAAGAAGGGGAAGCGGCGCGTCGTGTCGGTGGCGCCGTTGGCGTCGGTCGTCTCCACCATCACCGCGACGCTCCACACCGCGCCGCCCGCCCAATCCTCGACCCCCTCCGCCGCGCTCGCCGACAGAAAGTAGCCGCCGCTGTTGGGCGCCGCCGTGGCCAGCTGGTTGCCTTCCACCGAGGTGCCGCCGGCGGCTCCGACGCTGTAAACGAGCGGCGGAGTCGAGACGGCGCCCCCGTCAGAGTAGCGGAGCTCCACGCGGACGCTGGTCTGCGCCTGCACCGGCACGCTCGACTCGTCGAAGAGGAACGTCTGGAAGGAGAGGCCGGAGGTGCCGACGACGGTGACCCTGGTCTGGTCCGCATCGACGAAGCGGTACCTGCCAGGGCAAGCAAGGGCAAGGAGGAGATGGCTGGGAGGCGCACTCGCACGCATCAGGGCGTAGGCGCATGCGATCATGCAAGGGTACGCAAAGAGCAGCTAGCAAGGGGCATGCCGGCGCACTTGGTGGCGAGGGCCATGAGGAGGTAGACGGCGTCGTTCTGCTTGAAGGCGCCGTCGAGCGTCGGGTCGAGCTGCGCCCGCTGCCATGCGCACAGCTCCTCGCCACCCGGCGCGTAGTGGGTGGGCACGCCCGTGTCGCCCTCCGGCTGGAGCAGCAGAAGGTCGGACGCGCGCTTGACGTCCTTGATGTCGAAGACGCAGTCGCCGTTGGTGTCGCCGTACCACGTGAGGTACGTGCCCGAGGCGTCCGAGTGCGGGAAGCAGCACCTGCCGTCGTGGCCCAAAGCGCGAGAGCTGCGCGCGCGCGACCGCTGCTGCGGCTGTGGCCGCAACCGCCGCCTCTGCGGTGGTGGAAGTGCCGACGATGAGAGCCCTTGCGCGTCGAGCCCGCGCCGCTGCCGGCGGCCGCCGAGGACGACGTATCCGGCGCCGGCCGAGATCGGTCCGAGATCGGTGTCGGAGACGTCGTCGGGGCTGGCGGGGTCGCAGACGGTGCACGTGATGAGGCCGTGCACGGTGCCGGTGATGGCGGTCACGCCCGAGGCGCCCGGCTGCGCCTGCAGCGCGAGCGTGAGGAGCTGCACGAGCCCCGTCGGCGCGACGGCCGCGTCCTTGTGGCCGAGGAGCTTGGCCTCGTCGACGGGGCTGTTGAGCGTCACGACGGGGCCGTCGAAGGAGGCCGTCGCGCCGGAGCCGCCGCCGACGCCCTCGGTGTAGCCGGTGGCGAGCAGCAGCGCCGGCTCGAACTCGACGGAGACCTGGAAGGACGTCAGCGTGACACCGACGGCGTTGACGACCACCGGCACCGACACGACGCCGTCGGCGCTCGCTACGAACTGCAGGCCGTCGTTGGCGCCGAGGTCGACCCCGCGGAACGGCACCGCCAGGTTGGGCGCGGTGCTGGCCGTCGCGGTGAAGGTTGGCGCGCAGCGCGTGGCGGCGGCGATCGCGACGAGCGAATGGTGGTTGGCGAGGAGCGTCACGCCGCCCGCACCGTCGATCGCCACGGCGGCGGGGACGTCGGAGGAGTAGGCGACGACGGCCGTCGCGTCGAGCCAGCCCAGGGCGTGCACGTCGCTGTAGACGGTGCCATCGACGAGCGTGATCGAGAGGGTGCTGCTTGTGCTGTAACCGCTCTCGCCGTGGAGCAGGCTCGGCAGGCTGAGCGCCATGGAGGCCACCTCCGCCGCGGCGGACGCGTCGACCGCCAGGCTCGCGGCGGCGGAGGCGGGCGCGGCGGACGAGGCGCCAAACGTGGCGGTGAGTTCGGCGCTGCCCGCGGCGACGCCGGCGAAGACGGCGGCGCCCCCACTGCCGCTGACGCTCACGACGGAGGCGTCGGCGGAGGCGTAGGCGCACTGGCCCGTGACGACGTAGGTGGCGCCGGTGGAGAGGGTGGCGGTGGCGGCCGGCTGCGCGCGCTGGTACGTCTCGGTGCACTGCAGCTTGCGCAGCGTCGCGAGGCCATCGGCCGTCCATGTTCCCGCCGGCGACGCGTCGAGCCGCAGCGTCAGCGAGGAAAAGGTGGCGAGCGAGACGGCGTACGGCGCCGACGTGAGCGTGCCGAACGAGCCGAGGTCGACGGTCGCGTAGACCCCGAAGGAGGAGGCGTCGCCGCAGCCGGCGGCGAGGACGGAGACGACGATGCCGCCGGACGCGGAGGTCGCCGTGCACGCGGCGGCGTTGGACTCGACGGTGTGGAACGTCGTGCGCGCGTCGGCGGTGAAGTCGCGCGTGGAGGTGGCGCCGCTCATAGGGTCGACAAAATCGACGGCGGCCGAGAAGGACGCCGACGACGGCAGGCCGATGCCGGCGAGGGTGGCCGGGTCGCCCTGCGGCGCGAGCGTGAGACCGGCTGCGGTGGTGATGCGCACCGCCACCGGCGTCGGCAGCTGCAAGAAGAGCTCCACCTCCGTCTCCGCCAGCATCGCACCGCCGCCGCCGCTGCCACCGACTTCGCCGCCGCCGCCATCTCCACCACCGCCGCCGCACGGAGCGACCCACTGCGCGGTGAGGAGCGGACCGCAGTCGCGCACCGCCGCCGTGCTCACGCGGACCTGCCACGGGTCGTCTTCGGAGGCGGCGTCGCGCGTCGGCGGCTCGAGGCTCGGCGTACGCACCGTCAGGTTGAGCTGCGCGTGCGGCACTTGCTGGACGGTGCCGTCGGAGAGGGTGGCGACGCCGTGGAGGCTCGCGTCGTCGCCCTCGGCGGTGAGCGCCTGGCGCAGCCCAAACTCTGCGGCGAAGGAGGCGTGCGGCGCCAGCGTGCCGCCGGCGGGGCGCAGCGCCAGCTCACTGTCCGCCGCGGTGAGCGCGCCGACGAACAGCGACGACACCGAGACGGAGGTGGCGTTGGTGACGGTGACGTTGGCATGCACGGCCGGTGCATGCACGAGGCGGATGGCGCCGCTGCCCGCCGCCACGCCACGCACCTGCAGCCGCGCCACGCGCCCGCCGGGCGACGAGGCCGTGTCGAGCGCCACCACGCCGTTGGCAGGCAAGGAGAGGCGTGCGACCGCCTCGCCTGCGGTCCCAAGGAGCGGCGTGACGTCCACCGCGTTGGGTGGCTCCCCCGCCGTCACTCGCAGCCGACTCGACTGGTAGGATCCATCGCCGTCGCCGTCGCCGTCGCCACTTGCGGCGCATCCGTCGAAGCGATCGAGTATGGCGTCGTCGAGCAACAGCGCCAGCGGCGATGGGTACCACACGTCCAGTCCGAGCGTCGCTGCGGGGAGGCCCTCGACCGTCACGCTGATCTGCACGGCGCCCCCGGCGCTCATGGCGGAGGAGGCGGCGGCGGTGCATCCGGAGAGCTCGATGACGCCGCTGCCGCCGCTGCCGCCGCCGCTGGTGCTGGTGCTGGCGCACGCCGCAACGGAGGCGGCGGAGGTGTAGTCGGGCGCGTGCGGCCGCGTCGAGACGGTGAACGCGGCGACCGCGGTGCTCACGGCGTCGCCCGTCAGTGGCGCCGTGTTGAGCAGCGAGGCGACGCCGCCCGCAAAGTGCGCAAAGAGCGCCGCCTCCACCGCCGCCTCCACCTCGAGCGTCGCGGATGCGCGGCCACCGTCGCGGCCGTCGAGGACGAGGGCGTCCGTCTCCTCTGCGATGAAGTTGTTGGCAAAGTTGAGCATCGAGACCACGCGCAGCGAGAGCGCGTCGGCATGCGAGCCCGCCGCCGCGCCGGCCGCCACGGCGAACGTCGCGCTGAGAATGGGGATGTCGAGGCCGGTGACGTCTGGGTTGGCGGCGTCCGAGTCGGCGGGCGCGTTCATGAGCAGCCGCAGGCTGCCCGCCTCCTCGGTGGCCGTCGCGTCGCCCCAAACGGCGTCGACGGCGTAGCTGGTGAGCGAGAGCAGCGACGCATTGTACGAGAGCGCCACCTGCCACGCCATCAGACCGTACGAGACGCCGACCAGCGACGCCGTGGCGACGGCGGTGAAGCTGTCGCCGCCGAAGCGCGGCGACGACGGCACCGCGAGCGCCATCCCGCTCGCCGTCAGCGCACCGTGGCTCGGCGTGCGGCCCAACACTACGGCGCCGCCTTCGGCGTCGATCTCGAGCCGCAGCTCGCCGTCGTATCGCATCTGGACGGTGGCGGTGGCGGCGCCAACGGCGGCGGACGAGAACCAGCCCGACGGGACCTCGCAGCTGCACGTGGCGAGGCCGCTCTGCGCCGCCGCCGCCGGGCACGCGGCGCTGGTGATGCCGCTGGCGCCCTGCAGCACGAGCGTTAGCGAGAGGCCATCGCGCCGCACGTGCGTGTGGTTGGCGGCGTCGCTGAGCTGCGCGGCCACCTTGACGACGTTGCGCGCATGCGGCGCGTCACCGCCTTGCGACGCCGACGCGAAGACCCGCGGGGTGCGAAGCACCGCACGGAGCCGCGTCGCCTCGGCCAGATCGATCGTGTAGGACGCCGCCGCCGCCGCCGCCGACGCACCCAACGAAACGCCGCCAAGGGAGAGGCCCGCGGAGCCGCCGCCACCGGGAACGAAGCTCAGAAAGGAGAGCGCCGTCGTGTTGGCCGCCGGTGATGCGGCGGCGGCGGGCGCGAGCGCGGGTGCCGAGGCAGAGGCGCTGGCCGTCACGTCCACCAGCGGCAGCAGCGGGCGCAGATCGACGGCGCCGCAGGAGGGCGGCGACTGCGGCGGCGCGGGCGGCGCGGCGGGCGGCGACGGCGGCGTGGCTGGCGGCGGCGGCGACGGCGGCATGCGCGGCGGCGACGGCGACGACGGCGCGGGCGCCTCGGGCGGCAGGCCCGACGCGGTTTCGGCGGCGTCGTCACCGGAGCCGGATTCGCCACCGACGTCGTCTGGTGTCTGCGGTGGCGACAGCGGCGCTGGCTCGGCCGGAGGCAGCGACGGCGGCGGCTGCGACGGTGGCGGCGTGGCCGGCGGCGGTGTGAGCGGCGAGGGTGGCGCCGACGGCGGCGGCAGCGCCGGCGGCGACGGCGGCGGCGACGGAGGTGGTGGCGACGGCGGCGGTGGCGACGGGGGCGGCGCGGGCGGCGGGCTCGGTGGCAAAGGTGGTGGGGGCGACGGGGGCGGTGGCGAAGGATCGGGGGACCACGGCGACGGTGGAGGAGGCGGCGATGGATCTGGCGACCAGGGAGACGGAGGAGGTGGCGAGGGCGGCGGAGGCGAGGGTGGCGGTGGAGAGGGCGGCGGTGGCGACGGCGGAGGC
>Ga0209713_10002646_pt1 | contig 11155 bp, 4 predicted proteins | sample ArcOceMetagenome_3_FD_187444 | JGI IMG/M metagenome (GOLD analysis project Ga0209713, IMG submission 187444) | Marine eukaryotic phytoplankton communities from Arctic Ocean - Arctic Ocean- Svalbard ARC20M Metagenome (SPAdes) (version 2) | ecosystem: Environmental > Aquatic > Marine > Oceanic...
CAGACCGCGCCATGATACCGGCACTGGATCTTAGTCCAGGCGGCGAGCCGGGGAGCTGCAAGGGACGATGCAGGCATTATGGCTGACGGTGGCAAGGCTGATCTCAATCCGCGCCTTCAGCTGGGGACAGGGCCAATGGAGTGCCACTGAGGGTGCCAAAGTGCAGGCCAGCGGCTTCGAGCGAGTTTGTGCCGCCACACAGCACTGCGCGCAGTGCGCATCCCGCGGCACCGACGCATGACGACCATTCCAGCGATCAGATGCGGCAAGGGGGGGGTGCTAACTTGAAGAGTGCAGCGCTCTGGCGCGGCTTACGGTGACACGAGTGGCGCTCTTGCTACGCCCGCTGAAGGAAATTAAGGGCTTCTACACGCCCTTAATCTGTGGATGCCAGGACAACGCGATTGTCTAAGTAACGCTTAGCTCCGCTCGCCTCGACTCGTCGTGCCCACATGGCGGAGGCCGCGCCTCCGAGCCCGGCCGACGACGTGCCGTCGCTGGCGCAGCCCGCGGGCCCACCCGACACGAGCTGCGACTTGCCCGAGAAGAACATGACGACGCTGCTGGAGCCCGAGCGCCTCGTGCCTGGCACTGCCGCGGGGAAGGCACCATTCCCCCAGGCCGGACTCCACGGCTCAACCAGGCAGGTTAGCCTTGGTCCCTCGGCTGGCGGCGGCTGCTCGCATCATAAGCCGTCGGTGGAGCACGCCGTCACGAAAGTGGCGAAGCACAGCCGCGTGTCGCCGGCCCCGGAGGTGGAGGGGACGGAGGAGGACGTCGAGGCGATGCGCAAGCTCAGAAACTCTGCGCAGATGTGCTCGAAGCAACTGCCCTCGGGAAAGTCGTCGTGGCAGAGCAGCAAGAACCTCAACGGGGCGTCCTGGCGAACTTACGGGTCTGGCAGAGACGGAACTACTGCGACGAAGCCGCAGCGTGTGGCGAACGCCATCATCGACGCTCAGGGCAGCAGCAGCAGGCTGATGATGGCAAAGCTACTGAAGAAGCGCAAGATACAGGGCGGCCGCTACGCGGTCGCGGCCGCCGCCAAGTGGTCAGGCGTCTCGAAGCTAGACTACGACGTGGGCGACACGGTCAGCTCGGTGGCGGTGAGCGACGACGACGCGTACTTTGCGGTCGGCTCGATGAACAGGCGCGCGATCGTGTACGCCACCGCCGACGGTGCGCAGGTAGCCGCGTTCACCGCCAAGGCGGGCGTCACCGCCGTCGTCTTCAGCGGCAACGGTGCGGAGACGCGGCTGCTCGCGGGCAGCTTCGGCGGCCACATCTGCATGTGGCACGTGAGCGGCGCCAAGGACGAGGCGGAGGTGGAGCTGACGTTTGGCAAGCACGACGCGGTCAACTGCATGGCCATCGGCGCCGGCGGCACGCGCCTCGCCGTCGCCGGGAAGTCGTCGGCCACTGTCCGCGCCGGCAACGCACCGGGAGGCGCCAGGCAAGCGGCGGTGGAGATGCGCTCCAACGTGGTGGTGTACTCGGTGCGGCTGCCGCCCGTCGGTCGCGACGGCATCGGCACAACGCCGCCGCTCATCTCAGTGGTGGCGCGCGTCGCGCCGCCGGGCACGACGATCAACTCGGTCGCGCTCGACGCGGCCGCGACGCTGCTCGCGACGGGCGGAGAGGCGAAGCTCGTGCAGCTCTGGTCGCTCGCCGACCTCGCCGACGCCGCCGACGCCGACGCCGACGCCGACGCCGACGCCGAGCCGGCGCGCTTCGAGTTCCAGCTCTCATCCGAGAGGATCTCGTCGGGGAAGGATGCGTCGTCGCTGCGGGAGCCGGGAGGCGACAGGATACCGCAGCGCCGAGAGCCGATGGCGGAGTTCCGCTCGCCGTCGATGATCCATTCGCTCTCGCTGACGGCGGCGGGCGAGCACCTCGCAGTCGGCCTCTCCGACTGCACCGAGGTCTACCAGCTCGAGCACCACTACGACCCGCCGGTGTTGTGGCCGCCGCCAGGTGCCGTGGCCGACGGCGGCGGCGGCTCCTTTCGCGGGTCGCGCACGTCGAACCCCACGGCGAGCATGGCGGCGAGCATGGCGGGGTGGACCGGAGGCCCCACGCGCATGATCTCGTACAAGTCGTCGCGGGAGAGCGAGGGTCCGCTCCCGCCGCTGCCGTCGTGGGCCAACGAGGGGCGCGCCGTCACGGTGGAGCCGCTGCTGTGGCTCGAGTGCCCCGCCATCCAGGGCGGCGTCGCCTTCAGCAGGCAGGGCGGCAAGCTCGCGATCGCGGGCAACCAGCTCGTCACGGTCTACGACACCGTGTCGGGCGGCACGCTGTGCAAGATGCCGCGCGAGGGGCGCGTGCGCTGCGTCGCGCTCACGGCGGCGGGCGGCACCGTCGTCGTCGGCGGCTTCGACCGCAAGGCGACGCTGCACAACATCGAGGCGGGCACCGAGCTCTCGCACTTCACGTGCTGCGAGGACGTCGTCAAGTCGGTCCACCTCTCGGCCGACGCCAAGCTGCTCGCGATCGGCTCGGAGATGCAGGGCAGGGGCTGCGTGGCGCTCTACGACGCGCCCGCGCACGCGCTGCTCGCAAAGTGGGAGCACGCCAAGGCCGTGTGGTGCGTGCGGCTCTCGCCTGACGGCTGCTGCCTCGTCGCCGCCGGCTACGACATGAGGCTCTCGCTGTACGACACGCGGAGCTGCCGCCTCGCGCAGGCGATCTCGTACACGTCGAGCGTCGGGCCGGCGTTCATCTGGTCGATGGGCTTCTCGCTCGACTCGACGCACCTCGCGCTCGGCTGCTGGAGCCGCAACTGCTACCTGTACCGCGTCGCCAAGGGCGCCGAGGCGCAGGCGGCGCAGGCGGCGCAGGCGGCGCAGGCGGCGCAGGCGGCGCAGGCGGCGCAGGCGGCGCAGGCGGCGCAGGCGGCGCCCGAGAAGGCCGACGGGGCGTCGGGCGACGCAGGCGCGGCCGAGACGCGACCGAGCTCGGGTGCGTCGGCTGCCGAGCCGCCGGCGATTGCGCTGATCGAGACGCTGGTCATCGGGCGGGAGGACCGCGTCTACGCAGTGGCGCTGGACATGCACGGCGCGCATCTGGCCATCGGCGGTCGCGACAAGATGTGCGCACTCTACGAGACGGCTGAAGCGACACAGGCGGCCAGTCCCGCCACAACGGGTGGCGCGGGTGGCGCGGGCGGCGCGGGCGGCGCGGGCGGCGCGGGGGGAGTGACGCTGAAATGGAGCGCCGCGTCGGAGGATTCGTCTACGCGGTCGCGCTCTCGCCCGACTGCACCTACTGCGCCTTCGCTGGCACCAACAAGGCGGTCATCGTGCTCGACGGCCGCACCGGCGTGCCGACGTGGCGCGTCGCCGCTCCGGGCGCCGTGTGGACGGTCGCGCTCCTGGAGGCCGGCGCGGGGATGGGGCCGCGGATGGCGGTGGGCGGCGAGTGCCCGACCGTCACCGTGTACGACCTGGCGACGAAGCGCGACGTGCTGCAGCTGCCGGTCGAGGAGACGACCTTCGCCATCGCCATCACGCCCGAGTCGCTCTGCTACACCAACGGCACCGCCGCGTCGATGTACGGCAAGGGCGGCACCGGCTACAGCTGGCGCGACCCGCCGTCGTTTGCGGTGATGGCGAGCCTGATCACGACGTCGCTGCTCTCCGAGGAGCTGCTGCTGCACTGCGCGTCGCTCGTCGTCGAGGTGCACCCCGCCGTCGTCAACTCGCGCGACAAGGACACGGGCGCGTCGCTGCTGCAGTTCGTCATCTCGCACGCCAACCACCCGAAGCTCCTCGCGATGCTGCTGGGCGTGAGCTGCTCGATCGGGCTGCAGGCCGACGCGCGCGGCCGCACGTGCCTCCACGCGGCGCTCGAGCAGGCAAGTCGCTCCGCTTGCCCTGTAGGACACCTCCCTGTAGGTGCTCACCCCCCCCCCCTCCCTTCCCTCCCTTTTGCGAGCAGGGCAAGTGGCGCTCGTTGCAGCAGCTGCTCGACGCTCTGCAGCGGAAGCGCTTCTCGATCATCCCCGGCGCGATGCGGCTCGTCGCCGAGTGCCTCGAGGGCATCGCGACCGACTACCCGCTCGACTTCCTGCACTACGTCACCCACCTGCCCCTCGACCCCGAGCCGGAGGTCCTCGGCGACGTCGACGCCTTCGACGTCATGCTGCCGTCGGTGCTGCTGTGCGGCTCGTCGCACCGCTGCCCAAAGGGCATCTGGGACGCCAAGCTCCAGCAGTACTCGCGCTCCAACGCGCACGGCGACTGGGACGGCGACTCGGGCGTCGTGCCCGACGCGTTCGCGCCGCCAGGAAAGGCGCGAAAGACCGTGCGCCGTGCCTCCACCGAGCGGCGGAGCAGCGCGGAGATCACGCCCGGCTCTCGCGAGACTGCGAGCGACGTCGTCGGCATGCGGCGCGGGAGCTGCTGCGGTCCCGCAGCCGGCAACATGCGGCGCAGAACCTGCTGTGATTCCGCAGCCGGCAAGCACCGCACCGCCTCCCTGACGCGCGCCACGGCCGCAGCCGTGTCCGTGGCGCGCCACAGCCACAGCTGCGACAGGCTGCCATCGACGCGCACTTCGGAGAAGCGCTGCGGCAGCGCCGCCGGCGCCGTCGAGCAGCTGAACAAGCCGACGCCCTCCGCCGGCCTTCGGCAGCTGCAGACGGTGCATTCGTCGTCGTTCATGGAGTCGGAGCAGGGCGGCGGCGCCAACGAGCCATCGTCGCCCGTCACCGGCGACGACCTGCCGCCCACTCCCGTCGAGAAGGTCGTCGAGATGGGGTACACCAAGGTGAGCCGCGGCGGGCTGCAGGCGTGCCGCGTGCCGCTCGAGAACTTTGCGGGCGTGATGCAGGCCGCCGACGGCAACGACTCGCACGCCGTCTCGCTGCTGCAGCTAGTGGTCGACGCCGTCGACACGACGCTCGACTACTCGGTCTTCGGCGCGCGGCTGATGCAGATGCTCGTCGAGTTCAAGTGGCACGGCTTCGCCAAAGACGCCTTCCAGCGGACGCTCTTCTGGTACGTCGTGCACATGATCGTCGTCATCGTCTTCAACCTGCACGCCGCCTTCACCCTCGACTGGTCGATGGACGACGTCCTCGGCCGCTCCGCGTACAGCGACGACCTCGGCAACGCCGCCGAGAGCCCGGACGGCTACGTGCACGGCCGCCCCAACGTCCTGCTGCTGCTCGGCCTCGCGTGGACGTCGGTGCAGTGCGTGCACACCGGCCTCAACGAGATCTGGCAGCTGCGCGTCTCGGGGCGGCGCGCGTACTTCCGCTCGTTCTGGAACCACTTCGACCTGCTGTACGTCTTCGGGCAGGGCGCCATCAACGTCATCTTCTGCCTGCGCGACTCCGTCCCCACGTGGCTCATCATCGACTTCGCGCCCAACGCCACCGAGGCCGCCGACGCCGAGGCCGCCACGAGCCGCCGCCGCCTTTTCCTCCGCGGCTCCTCCGCCCTGCACGGGTGGCACGACGCCGCGCCGTACCGTTACGACGACGACCCGTACGGGCGCACGCCGACGCACCCGCTGCGGCTGCTGCGCGCGGCAAGCAGCAACACGGCCGGCTCGGAGGACGGCGAGACCGGTTACGCGATCGGCGCCTTCGTCTACCTGCAGTCGCTCGTCTGCCTCGGCATCTGCATCCGGCTGATCCACTTCTTCCGCGGCTCGCTCCGCCTCGGCGCGCTCGCGCACACGCTCGGCGCGATCGCCGTCGACATCCTGCCGCTGCTCTCGCTGCTCGCCGTCTTCGTCGTCGCCTTTTGCCTCGCGACGATGGTCGTCCTCATCCACGAGTGCACGTCGGAGGTCTACGGCGAGTGGCACAACCCGTTCGACGCGCTGCTGGTCATGCTCAACATCGGCCTCTACACGTACTACAACTCGAGCGTCTTCAAGCCCGAGCGGCGCTTTCTGCTGCTCATCTACCAGTTCTACATGATCCTCGTGCAGGTCATCCTGCTCAACATGCTCATCGCCGTCATGTCCGAGTCGCACAACCGCGTCACGACGCAGGCCGAGCTCGTCGCGCTGCACGGCCGCGCCAAGCTCATCCTCGAGTACGAGACCGAGGAGCTCGAGCGGCAGAAGAGCCACAAGGAGCGGCGCGGCGGCACGGGCGCCACAGTTGGCGCCACCGCGCTGCGCGGCTGGATGGCGCGGCTCGACCCGCGCCAGCTGCTCGACGACACGGCGCAGGAGGAGCGCATGCAGCGCGTCTGCCCGCGCTGGCTGCACGTGCTGATGCCCGCCGAGCACCAGCGCGGCGACAAGGCCGTCGAGGGCGAGGAGCTCAAGCAGCTCAAGGAGCTCCGCGCGCGGGTCGAGGGCGTCGCCGACGACCTGGGCGCGCAGCAGCGGCAGCTGCTCGACGCGCTCTCGAAGCACGACCCGCAGGAGCAGCAGCAGCAGCTCGCCAAGCAGCTCGCGTCGCTGCGCGAGGACCTCCTCGGCGCCCCAGGCCCCACTGGAGGGACGCCGGCCCCGGGATCCCTCGGCCGGCGTCAATCATACGTTCTCGGCGTATGATTCACTCAAAACCGCGGTAGCTGTAAAATTACTCTCACGCTTTTTTGCGATGAACACGGCGCTCACGCTTTCACGCTCGTACTCAGGACTCACCGCATCTTGTAGTGGCGCGGGTGAGCTCGCTTCCACTCGACGACCTTGGGTCTCGCGTCGACCGCGACGTGCAGCGCCCACAGACGCGGGAAGGCGGAGGCGATGTATGTTGGCGGGATGCCGTCGATGACGCCGCTAGAGAGCCATCCCACGGCGCGCCACAGCGCGAGGTCGGCGACCGAGAGCGAGGCGCCAGCCACGTGCGTCGCGGAGTTCGCGCTGTTCTGCTTGAGCAGGCTCTCGATGCCGGAGAGGATCATCGTCATGCGCCCGTCCTGGGCAATGAGCGCCTGCCGCCAGCGGATCTTGCGCTGAGGATCACGCTCCTGCATCGTGGCCGTGACGAGATCAGACACGTCGGTGAGAGCGTCGATGGCCTCGTCGGCCTTTGCTGCCAGGAAGGGGTCCGACGGGTAGAGCCCGGCGAGTTGGCCCACATAGCGTGCGATGGCCTGCGTCTGGTTGATGACTCCCTTGCCCTCGACCACCAGAGCAGGGAACGTACCGAAGGTAAGAGCTCCTGAGGCGTACATGCCGTCGTAGCCCATCCGCGCGTCCTCCAGAGGAATGTCGGCAATGTGGCAGGCGACGCGGGTGCACTCCGCACGCCAGTAGTGGTGGTCGAGGTAGATGAGCTTGAGCGCAGGCACGGACATGGCGTCGTTGGTGGTCGGCGTGGTCTCGACGTTCATGTGCTCTTGCAATGGCGGTCGGACAGTAGCGTTTGCGCGGAAACTTCCCACCTGAACGAGTGCAGACGTTTCGTCGCATGCACTTCGACTTCGACGACCCCGACACGGCGCATTCAATATAGCAGCAATTGAAGAAAACCGGCGGACATTTGCTCAAGGCAAACCACCGCACGAAGACGCTATCAGCTGCCCCATATGGGCACCGGAGTTTTCTTGCGTGGGCCATGCGCAGCAGCTTTGCGCGCTGGCTGCGCCTCGCCGCGGCGCTCGCCTGCCTAAGGCCGACGCTCGCGGGCTACGGCGAGCACCACGTGCTCCGCTGGGAGGCGCCGCGGGAGCACGGCTCGCTGCCCCCGGCGCGCTGCGGCGCCGCGCTGGCGCCCTTTGAGCTCGACGACGAGTCTAGCATCTACATGTTTGGCGGCTGCAGCGAGGTGGCGTGCTTCGACGACCTGTGGAAGTATGACCAGCACAGCGGCCGGTGGGGCCCCGAGAACGTGGCGGGCGGGAAGCCGCCCGGAAAGCGGAGTGGGCACACCGCCAGCATGCTGGCGCCGGAGCGCAACTCGCAGCTGTCGCGGCTGTGCGTCTTCGGAGGCTGGGCGGGCAACGGGCCGGTGCCGTCGGGGCTCAAGTGCTTCGACGTCGCCTCTCGCACCTGGGGCGTCCCCAACGTCGCGGGGACGCCGCCGCCGGCGCGGTGGGCGCACACTGCGACCAACGTGAGCGCCGCCGCCCGCCCCGCCCCGCGCCCGGCCCCCTCTCGTGGCCCCTCGCTCTCGCACTCGGCACCCGCTCCCCCCGACGCGCGGCCCCGCCCCCGTCTCGGCCTCAACGCACCCCTCCCTCGGCTCGCGCGCGCGCAGGTCGACACCGACCGCGTCCTCGTCTTTGGCGGCGAGGGCTCGGTGCCGGGCCAGTACTTCAACGACCTCTACCTCTTCGAGGGCGTCACGGATCAGTGGTCGCAGGTGGCGACAAAGGGCGCGGGCGCGACGGGCAGCGAGACGAGCAGCGAGATGAGCAGCAGCGGCGCGGGCGAGCCGACCGTGCCGGCGCCGCGGATGGGCCACTCGGCGACGGTCGTGCGCGAGGCGCTCTACGTGTGGGCGGGCTACACGCAGGAGCTGCGCGGCTCGCGCCACGTGCGCGTCGCGCAGAACGACCTGTGGGTGCTCGACCTGCGCGACGGCGTGCAGGGCGAGATGAGCTGGCTGAGCATGCCGACGGTCGGCAAGGCGCCCGCCGCGCGCGGCTTCCACTCGGCGGCCTCCGCGGCGGGCAACCTCTTCGTCCTCGGCGGGTGCGACGAGGGCGAGGGCGCGTGCTACAACGACATCCACATGCTCGACACCGAGTACTACGACGGGATGCGCTGGACCGAGCTGCCGGTGGGCCTGCAGCGCTTCGCGCCGCGCCACCAGCTGCTGCTGTGGGTGGGGCAGGACCTGAGCGGCTACGACGGGCCGACGCACTCGTCGCTGATCGTGGAGGGCGGCTGCTCGCCCGCGATGGCGTCGGTGGGCGTCGCGCTGCACTGCTACTCGGACCAGTGGGGGCTGCAGCTGGGCAACCTGCTGCACGGCGCCAAGACGCTCAACATCTCGGCCAACGGCACCGTCGTCGAGAGCGCCGAGCAGGCGGAGGACGGCGAGAGGAACCCGCTCGTGGAGTACGGCAACAACCCCGCCGAGCTGACGTGGCCCGACAACCTCAAGCCGGGCACGCGCCGCCTCCACCCGTCGCCGTCGCCGCTGCCGTCGCCGTCGCCGTCGCCCGGTGGGAGCGGCGGCGCGGGAGGAGGTGTCGACGCGCCGTGGCCGCTGCGGCCGTCGCCGACGCCGACGCCGCTCGCGCCGCAGCCGAGCTCGGGCGGGATGGACAAGGTGACGGGGCCGTCGATTGCGCCGCCGTTTGCCGACGCGGCGTGCACGTACACCAACCTGTCGCGCTGCGCGCAGACGCTGCTGCTGCAGACGACGCCCGCGCTCTCCGACTCGCTGCTCGTCGCCGACACGTCGGCCTTCAAGCTCGGGCGGTACATCCGGATCAACCCGGGCCGCGACACGCAGGAGGACAGCAAGATCGTGGGCTTCGGGCGGCGCCTCTCGCCTGCCGAGGTCAACGAGCTCGCAGAGATGGCGGCGCGCGACGCCGCCGAGTCGGCCGTCGAGCGCGACAGTAGCCCCGGCGCGTACGCGACGGCGCAGACGTGGACGCTGCAGCACAGTGCCGCCGCCTCGCGCGTTACGACGAGGATGGTCGACCGCCGGCAGGGCGCGGGCGGCGGCGGCGGGAGGAGCGGCATGGTGAGCCTGCTGCAGACGGGCGAGGGCGCGGCGCCCAATGCGCTGCAGCCGCAGCCGCAGCACGCGACGGGCACCGAGAGCGCCGGCGGGCGGCCCGACATGTCGATTCTGAAGTGGACGGGCGTCAACTTCATCACGCAGGGCGGCGGCTCGTCGTCGTCGTCGGCGCTGCCGCGCGCGGCGTCGCAGCGGATCCACGGCCGCGCGCTGCACTACTTCCTCAATTTGAGCCGGCCGCTGCTCTTCGCGCACATCCGCGGCGAGGGGGTGCTGATGCTCCCCGAGGCGACGCACAACTACCAGGCCAACCCGCTGCTGCAGCACAACACCAAGCCGACGACCGCGCACCACGGATACACGCAGAGCCCGCCGCCGCCGCCGCAGCAGGGGACGGCCGTCGCCGCCGCCGCCGAGGCCGCCGCCGCCGCGACGGCCGCCGAGGCGGCGGCGTCGGCGGGCTCGATCGAGCGCACCTCGACGTTTGGCGGCAGCGCGAGCGGGCAGCAGCAGGCGGCGGCGAGCCGCGCGGCCGGCGGCGCGTACACCAAGGCGTCGGCGCGGCGCGCGGCGCGCGGCGGGCGCGCGGGCCACGCGGGCGGCAGCGTCATGTCGCGGCTGCGCAGGAGCGCCGTGAGCGACGACGACGCGGGCGACGAGGAGGACGAGGCCGTCGCGAGGGAGCTGCAGGCGGTGCGCACCGGCACGTTCGCGCCGCCGCCGCCGTGCGTGCGCAACGGCACCGGCGCCAACGCGAGCTGCATGCCCGCCGGCACGCTCGCGCCGCCGCCGCCGTCGTCGTCGTCGTCGTCGTCGAGCGGATCGGAGAGCCTCCGGCAGAAGCTCGAGGACCTGTACGAGAGGCTGCCGCCGTGGGCGTGGATCGCCATCGGGTCGTCGGCGCTGCTGTGCTGCTGCTGCTGCGTCGTGCAGTGCGTCCGCTCGCGCTCGCGCCGCAAGGCGAGGAAGAAGGCCGGGCTGGAGGACATCCAGCCCGTCTTCCAAACCGAGACATGGAGGAAGCTGTCATAGTGTCATGAATTTCATGACACTATGACAAAAAAAAAATACTAAGGTCGTAATGTGTTTACCTAGCCCGGAGCAACCCCGCAATTGAAAAGACGCCTCCGCCTGGAGCTCGGTTCGTGCCGCCCTCGACCGCCCCACCGGCGCCGCAGCGGCAGCGGGATGGCAAGCTGCACCGCACCGTCAGCACGAGAGCGGACTCTGGGACGACGCCCCAGACAGCGGCATCCCCACGCGCTCGGCGATATCAAGTAAGTAAGTAAGTGAAATTATGGTATCACGCATACAGGGCTACACTATTACGCTACACAGTATTGATTGATTGCAGTGGCACCCACCCACCTGGGACCACAGGAACAGGAGGAATCTCGCTCCCTCTGACTGAGGAAACTCGACGCGACCGACCCGCACAGTGCTGCGAAGCGGGGCCTGTACTTACTTACTTCGGCAGCGCACAAAATATGCTTCGTGTTTCACCCCCTCGGCGCTTGAAACGCGATGTCCGTCACGTCCGTCACGCAG
>Ga0209713_10002651_pt1 | contig 11152 bp, 5 predicted proteins | sample ArcOceMetagenome_3_FD_187444 | JGI IMG/M metagenome (GOLD analysis project Ga0209713, IMG submission 187444) | Marine eukaryotic phytoplankton communities from Arctic Ocean - Arctic Ocean- Svalbard ARC20M Metagenome (SPAdes) (version 2) | ecosystem: Environmental > Aquatic > Marine > Oceanic...
ACTTGCCACCAAGGCACCAAAGAACCCCGTAGCCAAGAGGACAGCTTGACTCGCAAGCAAGGCCCATTGTCTGAAGCGTGAGCTCCCAGTGGGGCGAGCGCGGCGGCCGCATAAAGTACCGCCGAGACCAGGGCCAGGGTGATGCAGGCCCGAGGCCGCCGAACGCGAGACCTGCTTCCAGCTTCCCTCCATGCCCCTTCGCGAAGGATGTATGCTTCCAGCAGCAGTTCGGAAGGAATGCCCATGCGCTCAGCGTAGGACGTTCACAGCGACGCGCGCCCTAAACACACACGCTACACACACGCACGAAATCACATGCACGACCTCGCACCAACACCATATCGACTACTCTTCACCGACCAAACGCCCTGCCGCCAGGCATCCAGGCCACCTGCCGGCTCGAAGCTCTCGGGGTATCGCGGCGTCCACGTGTTGACCAGCTCCTCGAGCGTGCGACGCCGCCGCTGCGCGCCGTCGCGCCCTGCCCGCCGACTCACCGCCGCCCTCGACGGCGGCTCGCCCACCATCACCTCCGTAGTCGTCGTCGTCGTCGTCGTCGTCGTCGTCGTCGCCGCCGCCGCCGCCGCCGCCGCCTGCCGATGCCGATCCAGCCAGCCGCCCGCCTCCTCGCGCCCCCGCCCGTCCGACTCCGCCGTCGCCCCCCCTCGGCACCACCCACGCAGCGCGTCGCGCAGGAGATGACCGCGCAAGGCGCCTCGCAGCCGGAGCGCCGCCACGCTGTAGATGGCGTCCTCCTGCGCGCAGGTGCGCACGGCCGCCCAGCTGCGCCAGAACGCCGCGCAGCCCGCCAGCGCGGCGCGGCGGTGCGCAACCAGCCGCGGGCGGACCAGCTGGCGCAGCGCCGGCGCGCGCTCCGCCCAGTCGGCGTCGAGCATCCGCCGGCGGCCCTCGTGCGCCGCGCCGTCGCGCCAATGGCGGAGCGTCCGACGCCGCCGCTGCACTCCGCACAGCACCGACGCCGAGCGCGCCCACTGGAGCTCGCCCGCCCGCCACACCGCGCTCAGCCGCCACCGCCGCATCGCGCGCCGCCGCGGGAGGCGGCCACCGAGCGCGGCGATCAGCGCGTCGCCGCACGAGACGGCCGCGGCGCACCGCCACCGCAGGCACGCGCGCCGCAGCGCCGTGTCGCGGGCACTCTCGAAGACGCGCGCCAGCTGGGCGGCACGCGCCGCTTGCGAGCGCAGTGCAAGCAGGCACAGCCGGCACGTGCGCCGCCTCCGCGCGTCACGCCCGCAGCGCAGCGCGGCGCGCTCGCGCCCCCACAGCTGTGCACGCAGCCGCCATGCGCACATCTCGCGCTCGGCGCGCCGTGTGCGGCCGACACGCCACGCCAGGCGGGCGCGTAGGTCTTGCCGCGCTCGGCGCGCCCAGCGGCGCCACGCCAAGGCGACGAGAAAGGACGCCGGCAGCATCCGCGGCGCCACCACCAGGCCGCCGCGCTTCGCACGCTCGTTGCGCGCGGCGCTCAGCAGCGCGAGCCGTGCGTTCGTCTCGTCGGGTCGAGGCTGGCGAGGTCGGAGCGGGTTTCGCTGTGTCGTACGGCCCGGAGAGGGCGACGGCCTGTGCAGAGCGTGCGGCGCGAGCGTCCGGGTCGCCTCTGCCTCTGCCTCAGCCTCGGCCTCGGCCTCGGCCTCTGCAACCGCCTCTGCCTCGGCCACCGCCGCCGCCGCCGCCGCCCTTGCCTCTGTGTCTGCCACTGCCTCTGCCTCAGCCTCGGCCTCGGCCTCGGCCTCTGCAACCGCCTCTGCCTCGGCCACCGCCGCCGCCGCCGCCGCCCTTGCCTCTGTGTCTGCCACTGCCTCTGCCTCTACCACGGCCCCGGCCCCCGCCCCCGCCCCCGCCCCCGCCCCCGCGTCCGCCCCCGCGCCTGCGCCTGCGCCTGCCGCCGCCTCCTTCGACGCCACTGGCGCATCTCCCGTTGCCATCGCACCAACGGCAAGGTGCGCCGACCCCGTGGCGACGGCCTCCACCTCCGCCACCACCACCGCTTCCGCCTCCTCGCCAGTCCCGACCTCCGCCTCGTCCGCCACGCCGCTCGCCGCCTCGGATGTCGCTGCTGCCTCCGTTTCAATCACCGCTGCCATGCGTGTGTTCTGGTCCGCGCGTACAAACGGGTTGGCTGCAAACAGGGGCCCCTGCGGCCGGAGTGCGCTGGACCTCGGCCCAGAAGCATCGAACGTCTCGTGCGCGCCAGCACCCCGCTTCGGCGGCGTCTCCTCCTCGGACGGTTTGCCGCTCCCATCGCTCATGATGAACGGGCTGCTCGACAGCTTTGCACCGCACCTCCGGGGAGGGGTCGCCTTAGGCGTCGTGGCCTCCTCTTGTCTCCCGTGGTGGGTCGGGCTGGCACCCTCTTCAGCCCACGCCGTGTCAGCTGGTGCTTCTCTTCGCGCCTGCCTCGTCGCTGCCACGGAAGTGGCGGCCGCGCTCTTCTCAGTCGTGGGCGTCTCCTGGGGTGGTACCCGTGGTGGTGGCGTCTGCGGCTTCTGCGGCTGCTGTGCCTGCCGAGACTGCTGTCGCTGCTGCGGCTGTGGCTGCGGCCGCGGCCGCGGCTGCGGCTGCGGCTGCTGCTGCTGCAAGGGAGTACACGACGTCGGCAAGCCTGGTGCCTCGGCATTCATCGTTCTGAGGTCGAGCCTCCTCGGCCGTAGCGGATGCTTGAGCTCGCGGAGTATCTGCTTTGCCTGCGACCGGTTCAGGTGCTGGGCCACAGTCGGCTGGCCACCCGGCTCCGCCTGTGCAGATGTGGTGACGACCTGCTGGGCTCCTCGGAGGGATGGGCGCAGACCGCGGCGCGCCGACGCAGACCGCAATGAGGCCAGGGCAGGGCTCTCCGGCATGCGCTCGCCGGCCAAGGCAGCGCGCAGCCTCCGCGGTGGGATCAGCGACGAGGGCACAGACTGTGGCTCGACTCGGTGCCTGGAGCCTCGATGCACGCGACGCCGCCAGCGTCGCATTGGAAGCGCCCGTGCAGCCCAATGCGCGACCATGTCGAGCACCTCCGCACACTGGCGGAGCTGGGCAGCGGCATGCCATCCCGACAGCAAGCCCGAGACAAACCATCGGTGTCCAGCCAGGACAGAAACACCGGCCGATGCCAGACGGCGCCACCGTCGCCACGCGGCGCGAATCCTGAACCGGAGCTCCGCCACGAGTCGATGAGTTCGACGCACCGGCCGACACCAGACTGCGTCGCCGTCGCCTCGCGGCGCGCAGCTTGGGCTGGTGGACTGCAGCAGCGCTTCATGGTCAAAGCCCTTCTTGTGCGCCAGGATACGGAGGGCTCGGCGCAGGCTTGGCCATCGAATTCTCTCAGCGGCACACGGCAAGAGACGACGGGCGGCTCGACAACGGCGTGTCCAACGACACATGCCGTGCCACATCCTCCAGCTCCGACTGCAGCCCCCGAGTCGAAGGAGCTGAGGCCTCGTCAGCAGCTCTAGCTTCCAGCGCAGCAGCAGCCGGCCACAGAGCTGCCGCGTGCGGCAACTAGGCTGCAGCCGGAACGAGAGCAGCGTGCAGTGAGGTAGCGAGCGGACCTCGGGTACGTGAGCCAAGAACATTTGAAAATCACAAAGCATGCAAAACATGCGTATCTCACGTTTAGCCAGCATGTTCGCGACGCTGCTGCTTCACGGCCCTCGCCGAGGCCTCGTCGCCCGGCGGCCCGCCCCCCGCCCACGCCCGTGCATGGCCGCGGCCGATGAGCTCTCTGTCGCCGTCGAGCCCGCCGGCACCAAGGGCATGGGCGCCTTTGCAGCCGAGCCGTGCGCCGAGGGGACCTTCGTCTGTGAGTACGTCGGCGAGCCGGTGACAGTGCTCGAGACGGCGCAGCGGTACCTGGGCGCCGATCCGGAGTATCTCTTCGAGCTCACGCCCGACCTCTCGCTGGACGCCCAAGACAGCTCGCACTACTCGCGCTTCATCAATCACGATGAGCACGGCAGCCTGCGCGTCTCCGTCGACGCGGCGGCGCAGCGAGTGCGCTTCTTTGCGGCGCGGCGCCTGGAGGTCGGCGACGAGCTGACCTTTGACTATGGCCCCGGCTACTGGAAGCAGCGCGACCAGCAGCCCGTGCCCGGCACCGACTCGCGGCTGGAGGGTGGCGACCCGACGGAGTCGTCGGTGGCGGAGGAGAAGAGCGCCGACGAGGAGGAGGAGAGCGTCGACGAGGAGGAGAGCGTCGATGAGGAGGCGTGGGCCGCGGCGCTCCCTGCGCCGCTCTGCGCACGCCACGGCGAGCTTCTGGCCAAGTGGGTGCGGAACTGCCCGTCATTTGCGACGCGCGAGCACAATGCGGCATCGATGGCTGTGCTGCTGCTCTGGGTCTTCCCCGACGAGTTCGGTGTTCATTCGCCGATGAGCACTGAACGGTGGGAGGAGCTGCTCGCGCACCTGCGCTCACACGCTGAGCGCGCGGCGCCGGCGCACGTCGCCGGCGAGCTCCGGAGTCATGCGGACGAGGCTCAAATCGAGGAGCTGCTCGCGAGCCTGCAGGCGGTCGACGGGCTCTGCGACAGCTGGCGTGTGGCGGCTGGCAGCGACGACTGACGAGAGCGTAGAATGAGAGAGAGAGAAAGCTCAATAGTCATGCAATCATTTAAAAATAAAGCGACCCTCGACTACCTCGACCCATGGACGGGTAATGGACGGGCCTTCGCGTCGCCTAATCGCTGGCGTCGCCCTCGTCGTCCGCGTCGTTGTCGTCCGCGTCGTCGCCGGTACGTGGGACTGCACCGTTGCCTGCAGCAGCCGCTTGCGTGGCACCCTCGAAGTCGCCGCCCGTGTTGCGCCGCACGAAGTTCTCACCGAGCACAGGGGCGCACCCGTCGCGCGCCAGGACGCCCTGGGCACCGTTGCACTCGACGACGTTGCGCAGCAGCCGCCCGTGGGCTCCGCCCTCGACGAGCACGCCCTGGGCGCCGTTCTCGCTCACCGTGTTCTTCTCGAGCAGCGGGTCGGCGCCCTCGCTCAGCCACACTCCCGCACCTTCGTTGCCAACGACCTCGTTCTCGACCATCACCACGTCGCGCGCGCCCACGATGTGCACGCCGCCGGCCGCGCATGCTTCGACCCGGTTGGAGCGCAGATGCGTCCTGGCTTCGCGCCCCACGACCTTGACACCGAAGCCCGCGTTGTGGTGGATGCGGTTGGCGCTCAGCCTGCCGCCGCCACCAGCCTCGACCAGCACGCCGTGCGCGCCGTTGGCCTGCAGCTCGTTTGCGCGCATGTCGGGCTCGGCGCCGCCCTCGATCACGACGCCGCTCCCGCGACAGTCGCGGCACACGTTGTTCTGGTAGCGACCCTTGCCTCCCACGCCGACGTGCAGCCCGTCGGCGCCACAGCCGCGCAGCTCGTTGGCCACCACGTCGGGGTCGGCTCCGCCCGACACCTCTATGCCGTGCCCCGCACACCCCACCACGACGTTCTCCTTCACAAAGCCCTTGGCGTTGTCCGCCAGCCGGACGCCGACGCCGCCACCGCTCACGCGGTTGTTGCGCAACGTCACGCTCGTCGCGCCCGACTCGTCGGTAAGCAGCCCGGCAATGGTGACGCCGTCCTTGGAGACGGGCACCAGCATCCCCAGCGAGGCGTACACGCGCTTCTTCTTCTCGAGCTCGTCCTTGGCCTCGTCCTCGGGCACGGCGCGCTGCAGCTCGCCGCGCACCTCGACGTTGGCGTCCACACTGCCCGCGATGTCGTTGTCGACGATCATCCCCTGTCCCCGCGCGCACACGAGCACGCCGCGCCGCGTCTGCTCCCGAATCTGGTTGCGCTCGAGCGTCGGGCACGCACCCTCACGGAGCACGACGCCGTCCATGTTCGCCTCGAATATGTTCTCGACGAACATGCCCTTGGAGCGCGCCCCCGACATGAGCAGGCCCGCCTTGCCGCCGCGGATCGTGTTGCCCGTCGCCTTGACGTACGCCTCCGAGCCCACGTTGATCCCAGGCCCCTCGTTGTCGTAGATCTCGTTGTGGTTGATCGTGGGCAAGCAGTAGCCGTCGTACCCCTCGTCGCCCTCGCCGTGGCAGTAGAAGCCACCCGGGTGACCGGCGTGGACGCGATTCCTCTCAAAGAGCGGCGCGCAGTTGCGCTTGATCTCCACGTTCCAGCCGCGGTTGTGGTGGATCTCGTTGTCGGTGTAGGTTCCGCGCCCAAACTCGTACACGAGCACGCCCGCGCCTCGACCGCCGTAGATGCGGTTCCCGGTCACGGTGGGGTTGCCGTAGTCGTAGACGCGCACGGCGGCCTTGGCGTTGCCGAAGATGTCGTTGTCCTCGAAGACACCGCCCGCCTCCTTGTACACCCACACGCCGCCCATCTTCTGGTGGTGCAGCTTGTTGCCGCGCACCGTCGGCTGCGCGTCGTCACACGCCTCGACGCCCACCCAGTTGTGGTGGATGTCATTCTCGAGCAGCGTGCCGCCGGCGCCGTCCTGGAAGAAGACGCCGGCCTTCTTGTTCGCGTGCACGCGGTTGTGCGTCAGCAGGGGCGCGGCGGCCTGCCCCACCACCACGCCGTGCCAGAGCGACTTGGTCACCTCGTTGTCGTCAATCGTGCCACGGCCGGCGGAGTGCACCCACACCGCAGGTGAGCCTTCGGTGGCCGGGCGCACCTCACCCGTCTTTGGCGCGGCCCCCTGCTGCAGGATCCGATTGGCCTGCACGAGAGGGTCCGAGCCCTCCGTGATCTGCACGCCGCACTCGTCGTTGCCCCAGAGCACGTTGCCACGCATCGTGCCCATGCCGCCCTCGAAGAAGAGGACACCCGAACGCCTGCCCGAGTGGATGCGATTGTTGCGGATCGTCGGGCAGCCGCCGCTCTCGACGGCCACGCCCGCCTGCTCGTTGCCAAAGATGTCGTTGTCCTCCAGCTCGCCCGATGCCCCCTTGAGCACGTGGACGCCGGCATCTCGCCCGTCGCGGATGCGATTGCGCCGCAGCCGCGCCGACGCGTCGTTGCGCAACATCACGCCACTCTTGGCGTTTGCCTCAATCTCGTTGTCCTCCACCTCCATTGAGCCGCCCTCGTCGACGAGAATGCCGCCCTGCCGCGCACCGTGCAGCCAGTTGCGCCTCAGCGTGAGCCGACCGCCGCCCAGCGCGGTCACGGCATAGGTGCGGTTGTTGTAGATGTTGTTGCCGCGCAACGTGCCGCGCGCGTCGTCGTGCGCAAGCACGCCGGCGTCGTCGCCGCCGTAGATGCGATTGTGCAGCAGCAGCGGCGCCGCACGCTCGGTGACCAACACGCCTGCGCCAAAGTTGGATGCGATCTCGTTGCCGACGAGCGCGGCGGAGCTGCCATCGTAGGCGTACACGCCCGCCTGATGGGAGTGATGGATCTTGTTGGCAACGAGGAGCGGCGCAGTCGCGTCGCCGTGCGCGAGCAGCCCCGCCTTGCGCGTGTGGTGGATCTCATTGCGAGTGACGAGGCACGAGCAGCCGACGAGCACAACGCCGCAGTCCTCGCCCTCGTGCACGACGTTGCCCTCGAGCGTGCAGGTCGCGCCTTCGGTCAGCCGCACGTTGGCCTGCGCGTGGCCGTGGACCCGATTTGCGCGCAGCACTCCGCCGCCGTTGCCGTACACCAGAACGCCGCCGGCGTGGCCGGCGTGCACCTCGTTCTCCTCGAGCAACGGCGCAGTACCGGCGTCGCAGATCTGCACCTGCGTCTTGGCGTGGCCGCGCACCTCGTTGCGCCGCGCGACACCGCGTGCCCCGCCGCAGACGAGCAGCCCCGCGCCCTTGCCATCGCGCAGCGTGTTGCGCTCCAGATGGGCGCATGCGCCTCGCGAAAGGACGATGCCTGCCTTTGCGTTGCCAATGACGTGGTTGGCCTCAAGCAACGCCTGCCCCCACGCGCTGGAAGCCGCGGCCTCGGCGACCGCATGTGCTGCCGTGACTGCTCCTGCAATGCGCCCACGGAGCTCCAAATCGATGGCCTCGTCGCCCTCCTCAACGGCGCCCCCTTGGCTGGCATCTTCGCCCACACCGGTGCCGTCAGTGCCGCCGGCCGCGCTCCTGGTCGCTGCCGGCAGCTTGAATTCGAACGTGCTCAGGGGCCCGGCCCCCTCTGGCACGTCGACGGAATGCAGTACGCCGTCCGGCAGCCGGACTTGCAGCTTGGTCCCGCGACGGTGCCCCTTGGGCACCGTCACAGTCGTCGTGGACTCGCCCGGGGCTGCTTCCGACGCCTTCTGCCGCCCCGCCTGGAGCGCCTTGTCGACGACCTCGCGCACCTGCGCTTCAATGTCCCAGGACGCGTCCGAAGGCACCGCCGACACTTCTGGCGTCCCAGGCCCCGCGCCGTGCGCGCTCGGGTGCGCCATCGCGTCCTCAGCAGCAGCGCATGGCGCGCATCCACTCACCATCACGCCCGCGTCGGCGCCCTCGCTCACCGTGTTTGAGCGCACCACCGGCGCGCTGTCCTCGACCTTGATGCCGACGCCGCTGCTGCCGCGCACCGCGTTGCCGTCGATGATGCCCCGAGCGCCGCCAAACACGTAGATGCCCACACCGCCGCCGTCGCACACCGTGTTCCGCTCGACGCTCGGGCAGGCGCCGTCAGAGATCTGGATGCCCGCCTTGGCGCACCCGCGCACCGTGTTGCCACGAACGAGCGTGTCCGCTCCGCGCCCCATGAGCATCACTCCGGCCGCCGCCCCCTCACCGATGACGCAGTCTTCGAGCAGAAGGCGGCCAGCTCCTCGCGCCGCGACACTCGCCTTGGCGCAGCCGATCAGCTCATTTTGCGTGAGCACAGCGTCGGCGCCCTCTCCGAGCTGCACTCCCATGCCACACGAGCGCTCGACCCGGCTGTGGCTCATGCGCAGGCTACCGCCGCCCTTGATCACCACGGATGCCACGCCCGACGCGCCGCCGCACCCGTCGATGGTGCCGTGCTCAACGAAGGCGCGGCCGCCCACCACGAGGGCGCTCTCGGCGCAGGCACGCAGCGTGCACTCCTGCATGCGCAGCTCCGTGCCCGGCGTTGCGACGGCGCCGCAGCCTCGACAATCCCGCACCTCCGTTTGGCGCGCGTCCGCCTGCGCTTTGGAAGCCAGCAGGACGCCCGCCCCGCCGCAGTCGTGCACGCAGCACTCCAGCAGATGCGGCGCGGCAGTGGCGCCGCGAGCCAGTATGCCAGCCGCGAGCTTGGTGCGGCACGCAGCGCTGACGCGGCAGCGTTCGACCCTCGTGGAACCGCCCCGCAGCTCGATCCCGTACGCGGCGCTGGCATGGTCGACGCTCAGCTGCCTCACGCTCATGTCGGAGAGGAGCACCGCTCCGTCGCACACGAGCACCGTCGCGTCGCCTTCCAGCACCGTGTCCGGACCGGCGCCGACCAGCGACGCTCCGCGCGAGACGAGCAGCGTGCCCTCGCGATAGACACCAGCGGCTACTCGCACGGTGCCTCCGGCTTCCGTGGCGGCCAGCGCCTGCAGAGCACTGCCGATGGTCGGGTGCTCCGCGGACGGCACGTGGAGCACGTGGGGCTCAGTCATGCGCGCTACCACAATCTTGCAGGTGAAACTAAGGGCTCCTTCTACATGCCCTTAGTGAAACTAAAACTTTTGCATGCTTTGCTGTTGCGCAGTTGAGCTAGGCACCACTCAGCCATATGAGCTCGCACTGGGGCGAGCGGCGGCCGCATACCGCCGACACCAACCAGAGGGCCAGGGTGACGGCCGCGATGCTGCAGGCCGCCGAACGAGACCTGCTCCAGCAGCCGTCCAGGAGGAATGCCATGCTCAGCGCAGGTCAGCTTCGCACGCGGGGCGCTGTGGACGGGAGGCCCTGACTTTGCCGCCCACGGAGGCCGAGGCCCCGCATGTAGCCCCAGGAGGCAACAGGCCGCCCTCAGGGGGGGGGGCGCGTCTGGCTCGCCTGGCTCCTGCCCCTGCACCGGCAGCAAGCGCCTGCGTTGGCAGCGACGCCATGCTCCAGCCCTCGTGCGCTCTTCGCTGCGCAGGCCTCACCTACCAGACCGAGGAGCTGGCGCCACGGCCCGCCACTGCCGCGCATACGCCACAGCCGCAGCAGCGGGTGCATGTCAAGAAGGGTCCCCTCCCACTGCCCTGCTCAGTCAGGCGCCCGTACCGCCCGTCGCGGGGCACGGCAGCCACTCTCACCCGCTTCGACTCGCAGGCGTGGTCGACCCTCCAGCAGCATCTCGACGCTGCGACCCAGCAGCCCGCCCAAGAAGCCGGTGGCGCCGACCATCCGGCAGGCGGCGTGGGGGACGCAGATAGCTGCGAGTAGTCCGAGCACGAGCCTCGAGCTCGAGCAGTGGGCATCGCTGCGTGGGGCTGCGTCCCCTGGCGTCGCTCCGCCAGCCGCCCGCGCCACTCCTGGGGCCAGAGCGGGCCTCGACGGTGCCGTCCTTGGACAGGTCCATCGCGCGGCCGCTCCCGACGACCACATCAAGCCGGAGCAGCCGCCGCGCGCCCCGGTGCCGCCCATGCGCGCCCCGGCGGCATGGGGCGCGCATCCGGCGGCCAAGCGCCCACCGTCTTGCGTGCGGCAGTCCGCATGGGCCGTACAGCCGAGCGTCAATGGCAACAAAGCAGCGCCGCTGCAGAGGCCCGTGAGCGCCACGCCGACGCCCGGACGTTCGTCCATGCCGCTCGCGCAGCCAATGGGCGTGATACGGCCCGTGTGCGGGCGCACGGCCACGGGTCTCCTCGTCGTCACCGACGCCCCTGGGGCCGCAGGCATCTCACCGGCCGCGCATGCTGCCGAGGCGCGTCTGTTGCACCCAGCCGCAATGCAGCCGCCGCCGCCCACTGCCGTGCCGGACAAGGCGCTGGAGCAAAGGAACGCGCCGCGGGCCATGGTGCCACCGGAGGCCTCGCAGCAGCCGACACTCCGGGGCGCCGCCACGTCGGCCCGCGCCGATGGCGTCGAGCACGCGCAGCGAGCTGGGGTGGCGACCTCGAGCGCGATGACTGCTCGCGCCGCCGCCGACGGCGTTGCGGCCCCGCCGACCGCCGCCGCCGCCGCCGCCGCCGCCGCCGCCGCCGCCGCCGCCGCCGCCGCCGCCGCCGCCGCCGCCGCCGCCGCCGCGGTTGAGTCGCGGCGCGAGAGCGACCTGCTCGCCGAGCGGCGCAAGCTCGTCGAGCTGTGCC
>Ga0209713_10002654_pt1 | contig 11150 bp, 6 predicted proteins | sample ArcOceMetagenome_3_FD_187444 | JGI IMG/M metagenome (GOLD analysis project Ga0209713, IMG submission 187444) | Marine eukaryotic phytoplankton communities from Arctic Ocean - Arctic Ocean- Svalbard ARC20M Metagenome (SPAdes) (version 2) | ecosystem: Environmental > Aquatic > Marine > Oceanic...
AGTAAAATTCACAGTAAATTTCATGCAAAATGTAAAATGTAAAATTTTACACTCGAACCCTGGTCGTGCCGAGGGCCTCCCCACGACTCCACGACTCCACTCGCGCTCGTGGCCCGAACCTTAGCTGTTGATGGCACCGCCTCCACACACGGTCTCGGGCTTCAGCGCTGGCGCGTCTGCCGCTCTCAACCACCAGGTTGCCTTCAGCGACGTGGTGCAGGGCCTTGGAATCGTCGGAGGCTCGCCGTATGGATGCAACACTGTTCGCAACGCTGGAGCATCGTGCAGCGGCTTTGCTGATGTGGGGCACCGTGAGAACACCTCGATTCCATGGGCTGAGTGGGTCGCCGACATTGGGGTGAGGTAGATTGTAACGCTTTTTAGCGTTGTCACTGCCGTCGCTTCCCAGGCGCTCCCTGCGCTCCCAGGGGCCTCCCCAGCCCGGGAGGGACACCATGCCGACTTGGAGCCACCATGGGCCGACCTGGGCCGGCCCTCGCGTAGCGTGCCGGTCGCCCGGGCGTGAGCCCCGGCCACACGGCGTCACCACGATGGTGCACCTGCACCGCTCTCGCTTGCCTTGACGGCTGCACTGATGGTTGCCGCGCTGCAAGCGACCTCAAGCGACCATGTTGCATCTCTGCAGCGCCACCAGCCAGCACCAGCGCGCGAGACCGGCTCGAACTGGCACTGGCGCCTCTCTCGTCAACGTCCACGCTCAGTGACAGCATGCCTCCGGAGGTCGATGCAGCTGCCTCCAGCACCACTGGGCAGTGCTTCTGGTCGGCGCCGATGACCGACAGCAGCAGGGCTGGCTGGCGCTGCTCCTCCGAGCTCCGGAAGCATCACTCGCCGTCGGATGGAAGGTGGCCGCCGAACGGTTCGAGGCTCGTTTCCTGGGCGCGGAGAGCACCGCCAGCGCTGAAGCGGAGTCTCTTAGCACGGCCCAATGGTGCCTGCGTGCTAAGAGACAGCGGCTGGCGGCATGGCGTGGTCTCCGTGAGCAGCGTCGCGTCCTCGAATCGCGAAAAGCGTCATTCTGGCAATTTTGTCTTAGAAACGTTACAAATTAAGACGCTGTACCTCACCCCCGCGTGCAACAGACCTGCAGCTCGCCCAAGCAGTCCCAGCTGTGGCACGCAAGAGCCTGTGCAAGAGGTCCAAGAGTCAGAGTCAATCAGCACCACATAGGTTCCTGTTCACTTTTCTTAGCGTAACAAAGACGTGACTGACATGACAGAGAGTCAACTAAAACTCTTCCGGCTGGGCTTGTTCCTTGTTGCGGCCCACCGGGTGGACAGAGTGGCGCCTCAGCTTGGCGTCGGCGGTGAGAGGCAGGGCGCCGCTGAGCTGCCGCGGCACGCCCCGCCGGAGTGGCGACGCGGTGGCCGCGCGCGCGAGGGGCGAGCTCGAGCCGGGCGTGGCCGTGGTGAGGCTTAGGGTCGAGTGCGATGGTGAGAGCCCGGGCGAGGCGCCGCCAGCTCCGCCGGCGCCCGCGCGCGGCTGGAGCGACGGCCACAGCTGCGGCAGCGGCAGGTGCATCAGCATGGCGTCGTCGGCCCACGGCACGTAGATGAGCTTGCCGACGCGGAACATCGAGAGCAGCTGCAGCACGTCCCAGCCGGCGACCGACGGCTGCCGCTCGGCCGGATGGGTGCGCCGCACGCCGAGCAGCCCGCTCTGCCCGCCGAGGGTGGCGAGGCGCGCCGTGGGCGCGAACCCGTCCAGCCAGCGATGCAGCAGCGCGTGCCAGCGCGCGCCGCTGACGGGCGGCGTGTCGGGGAAGCCCGAGAGCCGCGCCCACGCGTGCTGCCGGTGCAGCGTCGCCATCGGCAGCCAGTAGCCCGACTTGGCGAGCTCGTCGTCGTCGACGGCGGCGAGCGACGGCGGCGCCGGCTCGAGGAAGGCGTGCAGCACCAGCGCCGCCGCGTACTCGTCGGGGCGGCCAAAGGCCTCGCCGAGGCCGGAGCGGCGGCACACGACGGCGCCGCGCTCATCGGCGACGGTGGCGTGGCCGACGTTGTCGGGCAGGGACTTCTCGCGCACGAGGCCGCGCGCCTGGCGCTTCGGCGACGTCGCGCGCGCCGCGCGGAGCCGCCGCTCGCGCTCGAGCGCCTCGCACCGCTGGGGCGGCGGCTTGACGAGTCGCGTCTCGTGCAGCATGTCGACGAGCAGCTGGCCGGACGAGAGCTCGTGCATGCCCGCCTCGGCCTGCTTGCGCAGCTCGTCGCGCGCGCGCTGCGACAGCTTCATCAGCACCTCCTGGAACTCGACGAACTCGAGCGTGCCGTTGTTGTCGAGGTCGACCTCCGCGACGAGGTCGCGCAGCTCGGCGTCCTCCACCGGGATCCCCGAGAGCGACATCAGGTGCGACACCTCCGCCACGTCGATCGAGCCGCTCGCGTCCACGTCGATGGCGGCGAAGATCGCCTTGAGCTTCGACAGCTTCACCGACGACCCGTTCCGCATCGCGCGCCCCAGCGCCGCCAGCTCCTCTGCGCTCGGCATCGGCACGCCGCCATCGCCGCCGCTGCCGCCGCCGCCGCCGCCACCGCCACCGCCGCTGCCGTCGTCGCCGCCCCTTTTCAACTTGAGCGCCTGAAGGTGCGGCCTGACCAGCCGGTGCTGCGCCGCCGCCGCCGCCGCCGACTGCGGACGCAGCCCGCCCAAGCTGCGCACGTGGCCGCCGCGCCCCGGCGCCGTCGGCGGGCGCACCGCGCTGGCCGCCGCCGCCGCTGCCGCCGCCGCCGCGCCGGGGCGTGGCAGCTCCCGGTACGGCCGCGTCGGTGTCATGTTGAGGCGACCGCTCGCCTGGAGCAGCGCCGCCGCCGACCCCCGCGGCGACGTCGAGGGCGAGTCGGGCGCCGCCACGTCCCCACCCGCCACGTCCCCACCCGCGCGGGCCACGTCGCCGTCGTCGTCGCCGTCGTCGCCGTCGTCGCCGCCGTCGCCGCCGTCGCCGCCGGCGTCGCCGCCGGCGGCTCCGGCGCCGCCGTCGGCGATCCGCTCGGCCGCCGCGACCGACTCGGCCACCGCGCGGTCGTAGAGCGACTTCATGTCGGCGAGGGCGCGCTCCGCCCGCTGCATCGCCTTGCGCTGCGACTCGCGCTCCTGCACCGAGACGCGCACGTGCAGCTCGAGCCGCGTCGCCATCGCGACGAGCGCGTCGCGCGCGAGGCCGACCGACTGCTGCGCCCAGAGGTGGGTCACCTCGACGGCGCGCCCCTCGCCCACCATGACCAGCAGCTCCTGCAGCCGGCGCAGCTCGCGCTGGCCGCGCTGTTCGGCGTCGAGGATCAGGTTGCCGTGGCGGAGCAGCTTCTTGCACGCGAGGCGCACCGGCTCGCGGCAGCTCTGCAGGCTCGTCTGCATCTCGGAGAAGCGCTGCTGCAGCGCCACGTGCACGCGGCGGTGCGTCTGCACGTACCTCTGCGTCTGCACGCGCTCCTGCCGCTCGCAGCGCCCCACGCCCGCCTCGAGCTTCCCCTGCAGCATCAGCAGCTCCTTGAGCTCGGCGTCGCTCTCGGCGAGGTACTCCTTCAGCCGCACCTGCAGCCGCTGCAGCTCGGCCGTGTACGCCACCGCCACGTTGTCCTCCCACACCGCGGCGCCGGTGCCGTCGCCGCCCGCGCCCGCGCCCGCGCCGGTGTCGCCGCCGCCCTTTGCGGGGCCGCTCTTGATGCGCGGCTGCCGCGCCTTGGGCGGCAGCATGAGGCGCTCGGCCACCTGCTTGCACGCCGAGCAGCAGCGCCAGCACCAGCCGAAGCGCTCCTCCTCCCAGTGCGTCGCGATCGCGTCGACCGCCGCGGCGACGTCCTCGTCGTCGTCGTCGCGCAGCTCGAAGAGCATCGCAAAGAACGAAGGCATCTCGCTCAGCTGCGACTTGACGTCGTGCAGCGCGCAGAGCGCGTCGATCGAGCGCAGTGCCTCGCGCTGCGTCGCGCGGCGCACGTTGCGATCGGCCGCGCCGCCGCCGCCGCCTGAGCCCGCCGGCGGCTCGAGCTCTGGCTTCGACAGCTTGAGAAGCTGCGGCAGCACGCCCGCGTCGACGAGCGTGCGGCGGTTGGAGCTGGCCGAGCTGAGCCGGTTGATGATGAGCGCGCCGAAGTTCTGCAGCTCGTCCACGTCCGACGACTCGACCAGCCGCTTGGCGGCGGGCACGACGCCCGCCTCGACCATCTGCGCGCTGACCTCGTCGTGCTCGCACAGCGCCGCCGCGCAGCCGGCGGCGTCGAGGCGCACGCCCATGTCGGCCGAGTCGGTGAGCGACACGACGGGCGCGCAGCCGTCCTTCTCGGCCACCTCGACGGCCAGGTTCCGGTAGACGGCGAGGTAGCGCACCGCCATCAGGCACGAGCGCAGCGTCGGCAGCTGGTTGTCGGCGGCGAGAGCGCGGGTGAGGGGCAGGATGCCGTCGAGCTCGACAATCGACTCGCAGCTGGCACGGTCGCGGCGCGCGAGGAAGGCGAACGTCATCGCGGCCTGACGCCGCTCGTCCGGGTCGCCAAACTGCAGCGCGCCGATGCTCACGCGGATGTGCCTCACCGGGTTGGCGATGATCTTGGCCTCGTCGATGGCGATGACGTCCGCCGCAAACATGCCGGCTGATCGCGACTCGTAGCCGGTGTGCGCGGATGACAGTGCCGCGGCGCGGGTGTCGGCAGGGTTGGGCTGCGCCACCTTGGGCATGGTTGTCTTAACAAATCGCGAGCGCTGTCACGAAACGTCGGTCACGCCAGCGCGGCGCGTTCAGTTGCAAGATGTCAAGAGCCGGAGGCAAGAAGAAGGCGTCCGAGGCGATCATCAGTCTGAGCGAGGACGAGCTCAAGGGCGATGGCCGCGCGGGCGCCCTCCCTATCGACGAGGACGAGCTCAACGCCGCCTTCGACTTCTTTGACGTGGACGGCAAGGGCAAGCTCACCCCAAACGACCTGAGGGCAAGGCTGGGCGCCTTCTACAAGAACCTTCCGGTGCGCCCCTCTGCGGGCCGCGCCCCGTAGCGCCACATTAGCCCAGGCCCGCACGCGCGCGCCCCCTCTGCGGCCCGTGCTGTTGCGCCATATCAGCCTGCGCCCGCCACTGGCGCAATAGGCACATTAGCCCTGCTCGGCGACGGCGCCACATTAGCCCGTGCCCGCACGCGTCGCTGAGCGCCACCCCACCCCTCCCTCGCAGGCCAAAGAGTACAAGACTCTGATCAGCGAGGCCAACTTTACAAAGGAGACGCTGCGCAACCTTCTCGCGAACAACGAGCTCGGCCACTACGACCCAGTCAAGGAGGCCTTCAAGGTGTACGACCCGCACGGTACTGGCTACATCGACCACGAGACGCTCCGGGGGATCTTTGAGAACCTCGGCTACGGCGAGATCACCGACGACGACCTGAGCGTCCTGGTGGAGACGGCCGATGTCGATCGTGATGGGAAAATCTCGCTCGAGGACTTTCGGGGAATGCTGAGCAAAAAGTGAGTCGTAGTGACCTTGTTAACACCGTGGCATGATGTATCACACGACCACGTGAGTCGAGCAGCGCGTGCAGGATTTTTGCGTGCTCGAAGCGCAACTGACAGAGGCGCAATGCGCCCGTCGCGGTCGTAGACTGCCCACCACCGCTGCTGGCGCCGACGCCAACGACGGCCACCTCTCCGCGCCGGCTGTTGCGGCCGGTGGCTGGTCGGAGTAGTTCATGCATTTAGATTGATACCGTGGCGTGCCTGCAAATCGGGCACGTCCTGCTCGTGGCGCGGTGTTTAGTTAGGCTGGTCTTGCATGCGGTTTAACGGTTTAACGCTGTTAGCTTACCTCAACTACACACCTCGGACCCCAAGCCAGAATTGGACCCCAGATTTACTATAGCCGGACCCGGTCTGTGACCCGGGCGCCGTCTCGTATGTTAATAAAACTCTGCTGCATCGGAGCGCTGTACTGGCGGGGACGGAGGAGCTAGTCCATAGTTACAAAGGTCCCGTCATCACATGGTCCGCGTCGCCGAGACCACCGCGACGCGCAGCACCGTCGAGATGGCCGACCTCTCGACGCCCGAGTCTGCTCGGGCGCAGCTCACAGCGCCGCAGGAGGCGGGCAGTCGAGCGGGTTGCGTGGCGGTCTTCGCGGCGCTGGGCGGCTTCCTCTTTGGGCTAGACATCGGCTACATCAGCGGCGTCGAGGAGATGGCGTCATTTGCAGACGACATCAATGGCGGCGAGCCTCTGACCGACGCCACGCAGGGCTTCATCACCGGCGCCTTCTCGATCGGCGCTGTCGCCACCGCGTTCCCGCCCGTGGCAGGCGCCATCATCGACCGACTCGGCCGGAAGCTGGCCATTTCCTCTGGTGGCGCGCTCTTCTGCATCGGCGCACTCATCCAGGCGCTCTCCTCGGACCTCGTGCAGATGGACGTTGGCCGCGCTCTCGCCGGCGCGTCGATCGGCATCCTTTCGACCAACGTGCCCGTCTACCAGTCCGAGGTGGCGGCGCCGCGGCGGCGCGGAGCCTGCGTGGCGCTGTACCAGCTCGCGATCACCGTGGGCATCACCGTGGCGTTCTGGCTCAACTGGGCTCTCTCGGCGGTGCCCAACGGGTGGCGCATCTCGATTCTGGCGCAGCTGCTGCCCGGCGGATGCCTGGCGCTCGGCATGCTCGCGATGCCGCGCTCGCCGCGCTGGCTCATCTCCAAGGGCCGCGTGGGCGAGGCGCGCGCGGCGCTCGTGTGGCTGCGCGGCGGCGCGGCGGTCGACAGCGGCGCCGTCGACGAGGAGCTGGCCGCCGCCAAGGCGGAGGCCGAGCGCGAGGCGGCGGCCGCGACCGAGTTGCGCTGGTCCGACTTCTGCCGCGGCACGATGTCGCGGCTCGCGCCGCTCGGGGTGCTGCTGCAGCTGCTGCAGCAGCTGTGCGGGATGAACGCCTTCATGTACTACGGGCCGCGCATCTTCGCGCTGATACAGAGCGGCGGCGAGGGGGAGGCGGGCGACGACGGCGAGCGTCGCTCGGTGGGCGAGGCGTCGTTCCTCTTCACCGGCGTCAACGGCGTCGTGATGGTGCTCTCGACGCTGCCAGGCGTCTTCCTCGTCGACCGGCTGGGGCGGTGCAAGCTGCTGCGGCTCTCCGCGGCGGGGATGGGCGTGTCGTGCCTCGTGCTCGGCGTCACGGGCACCACGTGCATCGAGAACCACGGCTGCGGCATCGCCGCGTCCGGCGCCATCTTCTTCTTCGTCTTCAACTTCGCGTATGGGTGGGGCCCCGTCGTGTGGATCTACTGCTCGGAGATGTTCCCGCTGCTCCACCGGTCGCGCGCCACCGGCCTCACCACGATGGCCAACTGGGCGGGCAACTTCTGCCTCGCCTTCTTCCCGCCGCTCCTCATCTCCGCCATCGGCTACGGCACCTTCTTCGTCTTCGCCGCATTCTGCGGCGCGGGCTTCGCGCTCGCGTGCTGGCTGCCCGAGACTAAGGGCAAGTCGCTCGAGGAGATCGCCACCATGTTTGACGAGCGGCTCAAGCCGTCGGACCTCAAGGCGCGCGTCGCGGGGATGGAGCTGCGCATCGCGCGGCTCGAGGCGATGCAGAGCGGCGACGGCGCGCGGGGGACAGGCGTGGTGTCTGTAGGCAAGGAAGAGGCCAACATCTGATAAGGTACTCAAGGTAGCTCAAGCATGCAAGGTAAAAGTACCGAACCGTACGGTAGTCGGCCGTAGGTCAGACACGGCGATGTCACACGGTATCACGGCGGTGCTAAAGCCTTTATTCATTTTTTAGACGTTAATATATATAGGTGATGGTGAAGTCCTGTCAGGATGCATCTCACTGGCGTATTCGCGTTCACTAATTGTGGCCTATTTAATTGTAAGCTGCAATCAAACATAACGAAAGCTAAAGGGCACACCAGACCAGAGCTACCGTAACATGCCGACGGAGACAGAGGGCTACAGACGGCCCCGGGGGCGCCGCTTCGGGCCCTCCAGCTCTCCTGTCAGGCTCGAGGCGTCTGCTCGGTTGTGTCCTTTGCATGGAGCGCGGCAAATTGTTTTGAGCCGCGGCCCGCCGCGACGTGCACGAGCTCGTCGCGCACCTCGCCGAGCGTCAGCTTCTGCAGGAAGGCGGGCCGGATCGAGGGTCTCGCCTGCACGCCCGGCACGCTAAAGTCGCGCACCGAGAAGTAGAACTGGCGACGCACGCGGCCGGGCGACTCGTTGGCGCCGCCGCAGTGCAGCACCTGCTGGTTGTACAGCGCGACGTCGCCCTTGCTGAGCAGGCCGAGCCGCACCGGCTTCGAGGCGATGTAGTCCTCGTTGATCCGGTTGGTGCGGTGGCCGGTATGGTCGCGCCCCACGTCGAGGTTGCCGCCGTAGAAGGCGGTGTGCTCCTCCTTTGTGTGCGTGCCCGGCAGGTAGATCGTCGGCCCCATCTCGACGTCGACGTCCTGCAGCGCGACGAACGCCGCGTACAGCGGCGGCCGTGGCGTGTACGGCGTGTCCGGGTGGAGCGGCTGCTGGAGCGAGCCGGGCTCCGAGATGAGACACGCGAGCTCGTTGAAGACGGCGTCGCGCCCCACCACCTCCTCGAGCAGCGGGCCGAGCACGGAGCCCTCGCCCAGCAGCTCCGCCATCGCGTCGACCGGCGGGCCGTCCAGCGGGAGCAGCAGGTCGCACCGGTTCGACAGCAGCACGAGGTTTGCGAAGCGCTCGTCGGAGCGCCGCCGCCCCTCCTCCACCTCGGCGCTCGCCCGCAGCCGCTCCGCGTCGACGAACTCGCGGAGGGCGTCGGCCGTCGCATGCGAGAGCGCGCCGTTGACCCGAACCACGCCGTTCTTCTGCAGCTCCTTGCCCAGCACCGAGCGCGGCGGCTGCTGGGCCGGCGCCTTCGACTTGGCAGCGCCCTTCTTTGCGGTCTTCTTGGTGCTCTTCTTGGCGGTGGCCGCGCCGAAGCCGCCGCCGCTGTCCACCCGCACGCCCTTCTGCACCAGCGCCTCCAGCGGCAGCGCCGCTTCCAGCCGCAGCAGCGACCGCTCCTTCTCCGCCCGCGAGGCGATGGCGCGGTCCTGGTCGAGCTGAAGCTGCGAGACGCCCGCCGCAGCGGCGAGGTCCATCCTTGCCGGCGGCGATCGCAGCGCTGCCGGCGCGCGCAGCCCGAGCGTGAGGCTGGAGGCGGCTGCGAGCATGCGAGTGCGCAGTTGGCTTGATATCTTGGCTCTTGGCTCCCGGGGGGTCGTGCGCGCGCGCGCGCGCGTGAGCACGAGGAGAAGAAGCACTCCATGCATGACCGAGTGAGGATAGTCCATCGTGATGCGGTCTGGCCACTTGGTACGTGACCATCACCACCTACCAGATAGTAATCCTACGCGTACTCCTGTCGCCGAGAGCGCACCACTCACCACGCGTGGCCTTCTTTTTTCACGCTCTGACCTTAGTGGTGATGATTGCTATTATCACGCCCGGTTTAACGGTTTAACGCTGTTAGCTTACCTCAACTACACACCTCGGCTCCGTTACACGCACGAAGACCAGATTCAAGCATGCAAAGCATGCATCTGTTTCATTGGGAGGCTATTTTGGCCCGACTCCACACGGCCGCGTGAGCTAGCCACAGATGGCCCTAGCCAACCCGCCCACCCTCGGCCGCACGTGGTGCGTGCCGCTCGCCGACCCGATCGCGCCGGACGAGCTGCCGAGCAGAGAGCTGCGCGGTCGCTGGGCCATCCGCGTGCCACAGCCGCCGCCCGAGCCGCCAGCCACGCCGCCTCGCCCGTTGGTGCTCGGCGTGATGGGCGTCAGGCCATCCACCGCGGCGCCCGGCGAGCAGCTCGAGGTGCAGGTGCAGATCGATGACCGCCTCCACGCGGCCGATCTGACGGTGAGCATCGGCGGCTGCGCCCGGTCGACATTTGAGCTCACAGACAGGCACGGCTCGGAGCTGGCCATGCTGAGAGTGCGCGCGCCAGTCCTGCACGACGCGGGCCCATGGCTGGTGCAGCTGCACGCGCGCGGCGTCAGCTCGCCGGCCACGCCCCACGCCGAGCTGCGCATCCGCGTGCAGCGCTCGCCCACATCGCCAATGTCGCGCCAGCTCGAAAGGTCGGCGTCGGCCGAGCGCATCAGCCCTGCCCAGCGAGCGCTTCAGCTGGCTGAGCAGAAGTGGCAGGCGGAGAACGAGCATCGCCACGGCTCCGTGGGCTTGATCGAGTCGTGGGACCGGCGCGCGAACCTCGACGAGTACTCGGGCATGGTGCGGCCGCCCGCGGCCGACCACGACGACGGCAGCGGCGGCGTGCGGCGCACGTTGCTGCTCGACCCGGTCGCGTCGGCGCCGCTGATCATGCCGGCGCTCAAGCATGCGAAGCTCGTGCTAGCGGCGGCCGAGGTGACGCGCCAGCGCAGCACGCAGCTCGACCGGCGCTACGAGCAGAAGCCGGCCGCGCTGCTCACCAAGGGGCCCGTCGTCATGCGCGGCCTCGAGGAGTTCCACCTGACGATGGTGCAGCTGCACCGCGAGGCGGTGGCGGTCACGGGCGGCGCGCGCAGTGGCGGCGGCGCGGGGAAGCCACCGACGACCGCCGAGTCGGAGCGCGCCTTCCACCACGCCGACGCCGACGCCGACGGCGTCGTGACGCTCGACGAGTTTGTCGAGGCGCAGCGGCGTGTGCGCGAGCTGCACGCGCAGGCGGCGCTGCAGCGCGAGGCGGCGCAGCAGGACGAGGCCGAGGCGCGCCGCCGCCGCCACACGGTGGCCTCACTGCAGGCCGCGCTGCCGACGCGGCCGCGCGTCGCCAAGGCCGACCAGATGCAGGCGCGTCACACCTTTGGGTTCGAGAACCACGCGTCGCCGTGCTTCTCGCCGTGCCGCTCCTTCCTGAGCCCGGAGATATGGCGCGCCGAGCAGGCGGCGGTCGGCGGCGCGACGGGGTGTGGGTGAGCCAAGGTGAGATCATAGATTTTGAGATAAGGCATTTTGATCTGTTATCCTCACCTCGCGAGAAGCAAGGCGAGCAGGACGAGGAGAAGCGCTGGAGGCGGCGACATGCCTCGTAGGGAACAGTCTTTGTGTTTTCGCCCGGCCGCACCGAAATAAGCACCGAAATCGTCTTCCTACCCTGTTTTCATGCAAGCATACATGCAGACACGCGTTGACCCCAGGCTTTGGGTCACCGGCCGGTT
>Ga0209713_10002655_pt1 | contig 11149 bp, 5 predicted proteins | sample ArcOceMetagenome_3_FD_187444 | JGI IMG/M metagenome (GOLD analysis project Ga0209713, IMG submission 187444) | Marine eukaryotic phytoplankton communities from Arctic Ocean - Arctic Ocean- Svalbard ARC20M Metagenome (SPAdes) (version 2) | ecosystem: Environmental > Aquatic > Marine > Oceanic...
AGTGACCAACGCTCAAAAGCGCCCGTTCATCGCCCGTTCCTCCTCTCCTCCTCGTTGGAGCATGCTTTGGGGGGCCCTGTGGAGCGGACAGCCCACCTTCCGATCGCTGCACATAAATATAGTCCTGTCAATCGTCGACCACATCTTCACTTTCTCACCACCACTTCTCACCACTTTCTCACCACCACTTTCTCACCACCACTTCTCACCACTTTCTCACCACCACTTTCTCACCACTTTCTCACCACCACTTTCTCACCACTTCACCACTCTCCTTCCCCAACCCGCGCGCTTTGCGCACATTCCAGCACATGCGAGTGTCCCGGGTGGAATGTACAGGACCGATCAGTCGGGCTTCGTGCCCCACAGGTCGTCGCCCCACTCCTGGGTCTCGAGGTTGCCGAGAAGCTCCTTGACGACCTCCTTGCTTCGAGTGTCAGTGGTCAGGCGCCGGGTCGAGTCGCTCCTCGGCGTGTTTCCCCAGAAGTCCTGGAGGTCCGGCTTTGCTCCCGAGCGCAGCAGCATGTGAGCGACGGCCTTGTGCCCACCGGCCGAGGCCGCGTGAAGCGGCGTGCGCCCATTGTAGTCCTGCGCGTTGACGTTTGCACCGACGGCCAGGAAGTCCGAGATGGCCTCTGGCTTCCCCTCGCGCGCAAACGTGTTGAGCACCGTCGCCATCTCCAGGTCTGGCATCTGCAGGGCACCGCCGCTCTCGTACAGGTTCTTTGCCGTCTGGAGGTGCCCCTCGCGCACGGCGTCGCGAAGTGGCGTCCCTCCCCACCGATCTGTCACGTTCACGTCCGCTTTCTGGTCGAGGAGCAGCTTGCAAATGGATTGGCTGCCCGTCGACGCAGCGAGATGCAGCGCGCTACGCCCGTCGTAGTCAACGGCGTTCACTGAGGCGCCGCTCTGGATGAGCAGGAGCAGGCTCTCGGCGTGGCCATTCTTCGCCATTTCGCACAGCTCGCCTGCTGCCTGCACCTCGTCGTACTCCAGAAGACCACCGGCTTCGCGCAGAGCGAAGGCAATCTCCGGACGCCTCTTGGCGACCGCATCGACAAGCGGCGTGTGCCCCCACCGGTCCTGGGAGTTCACGTTGGCGCCACGCTCGAGCAGCAGCTGGCATATGTGCAGGTTGCCCTCGCTCGCGGCGAGATGCAGGCACGTGCGCTTGTCATAGTCGGCGGCATTGACGGAGCAGCCACAGTCCAAAAGCACCTTGAGCAGCTCGAGGCTGCCCTTCTGGGCCAGCTCGCACAGCTCGCCTGCGGCAGCGGTCTCATCGTAGCCGAGGTCGCCACCGTGCGCGCGGAGCAGTTGCGCCACCTCGTGGCGGCCCTCACGCACGGCGTCGCGCACTGGCGTGCCGCCCCATCGGTCTTTGGCGTTGACGACGGCGCCGCGGTCGAGCAGCACCTGGACGATTGGCACATTTCCCGTTGACGCCGCCAAGTGGAGGCAAGTGCGCTTGTCATAGTCGGCGGCATTGACGGGGCAGCCACAGTTCAAAAGCACCTTGAGCAGCTCGAGGCTGCCCTGCTTGGCCAGCTCGCACAGCTCGCCCGCGGCGGTGGACTCGTCGTAGTCGAGGTCGCCACCATTCTCGCTCAGCAGCACCGCCACCTCGTGGCGGCCCTCACGCACGGCGTCGCGCATTGGCGTGCCGCCCCATCGGTCTTTGGCGTTAATGGAGGCCCCATGGTCGAGCAGCACACGGCAGATGGGGAGGCTGCCGACCGAGGCAGCAAGGTGCAGACACGTACGCGAGTCGTAGTCCGCGGCGTCCACCTGGCAGCCGCACTCGAGCATCAGTTGCACCGACTCGGCCCGACCCTGCTTGGCCAGCTCGCACAGCTCGCCGGAGGCGGTGGTATCGTCGTATCCGAGCACGCCCCCGTTCTGAAAGATCAGTTTGGCGACCTGCTCGTTGCGGCTCCTGATGGCGTCATGGAGCGGCGTACCACCCCATCGGTCCTTGACATTCATGTCGGCTCCCTGTTTCGCCAAGAACTCAACGATCCGAGTGTTGCCCTCACTCGCAGCCAGGTGGATGCACGTCCTACGGTCGTAGTCGGCGCTGTTGATCGGGCAGCCACAATCGAGCAGGGCCTTGAGCACCTCGAGGTTGCCCTTCTCCGCGAGGCTGCAGAGCTCGGATGCAGCCGTGGCCTCATCCATCAGCAGCGTGGCACCATGCTTGTGCAGCATCTCCGCCGCCCCCACGTGGCTGTGCCGCAGCGCATCGCGCAGGGGTGTTCCGTCCCATCGGTCCTTCAAGTTGACCTTCGCGCCCTGGCTGAGGAGGAATTCGATCACCTTGACGTTGCCGACGCTGGCGGCCAGATGCATGCACGTGCGGGAATCGTAGTCTGCAGCATCGACTTTCAGGCCGCAGCTGACCAGGAGCTTGAGCTTCTCGATCTGTGCGGCCGAGGTCGTCTCGCAGAGAGCGGCCGCGGTCCGTGCATCGTTCCACTCGAGGGAAGCGCCTGCAGTACGGAGCGCCTTGACCACCGCCAGGTGCGACATGCTGACGGCGTTCTCGATGGCCGTCTTGCCAAACACGTCGACCTTTAAGACGGCGCACTTCTTTTCCAAGAGCAGCTCGACCACCGAGAGCCGACCGGCCGTGGCAGCAATGTGCAGCGCCGACCGCCCCTCAAAGTCCGTCTCGTTGATGTCCACCTCGCCCACCGTGAGCGCCTCTCGCACCGTCTCCACCTCGCCCCTCTGCGCCGCAAAGAACATATCAGCGAGCGTGGCAATCTGCTTCTGCGACTTGACTTGCAACTTCTCAATCTCCATGAGCAGCGGGCTTTCCGAGTCACGCAGCGCCGTGGTGAGGTTGCGCTGCACCCTGTCGATCATGTCCGGGAACTCCTTGCCGAGCTGCTTGAAGTCGTTCTTCTCCATCACCAGCACGTTCGTCTGCGCCATGGCCTCGATCTGCGCCTCCTGCAGGATGCCAAAGACGAAGGCCGCGCCACACATCACGGCGCCAACGACGGATTCGACGCGCTCGTCTCGGTCCTTCGGTCCTGAGCCCTCTTTTGAGCCGTCTTTTGAGCCGGCCGAGTGCCTGTCTGCCCCGTCGACTGGACCCGTCTTGCCTGCATCGTCGTTCGAGCTGCCGGTCGGCGCAGCGTACTTGTTCGCCGCGCCATTGGGGCCCGCACCGGCGTTGTTGGACGCGACGAGCGCGTCCACTTTCTTCTGGTCCGGAAACTCCCTTAGCCTGGCGTCATCGATCACCTGCGCTAGTTGTGGCCTTTCCTTTGCCAATGCAAGGCGCATCCTTGACGCCACGGTGCCTGTATCGGAGGCTCTCCGAACAATACCGGGGAAGCTCCCTTCGGCGGCACCGTCGTCGCTGTGGCTATCGTCCGACTCTGCCTCCATCTCGTCCCCACCCCCCTGATTGTGGAATGTAGTGACCATCACCATACCACTTTCGAGGAAGAACATCTCCGTCACGACCTCGCCCTGTCGAGCGAGGACCTCGTCGGGCTGGAAGCTTGATCGTCGGATCAATCCGCAGATCGCATGGAGCGCGGCAGATTCCAAGCCAAAGAAGAGCGAGACGCGGCGTAACGTGCGCATGTAGATGTCCTGCAGGACCTCACGTCGCAGCGTGCTGGGCATTTTCTCGACAATCTGCTGGTCGTTCCCGGAGCTCTGGAGGGACTGGCGGAAGAAGCGCTTGACGCGCTTGCGCACGTCCTTGGAAACGTGGTTGCGCTTGAGGTACATGTCGACGCCCTCGAGCTTGAAGCGATACTCCTCGAGCTTCGCCTGCAGCCGCAGGATGAGAGACGTGAAGTTGGCCGACATGTAGATGAACGTGAACTGGCCGATGAACATGGTGATTATTGCCGAGAGTACCTCCCAGTTCTGCGCAGTTTGGGTCTGCTCATCGACGAAGTCGGCATGGCCCGCGGTCGTGATGGTCTGGAAGCTCCAGTAAAGGCTGCGAATGTATGTGTCAATGCTTGGCACCTGGTGCGGCGGGAAGACGAGGCACCGTCAGGGGGCAGTGTTTTGAGCACACCAGCCCACGGTTCCAGGGGCAGGGAGCAGCGCACATCGGTCCTGCCGTTTGCTCGCACGGTGCTCTTCACCCATGGAGCATCGACGTAGTATTCGGCATCCGCTGCGACGGAGAGCATGAAGAAGAGGCACCCCAGCCAGTGCGCGATCGTGCAGAAGATGAAGATGACACGCAGCGAGCGGGTCAGCGCAAATGGCATGGCCTGCGAGCGCTCTGAGTTGTCCAAGAGCAGCGCCACGTGCGGCAGGGCGAAGAAAAAGCGAGTGAGTCGCAGGTACGGGACCAGCCTCCAGAAGCCAGTTGCCCAGAGCCCCGCGTCGACGGGCAGCAGCAGAACCAGGCGTCTCAGCTCCACTCGGCGGAACTTCTTGCGGTCGTTCTGTGCATGCTTCGCCACGCGTCGCAGATGAGCTCGATGGTTGTTCGCATTCACGTCGAGGGCGGCGACACTGGACCTCTTTCCCCGGGACGTGTCCGACTTCTTCACGCCCTGGCTGCTCACCAAGACCTGGAAGCAGGCAGAAGACCACGAGTGTGGAGGCGCGCGGGTGCACAGTGGCGAGGCGTGCGAGGCGGCGGAAAGGGGGTGCATTGGCGCACCTGGTGGGAGCCGCGAGTCCCGCCTCGAATGAGGTTGCATAGGCCGATCAGCAGCAGCACAAGGTCCACCCCGTAGGCAGTGTAGTGAAACTCGTTCAGGTCCGGCGAGCGTTCGAAGCCGATCTGATAGGGCACAGCCAACAGGTAGAAGAGGCCCGCCTGCGCGGGGGAAAGGAGGCACGGGGCGTTGGCTGGCGGGCTCCTCACACGGGACTCGCTGCAGCAAATAGGCCCGGGGCCGAACCACAGAGCCCGCCCCCCATCTGAGACAGGCGTGCCTCGGACGCGCTTGTACCCGCGATCGCTACCACCTCGACGATGCGCTGCTCCACTGCGCCTTGCGACCAAAAGTGTTTGAGAGGGCGCGTGATCTTTCGCACGGCCGCGACCAGGGGATTGGTCGATTCTTCTTCGTAGCGGTGGGAGTCCGCCGACGCGATCGAGCTTTGACGCCGCCGGCCCCCATTGGAGGTGTAGCTCTCAACCGAACCGGTTGCTGAGCCCGCCCTCCGCACGTGCGGTGTTCCATCGGAGGAACCGGCAAAGCTCATCTCATTGTAGTTGGAGTTGTCGTCGGTGTCCGACATTGGCGCGCCTTTTTCCCTACTCCGCCTGGGGACCCTGGTTAGGGTGTTTGATGGCGAGAGGGCCGATGCGGCCCACTGATAGCTGAACTGGTCAAGGTGCGGCGCCGCTCGAAACCGTCTGGCGTTCTGGCACCGCGGCGCTGCATGACCACCATCTCCGCAGGCTCGAGCCGCACGGCTGCGCCCAAAGTCAGTAAGACTGTAACTTCAGTCATTCAGTCAGTCATTCTCCTCCGGTTCCCCAATAGCCGAGTACGTGGTTCTTTATAAGAGCGCAGACATTGACTGACCCAACTTCAGCTGGCGCCTCTTAGTCTTAAAGTAAAGTACGGGAAACGGAAAAAGAATTAGATGATTATAGATCTCAATGATTTGACACTTCTGAGTCACTGAGCAGAGGCACCAAGCATGCCACACATCGTCTGACCTCAGGCAGCCGGCGAGGCCTCCACGGGCGATCGTCCTGGGTAGAGGCGCGTGAAGACGGCGCGGTCACCGCACCCAAAGCCGCAGCTGCGCGAGCTCTTCTGCGTCGACAGCAACTGCCGCGTTTGAGGGAGGGGCGAGGGTGAGGGCGGGCGAGGATGTGCGGGGTGGCGCAGTAGTGAGGGTGGGAGGGCGGGGAGCGGTGGCGCTGGGTGGTGCGCACGGGGGCGCGCGTGGCTACCTGGTTAAGCTTTAGGAGCAGCTCGCAAGAGGGATCGGGGGGATCGGGGAGGCGGCGGGGCGTCGTGGGAGCTGCGAAGCGTGCGCGGCGGACGGACGACGCGGCGGGCGGCGCTGAGCACCTGCTGGCCGATGGAGCTGGGCAGCGAGTAGTTGCCCGGGCCGAAGGCGCCCTGCTTGCCGATGACTGCGTGTCCCGCGCGGCCGCCCGCCCTTCGCACGAGCGCAGCGCTCGACGAGCTATAGTTCTTGTCGCCCGGCCGCGGCGCGGGCGTCCCGAAGATGGGGACCCCCTTGGCCTTGTAGAGGTTCTCGCCGGTGCGCGTGATGCCGCGCACGTCGTACATCCGCCGCACCTCCTGCCGCGACGTCGGCCGCGGCGGCGCATTCGCCTCGGCTGCGGCGTCTTCCGCCGTCGGCGACGACGACGGCGCCGTCTGCGGCCGCGACGGGAAGATCGGAGTGCCGCGCGTGTGGCCGCGCGGCGTGCCGGTGTTGGACACGCGCGGCTCGTAGTTGCGGTCGGCGCCAATCTTGCCGCGCCGCGCCATGTTCTTGTACGCCAGCGCGCGCCCCTCGTAAAGCTTCTCGGTCGGCGTCGGCGGCACGCGCGGGTCGACGCTCCAGATGGGCGTGCTCCTGACGCGACCGCGCGGCGTGCCCGTGCGCGAGACGCGCACGTCGTACCGTCCCGGTCCGTACCGACCGAGCTTCGTCTGCTCGATCGCCCGCCTGCGGGGGCTGTCCTTGCCCGTGTACAGCATGTCCGAGCTCTGGACGTAGCGCTGCATGTTGCCAATGGTGGCGGTGCCCTTGCGACTCCACAGCGGGCTGCCCGTGCGCGTGGGCAGCGAGTGCACGCTGAGATCCGGGACCGAGGATGGCCGAGACGGTGGCCGAGACGCCGGCAGGGACGAGCCGCTGTCAGGCCGTGGGAGCTCCCGAGGAACGTAGGGCCGCCGCGACGCGGCGTGCATGGCGAGAAACTCGGCCTTCTCGACGGCGATCGAGGCCATGAACGACGGCTGGCGCTCACGCAGTCGGGAGAGCTGCGACTCGGTCGGGTGAGTCAGCATCGGTCCTGGTTCCTACGTGTTTGAAGCCGTCGCGTTCTCAAAAAACGTTTTGACTCTCGCCGCGCCCGCGGAGGGAGGGGGATCACCACCTAGCGGTAAGACTTTTCTCTACGCGCATCAGTACAACGGAGATGACACGTTCCCGTCCCAGGCTGGGTAGCCAAACGCCGCCAGATCGCCCCGCGGGTACGAAGCTGAGAAAGCAACTTGTCACAGCTACTGGACTATACTCTTACTCTTACAGCGTGTCCAGGTGGTCCGTGATCGGCACCGACCGCTTGCCGCACCGCGAGAGGGCGCGCATGACAACGGCACAGGCGCGCGCGCCCGCCCACGCCGCCGCGCCCGCGACCAGAAGAAGCAGCAGCATCTGGATCTGCCATGGCGCATCGGCCTCGCGCCACGTCGCCGTTTGGTGCGACGGAGCTGTCGCCGCTCTCGGCGCCGGCTCGACGGCCGCAGCGACGACCATCAGCTGGCTGCTGGACGGGCCGCTGCTCCCGGCAGCGACGCCCACGCCAGCAGCGTGCGAGCGGTAGGGACGAGGCGTCACGGGCGGAGGCGTCGGCGAGGGCGGTGGCCGCGTCGGTGGTGGCAGCGGCGAAGGCGGCGGTGGTGGTGGCAGCGGCGAAGGCAGCGGTGGTGGTGGCAGCGGCGAAGGCGGCGTTGCCGATGGACTCGGAGGAGGAGGCGGCGGAGGCGGAGGAGGAGACAGCAGAGGAGGAGGCGATGGCAACAGTGGCGGTGGCAGCGGCGTCGACGGCGGCGGCAGGGCGCACCCCACGCCCGCGGACTTGCGGCATCGGCCCTCCTCAAAGGCGCAGGCATGCAGCGTCCCATCGCCCTGATGGCGCACGTACGCGCGGGCACAGCGGGCAGCGTCGCTGCCCAGCTGGTTGCACCACAGCGGCGATTGAAGGTCACGCAGAGACTCGCCGCGCGGCACAAAGGCGCACAAAGGCGCGGCGGGCGGCGAGGGCGCGCGTGGCGGCAGCGGAGGCGGAGGCAGCGGAGGCGGCGAGACGGTGGCGGCGGGGAGGGCGTCGGAAGGGAAGAGAAAGGTGTAGAGCAGCGTTCGCTGCCTCGTCGGCGAGAAGTTGTCGTCTGAGACCAAATGGACGAGCAGCCCACCAGCGTCACCGCCGGCGCCAGCGCCCGTGTCCGCTCCTGCTGGCGCCGCCGGTGCGACCGCGATGCCCTCAAAGTTGTCGGCGCGGTCGACGCCCGGCCGCAGCTCGAGCAGCAGCGTCGGCCGCAGCGTCGTCGTTGCCGCCGCCGCCTTGCCACCCGAGTCTCCACCACCACTCGAACCACCACCACCACCACCACCACCACCACCACCACCTAGCAGCAGCTGCGCCAACGGCACGTGGCGCACGCACACGTGCATCTGCTTGCCCGCCGGGTAGCCGGAGCCGCCCCACGCGCCCCCGGAGCTGCTCTGGTAGGCGCGCTCCAGCACGAGCACGCCGCGCCCGCCCGGCAGCACCGCCGCACCCGACGGCTGCAGCCGACCCTCGAGCGGGTACCGCAGCTCGCGCACCACGCGGCTCGACGCGAGCGACCAGAGCAGCGCGCGGCCGTTGGACTCGCAGATCGCCAGCAGCAGATCGTCGTCGAGCGTCGCGAGCGCCTCGAAGCCCTCGTTGCCGCTGTTGCCGCACGCGCTCGCTGCCCACGTCCCAAGGCCGGCCACGCCGCCCGCGCTCGGCCCGCCACGCTCACGCAGCCCGGCGGTGGCGTACCGCCAAACTCGTGGCCCGCGCTCCAGGCCTATCAGCGCCTCGGCACCGTCGGGCGTGACCGTGAGGCCCTCGGCGTCGCCGCTGGGCGCCCGGCCGGACGCGTCGAGCAGCGAGTGGATGCGGACCGCGTCGCCGCTGCGTGGCGACGCGGGCAGCGTCAGAACCGAGCCGCGGTCGGTGATGGCGAGCAGCGTGCTGCCGCCACCGAGGGCAGCGAGGTCACTCAGGCCGCCGAAGCGGCCATCGTCGCAGGAGAGCTGGTAGCCACGCTGGAAGATGAGCGCGCCGAGCTGCGCCGGGCCACCGGGCGACGTGGGCTCGACGTGGAGACGGCACGCCATCGGGAAGACGCCGGCGTGGCAGCAGCCTGCAGACACAGGTCTGAGCCGTGCCGCCCATGCAGAGGTATGCTTGAGCAGCGACAAAAAAGACTTGAATACATCTTCTACGGCAGCCTAATCGCGTCACCGGCAGCCTAATCGCGTCATGGCGGACGCGGAGACGCTCATCGAGTGCGTGATCTGCTTCGACTCCATCGCCCAGGCCGAGCCGCTCCCGTGCCGATGCACCGTGCCGTACTGCATGAAGTGCTGGGACCGCTCGCTCGCGCAGTCGTTCAACGCCTGCGGCCAGGCGCGCTGCCCGACGTGCCGCTCGCCGGTGCGCGTCGACTTTGACGCGGAGGCCAACGACGGCCGCGGGCGGCTCGTCTTCTCGAAGGAGCCGGCCGACCACAGCTACGAGCAAGAGGAGTCGGAGCTGGCCGACGGCGGTGGCGCGTCGCCCGCGGCGGCGGCGGCGGCGGCTGAAGCCCCGGCGTCGATTCGGCGTGCGGAGGTGGTGGAGAGGCTGGCCGAGCAGGCGGCGCCCGTCATGGCGCGGCTGCTCGGCGAGTGGGGCGCCGCGCACCCCTCGCTGCGTGCGATGGCGCGCGAGCCCGCGGCCGTCCTGCGATCGTCTCCGGTCAAGGCGCTCAAGGAGGCGCTCGCGGCGCTCGGCGGCGACGCCACGGCGTGCGTGGACAAGGCGGACCTGATTGCGGCGCTCGAGGAGGCGGCGGGCGGGCGCGCGCCGCTCGCTGCGTATTGGACGATGGCAGAGGCGACAGCGGCAGCCACAGCCGCGGCCGCCGACGGCAGTGGCGGCGGCGGCGGAGATGCGGCGGCGGCCGCCGGTGCCGCCGCCGGCGGCGGGTCGTCCGACGCAGCCGCACGGCCGCTGCCGCCGCGGTGCGTGTGCGGCGGCGATCTGGTGCGGATGCCGGGGCGTGAGCGCGCGCGCCGCTTCTTGCTCTCGATGCAGCCGGGGCTCGAGCACGCGCCGCCGCACATGGAGCCGATGGTCAACGCGCACGTCGACGCGCTGATCGCCGCCGACGCCGCCGCCTTCATCTGCGACGTGTGCGAGCGGCCGATCGCGACGCGCCAGCCGACGTGGACCTGCGGCACAGCAGAGCGAACCATCCTGCACGCGTCGGCGTACGACGTGTGCGAGGGATGCTTCTGCCGCCACGCCGTCGGTGTCGTCGACGGCTACGACGTGGAACAGCACGACTGACGCGCGTGGTGACGGCGTGTACACTAACTAATAGACTACTTGCACCACCAGAGAGCGGTGCTTATGCACGGTGGTTTGCCGATTCCCGAGAAAGAAAATACACATGCACATTCTCAGCTCGCTCATGCACGTCTCCCTCTCCGGCACACACACACACACACACACACACACACACACACACACACACACACACACACACACACACACACACCCTCTCCAAACAACCAAGATTACTTTAGATGATGACGCTCGACATGAATGCTTTTACCCCCGTGACATTTTGGGCTGACAAGCATTTTGGGCTGCGTCTGAGTCGAGCTAGTCCCGGGCCGTGGCTTTCGATGCCGGACGCCACTCCCCGCAGCGAGGCGGCGAGCACGCTGCAGGCGCACCGGCGAGGGAAGCAGGCGCGAGCTCAGGCGGCGGCCAAGAAGACACGCGTGCAGCTGCCGGAGAATAGCGGGCCGCGCCCGGCGCGGCAGAATGTCCAGCTGCCGGAAAACGGGCCTCGCCCTGCGCATCTGGCGAGCCACGCCTCCGCTGCTCAGTTCGACGCGGCGCAGCTGGCGAAGCTGAGCATGGAGACCATGGCCGACGAGCAGCACGAGGCCGCCGCCAAGCTTCAGGCCATCAGGCGCGGGCAGCAGGCTCGACAGCAGGTGACGGCCCAGAAGGTGGCTCGGCCGGAGGCCATGAAGAGCCATCCCTCAGCTGCGCAGTTTGACGCCAAGCAGCTCGAGATGCTTAGCATGCAGACGACGGAGGACGAGCAGCACGAGGCGGCAGCCAAGCTCCAGGCCATCAAACGCGGCCAGCAGGCTCGACAGCAGGTGACGGCTACCAAGGCTGCGCGCCCCGAACACATGAAGA
>Ga0209713_10002657_pt1 | contig 11145 bp, 9 predicted proteins | sample ArcOceMetagenome_3_FD_187444 | JGI IMG/M metagenome (GOLD analysis project Ga0209713, IMG submission 187444) | Marine eukaryotic phytoplankton communities from Arctic Ocean - Arctic Ocean- Svalbard ARC20M Metagenome (SPAdes) (version 2) | ecosystem: Environmental > Aquatic > Marine > Oceanic...
CGTCACCTCGATCTGCGCGTTGAGCTCGGAGAGGCGCGCGCGCTGCTCCGCCGCGAGCGCCTTCGCTGCCTCCGTCGCCTGCGGCAGCTGGGCCTTGTGCGCCTCAATGCCCTCGCGCAAACGCCTGATCGTCTCACCGATCGGCACACCCTGGGTGTGCGAGTAGAAGAGGTTGGCGGGGCGCACGTTCTTGCTGCCGCGCTTCAGCAGCACCTGGCAGATCGACTCGTTCTCGTGGCCGTTGGCCTTGAGCCACGCCTTGACGGCGCAGCAGAAGTCGTAGCCCAGGCACCAGGTGTCGGGGTAGGCCTCGTCGAGCCACGCCATCTCGGGGTGGTCCTTGCGCTGGTACTTGTCGCTATATCTAGCCCACTGGGCATCGTGCCTGAAGCCATCCTTGTAGCACTGGAACGGGAAGCCGATCAGCTCGCACGCCTCGCGCAGGCCCTCGAGGTTGACGCCCAGAAGCAGGTGCTTGGCGTCCGGGTGCTGCAGGTCGGCCAGCTTCTCCGGCGGGGCGACGGTGGCGTTGAAGTCGGGCGGCGGCGTATGTGTCAGCGGAGCCGAGCTGTTGATCTCCTGCCGCAGCTTGGCGATCCGCGCGCTCGACGGCTCCGCGGCGTGCGTGGGCGTGCCGCTGAAGAAGTCGGCGGCGCAGCTGCCCATTAGCCCTGACCAAGTCGTCACCACGGTCTCCATGCCATGGCTTGCGCAGTAAGGTTGAACGGGCGGCGCGCCAACACGGCGCCCTTGGGAGAACACCACCCAACCCTACGTGATTTCTCAGGACGGTGCTTTTGGAGGAATGGGAGAGAATGTGTCAAGAATGTTTTGAGATGCACCCGACAATCCAGCGACATCACAAGGACCACCCCAGCGGCACTCTGATCTCAGGCGGCCTCCTCGACCGCCGCCGCGGCCGCCTTGGCGTCCCACGACAGCGTGATCTCCTCGGGGCTGACGATCTCGACCTTCGAGCCGCAAATCGGCTCCTCCTCCATCGCCTTGAACGACGGCGCCGCGACCTTCTTGTTGTTGACCTCGACGGTGATGTTCGACCACGTGACGAGGCCGTTTGGCGGCAGCTCGTCGCACGAGCGCGGCTGGTGCTCGAGCACAAAGTACGCGGTCGCCTCCGTCGCGTGCTGGCGCTTCTGCAGCTGGTAGTTAACGTCACGCGCTTGCCGGTCTTCTGCGAGAGCATGTCCATGTCGTACGAGTTGTCCGACGCGCGGTACGTCACCTGCGCCCACACGCTGTCGCCCGCCGGGACCGCGAAGTGCGCATGAAAGTGCGAGCTCGTCGAGTCGCGGCCGGTCGTCCAATCGAAGATCTCGTGGAACATCTCCCAGCGGCCGTCGATGTACTTGGCCTGGATCGGCTGCACGAGCGCGCCGTCGCCGTCGTGCGTCTGCACGCCAAACCAGAAGGCCGGCTCGGCGCCCCCCTGAGTGGGCTCGTCCGGCACGGACATGGTGGCCGAGAGCGTCGTGATGATGTCGGTGGGGGCCGCCTCGAAGATGGCGTAGGAGAGCCAGCCGCCCGACGGGTCGGGTGCCACGGCCGACTGGAGGAGGGCGAGGGCGAGGCAGCAGGACAGCCGCATCGTTGCCGCCGGAGGGCCGAAGACGGGTTGTCGGTGGTGTGGCCCCGCTGCGAACGAATAGCGCGGAACGCGCCGCGGAAGCTCCAGTAACACGCGCCATGGGGGCGATCGGTCGGACGCGGGGGCCACGTGTTCACTCCTGAAGTCCTGATTGAATCCTGATTGCATTCCTCTTCAGTAAGCTCCTCTACATCCTCGCGCTATTCTGTGGTCTTGCTCTTGGACGAATTTAGAAAGGATACTACTACCCCTTAAACGAATTCACGAACTTGGAAAGTGAAGAATCTTGCGCCGATTGCGTTGTCGACATCCAGGCGGCTCGGCTCGATGCTCATACTCGCGCCGCTCGGCACCTTCATGCAGACATACGCCGCGTGCAAGACGGCGGAGGACGGCGGCCCTGCGACGTCGGACGACGGCGGCACCTGCCCGCCGGACGAGCAGAACGGCCCGTGCCCGCCCGGCTGCGACGCGGACAGCTCCGCCTCCACCACCTCTTCCGCGAGCGGCGTGACCATCCTGGGGACGAAGCACGCGACGGTGCACGCGACGCAGCCGGGCTACATGGCGGGCGTGCACGCGCTGAGCGGCCTCTTCGCCACAAACGGCCACCGCGCGAGCGAGGCCACCCGGTACGAGGGCGTCGACGTCGCGACTTACACGCACCTCGATGGGCAGGGCGGCGGGCGCGCGCCGCTCGTTGACAGCAACCACAAGGCGGCGCCCACACTGCGGCCGGCCACAGATCCGCCTCCGGGCGGCACCCGCGCACAGGCACACAGACTCATGCCCACAGGGCAGCCACGGCTACAGTCACGTCCTTGCCCCTTGGAGCCCCCGGGTGGCACCCCTGTGACACATGGGCGGCCGCGTGTCCTCCTATATACAATACGCAGGCGCGCGCTGCTCGGCGCGTGGAGCGACCCGTTCAACGTCACGACCAACACGCTGTGCACGCGCGCCGCCGACGCGCCCGACGAGCACCGCTGCCCCGACACGTGCTCCGCCTCCAGCGCCAGCGGCGCCAGCGGCGGGGGCCGCGTGTCGCCGGAGAACCAACGCGTGCGCAAGGCCATCGGTGCGATGCGCGATGTGCACAGACAGCCCCCCCCCCCACCACCACCACCACCACCACTCCGTCTTTTGGCCGAGACGCGGGCGCCGAAGCCTGCACGGGGCTGCCCTGGGCCTGTATCGTCCTGCACACACGCTGCCAGAGTGGCCGCGTGGCTGATGCCTGTGCGCCGTGGCCTCGCACCCACCGACGGGAAGCCGCTCGACGACTCCACACCCACCCACAAACACGCAATCTAGGCGCGATGTCTCGCGAGGAGTGGCGGCGCGTCGTCGAGGCGCTCTGGCTGATGCGCACGCTGTCCGAGGAGGAGGGGCAGGCGCGCTTCGGCCCGACGTACCGCTCGATCGCCTACTTCGAGATACGGCGCGCGCCGCCGCGTGCACAAGTAGTGCACAAGACGATGCATGCGGCGCTCGCCTCGGCCACGCTCGCCGGCTCGCCTCTCCAGCTCGCCTCCACAGGCAGATTGCACACAGTGCTGCGAGCTTGAGCTTCAGGCCCAGGCAGCTCTCAAGGGCAGCCCCTGCCAGGCGCGTCGGCCATCCTCGCGGCCAACTGTGGGAAGAGACAGCTAATCTGTGGGAGGAGACATCTGTGGGGCGCTGCCTTACATGTACACTCAGGCACGTGGCCGCGACGCTGCCGGGCCCCGACACGGCCCTCGGCACCGAGACCGACGTGCCTGTCGACGTGACGGGCGGCGTACGCCACCACCCCCTTACCAGCGCCCTGCACCTGCAGACCCGCTGGCCCACCACCCAAGCCTTGGCCTCCATCTCACCCTTCATTGCTCACCCACTCGTTTCTCCTGACGATGGCATGTGTGGCGATGTGGGCCATCTTACGTGCAACAGGGCGCGCAGACGTTCCTCTGGCACGCGCTCTTCTCGCTCGAGTTCGAGACGTCGCTGCTGCTCGTCGACCCGGAGATCAGCGGCCTTCCGTAACACGCGCCACCACGCCACCACGCCACCACGCCACCACGCCACCACGCCACCACGCCACCACGCCACCACGCCACCACGCCACAACACCACAACGCCACAACGCCACAACGCCACAACGCCACGCCTAGTGCTTGTTGCTGCCCTCTGAACTGTCGATCTGAACTTGGTACAGGTACATCGACTGGGGCGAGGACCCGGTGGAGACGGCGCGGCGGCTCGGCGTCGGCAACGCCACCACCGAGTACCAGTTCCTCGACAACTACCAGTGCGCCGCGCCACGCCACGCCCACACACCACACGCGCACCCACCATGCACCGCCGCCGCCGCATGCCAGCAGCGTGGCTCGATGCAGCCTTGATGGTTGTGGGAAGATTAGCCTGCCTTTCCTCTCTCTCTTTCTCTCTCTCTCTCTCTCTCTCATTCAGCGGAGCCAGAGCCTCCCAAACCTCTGCTCCTCCTCACGCCCACGCCGGAACACACCATCACCAACACCACCACCGCACACAGGTCGTACTGCCGCCTCGCGGCGCTGGGCGACGGCGACTTCGCGTGGTGGCCGGCGCCGCCGTTCAACATGTCATCGTGGTACGCGGCGCAGCACCGCTCCGTGCGCCGCCTCTTCCTAACCCTGACCCTGACCCCTAACCCCAACCCAAACCCTAACCAGGTACGCGGCGCAGCACCGCTCCGTGCGCCGCCTCTTCGCGCCGCTGCGCGCGAGCGGCGTCATCGACAACTACACCGCCAACGCATTCGGCCAGGTACATACATATGCACCTGGCTGCACCTGGCGGCCCCGCCAAGCACACATCTGACGAGCCCGCGACGCTCCGTTGCACTCCGTCTCTCCTTCGCGCGCGTCGCAGCTGCGCGTCGACGCGAGCAACGGCCTCTCGCTGTACGACAAGCTCGCGCCACCCGCGCAGGTGTGATTCCACCCCCCCCATCCCTCCCCAACCACACACGCTTGTCAAATGTCCCTCTCCACACTCATGTCCATGTCCATGTCCCCCTCTAGCTCTCTCGCTGTGCTACACGACAAGCTCGCGCCGGCCTCCTCCCACGCACGCAGGGCGCCATCGAGCACGTGCTCCGCTGCGACTGCGAGTGCTCGGCCGAGACGCCCGCGCAGCCGCTCGACCCGACCAAGCCGCAGGACGGTGCGCCCACACTGCTTGCAACACGCTCTCGCCACACGCACTTGCCACACGCACTGCACACGCACTCCACACAGATCCACACGCACTCCACACGCCATTCAGACGCATGTGCCGCGACGGCTGGGCGTGATGGCCCTCGGTCAATCAAACTACATACAGCAGATCAAGCTCTGACTCTCTATTCGCCTGCGACTCACGCGTGGTGTCTCTCCTCTGTCCACTCTGTGGGAGAGCTACAGACCCGACGACGTCCAACTCGTACAAGGGCGTGATCCTGTCGCGCACCGACGAGTGGCGGGAGGCCGTCGACCGATGCCTCACGCTGGGCGGCCTCATCCAGGTGCTTCTACCCCTACCCCCCCCTTCACACACACACACGCCAATGGCATCCGTCGAGCGCTGTTCTCTCCACAGGGTAGTACTCATGCCCCACTCCCCAGACCTACGCTCTTCCCTCTGAAAATACCGCTGCCTCCTCACACGCTGCTGCTGTGCGGCCTCCTTCGTGCCTCCTCCTCCATGCCTCCATCATATACCTCCTCCTCCTTACCTTATCTCGCCCGCAGGACCTGTCCGACTGCCTGGAGGGGCGCCTCGCGGCCAACGAGTTCTCGATCCACTTCTGGGGCCACCAGATCGGCGGCGAGATGCACCTTGCCGCCATCCCGACCGACCCGTTCTTCTTCTTCCATCACAACGGTGTGAACACGCATGCGCAACCCGCGCAACCGCACACGCACGCACGCCGCGCACGCATTGACATTCGGATGCCGCATGGACGGAGACACACACACGCGCCGCACGCTGCTCATGCCACCTGCCTAGGTGTGGTGGTGGATGCATCTCACATGATCTCTCGCTCCGGCTTCCTTCCTCACCGTCTGCACCTCGTCTGCACCTCGTTCCTTCCTCACCGTCTGCACCTCGTTTGGCAGGTCTCGACCGGATGCGCCGCCAGTGGCAGTCGCGCAACGAGCGCGTCCGGCCGATGGCGTACGGCTATCCGCTCGAGTCGGCGGGGTACACCGCCGCCTTCGGCACGCCCGTCGGGCTGTACGACTGCCTCGGGTGCACGCCCATGTGCAAAGGAGGCCACAGATGAGCCTTCTTCCCCTATTCGTCCCCCCGTCCGATTGTGGCCGTGGATGGTGGGGCTGCCCATGCGAAGGCGGACATGGCCGCCAGCACTGTTGAAGCGCTGCTTGTGTGATACTTGTGTGACCTCGCATGCACGCAGGTGCACGTCGTACCAAGCGGGCTTCACGCGCGAGCTGGTGCTCGGCCCGACCTCGGCCGGCTCGGAGCTCGAGGCGCTCAAGCGCAACGTGAGCAGAGGGTGGCTATCCTCTAGGCTGACTTCGGCCAAATTCCTGCATGGCTGGCTCTTCAGGGCACGGCAGCCTCACTCACAGGCTCACTTCGGCGGCCATGCCTCGGCCAATCCGCCACTGTCGGCCCTGCATGTTGCCACCAAATGAGCGTTGTCCGTGACGGCACGCGGCACGCAGGCGCTCAAGCGCAACGTGAGCAAGAAGTGGCTCACGCCCGCCGACGTGCTCTGCGTGCTCGACGACCTCTACACCTACGACGCCATCCTTGCCGACGCCGAGCTGCGGCACGAGACGTCATGTCCAATAACGAGGCCCGTTACTTTGGCCGCCCGAGCCAGGAGCCTTCTCCATCCCTCCCGATTGGTCGAAGCCTTGTGGGGGTTGAATCGTGCCTCTGCGAGTGCCGCCTACAGGGGCGCGCGATGAGGCCGCACTGAGCGCCGCCCGTACCTTTTGTCTTGCACCTATCTATCCAGGCACGAGGGCTGGCGGCTGGCGCACACGCGCTCGGGCCTCGGCTTCGCGCTGGCATTCGCGGCCGCACTCGTCCTCTATCTCGGCCTCCACCTCTACCGGCTGCGCCGACAGCGCGGCCTGGGCGCGGGCAAGCAGGAGCTGGTCGAGGAGCCCGGCGAGTGGAGGGAGGAGGAGCTGCAGCAGGGAGCGTACGACATGAGACCCCTCGAGCGGCCCAGGGACGGCGGCTCCCCGAGGCTGCGAGCGCTGTGACCGGCTGACAGGCGAATGGACTTGGAACGTAGTGTAATTGCCCGACATGGCCGAACATCGTGAGTCGGTGGCATTCGAGCACTTCCATGGTTTAGGTGATCACCTATACATTAAGTCGGCCATAAAGTAATAACGTATCGCGACACTACTTACGCGCTACCCGCAGCAGTCGTGCGAAAAGGACCGCCCGCTGCCACCGCGGCCACCACCACCGCTGTTGCCGCGCGCGTTGGCGTTCTGGCGCGGCACCGTCAGCGGCGCGATCGTCACGAGCGGCAGCTGGCCCGTCGGGTTGCCGGCGGTCGCCTGCGCCACGCGCACCTCGACCGACGCCGACGCCGTCTGCACTCCGAGCGAGACGGCGACGCCAAACGTGTAGCCGCGGCCCGGCTCGAGTTCCGAAACGCTGAGAAAGCAGTTGCGCAGGTTGCCCGACGCCGTCGGAAGGTCGAGGCCGTAGTCGGTCGACGTGCCGAGGTGGCGCGTCGGCGCCGAGGCGTTGTCGGCGTCGCGGTAGCTCCAGCTGAAGTTGAGGAGCGCGCGCGGCGCGTCGGTGTCGCCCGAGGCGCACGCGTCGATATCGACGGCCTCGCCGGCCGAGACGGTGCGCAGCAACCCGCCCGCGACCGACGCGGCGAGCCGCCCAAGGCTGCTACTGCGGCCACCGCCACCGCCACCGCTCCGTGCCGTGGCAGCAGCCCGGGCGACGTGGTCAGCAGCAGCGGCAGCCGCGTGGTCGACGCCGCCATCGCCGCCGCGCCGCCGCAGGGGTCGGCGCAGCCACGCCGCGCCGCGCAGCTCGGTCGCGTCGGGCAGCAGCAGCGCGCCGAGCAGCGCGTTGAGCGGCGCCATCGTCGCCTCGAGCCGCGCCGCGAGCGCGGCGGGCAGCGCGGCGTGCGCATGCGCGGTGGCGCGGTCGTCGGCGGGCGACGCGGACGCGGACGCCGATGCTGCGGCGGCGGCGGCGGCGGCGGCGGCGGCGGCGGTGGTGGCGGCGGTGGCGGTGGCGGCGCTGCGTCTGCGCGGCGGCGGTGGGCGGCACGCGTCGCGCAGGTGCGTGGGGAGCGACGGCAGGTGGTGCGTCGGCAGCAACAGGAAGGCGGCGACGGTCCGCAGCAGCTCGTCGGGCGTCGCCGCCCGCATCGCCTCCGTCTCGAGCCAAAGGAACTGCGACGGCGCAAAGCCAGCGCGCCATGTGCATTGGGCCGCGTGCAATGGCAATGGGGAGGGGTATAAGCACCTGCCGCGGCGCGAAGCCGGCGCGCCGCCACGCGATGACGCCAGCCGCGTAGGCACCGGCGCCTGCATGGTCATGGTCAGACGCAGTGGAGTGGGAATGGCGACTTGGGCAGCCTCGCGCCTTCAGATGCAGCAGCCTCATGCGCCTCGGGTGGCCAGCTGTGGCGCCGCCACCAAGGCGGCACTTTGACCATGCTGCGGCGCGGACGTGGTTGAGAGGCGCGCCGCGTGCGAGGCAGTGGCGCAGCGCGCGCAGCGGCGCGTCGGCCAGATGGGGCAGCGCGGCAGCCAGCGCAGCGGTCGGACCTCCCGCGCCTGCCGCGCCACTCACATCGCGCAGCCGTCTCGGCGGCGACTCCTGCTGCAAACCAGCAACATTGCCACCCGCCGAGGACGCCACCGCCGCCGAGGCGCATGCGAGAAGCGCGTCGGCGTCGCGGCTTAGCGCGTCGGTGCCGTTGGCCGCCTCCCACCTCCACTCGCGCATCATGCGCACCGACGAGACTGCGCGCGCGATCGGCTCGCGCAGCAGCACGACGAAGCGCAGCGAGGAGGCGCTCGCACCCACGGCACCCACGGCGCCCACGGCGCCGGGGCCGCTGCTAGGAGCTCCACCGACGTCAGCACCGCCGCTACTGCCGAGACGGCCGAGACTGCCGAAAACGCCGCCACCGCTGCCGTCACCGCCGCCACCGCTGCCGAAGCTGCCGAGGTGCGCGTGGGCGTCGGCCATCTGCCGCGGCGCGTCGGGCGCCGCCATGAAGGTGTTGATCGACGGGTCGAGCGCGTACGCGCGCGCCGAGGCCTCGGCGCGCCGCGGCCACGCGTGGCTCATGTACACGCGCGGGAGCGCGCACGCCCGCGCGCCGCCCGCCGCCTCGCACATGCGGCGCGTCGGCAGCGGCCGCATCAGGCCGCAGCCGGGCCGCACGAGCCGCGCGCCGCGCAGGCACTCGAGCGGGAAGCGGCTGCACGCGGCTCCGCGTGGGGTCGGCGCGGCGGCGGCGGCGCTCGCGTTGGCGTCGAGCATGCACGTGCCCGCCACCGACTCGCTCCAGGTCAGGTGGCGGTTCTCGCCGCGACGCCACCGCCGCGCCCCGGCAGGCTCCTTTGGCCGCTGCTCGCGCCACTCCCACTGCCGGAGCGGCAGCGAAGGGCCGGCGTACCAGTCCCATCCCCAGTGCCACCCAGCTCCGCCCCAGAAGTTGAACTCCTTCTTCGAGCCGAGCGTCGTCAGCACGTGGGCGTGCTCGCACGACCGCCAGCCGGGCTGCGCCTGCGGGCCGCACAGCAGGTTTGGGTCGAAGGCGCCGCGCAGGCAGCCGAAGAGGAAGGTCGAGCCGCTCTTCGGGTTGCCGAGGAGGAACAGGTTGGGAAGGAGGCGCTCGGTGAGGAGTGGTGAGGTCGAGGCCGTGAACGCCATCAAATCATAGTTTTTCGTTCAATCAACTATGCGAAGTATGCATTAGACCGCTTATTAGGCTTATTACCGCTTCAAATCCATTTCACAAACACACACGCACACACAATATTCAATCGGATTCCTAGAGGTTCCTCGTGTAGTATTAGGAGCTGTTTTGTTTCTTCACATCTTCTGCCTCGTCGTCGCAGGACCGTCCGCTGCCCCTCCTTGCCACTGTTGCGGCGTGGGCGCCAGCCGACAAGTGCGCTGATCGTACACTAGGGAGAGGTCGACTTTCGGCGCGCACGCCACATACCTCGGCAAAGGCGCGACAGCGCAAGCTCACCGCGTAGGCCTCGCGATGCTCTCACAAACGGGGGCGCCGCTCCCCGAGAAGCTCGGGCTTGGGGGCTTCAACTTCGACCTGGCGCGCCGCAACTCGGTGATGGGCCTGCGGGGCGTGCACGCGCCGACGCCCAAGAAGACCGGCACCACGATCGTCGGCGTCATCTACGACGGCGGCGTCGTGCTGGGGGCGGACACGCGCGCGACCGAGGGCGACACCGTCGCCGACAAGAACTGCGAGAAGATCCACTACATCGCCGACAACATCTGGTGCTGCGGCGCGGGCACGTCGGCCGACACCGAGAGCACGACGGGCCTCATCTCGTCGCAGCTGGAGCTGCACCGCATGGCGACGGGGAAGCAGCCGCGCACCGTGACCGCGTGCACGATGCTCAAGCGCATGCTCTTCCGCTACCAGGGCAACGTGAGCGCGGCGCTGGTGCTGGGGGGAGTCGATTGCAACGGCCCCTCGCTCTACACCGTCTACCCGCACGGCAGCACCGACTCGCTGCCGTACGTGACCATGGGCTCGGGCTCGCTCGCCGCGATGGCCGTCTTCGAGGCCGAGTTCAAATCGAAGATGACCCTGGAGGAGGCCAAGAAGCTGGTGCATTCGGCCATCATGGCGGGCATCAACAACGACCTCGGCTCCGGCGGCTCCGTCGACTTGATGGTCATCCACAAGGACGGGTACACGCCGCTCCGCAACTACGACCGACCCAACGAGCGCAAGTTCCGCAAGCCGGACGGGTACAAGTTCCCGCGCGGCACCGCCAAGGTCCTCTCGCAGCAGTTCACCCCCCTCAGCTCGCTCGTCACCATCGCGACCGAGGAGCGCCCCGCGGCCATGCAGGTCGAGTCGTAGGCCTCGCGGTGAGCGACGGGGCGGCGGCTGCGGCCTTGAGGCTCGGTGCGCGAGGGGGCGGTCGGCAGCAAGAGCGGTGTGCTGCACTGGCGCTCTCTCGATAGGGCGGGGGCCGTTTTGCGTCTGAGTTTTACTTACTTGTGAGATGATGCTCTGCTGCGTTACTACGTGGGAGGCTTAAAACTGGCTCGTACTCGTGGGCGGTCGCGGAACCTGATGATAACAATACAAGCAAATGTAGGAAGCTGACGGCCTGACTGAACGGCTACGGGTGCACACGCTAGACCCTGAGCAGAGTGCACGGCTCACTTGGGTGATGGCGGCGGAGAGGCCGTGGCCGCCGGTGAGGCGGGCGCAGGCACGGGAACCGGCACGGGCGCCGGCACGGGCACAGCGACAGGCACGGCATAAGGTCTGCTGTAGCCAAAGGCACCGAACGGGC
>Ga0209713_10002658_pt1 | contig 11144 bp, 9 predicted proteins | sample ArcOceMetagenome_3_FD_187444 | JGI IMG/M metagenome (GOLD analysis project Ga0209713, IMG submission 187444) | Marine eukaryotic phytoplankton communities from Arctic Ocean - Arctic Ocean- Svalbard ARC20M Metagenome (SPAdes) (version 2) | ecosystem: Environmental > Aquatic > Marine > Oceanic...
AGACTCACTTGTGCTTGCATTGCAGATATGTCGCTGGGTACCTGAATGCCGTCGAGACAAAGGGGCCCCTACGCAATGGTTGCTACCGTTGGAGTCTGGCTGTCTCTCTTCTAGTGTGGTTAATCCTACCATGCAGCTGAGACGGCAAATTCTGCCATCCAACACAAAGACATGGTGCGATGCAGCGCACATGCTCATTCGGCCATTTGCAGCTGATGTGATCAATCGCCTTGAGGGCATTTTGAGGCCATTGGCTGAGGAGTACATAAACAACAAAGGTGTGCACATGTTGGCATTTGTTGTTGCCTCCACTCAAATCATGTCCACCAGGAGTAGTCATCGGAGTGAGTGAGGGCATTCCTATTTCGTGGGGGCAGCTCTCACAAGAAGATGGCACCTTTGTGTCCGACATTCTTCGACGATGCATCCCCCCTTGTTTGTTGGGGGGGAAACCACATTCCATAGGCATCCCAGCATCTCCATCTTACATGATATCACTTGAGTCACGGTCCTTCATTATCACCAATCCTTCTCAGCCGTTTTCTACCGTGCCAACGTGGCTGAAAACGAGGTGTGGTCGCCACTACATTCCGGTGTGTCTCCACCTTCGCATGTGGCATGTGCCTTCACTCTCCACCACCCTCAGACAGCAGCGCAGTGATTGGGTTTCCGCTGTACGCTGGACTGTTTAGCACAGTGGTGTTGCCTACCCCAAGGGGGGCGAAACGCGACCGGGTTCTCCAAAACCAGGTGATTGCGCTTGCAATGCAGCCCTCTAGTTTACACCCATCTCATTTGTGAGGTGAGCCAGCAAACATATTTTAGCAACGAGGAGGATGGTGCCCTTGCAGCTTTACGGGTGACTTGCACACACAAACACATCCATAGGCCATGAGGAGGATGCGTGCCCATGCACACACGCACACACACTTGAAATTTGCAATGGGCAGGGTCACATCCGTGACAATACTCCATCATCTGGTGAAGCTTGTGTGCAAACCCACTACGTGGGTCCGGATGGCACATCTTGGCACATGCAGCACAAGCATGAAATTGCAGGCACTTCCATGTTGCCATGCTATTGATCCCACTCGCACTTGGACTCCTGAGAACCAGTGGCTAGGTGCACCCTACTTCCTCCCACTTGATAACGAGAAAGGGGTTATCTATGGAGAACGTCTCAGGCCCCATCACATCCTACAATTGCTTGTCTTCTCCGTTGACCATAATTTGCCTCTCAGGACACCCTTGCACATGTTCCACACCAAAATATCACAACGTGGCGATTCGTCAGCCATGACATTCCTCGTGACGCCAAAGGTGCACATAGGTTGTGTCCTACATGGTTTGTGTACTCAAGGCGCACCCTCACACCTTCCCTCAGGGACCAGCACGTAAGTTTGGTGAATATTTGGATACCTTAGACAACCCTGTGACGCCAGCATCTATCATCCCTCCACCAACAACGAGGACGGCTATAGCAACATGGCCAAATGATGAGGTGAGCACCCTCCTCATCATGCGCTGTGCCTCACACCCCCTCCTGTATCCCTCCTCTATCCCATAGGTCATAGCCCATAGCTCATGGCTCATAGATAGCTCGCAACTCCCTCACTACATAGCTCATAGCTTATACCTCATAGATAGCTCCCCATGACACTTTACCCTTGTGCCCCCAAGGTTAAGAGCGGCAAGCAAACCTCGAATGGTGGGCAATGTGAGTGTGAACCCTGCAATGTGAGCTACGTGCGACCTCCCCCTCCCACCGTGTGGGTGGTTACTCCCCTCCTCCCTTGCATGCCATGTCCTGTCCTCAATCCCAGTGGAGTTGTTGTTGTCATGTGCACATTGTGCCTCCATGAGTTAGTGTGTGCGGTGCAGGAGTTGAGAGTTGCAAGGCAAATGTGCACAAGTGCACATTCATCTTTGGTGGCAGCCATGAAAGAAAAGGGCACAACAAACTCACTTCCTACGTGGATGGGGGACCATGACATGACACAGGAAGAAGAGGAAGAAGTCAAATCCGACCCAGGGGGGATTCAAAAATGCTATAGAATCGCACGGGACACTTCCACTGACTTTGGCAAGTTCATCACGCCATGGTTCCAGAACGAATATTTCACAATGGACTACTTCTACGGACTCCTTCTTGACTTGTCAAAATGTGTGCACATGAGCAAAGAGGTGTGGTGCACCTCACACCTCATGTGTATGACTTGGCATGCTCCTTGGAAGGTGCCTATGTCCTTTGCAATGGCAATATTCGGGGTGACATCCACTGATTCGAAAACAGACACCCAGGCAGCTTCTGCGTTCTCCCAAGGTGCTGTAATCATGGTGCATGACGTGGAGTGCATGGTGTGTGTTACAGGAATGCTCCGATTTGGGGACTTGCTTAGCAATAAAGGCAAGTATGAAGCTGCAAAGGAGAAATGTGCCAAAGAGGGTGGAAGTAGACGTCTCCATGAAAACGGGGTTTGCCCCATCCTGTCCATACGTGTACCCTAAATCTACCCTAAATCTAATCTCCACTTGACAGACGTGCAGATTCTGCGATGCACATTACATTGGCCGGCACACTAGAAAGGATGATGCCAGATTCCGTGACGAAATATGTGGGTTCCTCATAAGCACCAAGGGTGCATTTGATGTAGCACATGGCACCATTTGTGACTTGGTGGCAAAATTCCTTGAACATGTGGATGCCAATGCCAAGGCCCCCCCCCCGCCCCCCCCCCCATCACAGTCCAGTGTGGCATGATGAGTGCCGTTGTAGAGACGTGACCTGATCCCCATGCGCCACAGAGCACCCCATTGAAGTTTTTCTGCAAAGATGGGGTCATGTACAGAAAGCTAGGTGTGTCAACTTAGCATTGTTAGCATGACTTGTGTCATAACAGCAACCATGCTTTCACTTTTTATAGGCATGCTGTTTGAGAAGACACTGGCCACACCGATGGACTCCGTCATGGTGGACATGGCTGCAGCATGCTTGTCCAAATGTGGTGATGATCATGGGCGTGATGATGTGAAGAGTGCACAGGCTCAAAGACAGCTCTTGAGCGAATGGAGGTGTGTTGGTCCCACTTTGCCCCCTCTGCCCCCACTCTCCCCAATTACCCCTCACCATCCCACCATGTGGCTGGTTCACTTGCAAGGGCGGCATTGAGGGCAGCACGATGCGCTGGGGGCACAGAGCACAGGTGGGACGATGAGTAGCAAAGTGTGGTGTGCATGTCCCATAACACAATGTCATGATGGCATGATGGACCCGTGGGCATGATCATGAGTGGTAGGAGTTGGACAATGAGTAGGACATGTCCATGCATGGTGATGTACAATGTCATGGCAGGAAGCTGTATTTCACACAAGGCTTGGTGAAGGCCCACGAGTCCAAAATAATGGATATAACAAATAGCACAGCTGATGGCACTGCTGGTGGCTTTGTGATGAAGGTGTCCTTGGACAACAGTTAGTGTGCGAATAATCTGGTGTGTTTTGGCAGGTGATGTGGGGGGGTCTCTCTAGCAGAAATGACCAAGTGGTGCATCAAACTATGTACCCTATGAACTCACCTATGAACTCACAACCTGCAGTCGCAAGGCTTGTGACAAGGCGTGTGCTGTAGGCAAGGATGTGTGTGCGGGAGATGTTTAGGATTTGCGGTGCGTTTGGGAAGCGTCAATCACAGAATGGTCAAGTGTGGGACTGCAAACTGGTCATCACGTGTGGCACACAAGTAGGTTTCCCAAAACACATAGGAAAGGTGCACAATGAATGTTGTTGGCCATGTGCTGTGAGTCAAGCTTGAACTTGCAGGTTGTTGTTTGTGCTGATATGGATCTGAGTACACAATTACATCCCAATGGTGTTGTGCCATGTGCCGTACTCTTGAAGGCATGGCAAATCATGGCGATGGGATATTCCATGGCTTTTTGCGGGTTGTACAACAACCCAAGCATGGTGACATTGCCCCCAACTAACATGTGACGGTTTCATTGTGTGAGATCCTTCAACAGGATCTCTATTGGGTGTGTGACGCACCACGTGGGTCAATGTGGGACATGTGGCAGGTACGGCTGACATGCCACATTCATGTGCGTAATTGTGTTGGGGTTGCACAAATTGAGCCTCCTTGTGTGTGTGTAGGCGTCTGGTGAATACAAGTGCAAGGATGCATGTACCCCTTGCCTAATTAATTGTAGCAGTGCACTACTCCACCATGGTGCAGCTGCCAAAGTGATCATATGGTCCAATGCAAGTGCTGCAAGGGTCAGTGCACATCCAACAATGTAGCAAGTACAATGTTGATGATGAGTGGTAAAGGAGTGCATGTCCACCCTGCCATGTGCGTGTGCATTCCACATTAGTTAGGTGCATGGTTGATCCTGCATTTTGTTGCAGGTAGCACACAAGGCGAGCCAATCTCCCCTAGAGATGCACGAGGCAAACCTCAAAGGCACTTTGTACTTTGTGGGTAACATGGTAGGCATTCCGCGTCATTGTGGGAGTAGTGGGACACCACAATGGGTGCAGCACAACCATGTGGACCATGTGAGTCCTGCTCTGGTGAGGACAATTGGGAAGAAAGAACTCGAAGAAATCAGACAAAACAGTTATGTGGCCAATGAAATAGAAAGGTAGCGTGGCTGGCCCTGACGGCCGCCAATGGCGCGGCTTTGGTTCAGAGAACTCCATTGGGTTGGGCAGTGCGGGCGGCCGGGTCGCCTTTCCGGATGCGACCGTTATGCCCGCGGTGATGATCCTCGCGCAGCCCACTATATTTGCGTCCACCCCCCCCCCCGCCGCTTAATTGGTGTGCATTGCCGATCAAACCCTGCGGCCACAAAACGCCTGACGCGCCACGTCAAGGTGGGTGTAGGTAGGGGGCGGCGTCCCCTTTTTCCATGGTGGTTGTATGTAAGGGGCGGCGTTCCAATTCCCCATGCGCGGCCGTGGCAGTGCACAACAGGAAACCCGAGAGGAACGCTGCGAGGTCGCAAACTCCGGATGAAAACGCCCATCCCAAACAATGCACTTCGCACAGCTCCGTGGTTTGAGCCGCCGGCTAGCGTACTTTCCCAAGTGGTGTGTGCCCGGCCACATTGTTTTTAGCCCATCGGTGCGGCCGGCCAGTCCAAATGATATACCGCGCATGGCAACCGGGCCCATAAGCCGGCCATCCTGGCAGCTTGGGTGCGCGCCCGACCCCGCGCTGATCCTGGCGTAATGGGCATGGCCGGGCCAACGCACCCGCCCCTCCGAGCCGGCAGAGGGGCCTTAGAGCGTTATCTAAAACGCCGAACCCCCCAACCCCATGCGGCCACCCGAATTCCATTGGATTCCAATCATTTATTAAGAGGCTCCACTGGCCGCTTACTCAACATCCATGTGGGGGCGGCCAACTGCAATTCGTTGTTGGGAGTCCTGATGGTGTGTGGTGGACAGATGGTGCATAAGTGGGAGCATATGTTGCATTTCTGAGCTCTGACCTTTGCAGTTCCCGCACATGAGGGTAACTTGCTTGTGATGGGATGGGAGGTAGGGGTACAGGAGTAGCCCCTACAGGAGTAGGCCCTCCACCAAGAGTAGGCCCTCCAAGAGCAGTCCCTCCATCAATAGTAGCCCCTCCACCAAGAGTAGCCCCTCCAATAGCAGGGCCTCCAGGAGTAGTCCCTCCACCAAGAGTAGTCCCTCCACCAGGAGTTCCTCCACCAACCCCACCAACCGTAGTAGCCCCTCCACCAGCACCAGCAGCCACTCCAAGAGTAGCCCCCCCACTAGTCCATCCACCAACACCAGTAGACCCTCCAACAGTAGACCCTCCAACAGTGCAAGTGTCAAAAGTCTCTTGCAGTTGGGCCGTTTGTTCTAGTTGGGCAATGTGTTCTTTCCTTTCACGACCAAGGACTGTCGCAAATCCCTTCCAGTTGGGAACTGATGTCTTCGTCCGCATGGATTCGAGTCTCTTTTGCAGGTGATCCAGGGCATCTTTTTCAGTGTGGGTTTGCATGAGTTGCTTAATGGCATCGTGCACCATCTTCCTCACACTGTACTTCTGGTGTAACGCATGAAGTCCACCTCTCCACTTTGCTTGGTGCGTGGTCTCTAGGTATTGGATTGCTGAGGTGGGACCTTGCAGTCCATGTACGTACTCCTAGCACACCAAGTTGTGTGTTGAACATGACTAGGCATGTGTCACGTTCGTGAGGGGACATGGATGAAGTGGCAAAGCATGGTGCGGACATGCATGGGCCATAGGACATGGACCTCCCACAGTCGGTGGACTGTTTGAAACTTGGAGAGGTCTGGAAGGTCTTGTACGATTGGTGGTTGGCCACTTTCCACTAACTTTGCATTTACTTGCGCAACTGCCCTTGTAGTAGATATGCGGGCACTCTTTGCAGAGGCTGTGCTGTGTGGGTCCACTGGTGTCTCCTCGTGAGATTGGGTTGTGTGGCTTGGTGGGGGTGCGTCAGTTCCCCCCCCATCCATAGCCCCCCTCCCATCCATAGCACCCCTCCCCCTCCCAGTCAAAAAGCTATGGGTGGTGTGAGTAGTCCCTGTGATCTCATTGGCCCCATGAGCCTCAGCCATTGGCATAGGTCCTGTGTGTGTCGGAGTCCCATTAGCCAAATTGTGAGTCCCAGCCACTGTGTGGGGAGTGCGAGTGTGAGGACCAGGTGTTGTGTGAGTCTCAGCCCCGGCCCCACCAAGAGGGTGAGTCCCAGCCCCACTATGAGTATGAGTATGAGTATGAGTATGAGTCTGATGATGAGGCTGAGGTTGTGTGTGAGCAGCCCCAGTTAGAATCTCAGGCCCAGCCCCCATTGGAGTCCTCATTTGAGTGTGCTCACCTGACCCACAGTATGTGTCACTAGGAGTCCCTGAGGTGGTGGTTGTGGTTGTGGATGTGGCAGTACGGCCCACACTAGTAGGGCCCACACTTGGTGGTGCCCACACGGGTTCACTGCATGGGGGCACACTGCCCCCCCTTGTGTGAACTGTGTTTGACTGCGGCGTTGAAGTTTGTGCACTCCTGGCAGGGCTCGCATTGTTTGTGGAAGGTGGTGTGGTGATGTGGCCACACTTTGCACATTTGTATGGGTAAACTGGCAGGTGGGCCATTTGTGATGCAAGTCTTTCCACCACCGCATCAGCAATTGTAGAGATGTTGACTTTTGAGATCACATCACCTGGCTTTGGGTACGCACCACCATGTTCTTCCTCTTCAGCTTGCTGTGTTGCCTCCACAATGAGCGCAAACTCATGTGATGCGAAGAATTCGTGCCTTCATGTAGGGTGGTTGATCATGAAGTGTGAGAGGGGAACTCAGATGAGTGGGGTGAGAGTGGGTGGGATGTGGAGGTTTATGATGGATGCAAGCAAGGCCTGAAGAGCACATTGTGTGGTGCAAACTGCTTGTACAGGGGTTCTTGTTGCATGTCAATGATCCCATGCTCATCCCGTGGTCTTGCAGCGGCACACTGGATGAGCCTCTCAAAGCACAATCTGATGTGTTTGTACATGCCGCGGGCCACAAACAAACACTGGTGTTTGGCATCCTCAAATGACGCACTCTGCCGGAAAGCATGCGCCACCTCGTTTTCGTACTCAATGAGCTTGGGGAGGAGGAGGTGAACAAGATGTGAAGTGTCTATTGTCAAATGAGCTGCATGCATTGCCTCCGGGCACCGATGGTCAAACCCAGCACGTTGGAGCAGCGGTTCGATTTGAATGTGCAAGATGTATGACAGGGATTGTTCATCAAACACGTACTTACACCACCGTGCGATGGTGTCCATGTTAATCCCAGCATCTGCGAGTTCTTGCTGTCCCACACGGCGTCCCATGTGCAGCACTTTGGGGCACATTAATTTGAAGTGGTCGTAGAGTCTGTTGACGCACTCCCGCAAAGTTTGATAAGGGGCAGGTTGCTCTGGATTTTTGTCTGAGCATAGTGTCCGCTTCCGAAACATGGATGGCAGGTCTTTCCAATCTGGAAGCTCTTCGCCTTTGATATGACACAAATGTGATCGTGATGACGTGGTTGTGGGTAAAGGATGGTGTGGGATCACCAATAAAAAGGGGGGATTGGAGATAGGATCAATGAGTGAGGAATGGCATTGGTGTGTGATGGGATGAGCGGGTTGTGAAGTCATGGGAAGTCGTAGTGTGTGTGATCAAAGGTTGGACCAACACGGGTGGGATCAATGAGGGTAGGATTCATTGTTGACACATGTTAGGGATTTGGGTTAGGACCCCTTGCATGTGGTGAGGGGGGTTCGTTTTGAACCTCCCATGAAGCGATGACTGTACAATCCTCCACGTGCAAATCCAGGATCTACCAATGGGTTTTTAGTGCCTATCATTGCTGTGTAGTGTTGGTTGTGGTTCTTGTTTGTCTTTCCCCCATTGGCCAAATTACACAAGCTCTCCACACCTCTCGGCCCAATCATCTCGTGCCATCTTGTGAAACACATTGCAAACACCTCAGCTTGTCTGTCATCATATCTGCCTTGCACTTGGTGGGTGTCTAGCACAAACGACAGTGTGTTGTACTGATATAGCTCCGATGTGAATGTCTCTCTGCCATGTTTGTCTGGTTTCCCATTCAATTTGTGCTCCCATAGCAAGCGGCTCATGTCCATCATGTTTTTTTTGGAGATGCCACCCTCGATGCTGGCTTGCACATCTGTCATGTTCGCCATGCCTGCGAGTCGTGCGTCCCCATTGATGAGGCGTTCACATTCCTTGATGCCATTTAGAGTGAACAGGTGGCCAGTGTCTACTTTGTTCACCCCCTTTTTTCCGAGATAATGGTTGAGTTTGTCGTAACACATCGCCATGCAAGACTTGAATACGGAAGGTGACACCTTTTTTTTGTACAAATGAAGAGCAAAGCGTATGAATGTGTTGTCATTGGGAGTCCATTTTGTTTTGTGTGTATGTGAGTCCTCTTCACCCACCAGGAATATGTCGTCGCACTCATCCATGTGCCCCCAGTGAGCACTTGCGACAAATTCTTTGAAGTGTTTATTATATGCACTTTTATAAGACTCCTTGGTTTTATCTGCGAGACCTGTAATGTGGTGTGGGTGGGAACGATGCAAGCCAAACCGTGATGCGGGTTGATGGGGTCAACGGACACATCATGGGATGGAGTCACACATGTAGAATGAATGCACAACAAATGCACATGATGCCTAGCGTTGTTTATGGTCATGCCAGAATGATGTGATCGCAACCTGCAAGTGATGGTGGAGGGCCATGAGACACTCACTTCCACGCTGCATTGGCTCAGACTCCATGATTTCTGCTGGCGTGATCACTTGTGGAAGTGGTACACCTACAAAGCAATGGTGTTTTTGAGCAAGTGCATGTGAGTGAGTAATGTGCAAAGCAATGGTGTCGTGACAGATGGTCGCAATTGTGCCATGTTGATGGCGTTAGGGTTAGGTTGATTGGTTGTAATTTGATCATAAATGATCGGTAGTCCGCCAAACCGGCCGGTCCTAGGGTAGTCTCTGGTGGGTATTAAGAGCCAGCGATCAAAATCACTGTGCCCCCCTAGGCCGGCCATATAGGCGGGGCCCACCATGGCCTCTAGACGAGCCGAAGCGTCGTCAAGGACTTGTTGATTGTGTGTTGCTTGTTGTCACGGTTTTCCCGTGGAGATGATTTGAGGCTCCTGAGGCCCATAGATGAAGTTCATAAACGTGGACAACATGGTTGTTGTGGATTGTGTGAGCGTGCGCAATTGAGCATTTGTGCATCACATTGATGGCGGTGAGTAATGTGTGGCACATGAGAGTGAGCAATTGGGCAATTGGACATTTGAACATTCATTGTGAATGGATGTATGCTCACCGCAATGTGAGGTATTGTCTTCCTTGCTTTTTTTGGTTTGTTTGTCTTGCTTGTCCCGTGGTGGTTGTTTCTTGTGTGCTATCGTTGGCTTCTTGATGTGAAGTTCGATGTGATCCCCATCACTGTCGGTCATTTTGCCGTTTTCGAATATGTATGGCTTGTTTGTATCCAAACCTGACATGTGTCCAATGTGAGTGAGTGTGTTGACAGCCCCAACTCACCTTCATAGTCATCCCCTCCGAACCATATCACAGCCTCTTTTTGCGTTCCGTTTCGCGAGTAAATTGTTGCTTCCCGCCAAGTGCCATCTACCTATCATGTGTAATGTTGTGACTGGATGTTGTGGTGTGGTGAGGTGTGGTGTGGTATGATTCGGAGGGTCATAGCATCAAGTAACAGCATTGAGCCTTGAGTCACAGCATCTACTCACATGTACTCACAGGAGTCACAACATTCACAACATCGAGTCACAGCATTGAGCGTTGAGTCGTAGCATCAGGTCACTGCATCAAGCCGCAGCATCAAGCCACAAACATCGAGTCACAGCATCTACTCACAGCATTGAGCCACAGCATCTACTCGCAGCATCAAGCGCGTTGGGCCACAGCATCGAGCCACAGCCTGGAGCCACAGCATTGAGCCACAAGCATCGAGCATAGTATGGAGCCACAGCATCAAGTCACATCAAGTCACAGCATCTACTCACAGCATCCACTCACAGCATGGAGTCACATCGAGTCACAACGTCAAGTCACAGCATCCAGTAACACAACGTCAAGTCACAGATGATCAGATGATGGAGTAACAGCTTAGCTGGAGCCACAGCATTGCGCCACAAGCATTGAGCATAGTATGGAGCCACAGCATCTACTCACAGCATCCACTCACAGCATCCACTCACAGCATCAAGTCACATCGAGTCACAGCGTCAAGAGCATAGTATGGAGCCACAGCATCTACTCACAGCATCTACTCACAGCATCCACTCACAGCATCCACTCACAGCGTCCACTCACAGCATCAAGTCACATCGAGTCACAGCGCCAAGTCACAGATGATGGAGTCACAGCTGGAGCCACAGCATCCAGCCACAAGCATGGAGCATAGTATGGAGCCACAGCATCTACTCACAGCATCTACTCACAGCATCTACTCACACACAGCATCAAGTCACATCGAGTCACAGCGCCAAGTCACAGATGATGGAGCCACAGCCTGGAGCCACAAGCATCGAGCCACAAGCATCCAGCATAGTATGGAGCCACAGCATCTAC
>Ga0209713_10002659_pt1 | contig 11141 bp, 1 predicted proteins | sample ArcOceMetagenome_3_FD_187444 | JGI IMG/M metagenome (GOLD analysis project Ga0209713, IMG submission 187444) | Marine eukaryotic phytoplankton communities from Arctic Ocean - Arctic Ocean- Svalbard ARC20M Metagenome (SPAdes) (version 2) | ecosystem: Environmental > Aquatic > Marine > Oceanic...
GGCCGACGGCGGCCACCAGCGCCGACATGAGGCGACGAGACGACGAGGCGACGATGCCCAACGGAGAGTCCAGGACCTCGGACCCACGTCCAGGTTCGCCTCCGCTCGCCTGTTGCCTTTCTTCTGGGCAGGGGTGGACTTCCGAGGTACACGGCCTACGCCGGCTCGATGCCCGTCACGTACGTGCCGGTTGCCAACGAGGAGGGACTCGCGGCCGACGCGCTCGTGGCCGCTCGCGCAGCCAATGGGTGGATGGTGGCCCTGACGGGCCCTGCGGCCGAGCTGGCTCGCGCGGTGCCGGCGCGACTCGCGACCGCTGACGCGATGCCCATCGTCATGCTCTACTGGTTTGCGCTCGGGATGATGAGCCCGGACGAAGCGGCGATGGACGTGCTGCTCGCGACGCACATGGTGTGCGCTGTGCCCTTGGGCGCCGCGCTCGACGCCGTCTTCAGCGAGGAGGTGATCACGGCGACAACGATGTCAACCATGCGGGCCGCCGTTCTGCGGGCCGCAACCCACCTGCGCATCACGACTCCAGCGCCCTTCATGCTCGCCCCCGGGGGTCTGATGGGACTGGACCTGCGAGGCCTGGCGGTCCAGGGCGCCCCGCAGGTGGCACCGGCCTGGGTGTGCCACTGGCGGCTGCGCGAGTTCGTCGGGACGAACGGCACGCTCGCGCCGCTCGCCGAGCTCGAGATGGTCATGCAGCCGCGGTCCATCCTTTCGGAGCGCGTCGGCCGGGCTGCGACACCGGCTGTCCCGGCAATCCAGGGCCAGGCTGCAGCACCTGCCGTCCCGGCGGTCCTGTCGGGCTTCGGGCGCCTGGTCGGGATCATCTACACGCTGATCTCGACGGAGAGCCGGGCCATCATCGGGACGTTCTCACTGCAGGAGCAGGCCATGGAGTTCGCGGCGACGGCGATGGGCGTGCTGCCGACCCCGGTGGAGCTGACCTACTACCCCACGACGCGGCTGGCAGCCTCCAACGCGCTTTCGGCGGCCGTGACGGCGGCGCAGTCGGGCGTGCCCGATGCAATCTCGATGGCCAACGTCGAGACTGCGCTCCCGCACTTCGAGCTGCTGCTCAGTGTGGTCGACACGTGCGACGGGGCGCGTGCGATGCTCTCGCAGCTCGCGGAGACGCTGCGAACGATCAACGGCTCGCCGCTCTCCACGCTCGGCACGCTCGGCACGGCGGAGCAGCGAGTGGAGCCTTATGCCGACACGCTGCGTGCGATGCGTGGTCGCGGCGACTCGCACCTGCTGCGGCTCTCGTACCTTCGGGAGTCGCTGGAGGAGGCGGTCATCGACGCGAAGCGGGCCAACCCGAAAGGCGGCGACGCCGCGGTGGCGTCGTTCGCGCAGTCGGCCGAGAGCTCGCTGGGGTATCCGGAGATGCATCGCAGCGAGCTGCGCCGCCTGCTCAACACGAAAGAGTACGGCATCAAGCAGGCCGAGCTCGAGAAGATGCTCGACGGGATGGCCGCAGGCGACGCACACGAGGCGCGACTGGCACAGGCGGCCAGCGGCGACGCCGAGTCGGTGGACGACGAGTTCAGCTTCGGCCTGGACGCCCTCGGCACGCCCGACAGCGACGAGACCAGGGTGCACCCCGACGTCATCATCTCGTACATCTTTCGGTCGCGCCTTTCGCTCTGGCTGCATGGGCTCCTCGGGTTCAAACGCGCCGTCCCGGGCGCGCCGATCGTTGCGCGCATCGCCGAAGAGCTCAGCATCTACGGCGCGCAGTTCGTCGGCAATCTGCTCGCCGAGATCTTGCTGCCGCCGATGGGCGATGGCGACCGGCCCGTGCCCCCGCCGCAGCCGACGATCTGGGCGGCGCTCTGCAAGGGGTCGTTCGAGGTCGACTGGGAGAATCTGTTCGCGGCCATCTCGGCGTTCCTCGCGGGCAAGCCGTCGGCGATGCGCATTCCCGAGGGCACCCAGTACTGCCACATGGGCCGCCTCCAGGCGTCGCGCCGCACGCTGGTGCCCTTCTTGACGCAGCTGGGCTGGCTGCCGGGCACCTCACGCTCGCTGGACACCCTGATGAACCTCCTCGAGACGTACAAGGCGAACTGCTCGTCCGGAGATCAGGCGGCGATCGAGGACGTACTGCGCAGGGTCATGCTGACGGCGCTGCGCGAGGCGTCGGCGGCGTTCCGCTCGCAGCTCATCGCGCTCAACCCGACGAAGAAGATCTCGGTTTTCTTTGTCATCCCGGCTTCGGGCGCGGTCGCGGACATCACCGCCGAGATGCGTCGCGTGCCTGGCCGCAACGCGCTGGCGGCGCAGCTCCCTCAGCTGCTCCCGCCGACGGAGGTGGCGCGCCTCAACCTGGCGGCCCAGTGGGTGCCGGAGGGCCTCGGCGGCGCATCCTCGCGCACCGCCAAGACGACACCGGTCGCGCTGCAGCAGCAGCGTGAGGACAAGGAGGAGGCCAAGGAGGCCAAGGAGGCGAAGGCGGGCAAGGACAAGGTCCGCGTCGGCCAATACGCGCGCCATCTTGTGGCGCAAGAGGGCGGCAAGACGTACATCGGCCGGCCGGGGCACCAAAAGGGGGCCGAGGACGCCAAGGTGGTGGCGTCGCGCGGCTGGGAGAAGGGATGGTGCCTGCCGTTCATGCTGAACGAGAGCGCCAACCCGCACGGGTTCTGCTGCTCCAAGGGTGAACCGGGCCACGGCATGTCCGGAGGCGACGACTCCAAGTGCCACCCCGTCTCGCAGAAGGCCAAGGCGTGGAGGACGGCCAACCTGCGGTCGCTCATGGTGCTGACGTTGGCGGCGGCGGCTCCGGCGGGCGGAGACGCGGCGCGCGCAGCGCCGCGATGGGCGTCTGCTATGCGCTACGCGACGAGGGCCGTGACGGAGACGCAGCCCGCGCAGATGACCGGCGGCGGTGTGCCGACGGCGCCTCTGCGGGCTCCGTCATCGGGGACGGCACCCACGCCGAGGGCGGGCGAGCCCCGTGCGACGTGGTCGTCGCCCGTGGGGTGCCTCGCGGCCGCTGGCAACGCTTGGGAGGCGGACTGCGGCCGCGAGGGCGAACGGCACACGCCTAGCCCGCGCGACGAGCAGCCCGACGAGCTGCCGCTGCTGCCCGAGAAGAAGGGCGAGGACGACGACCCGCCGGCGCTCGCCTTCTTGACGCCCGACGCGCCGCAGGCGGACGCGCCGAGCGGCACGACGCCCCCGGCGATAGACGCCGACGACTTCGCACGCCGCGGCGGCCACGCATTCCTGCCCGTCTACCGCGCACCGTCCCGCCTCAGGGCGCCGTCCTACGTGCTGCTGCCGGGGGGGCCGGGCAAGATGATGTTCGGGCGCGACCACACGGCCGACGCAGTGGCGGGCGGCGAGCGACGCTCGGGCTCGGGCTACGAGGCCCAGAGGTGGGCCCGCGGGCTGCACGCCGACCGCGCCGACCTCGCCGCCTTCCTCTTCTACGTCGACGCCGAGGCAGCGGGCGGTGCAGGTGGGATGGTCACCGGCTACTTCGCCTACGACCCGCCGCCGCCCTGGCTCGGGAGGGCCGTGACCACGAGCGCCGAGCTGGCGGCACGCCCCGCTTCGGAGGCGGTGTGGGTCGACGTGGATGCGCTGGCGGATGACCCGCGTGGGCGACTGGCACGACTGCAAGTGGCGCGCGCGCGATGCTTTGCCGAGCCGGCACCCGACTTCACCGAAACGGGCGCGGTGCTCGGCGCACTCGGCACGACCCCCGTCGCGCCGGGAATGGATCGTCACCCGCGCACTGGTGCGTGCCCCGCCCTGACGGCCGCTGAGGTCATGCAGAAGGCCGAGCGAGGCATCGCGCAGCTGCGCGAGCTGATGGCAAAGGAGCTGGCGAGCGGCGACGACGGCGGCCTTGCCGGATGGATCGGGTACCTGGCCGGCTGGCACGACCAGCTCCGGCCCCCCGAGTGGGCCCAGCTGCAGGCGGCAGTGCTGGCGCAGGCGGCGCGAGCCTTGGACCCCGTCATCCTGACGGTACCCTGGCCGGCGTACGCGCGGCAGGTGTGCAGCGCCCGGCTGCCCCCGCTCTGCGCGCCGCCGACGCCGTTCCCAGCGATACCGGGGGGGGCGAGCAGCTGGGCAGACGCCCTCGGGACGCAGTGCCACAGCGAGGCCTGCGACTGGATGCGGCGGACCGAACGGGCAATCAATGCTTTTGTCGGCGGCGCCGCGGCAGAAGAAGTGTGGGCCATGCTGCCCAAGGCCAAGGCTTGGGGGACCGAGCATTTCAGCTCGTGGGCGGCGGCGCTCATCGACGCGGGAGAGGTGCTGACGCTCGAGGACGGAAGATTCGCGCTGCTCGACCGATCGCAGCAGGTGGACACCCACTTCAACACGGCCGTCTGGGCCGAGGTACTCGAGGAGAACGAGTCGCCGGACTTGGCGCTCCGGGACGCGCTGTGCACCCACGGCGTGCCGTACCTGGCCGCCATGAAGCCGCTGTTGTATCTCAGCCCGCCGCTGCGCTCGTTCTTCCAGAACCGCGCCGGATTCTTCAACGTGCACGAGGAGCTCACATCGATGGCCAAGAGAGGGTGGTTCAAGATCTACCCGATGCCTGACCTGGCGAAGGACGTCCTCTCCATCCCGAGCTGCCCGTGGCGCCTCAACCAGAGCGGGCTCACGCCGCGACCGAACGGCGGGCCGTGGCGCGGCATCTGCAACTACGGGTGCCCGAATCAGGACCTCTACACGACGCCGCTGACGTGGGGCACCGCGCTCGAGCGCTGGGCGGACGACGCGCCACTCACGCTGGCGGGCGGCGGCGGCGACGCACCGGCGGCCGTGACCGCGCCGGCTGCGGCGCTGCGGCTGGGCGGTGTGCGCAGTGGCGGGATCGCCGATCCGCGGCCGCTACTGAAGAAACGCGCCGTGCCGCGCACGACGCGCGTCCGTTCGCTCAACGAGAGCACGGGCACCGACGCATCCCGACTCCTGCGCTCCGAGCACCGACGCGCGATGCACGGGGCCGGCGACCATGCGCGCCAGCGATTCTCGTCGGCGCTCAAGAAGCGGCCGGAGCTGCCCGGCATGCACGACTCCTTCGTCGCAGGCCTGGTCGAGCCGTCGCACATCCAGTCGTGGGAGGGCGGCCGCTGGTCGTGGCCTGCCGAGCTCAAGACCCTCTTCCTGGAGGTGATGCTCGCAGTGTGCATCGCCTGCGCCTACGCGGAGCTCATCGGTGAAGAGGTGTTCATTATCACCGACGACGAGTCAAAGGGCTTTCATCAGTTCGCGACCATCGTCTGCGCGCGGTGGTGCTGCGGGATGATCCGCATGGACCCGGCGTCGCTGTCGCGCGCGACGCTCGAGCCGCATCTCGACAGTGTGCTGGCCGCGGTGGAGGAGCGGTGCATGGCGATGGGCGTCAGCCCGAGCAGCAATTGGGCGCAGCGGGCGCTCACCGAGCTGTGCGTGGCGCTCGAGCGCAGAGCCAGCGCCGAGGCCGAAGGACGGATGCGCGCCAAGGAGGCCGAGTTCCCCGCGTTCGGCCGCATGCGCGAGGAGCGGCGGCGCATGTCACGCGTCACGGGTCGCAACGAGGCGCGGCACGTCTGGTGCGGCTCGTACACGGACGACCTCTGCATGATCGTCGTCGCGGCCTTCAACGTCGTCCCGCTGCTGCGCGTCTACTACGCGCTCTTCGGGCCGTCGGGCGTCAACATCGAGATGGCGCCACCGACGAAGCGCTCGATCGGAGTCGATGCGCATTTCATCGGCGGCCACATTCTCGCGCCGGGCATGCTCGCCTACGTCACGGACGAGAAGGCCCACCGCACGCAGATGGAGCTCCGCGAGGCGCTGTCGGACAACATGCTGCTGTCCAAGTACATCTCGCTCGTCGGTTTGCTCAACCACCTGGTGGGGCTGCTGTGCGTGCCGTATACCTGGATGTACGGCGTATACGACAACCTTGACGCGGCGAGGGACGCGAAGCTCGGCCAGGACCAGTGCGTCACCATGACGGCGAAGGGCGGCAAGGCGATCTCGCGCTGGCTTCAAGAGGTCATTCGCGTCGTCGGCGTCTCGGCGCTCGCCGCGGTCTACCCCGAGTGTGGGCGCCCCAGCCGCGGCATGCTAGTGCATGCGATGACGTCGGATGCCGCGCTGCGAGGCACCGGCTCGCCCGCCCTGTGCGGCTGCCTGTATCGCTACTTCTACATCATCCTGCTCACGGAGGCGATGAAGACGCTCCCGATTGTCGCGCTCGAGTTCCTCTGCGTGTCCATCAACGTGGTCGTCTTCGCGCAGTACCTCGGCGACGCCCCCTGCGCGATGGTCGTCGACGCGCTCGTCGTCCCCACGATCTTGTCGGGCAAGGCCTCGTCGCGGTTGATGCGCTACATGCACGAGCAGCTCGTCGAGCTGCCCGAGTACCAGCAGCTCGCGCCCAACATGGTGACGCGCCAGCTCTACGGGCCGATGAACGAGGTCGTCGACGCTGGGTCGCGAGGCCGCGTCCTGGAGATGGAGTCGATCCTGCGCCACCTGGGGCACGAGCCCGAGCACGTCAAGCTGCCGCAGCGAGTGTACAACATCATCGACGACGTGGTCGCCGAATGGGCGCGACTGACGCCAGCGGAGCGGTGCGCCGAGCACGCCGCCCTCTCGCGGCCGCTCACGGCGGCGGAGCAGCGGCGGGCTGAGCAGGAGACGCCTCGGGCCCCGCCTCAGCGGCCCGACGCGGACACCCACACGAGCGTCTCGCTTGGGCCGCACAACCCCTCAATGGATGGCAGCCCCCGTGCGCAGGACTCGGAGGACGACGAGCCCGTCCTGCTCGACGCGGTCGCGGTCGGCAGCCCGCGCTCCTCGTGCGCGGAGGGCGAGCAGCTCTCGCCGCTGGCGGAGCCCTGCGCGGAGTCGCCGCTGGCCACTGTGGCGGCGGCGAGCGAGCTCGCGCGCGCGCACCTCGACGCGGAGGCGTCGCTGCGCGAGGCGGCGCCACTCGGGCTGCGCGAGTCGGGTGAGCACTGGGCGGGGCGCATCAGCGCGTGGCTGGCCGCCGGAGCCGCGGCCGCAGACGGTGAGACACCAGCCGAGGAGGAAGGGACAACGGCGTCTGCACATGAGGCCGACGGGCCGGGTGAGGTCGAGGTCGAGGTCGAGCTGGAGCTGACCGAGGAGGAGGAGTCGGCCGACGACGCGGCCGTCCCGTCGATCGCCGGGGCGCGGCGCAGCCTCCCACTCGGGACGCTCTCGACGGACCCGCAGGCAGCGCAGCTGCGTGCGCTGGCGGCCGCGGGCTCCATCGGCGGCGGTCTTTGGGCAGACGGGACGACAGACGACCCCATCGCGCCCGACGCCACCGCGTCAGAGATGCGCACCTCCGCGCCTTCCAGCTCGGGGCTGCCGCGCCCGATCGCTGCCCGCGGCGCCGCCCCACACGCCTCACAGATGCACATGCACAGCGAGGCGAGGCTCGCCAAGGGCGCGGGCGGCAAGCACGCGGCAGGGATGCCGTTGGCGCCGCCAAAGCTGCCCCGCGCCAAGCCGCGCAAGGCCTGCGGCGTGTGCGCAAACTGCGCGCGCGAGAACTGCGGGCAATGCAAGTACTGCGTCGACATGCCACGGTTTGGCGGGACGGGCAAGGCGCGCAAGCCGTGCACGCTGCGCGCCTGCCTCGCTCTGATCATCGCCGCGCAGCCAACGCCGGTCGAGAGCCGCGCTTCGCCCTGGGCAGCGCGCGCGTCGATGCAGCTCGCCGTTGCGCAGCCGCTGGCTGCCGCGACGCTTGGGCTGGCACCGCTGGCCGCGGCGGCCCACCTGGACCTCCACGCGCCGGCGGGCGCGGGGGTGTGGGGGTGGCTCGTGAGCAGCGTGTACGGAGGCGACTGCGCACGGTCGCAGTGCGAGCGCCGCTGTAACTGCCACCGCCGCGCGCCGCTGGGAGACGTGCCGAGCGCCGGCGCGGGCGCGCAGCGGGAGTCGTGGCCGCAGCGCGAATCGACGCGAAGGGTCTGGGAGAAGGAGGACCGTGACCGGCGCAAGCGCCAAGCGCTCGGGGCATGTCTCAGCGCCACGACACTCGCGGACGGCTGCGAGTTCTGCCCGCAGGCGCCCGGCGAAACGGCCGACGGCGAGGCGACCGAGCCCGAGCTGACGGCCGCCGGCGCGCAGCTGCTCGCGCTCGCGGGCGTGCCGCCCGAGGCCGCACCGCACGCCGCAACGCACCACTCATGGCACGCTGCGCTCAGTGGCGCAGGGTCCTCCGCCGCTCATGCCGCGCTGGGCGAGACTGCGGAGCCCGTCGCCCCCTGCGCAGAAGAGGAGTTCGAGGGCGACGACCTCGTCGCTTTGCAGAACGAGTACGCCGCGCAGGAGGCAGTGGTAGAGCACTGGGAGCAGCTGGGCGCATTTGCAGGCCCCACCTTGGGCGACCAGCCTGGGCTGCCCGAGCCAGCAGCGTCGGCCAGCCCACCGCAGGCGTGGTACCACGCGGGAAGACGCTCGCGGCAGACTGGCGGGCTCCCGGGCGCTGCAGGCTGGTTCTGTGGAGTGACGCCCGCGGGGGGCGGTGAGGTCAGCCCCCCTGCACGGGAGCGCTGGGAGTGGAGCATGAGAGCCGCGCTGCCTTCGGGAGCGCCGCCTCCGTCGCCCCCCCCGTCACCGCCGCCGGCGCGAGTGCGTGCGACCCTCTGGAACGTGCCGACGGCGCGCGCCTCTACGGCCAGCCGCGCGACGGGTACGGAGCGGGCGACGTCGCCGCAGCACAACGGTTCATGGGCGCAGACGCCCGCGGCCGTGCCATCCCTCCCGAGGATGACGACGCTGCCGCACATGCGCCACGCCGGGCCTCGCCGCGAGGCCATGGGCATGGGCCGACCCGAGCCAGCGCCTGCCCGCATGTCGCGGGCCGTCGGCGTGCGAGCCAACCCAGCGAGCCACTCCTTGACCCGGCTCATGCGGCCAAGGCTGGCACCGGCTGGCGGGCTGCACGGGCGCTCTGCTGCGTTTTGGGCTGGCCAGGCACGGCCAAACAGGCAACCCAGTGCCCTTCCTCCACTGCAGCTGCCGACCGCCGAGAGCCAGTCGCGGCGCGCCATGCGCCAGGCAGCCAATTTGTCCGTGCTCTCGCTGCAGCCGGAGCTGCGACAGGAGCAGACCGAGGCCGTCTACGGCCTGTTCTCAGACGCGTACGCAGACACCACGCGCAAGCGCGATGCAGGGCACTTCAAGGCCTGGACGGAGGCTTGTGAGTGGCTGGGCACGTCGCCCTGGCGCACGGACGTGCAGGCGAACCTCGGGCTCGACGCGTCGGGGCACCAGGAGGAAATCTACGTGGCAGTGTCGGCGTGCCTGCGCATGTACTCACGCATGCTGCCGCGCTCCAGACGCGACCCGGCGCCGCACCCCAATTCCGTCGCCAAGAAGTACGGCGCCGTGGTTCGGGAGCACAAGCTCCGGATGATCCCGATGCTCTCGAGCTCGTACATCAACTTAGCCGTCAAGGGGCTGCTGCGGCGCTACGTGCGCGAGCACGGCGTGACTTCGCTGGCGCCGAAGCGCAAGCTCCCCCTGACCAACGCCCTTATCGACGCGGTGCTGGCGACCCCCGACGGGACTGGCTCAGGGCGGCACCAGGTACGCTGGAGCTCCTACCGAGGCCGCGCCATGCGAGCCTGTCTGTGCACGCTCGCCGAGACAGGCATGCGCAAAGACGAGGTGGCGAAGGAGAGCGGCGGCGGCACCTTCGAGGCCGGGCGGCTGACGCGCGCCTCGCTCACCTTCAAGATCCGGGGCGAGATGATCGCCGACCCAACCGAGGCGCAGCTCAACTCGATGGGGCCAGGCGACGGCGTGCTGCTGCAGCACGGCCGGGCAAAGAACGACCCGTGGGGCGCGTGGTTTACCTCCACCCCATCATTCCTGGCGTGGCGGCAGCGGGGCCGGTGCGCGTGCCGCGCACTGGTGGCGCTCGAGCTCGCTGGGCGGGTGCCGGCCACGCAGAGGTCGCTCTGTCCGCTGTTCGGGCCGGCGCCGAACATTGAGTTCGAGCACGCCGACCTCGAGACCGGCCTCTCTCTGATGCTGACGGCTGGCGACGGGCGGCACGGCGGCGGGCTCAGCGCGGCTGCGGCGAGCGACTACAGCGTGCACAGCTTCCGCATCCATCTCGCCTGCGCGCTGTTGGCGGCCGAGTGCCCCAGGTTCATGATAAAGCGCCTCCTGCGCTGGCGCGGCGACGACTCGCTCGAGGCGTACGCGCGCGTGAACGACTCGACGTGGGCGCTCTGGACCGACCGCGCGCGGCACGCCGAGGTCGACTCGTCCATCACTGCGCGCCTGCCGCACCTTGATGTCAACCCAGAGGTGGAAGCGACCTTCGCCAGGGTCGCCCTGCGCTTCCTGGGCGACGATACGGCCGCCGCGCGGGCGGCGTCGGCCGACATGTAGGCGGCGGCACCGCCGCCAACCACCGACGTTCGCGTCGGCGCGCCCGGACGCGTGAGTCCGACGGGCAGGGCAAGGGCCTGCACCTCTCGACACGGTTGGAGCGCGGCGCGCGCGCTCCCCAAGAGCCTATCGCGCTGGCACGGCGCACGCTCACGCAAGCAACCGGCCACGCGAGGCACAACGTGTGGCAAGGCTCGCCACGACCAAGAGCCCTTCGACCCGCCGCGCTCTTCCCGCACGGCGGGGCCGCTGGCGGCGCCTCCCGCGCGGCCGGCTTCTACTGCCGACCCCTCCGCCTTCCGCCGAGCACCACCTCCGTGGTGCCTACCAGGCGCCCTGTGGCACGCCCACGCGAGCCACGCGCCCTCTTCCAATGACCACCTACCAGCCAGGCCGCTCCACAGCGACCAGGCCCGACGCACGCGCCCGAGCCGCCCCTGCAGCACGGGCGCCAGCGCCGCTTGCTTCCGCTTTTTGATTCGTCTCCCGCCGAGCCTCACCGACAGCGCAGAACACACGAGCCCGAGCCGCCCACCTGCGGCACGGGCACCTGCACTGATCGACATCCACCCACCCGCCCGGCACATCCCAGGGAACAGGGAGGTTTTCGGGGACGCAGGACCCGAGCCCGGGGGGGCAGGGTCCAGTTTCCCCGGGGACTTCTCTGCGTTTGTACGCCCCTGAGCGGGCACCCCTCCAGGTGCCCGCGTGGACGGCCACACCGA
>Ga0209713_10002660_pt1 | contig 11136 bp, 10 predicted proteins | sample ArcOceMetagenome_3_FD_187444 | JGI IMG/M metagenome (GOLD analysis project Ga0209713, IMG submission 187444) | Marine eukaryotic phytoplankton communities from Arctic Ocean - Arctic Ocean- Svalbard ARC20M Metagenome (SPAdes) (version 2) | ecosystem: Environmental > Aquatic > Marine > Oceanic...
GCCGCCACCACCCTCGCTGCCGCCGCCACCGCCACCATCCACGCCTCCGCCCCCGCCGTTCCCGCCTCCGCAGCCCCCGATCCCGCCCGTGCCGCCACCCAGACCGCCTTCGCCGCCCAAACCACCGCGCCCTCCACCACCACCCTTCCCGCCTCCGATGCCCCCACCGCCCCCACCATCACCGCCACCGCCATACCCACCGCCTCCACCGCCGCCCTTCCCGCCACCGAGCAAGGTGTTCACGACGGCCACGAAGGCGCTCACCGTCCTCGAGACGTCATGCGACACGATCCATCTCACGTGGAAGGCCCCGGTGAACACAGGAGGCTGGAGCCCCGTCACTGACTACGCGGTGTACATCGAGCTGGCAGAGGCGGTGCCCTTTGAGGACCTCTTGCCGAGCGCTACCGATGACGCGTCGGTCAAGCCGCTGCCGCATCGCATGGTTGCTCGGAAGACCGAAATACTGCTGACGGGCCTCGCAGAGGCGACCGAGTACGTGGTGATGGTGCTCCCACGCAACCTCAAGGGCTGGGGCGCAAAGTGGAGCGCCCCGCTGCGGGTGGCGACAGACGAGGCCCTCTTGCCGCCGCTCAAGGCAAACGCACCTGCCATAAGGCCCGACAGCACGTGTGGTGAGGCGGAGGTGCGCATCCCAGCGGCTGCGCCGACCGGAGCGTGTCGAGCGCCAAATGAGTATCTTCTGCAGGTGCTGGCGGACGTGTCAGACGGCTGGGTCACGCTGGAGCACTCAGTGCCGGGTTCGATTGCGCACATCTCTGGTATCAACGCCGACGCCTCGTTTGTGGTCCGTCTCGTCGCAATGAATGCCTACGGGACCGCCCCGCCGAGCGACAGCACCGCCCTCACGCCGGGCCCCTTTGGCGGGTGCGTGAGCGAACGGCCGTGGACAGAGGAGAGTGCCGATGGAGACGCAGTCTCTGTACCGCATGGATTGACTCGCCGATTGGCCAGTGGGCTGGCAGCGCTGCTCGTGCTCGGCAGCTGCGCGTGCATTGGCTTGCGCAGCAGGAGAACGGCTTCGTACGGCAAGCTCACGATGGCAAGCGCGATGGACGAGACCACGATGGACGATGGCGATGGGTTCGACGACGACGAGTGCTCCGACCCCGACGGGATCGACGACGACCTGGGGCTCAACGACTTCTTTGTCAAGGCCGACGCGGGCACGATGGAGCGCGGCGGGAACGCTCTCGCGACGCGGAGCTTCCGCGTGTCGGTGTCGGGCGAGGACGACGACGACGACGAGCACGGCGACGGCGGCCGTGGCGGCGCAAACGGCGAGGCGGAGATGCTGTCCATGCTGGACGACGCCGGCGAGGAAGCGCTCCTTGCCCGTGTCAACGCGGTCCTCATCAGTACTGGCGCCGCGCCGCTCAACGGCATGCAGACGACCACGGCCGCCCCTCCCGCCGCCGGAGGTCAGGGCGAGGCCAATGAGCTGTGGACAGAGACGGAGGATGTAATGTACGAGCTGTGAATAGCCGAAATCAAATCAAGCGCCGGGCGCTAACGCGCGTCGTATGCGAGGGAGGGGATGACCACTCAGGCGTGGATGCAGCAGATGCGGCTCACGAGTTTGACTCAGCGCTGGGCTGAACGGGCGTTTGTTGTGGCCGCCGCTGTCCCCCCGACGATGTTCGGACCCGACAAGGCGTCGCGGCCATCGAGTGCGCGGCCGAGGCTGCAGATATCCACGCCGGCGCTTCCGGTCACGCCGCCGCGCATGTGGAGCCCGTCGCCGCGCAGCAGCCACGACGAGACATTCCACAACCTGCTGCCGCCGGAGCTGCGGCTGCAGCAGCTGTCGTCGCCAGACTTCAGACGGCCGAGTCGTGTGGCGAGCCGCCCACGCAGCGCCGTGAACCAGGCGGCGACGGCCTCGGAGGCCGATGCGTCCTCCGAGTCGGCTGACACCGACGAGTCGGACGACTCTGGAGCTGAGCAGCAGGAGAGCGAGCCGACGTACGAGACCTACGAGAACGAGTGGCTCACGGCTGCCAATGGTGGCTCGTTCTGTGCGTCGCGCGCCCATCAGTGGGACGACGGGTGGAGCGAGGATCAGTTTGAGAGCATGAAGCGGATGCTCAGCACGGCGGCGGCGGCGGCGGCGGCGGAGGAGACGCGCAGGGCGCAGGCCGCGATGGAGGGCGACGGAGAGACCGACGAGGCGTCCTCCCCTCGAGGCGTCCTCCCCTCCCAGGGGAGGACGCCCGACCGCGAGAAGCCCGCGGCGACGGTGGCTCAAGCTCGGATGTTCGCCTCGATCGGACCGCGGGCTGCGCTGGCGAACGCGCCGTGCCGCAGCCCACGCGGATGCGGCGCGGGCGGCGGTGACGTTGGTGGCGCGTATGAGGCGCTCGAGCGGGAGATGGAGAAGGAGGTGAGGCGGGAGCTGCTCGCCAGGTCGGTCTCGCCGCCCGACAGCCCGCTCATGCCGCTCTCATCGTCGCAGCCGCCGTCGCCCCGCCGTCGCGTGGTCTCGCCGTGCAAGCCGGCGGCGGCGGCGGCGGCGGCGGCGGCGGCGGCGGCGGTGGCCTCGTCGTCGCCGGGCGGCTCGCCCGCGCGGCGTTTCGGCATTGGCGCGGCTGTCGAGCCGTCGCCGCCGGACTCACCGCAGCAGCCGCCGCCGCCCGCTCACAATGCCTCCACCTCGCTCCGACAGCCGTCGCCGCCTCCGCCACCGCCGCCTCCGCCACCGCCACCGCCACCGCCGCCGCCTCCGCCGCCGCCTCCTCAGCACCACCCGCCGCACCCACCGACGTACTCGCGTCCGAGATCCGCGCAGCCGCCGTCGGCCCGCGGCCGCGCCGCCTCGGCACCGATCGACGCGACCCTGCCGGTCGGCGACTGGGCGGCGGCGCTGATGGACCCGGCATGCTGGGGCCCCGCACCCAGCGCACCCACCGCGTCCGAGCCTGCCTCGTGGTCGTCGTCGTCGTCCTCCCCCCCTCTCAGACCCCCCGCGCCGCACTCGCACCTCTCCTCACATCAGGCTGCAGGGGCCGGGACCGGGACCGGGGCAGGAACGCGCTACAGCTCCGCGCACGTCATGCCATTTGGCAAGGGCGCGGCGGCGAACTGCCTGACCGAAGGCGCGTCGCGGTGGAGGCAGCACGCCATCACGACTGGCCGCGTGGGCGCCACCGCGGCATCGGCGGCAGGGTCGGCGTGTGGCAATGAGCGTGCGGCGCGTGCGGCCGCGGCGAGCGAGCGCAACCAACGCATCATCGCGATGCAGCGCGGCGCCGCCGCCGGAGCCGCCACGGCGGAGGCGGGCTGGAGCAAGCCCGCCTCTGCGGAGGGAGGGGCACCGATGCATATGCCCAACGGCGGTCGGGCGCAGTCGACGGAGCCATTGTTGCAGCAGAGAGACGCGCGCCGCGGCGCCGCCACCGGCCGCTCCACGCCGGCGTCGGACAGGCCGGCGGATGCCTCCGGCGGCGGCGGCGGCGGCGGCAGCTCGGCATCGCGGCTGCTGCGCGGCCGCGCCGCGCCACGGGCACCGGCGGCTCGAACGTTCGCGGTTCCGTTCGGCAAGCCGCCGGTGCCCGTGGCGCGAGCCGCGGCGCATGCCGTGGCGCCGGCGGCCGTACCCGTCAACCTCGGAGTCGGCGGCTTCGCGCTGAACGGCGTGCGCTGAGATCGCCGGGGACGCCCCCCTGCCAGGCTGGGCCCTGTGGACAGTTTTCGTAGAGCTAGCGCAGTCGCTGTTCGACCAGTGGCGTGAGTGCCGCAGTGGTATACTTACGGTATTCAAATACACCCCGCAAGACTCGCTGCATGATTCGCTGGCTCAAAAAGAGACCCACGGCTCGAGCCACGAGCTGTTGCGACGTGGCCGCCCCCGCTCGGCGGCCGCAGCGGCGGCCGCGTCGTCTGCGTCGACGAGATGGACGGCGTGGTACCACCGCTGGCGCGGCAGGCCGTTTGGCGCCACATTGTCCCAGCGCGCCCTCGTGACGGTGCACGGACCCTTGTTCTGGCAGTACGGGCGGCCGAGGCAGCAGAGCAGCCGCACGCGGCACCACGGCAGCAGGTGGCAGACCGTGATCTCGTGCGACTCGCCCCAGCCGCTGAGCCCGAGCGAGAATGCGTCCTTGAGCGCCTTTGTGCGAACAGAAAGCAAGGGCGGGTCTCGCTGAGGCAGAATGAAGCATGCCCAGGGCAGCCCTACTAGTACTCCGGCCATAATCCTCGGCCTATCGGACGATGCGCGCCCAGGTGGCCCGCCGGCAAAATGCAGGCGAAATGGGCATCGCGCTTTTGACATGCATGCGCACCAGCAGCAGCCTTGTCGAGTACCGCTCGGCGTGCTCGCGCTTGATGTAGACGTGCCCCACCAGCTGCGGCGACCACGTGCGGTGCGCCGCGCGGCCGCCGCTGGCCACGGCCGCCGACGCGCCGCGGTCGGCGGCGGGCTTGCCCAGATAGTCGGCGGGCTCGAGGGCGTAGGTGCGCACGAGGCGCGAGATGTCGCCGCGGAAGAGCGCGTCGTGCTCAACGACCCACACGTGGGCGTACACGTGGGCGTACATGTACGCGGCGTGGCCGCGCGGCTGCGGCTGCGGCTGCGGCTGCGACGCGAGCCACAGCAGCAGCGACGGCGTGTGGAGGATCCATCCCGGCGGGCCGCCCTGCACCCGCGCCTGCACGACGCCGGAGCCCCGCTGGCCGCCTTGGCCGGAGGAGCCCTCGAAGCGCGTCTTGGGCGGGTGCGGCCACTCTCGGAAGCCGAAGAGGGCGAGAACGTCTTCCCACGAGTAAGCGAACAGCCGCACGCCGCCTCCGCCACCGCCGCCGCTGCCTCCACCTAAGCCACCGCCGCTGCTGCCGCCGCCTCCGCCACCGCCACCGCCTCCGCCGCCGCCGCCGCCGCCTCCGCCACCGCCGCCGCCTCCGCCTCCGCCTCCGCCACCGCCGCTGGTGCTGCCGCGCGTTCCGTCGTCGAGCTTTCGACGCAGCTGCGCGAGCGCCGCGGCCTCGGCGTCGGTGCCGCCGTGCTCCATGAGGATGTGCGTGTCGGCGACGCCGCGCAGCCGTGTCGCGAGCTCTCGCGCGTAGCTCGGCAGGAGGGGCGTCGAGGCCGCACGCAGGTGCGTCCGCACCACAAAGGCCACCGCCGCACCATGCGCCGCACCAGCCGCAGGGGCAGCTGCGCTGGCGGCGGCGGCGGCGGCGGCGGCGGCGGCGGCGGCGGCGGCGGCGGCTCGGATCTCGGCCTCGTGCGCGGTGCGCGGCCGCAGACCAACGACGGCGCCGCCACGTGGCACCGCGCGCTGCGCAAACAGGCGACACGCCGAGCGCTCGGGCACGAGCACCCACGACTCGCAGCCCCCGCGGCCGTCCTGGGCGGCCGCGTGGTGCTCGGCGCAGGCGACGCAGCAGTCGGCCGCGCTGAGGCCCGGCACCATCCGAAGGAGCGGCCGCTCCGAACGAACGCTGCTGGTCTGGTTGGTGCTCCAGCACAACGCCGGGCCGAAGCCGTCTGGGCCTCGGCGCGCGGCGACCACGAGCGTTGTCGGCGGGCCCTGTGCCGCGCCAGGACTCGTGAGCGCCGGGCGGTCGTCTGTATACGGGACGCGGCTGTTGCGCATTTATTTGACTTCTGTAATCAGCGCTTGACTGAATTCCGGTGAAAACAACTTTATCTCGAGCGCTCTGAATTCGCAAAATCTCTTGAGTCTTGTGAACCCATCCCAACACACCGCCACGACCCCAATAGCAACCTCTCGATCAGCTCATCATCCGCTCAACTCTCTCGCCCCGTCACTGCCGATGGGTCCGCGGGCCGCCTGGGGCATCATCACTCGTCATCACTCGCGCTTCTTGACGAGCCTCCTGCCGCCGCGCGGCGCCGCCTTGGCCGTGATGGTCGTGGCGGCGGCCTCGCCGCCGTAGATCTCCGACGTGAGCCACGCCTCGGTGACGTCGGCGGGGTCGCTCGTCTCGAGGTTCTTGTCGACGGCGACGCCGAAGCCGACGAGGCCGTCGACCATGCTCCCCTTGGACGACGCGTGCAGCATCTTGCCGCGCGCCGGCGCGTCGTCGGGGCAGCACAGCAGGAAAACGACCGGCGCGCCCTTGTCGTTGGCGAAGCGGAAGAGGCAGTAGCACGCCTCGGCGGCGGGCAGCGCCGCCGCCATGTCCGCCGCCGTCGCCGAGGACGCCGCCGTCTTGAGGCAGATCTTCTCCGAGACGATCTCGAGCACCACGAGCGCCGCCGCGCCGCTCGCGAACTCGCAGATCTTGGCGGACGCGTCGGGCTCGAGAGGGAAGCCGATCCCGGCCGACTTGACCTTGCCGGCCGCGGCCTCCGCGGCGGAGGCCGTGTCCTCGTAGATGGTCTGCGCGCGTGCAGGGCGTCGGTGGTGAGCCGGCGTCGGGCGCTGGGGGCGGCAGCAGAGGCTGGCAGCTCAAGGGAGCGGCGACATGCGAGCCGGGTGCTGGAGCGCGCGCACCATCTTCTCGGCCTCAGTCATGATGTGCTGCTGATCCGCTGCACTCATTTTGCCCGCATCGCCGTCAATCGACACGTCCTCGAGGTGCGACCAGTGGAACTCCTGCACGAAGGAGTCCTGGCCCAGCTTTTTGCGCAGCGCGTCCTTGGCGGACGAGTAGAGCATCTTCTGCTTGACGGGCGCGTCGTCGGGCACAAAGGACATGAGCGCCCACGGCGCATTCTCGCCGCCGCGCAGCATGCGGAAGACGACGTAGCACCCGACCTCCTCCTCAAGCATCGCCTTGACCTTGGTGAAGTCAGACGAGACGTCGCCACCGAGCGGCACCGTCGACGCCAGCGCAAAGTTCTCGGCGTCAAAGTCGATGGCGATCTTGATCGCGGCGAGTGGGTTGCCCTCGCCAGTCAGCTGCTGCTGGAACAGCGCCGACAGCTCGGCGGTGAGGTCGTACGACACCGAGTGGGTCATGGGAGCCGAGGCGCGCGCGACGGAGGCGGACGAGCCGCGGGAGCGTCGCGCTGACTGGGGTGGTCCTGCAGGCCCGAGTTACGTTCACACCTGACCAAGTGCGCTTGCTTGTGCCACGAAGCCGCCGATCAGAAAAACGAATTGCCTCGTCCGGTGGTCTGTCCACTCTCTCGTAGCGACCCTGATTTCGTGTGAGCTTTCGGCGTTTCACACCAAGCATACTCTTCGCCGCCTGCATGCAAGATCGGTCAATGACGCCGCCCGCACGCACCGCTCAGCCCAGCGTCTCAGCGCCGCCAGCAGCTGGCGCGAAGAGCTTCGCTGTGCTCCAGACAGGCCTGCTTGGCACCTGGCTATGGTCTCATACGGTCGACCTCGTCGTCACACCGAATGTCTTGGCCGGCTGGTCGTGCAGCTACTTTGGCCTCTTCCAAACGGGCAACGCAGCCAGAGCGTCTCCGGGCCATAATCAAACCACAAGAGTGGGTGCCACCGCCGCTTCCTCGGTGCAGTCGACGGCGTTTCGGCGGGCGATGCAGCTTGCTGGTGGGAGAGTGGCGCTCCTGGAGCAGCTACCGCCGCTCGAAGCGATCAGCAGCTCTTGGCAGACGTTCTCGGTCCAGTGGCCCGGCCCGCCGGAGAACATTGTGCGAAAGCAATTCCTCCTCAGCCGTGGAATGGAAGCTGTGCTCTTGGACGCGACTCCGTTTGACTGGGTTCTCTGGATTCGAGAGGACGCAGGCTGGTGGGCTCCGCTGAGCCTCGATGCAATCTACGCATTGCCCGGCTTCTCGGAGGGCAGCGTATTATACACGACGCCGTGCCTCTACTACGGAGTGCCCGACAAGGCATGGCTCGCGGACCGGCGCGTGCTCACGACACTCGCACGCGCGCTCTACACGAATGTGTTTCAGGCAGGCAACAATGGAGCGCTGTTGGTTGACGAGAGCCTGGGAGAGCGACGTGCCGCATTCGTGGAGCTGGGTCGCGTCAGTGCACTTGCTGGAGGCCGTCAGAGGGCCAGTTCCGACGAGGTAGGGCTCATGGATCTGCTCAAGCGCGAGCTCGAGGAGCAGGGTCGCCGGGCGGCAGCGCGGGCGACCAACACGGAGCATGTGGTGCAGCTGATTTTGCAGGCTCACGGCATCAGTCACAGAGGGCCTGCTGGTTCATGGAACAGCAGCACCGGACGAATGACCGCTTTTGGCTTGGCGGTGTCCGATGCACGCCGACTGAGCGACGGCCGTGGCTGCCTGCGGTCAGGCACGGCAGGCGGCTTCCATGGCGCCAACCAGCTGCTACTGCCACGGCAAGATCGGAACCACAGCAAGGGCGGGTCGTCCTACGACGGTGGTTGTGGCGAGCGGCTCGGGTCGGCTCTGAGCAGGACGCTCCACCTAGAGCAGAGGTACGCAGGAGGCTACTGCACATAGTGAATCCTTTTACTACTTTACGAATGCAACTTCGCTGTTAGTCAGCTTTTTTATTGAGGCTATTGAGGCTATTGAGGCTATTGAGGCTATTGAGGCTATTGAGGCGACGCGTTTGCCAGCTAGAAACCCCAGCACCCAGTTACTTTAGGGCGTCCGCGAGTCGGCGCCCGCTCGTAGCGGTCGTAAGGTTTGAACGTGCGTAATGCCAGGCTATGCATGCAACTTTTTGCCCAACATGGCACAGCCGTCTGCGTCGCGCATGTGCGATGCCTTTGTACTGGAAAGGAACGCCAATGCCTCGCTCACAATGATTGCGGCGCATCAGCGGCCAACGCGCGAGCTGGTGATAGTCTACGCATTGGACGATGTCCGGGCAGGAGTGCCATTGCATATCGAGGAGAGCGAAAGCTTTGGCAGCGGATGGTTGACAGGGCCAGTTGCAGCGCCGCACGTACGCTGCAACGGCAAGCGCGTACAGTCTCGCCTCGTCGGCTGCAGGGGCATGTGCCGCGTGGAATCCATGCCAGCGAACGCCTGTGAGCAGCTGACATTGGAACTTCCGGCACTCCAGCTTCGAGCGCACTCCAAGCTCTGTGCATGGGGCGTCGTTGCGTCTCGACGGCCTGCCGCGATGGCCTGCTCGTACGTGTTCGTTCCCCCCGCCACGGAGAATAGAACGCTCCAGGCTGTGGTTCAGTGGGCCTCTTTGATGTCGCCGCAAGTGAGCCAGCTGCATCTCCACGTGCTGAACCGCGGCGAGGCCGTGCGTCGCGCGGTTCGCACTGCTGTGCCACAGCTGCTCGAGCGACACAAGCTCGTGCTGCACGTGTGGAATTGGGTGGAGGCCTTTCAAACCAAGGGTGGCCGTGGAATCAGCAGCTCGGCGCACGAGGACCACTGGAGTGGCACGTCAACGGCCAATGGTCTGAATCCGTACCACGCCCGAGATTGGGCGCTGACGAAGGGTGTGGTGGAGCTGCGGGACCAGACGGACTGGCTGATGATCATGGATGTGGACGAGAGCTTTGGCAGCGCATCGCACAGCATTACACTGCAGGGCTTTTTCGAAAAGCTGCACCCGCAAATGCGTCAATACGGCTTTTGCGAGGTCGACAGAGTGAGCGGCTGTCGGCTGGGCGACGGGTCCTGCGAGGTCACGGGCGGGGGCAGGTCCAAGTCGGCCGTCCGCCTGAGCAGCGGCTGCGCGTGGTGGCCCGGCCCACACTACAGCATCCCGCTAAACCACACTGGAGACGCCGCAGACTGCGAGCTCACGTCCGCGACGGGCAAGCGCTTTGGTGCGAAAGCCGTCAAGTCGCGACTGGACTACTTTCGGACTGGGCTCGGATGCCATCCACGGCCGCCGCAGTACATCGTGCACGATCCCTTGCGGTACTCTGTGCTGGACGCAAGTGGCAGCACGACTGGAAGTGATTGACGTGCGGCAGTCATCGCGTAGCGGCGTTTAAAAAATAAGATATCCCAAAGCACACCGCCTCACGCACGCTTTGCTTCCGGCACGCGCTCCAAGAAGCGCTCCATCGCGGCCTTCATCTTCTTGACGGCAGCGCCAAGTTCGGCCGCGTCCTCGGGGTCGGGCCATCGCGGATCATAGGTCTTGCCGGCCTGGTACTCGAGCTCGTCCCGCAAGGCGGCATACTTTGCGTCTGCCTCCCTAGTCGCGCTCGTGTCGGCAAGGCTTAGGGTTGCCGTGTCGGGAAGGCATGCGTCCATGGCTGACGACAGCTGCTTCGGGTCAGCCAGCAGCGGCTCCTGTCGGAAAGCCGCGAGCGCAGTCTTTGGGTCGCCTGCAGCTAGTCTGTTCACCTTGCCGAGCACCTCCGGAAGCGCCGACAGCGCGCCGAAGGAGCACGAGGGCGGAGTGTCGCCGGCGATCGCAGCCGGAACAGCCGCCGGAAGAACGTGCATCGCCGCTAGGGTCACTAGGCTGGTAAATGAACGGCGGCTGAGTGCGCAAGGTGCGGGCTCCGGTAGCCTCATGTTACCTCGGTTCTTGCTGCGAATCTCTAATTGAAGCTGATGACGCAAGTATGCCAAAGCTTGCATGCAAACGTTGGCCTCAATAGCCTCGCGTCAATAAACCGCGCGAAACCATGAAGGCGTATAGTAAGTGTGCAATTTCTGGGCTCATGTAAAGCACCGCACGAAGCAGACTTGCGGCGTCGAGGGCAACCAAAATAGACATCAGCGTGTCAGGCCGACCCGATGGCAGATGAAAGCGACAACCACATCGTCATTGACCACGTCGGCAACGACGACCAGGATTTGACTCACTCAAGAAAATGCTGGTGGCTGCCCACGCCCGCCTTCCTATTTGTGGCGGCCGTGGCTGGTGTACTATGGCTATCGCTCCCGTCCGAGGTCATTCCGTCGGCTCAAGGTCCCATGGCCACAGAACTGATCGCAGACGAGCAGAACTGCCGTCTGGTTTGGCTGATCCCAACAGACTGCCCACCCCCGCAGCCCCCGCACACGCCACCACCATCGCCACAGCCGCCACAGATGCCACCACCGTCGCCGCCACCGCCGCAGATGCCGCCGCCACCGCCACCATCGCCATCTCCGTGCCCGCCGCCGTCGCCGTCGCCCCCACCACCCAGCCCAGAGCCGTCGCCTCCATCGCCACCCGGTCCACCGCCGACGGCGTGGTGCGGAGGTATTCCGCTCACCACGTGGGGCTGGCGTCATTGCCCACCGCCCCCGCCACCCTCGCCGTCGCCTCCACCAAGCAG
>Ga0209713_10002662_pt1 | contig 11133 bp, 14 predicted proteins | sample ArcOceMetagenome_3_FD_187444 | JGI IMG/M metagenome (GOLD analysis project Ga0209713, IMG submission 187444) | Marine eukaryotic phytoplankton communities from Arctic Ocean - Arctic Ocean- Svalbard ARC20M Metagenome (SPAdes) (version 2) | ecosystem: Environmental > Aquatic > Marine > Oceanic...
GAGCCCTCGCTGGGCCCCACTTGGTAACTTCGTGGCTTAGCTAAGGGTTATAAGATTTAAAATGGTTTAAGTTGGTTTAGCTAAGCTTTAAGATGGTTTAAGTTGGTTTAACTTGATTTAGCGAAGACTTAACATGGCTTAGCTTTGGGGTAAGGAAGTTAACGACATCTAAGGTGTTATGTAGGTTTATGTGAAGTTATGTAAGTCATGGTAAACCCTGTTAATCCATGTTAATATATGTTAAACTATGTTAAGGAAAGCTAACGAAATCTAACTCAAGTTAAGTGGTGAGCTAACGTAAGTTAAAGTAAGTTAATTCAAGTTAAGTGGTTAGCTAACTCAAGTTAAGTGGTTAGCCATCGCGATGATGGAGGGACGATGGGGCGAGGAGGAGGGGCCGCGGGATGCGCATAAGGAGGAGGAGGGACCGCCGCTGCAGCTGCAGCCCCTCGCAGCATGGAGCTGCAGCTAGATTTGTTGGGCGCGGCTGCAGCCGCCGCGCGCATGCGGACTCATTTTTTCACCCGCTAGCTATAGCCAGGCGGGTTGAGCGCAGTCGCGCGGCTTCCACTGATGGACCACGCGGGCGCCGTCCGCATGACCTCGTCGAACGCCACCCACTGCAGCGTGGCGCCAGCAGTCGTCCAGACGCTCGCGCCGTGGCTGCTGCCAGCGCCGTGGCGCGCCCACCGCTCCACCAGCGCCGCGTGGAACGGCTGCGGCATCCGCGGGGGGCACGTGATGGCGACCAGCTGCCGCACCATGCCCATCACGTAGCCGCCCCCCGCGTCCCACAGCACCGCGGCGTCGCCCACGGACACGCGGTCGCACTCGTTCAGGCGACCGTGCTTGGCGACCCTGAACTCCAGCCCAGGGAAGCCGAACACTGTCCTCAGCTCCGCCGCCAGCTGCCTGGACGCGGGCAGAACAAACAACAGCACCAGCAAAACAAATCATGAAAAAACAAATCGCCTGGACGCGGGCTTGCTCGGCTGCAGGAGCCCCACGTCATTGGTGAACTCGTCGTCCGCGATGCCGTGCATCCGCTCGGCCGTGACGTCCCGCAAGACGCTGCGGTCCCACTTGTCGCAGACCGAAGCGGAACTGCGGAACAGGTGGTTGGCGAATTTCTTCACCGTCTTGTGCTTCCGCTCCAGGGACCAGCACGTGGGCAGCGGCCCGAACTTCGCGATCAGCGCGGGCACGTGCATGAGGTCAGCGCCCGCGCCCGCGCGCCGTGCGAGCGCGCGGGCGGGGAGCGGCTGCAGCCGCGATGGGGCATCGTCGTCGTCGTCATCGCCATCGTCTCCATCATCATCATCATCAGCATCATCATCACAATCGTCGTCGTCATCATCAATCGCAATCGTCATCGTCGCCGTCGTCATCATCATCGCCGTCGTCGTCATCCTCATCCTCATCATCATCCTCATCATCCTCATCATCATCATCTTCATCATCATCGTCATCCTCATCCTCATCATCATCCTCATCCTCCTCATCGCCGAGCTGCAGCTCGGCTACGCGGGGCGGGGTGGGCGGGAGAGCGGGCGAAGCGATTGCATAATGAAACTTCGGCGTCATCGGGCCATCGCCGTACAGGCGCTCGAACTCGCCCAAGTATGCCCCCACTGCGCGATGCAGTGCCGCCGTGTCGACTGGCACGCGGTGGGCCTCGACGACGGCCTCAATGATGTCGACCAGCTGGCCGAAGCACCGCGCGTGCACCGCAAAGTCGGGCACCCCGCGCGCCGACGACGCTGCGCGGAAGAAGTACTTGAGCCATGGGGCCAGCGCGAGGCTCTCGGACGCCGTCGCCTTGAAGCTCACGTGATCCCAATGGCTCTCGGCGCGCTTCGGCCCAAATGCGCCAACCGCCCTGCCATCACAGGGCTTCAGCCCCTTGCGCCCGATGGCGGGCCACTGGAAGGTCTGCGCGGCTGCGTCCAGGACCTTGTACGTGATACCGTGGCCTTTCGCCACAGCCATCAGCTGGCCCATGTGGACGCCGAAGACGCCGTTGGCGAAAATGACGTGCATCACGTCCCACATGCACGCCTCCATGGGGTAGAGCTTCCCCATCGCGCGCGCGTTCCCGAGCAGGCCGCTCGTCGCGGCGAGGGTCCACCCCAGGTCGGTCTCCAAGTCCTCCAGCTTGCCCTTGCTTTTGGGCATCAGGGACAACGCCTGCAGCTGCCTGAAGATGGCCTGCAGGACGGAGACGGTGATGGGGACGAACTTGGTGCTGTCAGCACACGTGTGAGGGACGGCAGTCCCTGTCGGGTCGTTAAGGTGGACCTCGCGGACGCTTTTAGCGTCGTACACATTAGTGCACATGAGGCATGGCTTCAGCCCACCAGCCCCTTTGCACCCAAATATTGCATGGATGCCGCCCTCGTCGGCCAGTATAGCACCTGGCCTCAGAAACAGGTGCATCGGCCGCCCAGGGCGGCCGACGGTGACGCCCGCGAGCTCCATGTCGTGGTCCCCGCCGAACGCGCCGACGATGGCGCTGGCCAGCCCCGACACACCGCTCACTGCTTGCCTGGCCAGCAAGCTCCGCACGACGGCGACCTCCATCCACGCGTCCTGCAGGGGGCGCAAGCCGTGAGGAAGGGCTGCAGCCCAGAGAATCGAAGTTTGGAGGTTTGGAGAGGCTGCAGCCCAGAGTTTCGAAGCTTGGAGGTTTGGAGTTCGGAGGTTTTGAGGGTGGATGGGCTGCAGCCCATGAGAATGGAGTTTGCGTCGCCCGAGTCGCGTCCTCGTTGCTCAGGGTCGCTGGGCCGAGCTCGAGGATGCTCCAGTACCAGCCCCAACACTTCCTGTGCAAGGTCTGGGCGAGGGCGTTGCCAGGCATGATCTCGTCCGAATAGAGGACGATGGTCCACGGCTCCTGTGGCGTGGGCGCCCGCTTGTTCCAGGCGTCCTCCACGCGCGCGGCGAAGGAGCTGCAGGAGCTGACCATGTAGGCAAGCATGGCCTGCGGCGACTGGACCTCGAGGTCAAAGTGCCCAGCGGGGCCGTTGCTGGGCACCGTGATATCCCTGTGGATCGGGCCGTAGGCAGTGGGGAAAGCGCACGCGTCGTCTCGCGCCTTCCGCAGGCGGTCTTTGTTGCCGCTCGGCAGCTCCTCGCGCTCAGCTACCTGCAGAAGCGCGCCCAACGCTCTCTGACTGCAGAACGGCAGGGAGGCACGCAGCCTGCACAGCTCTGCATTCGCGGCCTGGCGTCGCAGATCGCAGGCCGCGGGGGCCGCGGCCGCAAGCGCATCAGCGCGCGCGCGCAACCGCGCCGCCATGCCGATGGCGGCGCCGCGGGCGGCGCGTGAGCGCGGCGGGGGGCGCGCCCCAGCGTGGATCCCTCAGCACGCTGCGGCGGGCGCATCGGCATCACTCCCCGTCGCGAATTGTTTCCTCGCCCAATGCTCAATGCCGCGAGCGGCGGCTGCAGCCGCGCTCGTTGCCGCCGCCGCCGCCGACGTCATCATCTCGCGCACAGCGACGGCTGCAGCCGCGCTCGGTCACATCGGGTGCTACAGCACAGCGTTCGCGCATCGCCGCCGTCGCCGCCGTCGCCGTCGCCATTGTCAACGCCCGCGCAAGCGACAGTATCTGACCGCGGCGGGCCCTCACGGCAGCATGAGCAAGTCCCCGTCGTGGTTCATCACGCGGACCTCCTGCGGGCCGTCGGCAAGCAACTCACGGGCACGGCGGGTTTGGCCGCCGCGCCGCTGCAGCGGCGTCTAGCGAGGGCACGCGCAGCGGCAGCTGCCGCGATGCGCTACCCATATGCCGATCCTCCAAGATCGGCTCATCATAGTGGGCGTAGTAGTCGTACTCGATACCCGCGAGCCTGAAGATCCACGTGCCGTCCAACCACCTGGGCAGGGACGACGCGCGACACCCCGCCCTCGCTGGTGTACCCTGCCCACCTGCGGGCGACCATGTTTCTGTGGAGCACGTGGATCATCCACCAATAGAACAGGGTCTTCAACTGGGGGCGCGGCTGGCATTTGAATGACGACGCGGTGGCCCAGCCCCCCGCCCTGCCCAATCGCTACAGCGCGGGCTGGCGCCACGCTACAGCGCGTGCACTCTCGTAGTTCCACGCCGATCGGGTCACCGATAAGCGCCGCCAATGGAGGGCCGAAGCGCTGACGTGTCCCGCCCAGACATGCGGGGAGCGCGGTAGGCGGGGAGGCCACCGAAACATTGCGGCGCGGGTTCGGGCGGGCGCGGGCGGGGCGGGGTGGGGCCGCCAACTGAGACGACGCGGCTAGATATGCAACAACGCGTCCGTGCCTGCATGTGACGAAGCTACAGCTCCGCGGGACAGGAGGGGCTGAGGGTGTTGACAATCGTGCGCCGTGCGCGGCGCGCGCGGTTAACAATCCCGCCGCCGCGCCCCCGCGGCGGAGGCGCGCTCACTTGAGGGTCTTGATGTCGAGACCCGCCCTGATCGCCTTGATCGGCTTGATCGGAGCCTTGCCGAGCAGGTCCATCAGCCTTGCCGAGAACGAGCTCACATCATCCTGACTGAGCGGAAAGAGGGGCTACAGCCAGTGAGGGAATGCTGATGGTGATGTGATCGAGTACGGCACTGAAGCGGCGGGGGAGGTGATGATACGGACTGGGATGTCGACGGCGGTGGCGGCGTGGAGCTTCAGCTCCAGGGCGGCCCGCCTTCGGCCGCATGCTGAAGTATTTCGTCAGCTTCTGCTGTACCTTCACCTTCCCCTTCTGCTGGGCCTTCACCTTGACGATGAAGTATTTGGTCAGTGGCTGCTGGACCTTCACCTTGGTGATGCGGCCGTCGGGCAGCGGGATGGCCACGTGGTTCAGGTTGAGGAACCTGATGCGGCAGGCAGCAATACCTGCTACAACAGGCGTCACCGATACCACATGCTGCAGCATGTAAAACACCTGCTACAGCAGGCGTCACCGATACCACATGCTGCAGCATGTAAAACAAAGCGCCTGGTGCAGCCGTCTCCGTGCAGCAGCTCGTCAGGGCCCATCATGCTGCGCACCGCCGCCTGGCGCACAACCCAGTAGGGACTGTGCTTGCCGAGGGCCGCGTAATACCTGAGCTACAGTAGGTAAAAACAAATCGCATACAGCGATAAACAAAAAAAGCAAGACAGGAGGGCACGCGTGGCGACCGCCCCAGTCCAGCTCCCGCATCGCCGCCACGTCGCCCGCCCCGTGGCTCATCGCCACATGCATCCACCCAGGCTGCCGCGGCATCGCTCGGCGCGACTCCAGCGGGAAGGGGGGGGGGGGGGGGGGGGGGGGGGGGGGGGAGCTGGTCGGAGCCCTCGCAAATGTCTGAGCCCTCGCAGCTGCAGCTGCAATGGTTGGGGGTGGCAGTCCCGTTGGTATTGCCGCTGAAGCTCCAGCTCCAGCGGGGGCTGTGATCGGCGGAGTTGGGAGCTTCAGCTCCAGCGGGGGCTGAAGCTTCAGCTCCAGGGGTTACGGTTTATGCTCAAGAGCCGAATCAACCAATGTATCCGCTCACATAAGCGCAGGCGGCGGCGCCGACGATGACGACGACGACGACGTCCTCAGCGAGCGCCCGCGGGGCGCCTCAGCGCGGCGGCGGGGCGCTTCCTCACGGCAGGCGGTGCGCCCTCGGCGTCGGCGGCGGCGGGGCGGCGGCGGGGCGCACTCGGCGTCGGCGGCGGCAGGCGGTGCGCCCTCGGCGGCGTCTTCACAGTGGTTTCCGCTCCCGTCATCGCGGTGGCGATGCCGTCCGTGGCGTCAGCGTCGGCGTCGGTAGCGGCGCTGGCAGCGGCGCTGCCAGCGCTGGCAGCGGCGCTGGTGGCGCTGGCAGCAGCTGGCGGCGCTGACAGCGGCGGTGGTGCCCATGGAGGCCCAATGATGGCGTCGTCGTCGTTAGCGGTCCATGGCAGCAGCGGCGGTGCCCACGGAGGCGCAAATGTAGGCGTCGTCGTTGTCCCTGATGGCGGCGGGCGGTTCGCCACGTGGCATCCAATGGTGCGCGGATCAACCACTGGCGACGCCGACGCCGTGAATCTTGCCATCATCATCTGCACGGCCATCCTATCTGCTGCCGATTGCGGTCCGCTGCGCTCGTTGCCAAGTCCTGCAGGGCCGCAAGTGGGAACAGCGCGCCGTTGCATCGGCAATCGCAGCGACCGATGCGCGCGCCACCGCTGCAGCGGCAGCCGCAACAACGGAAGTTGCCGATGCAATGGCAAACGCGTGGGTTGGCACACGCGCGGTCCTCTGAGCGCAGCGTGCGTACGGCGAATGGCCCCGAACGGGTACTTTGGGCGCGCAGCTCCAGGGTGGCCTGACATGGACACCGACGCGCGCAGCTCCAGGGGCTGGAACGGCGGGGCAGCTGAATCTCGAGCCCTCGCAGCTGCAGCTGCAATGGTTGAGGCCCCGCTGGCAAAACTGCTGAAGCTTCAGCTGCAGCGGGAAATGCGTGTGGTGGACGGGGATGGGCCAGGAGGTTCAATTTTATAACCGATACGCGCGCGATCGGGTCGGGACCCATGCCCGCCGCACCGATCATGCGCTGCCCGCCGCCGAATCGCCTACCCGACGAAACCCGCGGCTTCCGCGGACGCGCGCGAGCGGTGGCGCTTGCCCGACGGCTCCACCCACATGGTGTAGGTGGAGCCGTGGTCACTGTTGCCATCGCCGCGGATGTATTGCTGGGTGTACCATCCGCCCTTGGCCTTCACCAGCTTCGGCGCCGCGGCGGGGCGCTTCGGCGCCGCTGCCTTGCCCGCGGCGTTGGCCTTGGCCTTGGCCTTGGCCTTCACCAGCTTCGGCGCCGAGGCGGGCTTCTTGTTCACCGAACTTGGCGCCGCGGCGGGGCGCTTCAGCGCCGCTGCCTTGCCCGCGGCGTTGGCCTTGGCCGTGGCCTTGACCTTAGCCTTGGCCTTGCCAGTGGCTGCGGCGGCCATTGCCGCTACCACGGCGTCTGCGGCGTCGGCGTCCCCGCCGCCGTCGCCACCGTCGGCGTCGCCCTGGGCCGCTGCCTCCTCGTCGCCAGCATCAGCAGGTGGCGGCAGCGGGATCGGGTGCGTGGCGATGCTGCCCGTCCCGACTGCGGCCGCGGCCTTCGCCAATGCGCCGCACCACTTCGGCTTGCTCAGTGGGGCTGCCACGGCCGCGTGGTCCGTCGCGGCGACGTCCTCGATTGCGAGGAGCCCCCCCGCACTGGGCGGGCGCCCGCTGTAGTTCTGAAGGAACTGCGCGAGTACCTGATGCTGTCATGGTTGTACTGTGGTTGTTGTAACGGGGTTTACGTGTTTGTATTGTGTTGGGGGGTACCCCATCAAGCCCATTGCCCTTCGACTGCGAGGCGCGCGAGGTGGGCAAGGAGCTGTGCGTGCTGCGCATGGGCATCTTGCTGCACATGTGCATCAGACCCACGATGTTGTTCTGCACGGGCGGGTCATCGTCCGTGTACACGGCGGTGTACATAGCGGACGCGAGGTCATGCGGGGTGGTGTAGTTGGCCGCGCACACGATCCTCGTCCGCGCGCCGTTGCGCGGGCACGGCGTAATACATCATATTGCACACCGCCTACAGCCCCCTCACACCACCCCCTCAACGCCGCATTGCGCCCAGCCCACACTCCCGTCGGAGTGGACGATGGTTGCAGCATGGCGCTCGTCACGAGCGCGCTACAGCGCGCTGCAGCGCGCTACATGGGCCGACGGGCAGGGCGAAGCCTCCATGTATACCTGCTGGGAGCGCGCGGCGGCGGACCCCTGTCGCTGACCACGCCGAGCGGGCCTCCTTGACCACGGACCTGAACGAGACAGGCTCGGTGTAGCCCATCAGCATGCTCACCATGGCGCAGACGGGGCGCAAGGCGTCGTCCGACGGGGCAATCAGCCCGAGCGCCTGTGCAGCGACAGACATGTAGCTACAGCTACGTTTCGGCGGGACGCTTCCCCGCACAACACAACGGGCATGGAGCTGCAGCTCGTGCGTGGACGACCTAGCGGCGTCACATGGTTCAACGACACGGGCGCCTGAAGGCGATCGGTCATGATGCCCACCTTCGTCTCCATGCTGCTCGCCAAGTTCAGCTGATCCCAATCGCCGCGCGTGAGAAAGTAGTTCGGGTTGTCCATTTCCTGTCGACCGAACCCCGCCCACCTCCCCCCACACGCGCGCGCGAGAGCGCCAGCATCAACGCAACCCAGGGCAATTGCAGCGGCGGCACCACCAGCAACACAAGCACAGCCATCAGCAACATCGCCGCCACCATCCGCTGCAAACCAAACCACCAATCACAACAACGCGAACCACCATGACAAGCCCAAGTCCTGGCGGCGGCTGCTCCCCATGTCGTCGCTGCCCATGCCACCGAGCACCCGTTTGTTGACTGCAGCAGTGATCTCTGCCTTCAAATCGTCAGGGAATCCGCCGCTATCACCAGGATGTGCATTCGGCGGGGCAGGCTCGATGCTGCAGCATCGCGTGCCGTCAATAGCATCCCACGCCCCCCATCCCACCCCGACCCCCGCCCACAATCACTCTCATCATGCCCGAATGTACGTGCATGTTGGGTGGCGGCAGCCCGTTAGATAGGCTCGCATTCACCTTCTCGTTGATCAGCGACGCGTCGTCCATCTGCAACTTGACCGTGCGGACCGATGAGATGATGGACGCGGCCATCGCCCGACTGTTCTCAGCGATCGCGGCTTGGGAGATGGCGCCCGACTGGAAGCTCATCATGAAGCGATCCATGGACTCGATGCGGCGGACGATCTCCATGGCGGCCACGCGAGGTGGAGTTCGAGCTGCAGCCGAGCTGGAGGGTGGCGGCGTGGCAGCGCTCGAGATGGAGCCCACGCTGCAGCGTGGTGATGGTGGTTGCGAGAGGATACCGAAGAGGACCGCGATGATGATAATGACTGGGGGGCTGGGGCAACGAGGAGGGGGTAACGAGAAGGATAGCGTGTGGATAACGAAGATGATACATACGATGCATCGGATGAGACAAGAAGGGGCAGAGATGACGATGCAGGAGAGGTGTCGTTTCCGCGCAGCGCGCGGCTCGCGGGGGTATGTGCGCGGCGCGCGGGTGTGTGCACTGCGTGCAATGGAGGCTGCAGCCGCAACGCCAGACGCCCGTCCTCACGCGCGAGGAAGGGCATCTGGCTTCGCGGCTGCATCACAATGCAGGTCGGCGGGGCGGCCGTCGGGACGGCCGTCGGGGCGGGCGTCGGGGCGGCCGTCGGGGCGGCCGTCGGGGTGACCGTCGGGCGACCGTCGGGTCGGATGCGTCGCAGCCGCCACACCCGACGCCCGACCTCACGCGTGAGGAAGGGCGTCGGGTTGGCGGCTGCAACATAGTGCGGCGCGCTGCAGTGCGGCCGACGGCGGGCCGTCGGGGCGGCCGTCGGGACGGCCGACGGCACGCTGTAGCGTGACCGACGACAGCCCCGACGGTCGCCACGACGGCCAGCCCGACGGTCGCGATGCAGCGCCATGCAAAGTGCAGCCCACAGCACCGCGCTGCAGCGCGGTGCCCCTCCCCCCTAGCCTCAGTCCGACTCGCTGGACTCGTCCTCGTCGTCCATGTGCAGGAGACGGGCGCCGCCTCGCTCGAGCCAGACCTCCGCCTGGCGCCGCCTGGCCGTGTTGAACTCGGCCCACTCGCTTGTGCAGGCGACGCCCGTGCCTGGCGCCGCCTGGCCGTGCCCCGCCGACACCAGCAGCGTGCGCGCCTCCGACGCGCACTGCAGGAGATGGGTGAAGTCCAGCTCGACGAGATTGCGAGCGGTCCGCTCGCGCCGCAACTCTTCCCGCGCCGCCGCGAGCTCCTGGCGGGGCCACAAAGCATGCTACAGCACGCCACGTGAGATTACGACGTGCTATACTACGTGCGTGATGGGGGGGGGGGGGGGGGGGGGCACGGCGTGCTGCAGCACACCGTGGTCCTCATCATACACACAACACATCAACCCCCCACCCACATCGCCCCATATTCGATAATCACCCCCAGTCCTGCATGACGACGCGCCGTGGCAACAGCTGCGGGGGCGCCGCGGCGGCTTCGGCGGCAGCGCCTCCCGCGGGCGCCTCGGCGCCTACCGCGGGCGCCTCAGCGGCAGCGCCTCCCGCAGGCGCCTCCCGCGGCTGCAGCCTCGATGCCGACGATGGGCGGGCCGCGGGCTGTGGCAGCCCGCGGGCGCGGCTCGGCACGGCGGCCGCCGCCGCGGGGCATGCCCCCTCCACTCGCGGAGGCGGCGGCGGCGGCGCCACCGTGTCGGAGGCGGCGCCAACCCCCTCCGCCAGCGGTGACCGCGTCGGTGGCGGAGGCGGTGGCGGAGGCGGCGCCCGCGAGGGCCGCGGTGGCGGAGGCGGCCGCGCCGCGCGGCGCGGCCGCGGCGCCGCTGCCGCGGCAGCGGCAGCGGCGCCCCCGAGCGGCAGGGCGCCGCGCGGCGGCGCGGCCGCGCCCGCATTGGCCACCGCGAGGTCAACGAGCAAGCGGTCCCACGCGGCGGCATTCGCCGCGGGCACCGCGAGGTCAACGAGCAAGCGCCGCACGGCGGCGGCGACGCCGCGGGCTCGGGCGGCATTCGCCGCGGCCGCGGGCTCGGGCGGCAGCCGCGGCGACGGCGGCTCCGAGGGCGACGGCGGCGACGACGGCGGCGACGCCGCGGGCTCGGGCGGCATTCGCCGCGGCCGCGGGCTCGGGCGGCAGCCGCGGCGACGGCGGCTCCGAGGGCGACGGCGGCGACGACGGCGGCGACGTCGCCACCACGCGGCGGCACCCGTCGGGCGCCAGCGCGGTCGGCGGCCCCGTGGGGACGGGGAGGTCGCGGCGGCGCGACATGTCGGGCCGCCGCGGCCCTCCCCGCCGCGCGCGGGCCGCCGCGCGGGCCGCGGGGCCGCCGCGCGGGCCGCCGCCGCGGGCCACCGCGCGGGCCGCCGCCGCGGGCCGCCGAGCACGAGCCCTGAGGTGGGGTGGAAGGCGAGAGCGGTGCAGATGCATCTGCAGGGGACGAGTGAGGCTCGGTGGAGGGGGGCGCTGCGCCTCGAATCGCTCGCGAGCGCTCGCGTGGCGCTTGAATCCTGACCGTTCCGAGCTCTGATCGGGCGAAGCCTGGGGGGGGGTCTCACGCTCAGCTG
>Ga0209713_10002663_pt1 | contig 11132 bp, 12 predicted proteins | sample ArcOceMetagenome_3_FD_187444 | JGI IMG/M metagenome (GOLD analysis project Ga0209713, IMG submission 187444) | Marine eukaryotic phytoplankton communities from Arctic Ocean - Arctic Ocean- Svalbard ARC20M Metagenome (SPAdes) (version 2) | ecosystem: Environmental > Aquatic > Marine > Oceanic...
ATCTCTGCCGAGCTCTGGTGTAGGCCGTACCTAGTCAGCGTCTCGCACATCTAGTGCTTTTGCACCCACATGCCGCACACACCACCGCACATAGCGACGACAACCGATACCTCGACCATATCAGAAAATAAACCATACTCGAGAAAATAAACCATGGCCGAGGCGCCCGTGGGGCGAGTCCGGAATCTGCGCCTCGGCCATCTTGCGAGGAAAGATGTTGGCCGAAGAGCAGTATCGCGACGACCCCACGATCAGAATCGACGATCTCTGTGTCCGCTGAGTTGCCACTGAGCACTAGACCACAGAACAAGCGAGAAAAGTGGGTGTCACCGGGCTTCCTGCTCCGCCAGCCATACGGTCGGCGGCTGTCTCGGCGATGATCGGGCAGCCGCGGTCGAGCACTTGTCGTCGACTGCATGACCCAGCGAGCTCAGCGATCGATGCCGCGGTCATACTGATGCTAACTACCAAGCGGGACAACACGCGGAGGCCAGGGAGGCTCGCGGTGACGGCGAGCGTGATCGTGTCACCGGCGACATCCATACCTCTTCGAACCACCTTACCAGTATGACTAACTACGTGCGTACTTATGTCGTCCACTAGCGGGCTGACGGACAGCGTCGACCCTGGCACGCGGCGCATCCTCTTCGTCAACTGCCTCGCGCTCGCCGTCTGCTTCGTCGCGCTCGTCCTCAACTTTGTCGTCGCCGAGGCCGAGGGCCACGACTGCAAGCCGTGGCGGGTGCCGAGCTGGGGTGTGAGCGTCGCCGTGATCGCGATCGCGGGCCTCGCCTCGGCGTGCCTGGCGGCCGTCAACCAGGTCGTGCAGCAGCGCAATCAGCCGCTCCAGATCGTCGGCACCGGCAAGCCGCCCGACCTGACGCTGCCCGACGGCAAGTCGTGGCACATCTTCCTGTCGCACACCTGGAAGTCGGGCCAGGACCAGGTGTCGGTGATCAAGCACCAGCTGAAAAACGTGCTGCCCGGCGTGCGCGTCTGGCTCGACGTCGACGAGCTCGACGATCTCGGAAAGCTCGAGGAGTTCGTGCACGGCTCCGCGACCGTCCTCGTCTTCCTCTCGCAGGTGCCGGCCCGCGCCTCGCTCTTCCCTCGCGCCCGCGCCGTCACGCTGCAGCGGCCCTCCTTGAGCCTCGCCCGATGCTGCCCTGCTGACGGGCGGCATGCTCGTTTTGCTGCAATCACAGGGCTATTTTCTCTCCAAGAATTGCCTACGGGAGCTCCGCGCCGCGCTCGACGCCGAGCACCAGGTGTGCTGCCCGCCGCCACCACCGCCCGGCCTCGTCGTTCGTCGTCTGGAGACGGCGGCACGCCTCTTGCCACCACGGCACGGCACACATGCTGCCCCGCTCCTGCTTCTCCGCCCGTCCCTGCCGTCGCATCTGCCGTCGTACCATCTCAGCCGCGCACGCTCAATCGCGACGCACGCCTGCATCGCACGCACGCCTGCATCGTCCGCTCCCACCCCTCACGCACGCACGCACGTACGCTAATGCGCTTGCGCGTTGGGCAGGTGCCGCTGCTGCTGGTGCACGAGCTCGACTCGAAGCGCGGCGGCGCGACCTTCGACGAGATGCAGGTGCTTCCACCCCTCCCTACAGGTGCTGGTTCGCTCCCGTAGGTGCTTATGCCCCTCCCCTCCCCTCCTGCAGGCCGAGTGCCCCGACGACCTCCGCGGCGACGTCTTCTTTGGCGCCGAGCAGGAGGGCGCCGTCGTGCCGTGGCTGTGCGCTGCTTTGCACCCCCCACCGCATCCCCGCACCCCACTCTCGTCTGCAGCCTCCACCGCGCAGCCCCGCGTCCTCCTCGTGTTGGCCATCTGCTCCCCCATCTCTCCCGCCCATGCGGCACAGCACTCACCCACCGCCGTCCCTCCTCCCGTCTCTGGACACACACCCGAACCCGAAACAGGCGGCAGCGGCGGCTGCAGGATTGCTCGGTGTGCATGATCGCCGAGGCCATCGTCAACGCCATTGCCAGGCGATCCCTGGTGCCGTTGAACCCCTCCTCCACGGCCGGCTCCTCCTCCGGAGGCAGCAGCGCCACGGCACCGCGCCTCCGCCTCCTCACCACCGCCGCCACCAGCGGTGGTGGTGGCGGCGGTGGAGGTGTCGCCGGTGGCGGCTGCGGCGGCGGCGGGAGGTCCAACGCAGCGTCGCCTCTCTCCTCACCTTCAAAGGTGCCCGCGCCCGCCTCGCTCCCGCTCCTGTCCTCCGCGTCCGAGGGCGCCCTCGGCCGCTCCTCCCGCCAGATCGGCCGCCACCTCCGGCTCGCGAGCGCCGCCGCGGGTGCCTTCTCGCCCGCCTCGCCCAAGGCTGGGGGCGCGGCTGCTGCTTGCGCCACGGCACGCCCCCGCGGCCGCATCTTGCCGTTGGCAAATGAGCCGTCGCCGCGAGCGTGGCCACATCCGCATGCCGCGTCCCGCATGCCACCGACGCCCGACGCGCGCGTCTTGCACACCCGCCCGCCCCTCCCATTCTCCCCTGCGTGCTGCCCTCCTCCCTCCTCCCAGGCCGGCGTGCTCAAAGAGAACTCGAGCGACAAGCTTGGCGGCAAACGCGCCTTCCTCAAGCGGTCCACCTCCGCCGGCGCCGCCGAGTCCTCCTACTCTTCCAGTTCTCGCGGATCGTCTCGACGCGACAGCGGCGCCAGCAGCTCCGGCGGCGGCGGCGGTGGTGGTGGTGGTGGTGGTGGTGGCAGCCACGACGGGCTAACCGTGGAGGTCGACGGCGATGGCGACGGCGATGACGACGACGTGGCGGACGCTTCCGAGTCGTCTCGCGGGCCACGCCTGAGGTGCGCGTCGTCGCGGTTTTCACCCACGGCGACCTCCCTGCCCGTTTCGCCTCCCTCGTCTCCTCCTGCCTCACGCGTGCCTGCTTGCGCCCGCTCTGCCTATAAACCATCTCTGCAAAAAACAGCCGCGACTTCGAGGCGAGGCCGATCTCCAAGTCGTCTCCCAACTTGGGCGCGGCGGCGCGCGTGACGCTCCTCGCCGTGTCGCTCGGTAGCGGCGAGGGCGAGCACCGCAAGACCGCCAAGAACTCGCGGTACGCAATGCGCCGCTCGCTTGGAACACCTCGACGCCTCGGGACCAGATCAGTCCAGCAGACACCTCGAACGAGATGAGTTCCATCGTTGATTCGCTGTCTGCGTCTCTCTCTTTCTCTCGCTGCCGGTTGTACAGGTGGGCAGAGGGCGAAAAGACGGTGGATGAGGCGGCGAAGACGGCAGCAGCCGAGCACTCCTCCGGCAGCCAGCAGGCCTCGCCGTCCAAGGATGGTGTGGTGGCGGTGTCACGCCAGACGTCCGCTCCTCCGTCTATCGGGTCGCGCGACAAAGGGCCCGCCGACGACGCCTCTGCCACCGAGCCGTCGCTGTCTGGCAAGGGATCTGTCTCAAGCGAGGGCAGCGATGGCGGCGCACGTGGCCCAAGCAGCGTGTGGCAGCAGACCCTGGATGCGGCGTTGCCAATGTTCAATGCGCCCGTATCGGTACGCCGCGGCAGCTCTGGCTGGCGCAAAGCACGCCCACGACCCAATCAGATCAGCCCAAGCTGCTGCGTGCTTCGCGCACGGCCCACTCAGCCATCTCATCCGCGCCCGTGTCTCCCCATATCGGAGCAGATCGAGCTTGCGATGAAGGACGACCCATCGCGCGAGCGGCTCGTCTTCCCAGCCGTCGACGGCACCTCGGGTCTGCCGTTTGAGCTCTTCTGCTCGCCCAACAACCCGGGCGCCGATGCGGTTGGGAGCCTGCTGCAGCGCGGTGCGCCACGCTTGCCAACGCAAATTTGCGCAGCTCGTGCAGCATGCCATGCGTCAGTCAACCCATGCGTCTCCTCCTTTGGGCTCATTGCGCAGGTACCGAGGGCCTCACGATCGCTTCGAAGCCGCCCGCGTGGCTCAGTCCGGAGGAGGCGCCGAAGCCGCGCATGAGCCGCCCGTTGCTCGGGGCGATGCGCCACCGCCCGTCGTTCGGTGGCGGCGGCGAGGGTGGCTCGAGCGCGCTGGAGCGCGGGAAGCTGGAGCGAGGGAAGGCCGAGCGGGGCAGCGGCACCAGCCTCTTCAAGGCTGGGGCCAAGGCGCACTCGGGGGATGATGGCGCGGGCGCCTTCCGGCTGGGCGCCGTCGATCTCGAGGGGCGCTCGACGTCCTTCTCGTCCAGCGCGGGGTCGCTCAACGGCCAGCTCTTCACGCGGCTGCTCACGACGTTCCGCCCCGGCCACCGCGGCTCCGCCAAGAGTCTGCCGGTGGCGCCGCGGAGTCGCAACTCCTCCAACGCCAACGCGACGGTCGACGCCATCGCCACCGCGGCCGCGTCTTTCTACGGCGGCGGAGACGACAGCCGGCGGTCACGAGCAGAAGGTACGCCCGCGTCGGTCACGACGCACTTTCTGCTCTATCTCAACCGGGAGACCTTCGTCGGCGCCAAGGGCGAGCAGCTGATCCGCGAGCTGCGCGCGGCGCGGCGGCAGCGCGACATGGTCAGAGTGGCCGTCTTGGAGAGGCCACCACGGGCTCGTCAGACTGCATCTGAAGGCTTGGGGCTGGCCTCCGCACTCGTGAGGAGAGGCCCATCAGCTCAGATGCCATCGAGAGGCCGTGGCATTGGCGCCTCGGACCACCATCCTCACCGATTTCGCCGCGTTTGACCATCCAGGCAGCGCGACACGCGCGTGTATCTCGTCCACGAGCGCCGCGACACCCACGGCGGCTGCCGCTTCGACCGCTTCTACGCCTTGGCGCCCGACGACCTCACGCGCTCGGGCGGCCTCTCAGCATGGTCAAAGTGCGCTCTTGGCGAGGCCATAGCTGTCCACCAGAGAATTCTCTGACTTGCGTTCGATGGCTTGGGGCTACCCTCCGCACTCGTGAAAAGAGGCCCAGCGTCTCTGATGCCACGGAGAGGCCGTGGTCTTTCAGCCAGAGGCCACCCAAGTTGACGATTTCGCTGCGTTTGACCATACAGGCCTCTTCTCCTCGGTGGCGATACCAATCTACGGCTGCCCGCGCCACCGCGCCGTCTCGATGGCGCTGCTGGCGCAGGGCCTCGGTGCCAAGAAGGAGCGCGCCCACACCTCGCTCGACACCGTCAATAAAACGGTCAAGGACACGGCGTCGGCCGTCAAGGGCGCCGTCATCACGCCGGTGTCGTCGCTGGCGCTCTCCTCGCCGCTCTCCCTCCGGCCGTCGCTCTCGCCGCGCCGCTCGACGCGCCCGAGCCTCACGACGAGCGACAACGCCAAGGACGGCGACGGCACCGAGCAGCGCGGCAGCTCGGGCGGAGGAGATGGCAGGCGGAGAGCGTCATCGGGCGAGTTGCGACGGCCTTCGGGGGCGCGGCGGCCGTCGGCCGACAGCACGCGGCGGCCGTCGGTGGGCGGCGTCGATGCGAGCAACCAGGCCGCCGCTGCATTGGCGGCGAGCGGCGGTGGCGGCAAGGGGGGGCGCGAGCGGCGGCGCTCCGTGTCCCTCGACCGTCGCCCGTCGCTGATGATGAAGCTCCGGGCGGAGTGGTGCATGCTGGCGGCGGTGCGGCAGCATATGGTCAACGGTGTGGCCGTCTTGGTGGGCGAGGGCATGGCTGGCCACCGCGGGCTCGTCAGACTGTATCCAAAGGCTTGGGGCCTCTTGGGGCTGGCCACCCGACTCGTGAGGAGGAGAGGCTCACCGCCTCAGATCCCGCAAAAAGAGGCCGTGGCCTGGGAGCCAGGTCCCGCCGGAACTCACCGATTTCGCCGCGTTGGACCCCAATGCAGGTGCGGGAGGAGGTGGCGGCGCAGTTCTCGCGCCGCGGCGACGGCGGCGAGGAGATCCGGATGCCGCGCGCCGGCATCGGCTTTGCGACGGGCGAGGTGGGGCCGTGGTCGGTGCACCCGCTGGACGCGAGGCGCGACGTGCGCATCAAGCTCGAGCCGTACCTGTCGGGAGGGACGTACCACATCCTGGTGGGCAGGGAGGGCGCGCGTGGTGAGGGCGGCCAGCTGCACCGCACGACGACTGTCGGAGGAGGAGGAGGCGGCAAGAAGGAGAGCGCCTCACCGCCCAAGAGCTGGATCCAGCATCAGATGCAAAAGGAGAAGCAGTCGTCGCCGCCGCTGCTGCTGGCGGCCAACCAGGGTGCGGGTGCGCTGGTGGCGGAGGCGGGCGGGAGTGGCGGTGGCGGTGGCGAGGGCGGCGCCGCTGGCTCCTCCGGCGCGCCGTTCCCGAAGAAGCTTGGTGGTGGCGCGCCGTCGCCCCTGAAGAAGTCGTGCACCACCACGACGCTCCTCGAGGGCGGCAGCCAGCAGGCCACCGGCATCAGGTACACGGGCTTCCTCTTGCCACTGCACGCGCTAACCCTGATCCCAACCCTTACCCAACCCGACTCTAACCCTGACCCTAACCGCGCTAACCCCAACCCCAACCCGAACCCTGCCCCCGACTGACCCTGACCCTGACCCTAACTGATCCTAACCCCAACCCTACTCCAGGTACATGGGCTTCCTCTCGCCACTGCACGCTGTGACGCTCTCGGCCGACCGGCGCGCGCCCGCCAAGATCCCAGTCGACGCGATGTACTATGCGTACGCCTACCCGCTCAGGGACTCGGAGCAGGCGCGCATGCATACATGCGCTGATGATCATGCGCTGCGTTGACTCCCATTCCGGAATAGCGTAGCGGCCCGCGCCCGTGCCGCTCATCCCTTCCCCAGTGCGCTGATTCTGCGCTGCTTTCACTCCCATTCCTCGCGCGTGGCGACCGGCGCCCGTGCCGCCCATCCCTTCACCCATTACCCTGCCTCCCCCGACGTGGCCGCAAACAAGCAGGTGTCGCTGCGCAGCGAGCCGGGGGTCACCGCCGAGGCCACCGACCTCGCGGCATTCGGCGGCTACGTGTACTTTCGCGAGACCAAACCCGACGCGTGGACGGCCACGCTCAGCGAGGCGACGGCGCGGCGCAGCTCGCGATCGGGGTACGAGCTCGGCTTCGCCGACGGCGCCGGTGCCACGACGTCCGGACGCAAGTGCGGCGTCGGCGGCTGTGGTGGTGGCGGCACCGACGCCGACGATGAGCCGCCATCGACCTCGTCTGCGGCTGCGCGGGAGGCGCCGTCGGGAGACGGGGCGGCGGGAGGTGGTGGTGCTGGTGGGGGTGGTAATGCGCTGCCGTCGGAGCGGAGCAGCAGCTCGGAGCAGCACGCGCGGGAGGCGGCGGCGGCGGCGAGCGCGGCGGCGGCGAGCGCGGCGGCGGCGGCGTGGAAGCCCGCGACGGCGCGGTCGATGAGTGAGCCGCACGTGTCAGAAGAGGCGATAGCAGAGCTGTCGCACACCCAAGAGCCGTCACACCCGCAGCTATCACGGCCACCACACGTGTTGGAACGCCAGCGCCGCCCGTCGGCCGACAACCTGGCGAGGTGGTCTGTGGAACGCGAGCGCGCGCAGCAGATCGGAGACGCTGCCAACCGCAGCCGTCGCCAGCGTCGCAAAGACAGCCCTTGTTGGCACGCCGAGGATGATCCGTCCACGAGAGAGACAGGGCGGCAGAGAGAAAGGGCGGGAGCTTCTGGCTTCCTGCGCACGTGCCCAACCACGTGCCGAGAGTCCGCCACGCCCCTTTGGACCACGCAGGACAGCGGCTGCGCTCCAGTGTCGCGCTGACCTCGGGGCTCGAGATGTGCGGCATCAACGCGCTGCGCGTGGCGCGCGACGGTGTCGGTGGCTTCTACTTCTCGGGGCCCTTCAAGCTCGACACGGCGCCGGGGCGCGCGCAGGTGGCGTGCCGCGCCACATGTGCCACGCTCTCCAGACCCACCCCCCCCCCGCTTGGACCCCCTTGGACCCAGGAGAGGGACACGCCCAGAGGCACGCTTTCCAACCAGGCCTGCCGCCGCAGTCTTCTCCTCCCTTCTGTGAGGCTCAATCGCATCCGTTTTACCGCGCGCAGCTGTGGCGGGACACGCTCGAGCGGTCGGGCCGCCTGCACGACGTCTCGGCGCAGTACGTGGGCCTGCGCCGCATCGGCGTCCGCCGCTTCTGCTGGCTGCGGCCGCACGAGGAAGTGGCGCCGATGGCGGCGTCGTGGCCCAACGGAGGCTTTGCCTACTTTTACGACGATCCGGGCTTCGACTGCGTCTTCAAGCTCGGCAAGGTGCGCGCGCCCTTCCCGTCCCGAGCATGCGCTGCTTTGCCCCCTCGGACGCCTCCATGGGCTGCTTTGCCCCTCCAGCGCGCTCCATGCGCTGCTTTTCGTCAACCCTCCCCTCCGCCACACCGCCCCCAAACGCACCAACTCGCTCTCCCTCTCTCCCTCTCCCTCTCCTCGCTCAAATCAGGTGATGCAGCCGCGCTCCAAGCTCGACGCCCTCCGCAACGTCGTCATGAAGGAGGCGGCCGAGGCCGCCCTCGCCGTCGCCAAGGAGGAGGCGGCCAGCGGCGCGGCGGCGCACGGCCCCCCGCCACGCCTCGCCTCCTCCCGCCGCGCCTCCTTCCCAGACGAAGTCTCGGGGGCGAGGGCAGCGGCGGCGGCGGCCGAGTCGCCGAGCGGCGGCGCGGGCAACCGGCCGCTGAAGCGTGCCAACACGGCGCCGAAGCAGGTTCGCGCGGCTGCTCCCTCCTCTCCCGCCCCTCCAGCCCAGCCCATCCGTGCAATGCTCGCGCGCGCACCCATCTGCCCCCAATCTGCCGTGCCGCCCCGTCATCAGGTGGTGCCGGCGCCGTCGGCCGCGTCGCTCCAAAGCAGCTCCGACGAGCCGCCGCCCGCTGCTGCTGCCGCGCCCGAGGGTGAGAACCAGGGTGAGGACGACGAGGAGAAAGCGGCGCCGTCGCTCGCTGAGCGCTCCTCCGGCGGCTTTGGATTCGCTACGGAGCTGTCGGAGCACTCGGGGCAGCATTCGACGGCGACGGCGCGCCACATTATCTATGGCTCGTCGACGTGGCAGTCGTCATCGAGCCACGTGGCATGAGAAGAATGGAAGGACGGGGCAGGCCATAGAACGGACCGATGAAATGAGCAGATGTGTGTTGGCGCGGCGCGCGTGCACGTGCATGATGCGTCTTTTCATTTTAGAAACACGGATGCCTTTTCTAATCCCCCAACATAACGCGACCTGGCTTTCGTGCCTTTGCCTTTGGTGGCGTGGTGGCGAACTTTGCTTCATGGTAGGTCTGTTGCACGCGGGGGTGAGGTAGAACGTCTTAATTTGTAACGTTTCTAAGACGAAAATTGCCAGAATGACGCTTTTCGCGATTCGAGGCCGCGACGCTGCTCACAGAGACCACGCCATGCCGCCAGCCGCTGTCTCATGGCACGGAGGCAGCTTCTGGGCGTGCCATGAGACTCCGCTTCAGCGCTGGCGGTGCTCTCCGCGTGGCGCTCGTACACGTCGTAGTCAGCCCTTGATGTCAAACCACCGCAGCGATTGGGCGCCGGACAGAGCAGCCGACTCGATTGCGCTGCACACAAGGCCCATACGGTAGTGTTCACCCTAGGGCCTGCGTCGTAGTCCTCGTAGTCGTCGCCGTCGAACCTCCTGTCGAAGCCCGACTCGTCGTCATCGGACAGCTCGTCCTCCACGATGTTGGTCTTGGGGTAGTGGGCCACGCCACCCATCCGCACCGCGCCCCCGCCTTTCCCCCCGTCATCGCCATCGCGCGAGTTGAGTCGGTCGACCCGTCTGTGACTGTGTGCAGGTGCGACGACCTCCACGGCCCGCACGGTGCAGGTGCGACCGCGGGCGCGGAGGAGTCGACGGCGGCACGAGTGGAGGAGGCGGTCGCCGCCGGCACCGTGCGGGCCGTGCGTCGGCAGCTGCTTCGCCGCGTCGATCTCGGCCGCGGGCTGCATCGAACCACCGTCTGTTCCAGTGTTTCTGACGTGCGTGCACGGCGTGCACGCATGGGCCGAGCGTGTGCACGGCACGGTATGCTGCGTGCCCGACGACAGCACGTGCAGGTCGACGCCGCTGCCGCGCGCATGCTGGTGCGGTGTGTGTTTAATGAATCATTAGGCTGATCGTCTCTTCCTAGCGAGACCACACTCCGAGGGTCCTAGTGACCGCCACCGTGGCCGAGACACCGATCGCCGTCCTGTGCGCCCGCCAAAGAGAGCGCAGCGAGGGAGGACGCACGCCGCGATCAGCGCTGGCGACGTCGTCGCTGAGCGCTCCCTAGCGCCGCTGACGCCACCACCGTCGAAGGCCGAGAAGCCGGAGCGGTCGTGCGACCATCTGCACGCGCAGCGGAGGGCGCACCAGGTGCTCTTGTGGGCCCGGCGTCATGCGCTTCCTGCGCGAGTCGGCTGGTGCGGTCGTCTAGGAGAGGCGTCCTCTGCGGTGGATACGGTAGTCGCTCGGACGGCTGGTCCGACTCGCGGAATGCCGGAGAGCGCGTGCGGCCGGCGATCGTGACGAGCCGGCACACCTGCTAGAGAGGCTCGACCCGTGCGCCGAGGCCACAGACCGAGCTCTCTCACCTCTCGACGCGCGCGAGGTGCAAGATCGCGCCAGGTGGGTAGATCGATCTTCATACGTCTCACCAGCATGCCCGGCCTCGGCCGACGAGGGTCACATCTTGCCGTCCGAGCGCTGATGTTGGCGGGGCCGCGCAGGCGGCCCGCGCAGTGCTCGTGAACGCGCCGACGGCCAGCAAAGCGAGCTGGCCAGCCGTGGTAGCCCCCTAGGCCTCGTCAGGAAAGCCACTGTACATGAAGCGCTCCGAGCAGCGGCTGAGGAGATCCTCGGGTCTGGAGTCAGGCTTCGTTCACCCCGAACGGCATAGGAGAGCTGTCTAAATTTGACCGTGTGCTACCGGTCCCTTAGTGCGTTTTGGCCGGGGACCCAGCCCCACCGTGCCGAAAAGCCCTTGAAAGCGATCGCGCTGGTGACGGTGGCTGGCGCCCAGAACCCCAGCTCTGGCCCATCCAACTAGCCACGCGGCCCAGACTGCTCACATCCCGCTGACCTTGGTGATCAGTCAGCCTCGCCCAGGAGTGCGCGGCGCGACCGGCGCCATCAGGGCCTGTGTTCTAACGTTGGAACGCTGTTAGAACAACTGTTCTAACACCACTCTCAGGAGCTGTTTGACTGTTCTAACACCTGCTTCAGGAGGTGTTGGCCAAACGCCTGCTCTAAC
>Ga0209713_10002664_pt1 | contig 11130 bp, 5 predicted proteins | sample ArcOceMetagenome_3_FD_187444 | JGI IMG/M metagenome (GOLD analysis project Ga0209713, IMG submission 187444) | Marine eukaryotic phytoplankton communities from Arctic Ocean - Arctic Ocean- Svalbard ARC20M Metagenome (SPAdes) (version 2) | ecosystem: Environmental > Aquatic > Marine > Oceanic...
ACTATGCTTTATGTGCGCCTAGAATGTACAAAGGACGTATTGAGTCTCTAGTAAGTAAGTGTATTGGGTTTGCTGATATGATTCAGCTAACGCATTTAAAGCTACAACAAGTATTATCTAGAATGGTGCCAGACGGTGTTTACCTAGATATGGACGGACTTGCAGAAGTCGATCTTGGTAATGGAACTAACTACAACCCAGCAGAGGCATTGAATATGTATTTCCAAACAGGTTCTATCGTTGGTAGATCACTTACTCAAGATGGTGATATGAATCCAGGCAAAGTACCTATTCAAGAACTTAATAGCTCAAGTGGTCAAGCTAAGATAAATGCATTGATCCAAACGTATCAATATTATTTACAGATGATTCGCGATGTAACAGGACTTAACGAAGCTAGAGACGGTTCAGCTATGGAGAAGAACTCGCTAGTAGGGCTTCAAAAGATGGCTGCTAATGCATCTAATGTAGCAACTAGACATATTAATCAGTCTGGTCTTTACATAACCCTTAAACTAGCCGAAAACGTTGCGCTTAAAATAGCTGACGCATTAGAATTTCCACTAACTAGAAGTGCTCTACAAAATTCTATATCTACATATAACATAAAAACTTTAGATGAGATTATAAACTTAAATCTTCACGATTTTGGTATATTCTTAGAATTAGAGCCAGACGAAGAAGAGCAAGCTCAGTTGGAAGCAAACATACAAGTTGCATTACAACAAGGTGGTATTGATTTAGAAGATGCTATTGATTTAAGAAATATTAAAAATCTTAAGCTAGCAAATCAAATGCTTAAGATAAAGCGTAAAGCTAAAGCTAAGCAAGATCAAGCTAATCAACAAGCTAATATTGCGGCTCAAGGACAATCTCAAGCAGACACTGCAGAGAAAACAGCTATGGCTGAGGTGCAGAAGCAGCAGGCTGTAATGAGTGCAAATGTTCAGTTTGAACAGTCTAAGAATCAAATGGAGATTCAACGTATGGAAATTGCAGCTCAATTAAAAGCTCAAGAAATGCAAACTAGGTTTCAGTTTGATATGCAGCTAAAGCAACTTGAGGTTCAGAACATGCAACAAAAAGAAAATGCTATTGAGGACCGTAAAGATACTCGTAGCAAAATGGAAGCTTCACAGCAGAGTGAGCTTATAAGTCAAAGGCAAAACGACAGTTTACCTGTAGACTTCGAAAACCAACCCGATCAGGGTATGCAAGCTTTCATGTAGAAAGTAAACAATTATTTAATTATATTTTATTATGTCAAAAGAAAAAGCAAATGAACCTGTTAAGCAGGAAGGTGAGTTTAAAATTAAAAAGAAAACTCCAAAAAAATTAACACCGATAAGCGATGAGCCTATTAAAGTTAATATTAAAGAACCTTTGGTTGATTTACCGCCAGAAGTTACAAAAGTAGTAATACCTAAACAAGAAGAAGAAGATGCCATTCAAATCGGAGAAACAAAGAAAGTATCTGTGGAAGAACCATCCGGAGATAGCGCAAAGGTGGGAGAACCTGTACAAGAGTCCAACCAGGATGTTGAAGGGTTTTCTGCAATCAAAGAAGTAACAGAGACTGAAGAGGTTGAAGCTCAAGTAGAAAAAGCAATACAAGACGAAAGAATTCTTGGTAAAGCTTTACCTGAGAACATCGAAAAGCTAGTTTCTTTTATGGAAGATACAGGTGGGACAATAGAGGATTATACTAGGCTTAACGCCGACTACTCTCAAGTTGACGAAATTACGTTACTTAAAGAGTATTATAAAAAAGAAAAGCCTTATTTAGAGGGCGAAGACATTGATATGCTTCTAGAGGATTTTATCGTAGATGAAGACCTTGACGAAGAAAGAGATATGCGCAAGAAAAAAATTGCGTTTAAGGAAGAAGTTGCAAAAGCGAAAAGCTATTTGGAAGAGACGAAGAGTAAATATTACGACGAGATCAAGTTGAGACCGGGCGTTACTCAAGACCAACAAAAAGCTACAGACTTTTTCAACCGATATAATAAGCAGCAAGAAGCAGCTGAGCAACAACACGCGCGATTCAAAGAAAGTACTAAAGAGCATTTTAATGACAACTTCGAAGGTTTCGATATTAAAGTCGGCGAAAAAAGCTATAAGTACAATATTCAGAATCGTGATAAAGTTGCAGAGAGCCAATCTAATATTAACAACCTTGTCGGGAAGTTCCTAGACTCAGATGGTAATGTTAAAGATACGAAAGGTTATCACAAAGCTATGTATGCTGCTGACAACGTAGATAAAATCGCAGCTCATTTTTATGAGCAAGGAAAAGCGGATGCCGTAAAAGAAGTTGTAAGCAGTTCTAAAAACTTAAGTAGTACCAAAGCTAGGTCTACTCAAGGAGAAGTGTTTTTAAACGGATTTAAGGTTAAAGCAATTTCAGGCGCTGATTCTACAAAACTAAGAATTAAAACAAAAAAATTTAACTAAAAAAACAAACAATTATGAGTTTAACTCCTCAATTTGGTAGTTTAATCCCTTCTGGAACTCAGGAAGTATTAAATAGTAACTACCTACAATTTAACGGCGGCGCTGCTGCTGGACCAGGAGCTGGTGGCGATTCATTCGCTCAACAGTATTTACCTGAAATTTACGAACAAGAAGTAGAGCGTTACGGAAACCGTACACTATCTGGATTCTTAAGAATGGTTGGCGCTGAAATGCCAATGACTTCAGATCAAGTAATTTGGTCAGAACAAAACAGACTACATGTTAGTTATGCTGGTATATCTGTTGCTAATGCTGCTGGAACAACTAGTACTATCACATTATTTGTAGCTGGTACAGCTGGTTTACAAAATGTAATATCAATTAATGACACTGTTGTTTTCTTAAATCCTACAACTGGAGCTGAAAGTAAAGCAATTGTAACTGATTCTGGTGCATATGCTGGATCTGGTCTTGCTGCTACTGACATCGTTGTACAGCCTTTTGATAATAATCAAATTGCAGCTATTGGTGCTGGCGCTGCTGCTGCTACAGGTGCTAAAGTGTTTGTATATGGTTCTCAATACACAAAAGGACAAAGTACTGACGGAGCTTTTCTAGTTGGTGGACAAAACCAAGGAAGAATTTCAATAGATCCTCAGTTAACTCAATATTCTAACTCGCCAATTATATTAAGAAGCCAGTACGTAGTTAATGGTTCTGACATGGCTCAAATTGGATGGGTTGAAGTTGCAACTGAAGATGGAACATCTGGATACTTATGGTATTTAAAAGCTGAATCTGAAACTCGCTTACGTTTTGAAGATTACTTAGAAATGTCTATGGTTGAAGCTGAGTATGATCAAGTAGGTGGTGTTACATCTCCAGGATCTGAAGGTTTATTTGCTGCTATTCAATCTCGTGGAAATGTAGAAGTAGGATTTACTGCTGCTGCTGGACTTGATGAATTTGATGCTATTCTTAAGAATTTAGATACTCAAGGAGCAATTGAAGAAAACATGTTATTCTTACAGAGACAAACATCTCTTGATTTTGACGATATGTTAGCTGCAATTTCTGGTGGATTTGCTGGAGGTACTGCTTTTGGATTATTTGAAAATTCTGAAGAAATGGCTTTGAACTTAGGATTTAGTGGCTTCCGTAGAGGATCTTACGATTTCTATAAGACTGACTGGAAATACTTAAACGACGCTTCTACTCGTGGTGGTGTTGATGGTATCAGTTCAATTGAAGGTGTATTAGTACCAGCTGGAACTTCTACAGTTTACGATCAGATCTTAGGAACTAATATCCGTCGACCATTCCTACACGTGCGTTACAGAGCTTCACAAAGCGATGACAGACGTATGAAGTCTTGGTTAACTGGTTCTGCAGGTGGAGCATTTACTTCAACTCTTGATGCTATGGAAGTAAACTTCCTATCAGAAAGATGTTTAGTAACTCAAGCTGCTAACAACTTTGTACTTTTCAAAGGAATCTAATGATTCAATATTAATAACAATCCCTGCCTTCGGGCGGGGGTTTTTATATGACATTAGCCCCTTACTACTTATATACTAAGGCTAGTGTCACATTTTAAAAATTATTTAATTTTATTATATTATGGCTAAACAAGCTAAAGCAAAGCAAGTTGAGGTTGCACCTCAAGAAGTGGTAACACAAGTTACTACTCCAGTAAAACCCACAAAACCAACGTGGGAAATCAAAGATAGAGTCTATTATTTAAAAGGAAATAAATCTCCTTTAACACTAACAATACCAGGCAGGCATACAAGAAAGCATGCTTTATTATACTTCGATGAGTCAACTGGAAAACAAAGAGAAATAAGATATGCAACTAACCAAAGCTCATCTCTTGTAGACGAGCAAAAAGGAGAATGCACAATGGGCCACATTAGGTTTAAAGATGGAACTTTGGCAGTGCCAAAAGAACAACAAAACTTACAAAAACTAATGTCTATATACCACCCTTTAAAAGACAAACTATATCAAGAATTTAGTGCTGTTACTAAAGCTACAGATGATTTAGATATTCTAGACATGCAAATAGACGCGCTAAATGCAGCTAGAGCTATGGATGTAGATCACGGCGAGGCAATTTTAAGAGTTGAGCTTGGATCTAAAGTAAACTCTATGAGTTCTAAAGAACTTAGAAGAGACTTAATGCTATTTGCTAGACAAAATCCAGCATTATTTATTGAGTTAGCTAATGATGATAATGTACAATTAAGAAACTTTGCTATTAGAGCACAAGAAGTTGGCATTATAAGTCTATCACAAGATCAACGAACATTCATATGGGTGTCAACTGGTCGAAAATTAATGAACGTTCCTTTTGACGAAAACCCTTACTCAGCGTTTGCGGCTTTCTTAAAAACAGACGAAGGAGTAGAAATCTATAAGTCTATAGATAAAAAACTATAAAAACAGGTAATACTAATATAGGGCTCGTTAACTCGGGCCTTTTATTATAACAAAAATAAAAAATGGCGGTAAATATAAACACGGTATACACAACAGTCTTGTACATATTAAACAAAGAGCAAAGAGGTTATATTACCCCTAGTGAGTTTAACAGTCTTGCTGTACTGGTTCAAAACGAAATATTTTCGTCTTATTTTCCAGACGGTAATCAATTAAATCGTCAAAACCAAAACAACACACAAAATGATACGGAGTTTTTTAACATGTTTAAAGACACTTCATATAAGCTATATCCTTTTGAAAAAGAAGCTTTGTTTACTTACAACGCGGCAAATGATGGGTTCATATATACAGGTATAGGTACTATATATAAGCTTGGTGAAATTGTATCTACATATAACACTACAAACCCTACTTATAACTCTATAACTCAACTAGCTAGTAAAAGCGATTACTCTCAAATAACTAGGTCAAAACTAACATCTCCAACGGTTAGTTACCCTATATGCTTCACTACAAACGCAATCGTCGCGCCTTTAACTACAAGTCAACTTTTAATAAAAGTATCTCCAACACCTAACGCTTTAAACATAAACTGCTTATTTAAACCATCATTGCCACAATGGGGTTTTACACCTGGTAATCTAGGTCAGTACCTATATAACGCAAATTCTTCTGTTGACTTTGAATTAGACAACTCAGAGCAAACAAGCTTAATAACAAATATATTAAAATACTCGGGTGTTATTATCAACGACCCTGCAATTATACAAGCGGCGGAGCAAGAAGCTCAACAAGCTTCAATTAACGAAAAATCATAGTAACAAATGGGTTTAATAACTGAAACAAATCAACAATATTACCAAGGTGCTCAGCAATTTATAGCTGACGGTGCTTCAGGTTCTTTTCTTACAACTTTTGATACTAACTTAATACTTGGATCTTTTGATCCAACAGACGTTGACTATGCTTTAAATAACTTTAAGCTATTCACTTCGCCTACAGGTTTACCTGGAAGTTTTGTAGAGTACATAACAACATATACGCTTGTAAATAACGCTATAGTTATTGCTCCAGTTCCAACTATTGGAACTTACTTTGTAGTTCAACTTAAGTCTTTAGATGGTGGTAACTACGGAAACGGTGATGCTTTTGGTACAGCCGTTGAGGATAACTATGGAAGCTACGAGTACATTAAACTCTCAGACGCTATAGATAACTTCATGGTTGGTTACGTAGGAGATGGAAAGCTAATACAAAACGCTAAAAAGTCTGATGTATTATTTTTTGCTAAAAGAAGTTTACAAGAATTTAGCTATGACACTTTAAAAAGTGTTCACTCTCAAGAGCTTACAATACCACCTAGCTTAAGCGTGGTATTACCTCAAGACTATGTTAATTATGTAAGGGTTTCTTTTATAGACCAACTTGGTGTAAAAAGAATTATATACCCTGCAAACAACTTAACTATAAACCCCTACGAAAACCCTATTCAAGATGCTCAAGGAATTCCTACTCAAGATAACTTTGGAGAAAATCTAGAAGGTACATCGATAACTGAAGAGCGTTGGGCTAAAGCAAATGACAACTTATTAAACGGTCAGCTTCTTAATAATATAGATGAAGCTATTGACTTTCAAAACGCTTACGGATTTGAAGGTAGCTGGAACTGGGGTAGACAATACGGTCTTGATCCGCAGCTTGCTCAAATCAATGGCTGGTTTACGCTAAACGAAAGAGAGGGCAAAATGTCTTTCTCTAGTAATTTAGCAAATAGATTAATAGTTTTAGAGTACATCTCTGATGGTCTAGCACATGACGTAGACACTAAAGTTCCCAAGCTAGCTGAAGACGCTCTATACGCATCTATATTACATTCTATAGTATCTACAAGATCAGGTCAACAAGAGTATTTAGTTCAAAGACTACAAAAAGACAGAAGAGCTAAATTAAGAAACGCAAAAATAAGGTTATCCAATATTAAGCTTGACGAGATTGTTCAGGTAATGAGAGGTAAATCTAAATGGATTAAACACTAAAATTAAATGGCTAAAGTTAAAAATACTTTTATAAGGTCTAAGATGAACAAAGACTTAGACGCTCGTATTATTCCTGATAACGAATACAGAAACGCAGTAAATGTACAAGTTAATAAGTCTGAAGGTGAAAACGTTGGATCTTTAGAAAACGTACTTGGAAACAGTCTTGTTAGAGACGTATCTTCAATAGTCGGCGTAACAAATCTAAAATGCATAGGTCAAGTTATGGACGACTCTACAAGCACTATGTATTTGTTTTTTACAAATTATACAGATAAAAATCCTTCTAACTTAACGTATGATGCGGCGGGTAAATCTTTTATAGTATCTTACAATGTTACAAACCAAGGAACGTTAACCGTTTTAGCTCAAGGCGCTTTTTTAAATTTTTCTAAAACACATCCTATATATGGGGTTAATATACTAGAAAATCTACTTTTTTGGACAGACAATAGAAACCAGCCAAGAAAAATAAATGTAGATTTAGCAAACCCTACAAACCAACCTATACCAACATATTACACTACAGAAGATCAAATATCAGTAGCTAAATACAACCCTCATGAGTGTATAGAGCTTTACGCAGAAAGTAAAGAGTCTACATCTGCTACTGTTGAGTACGAGACCACCATGAAGGACGTTACTAGTAAGTATTATCCAAATGGTGGCGAAGCAGCTGTTGAAACTACTATAAACACTGGAGATACTGTTTTTGTTTTAAAAAACTTAAAAGGGTATATAGCCCAAGAACAAATACCCAGCCCTTACGACGTAGGAGCTAACGTTTCTTACATTAACGCAGATGGCTCTATAGTACCTATAACCTCCGCTGTAGTTGATACCGTAGTTTTCGCTGCTGCGGCTGGAGGTAATCCTGCTGTATGGACAGTTACTATAACCGGCGCTACTATGCCCGCTTTAGCTGTTGATGATAAAATTGTCTTCAACTACAGCAAACAATATAAAAAAGATTTTCCAGGAGATGATACTTATTTAGAAGATAAATTTGTAAGGTTTGGTTATAGATTTAAATATGTAGATGATGAATATTCTTTGTTTTCTACGTTTACACAATCTGCTTTTATACCTAGACAAGATGGTTATTTTTTATATGTTAATGATGAAACTAGAGGAATGCCTGAGCTTGATGATCAAGGTGAGGCTTATAGAAGTACTATAGTTTCTTTTGTTGAAAACAAAGTAGATAAAATACAACTAAGAATACCTCTACCGTATAATAATTACGATTTAAGAACAAAGCTTTTAGTTGACTCTGTCGACATATTATATAGAGAGTCAGACCAGTCTTCAGTTAAAGTTATAGACACTATAGAGCGTTCAACTATATTTAATCAATCTGCTAATTGCGTTGTAAATGGAGACACTACTAATGATGATGAGGTTTTAGTTAACAATGTTCAAGGTGGCATACAAATTGGTAGCTACGTAACAGGTTTCGGTATTGACACTAATATCACCGTGCTAAACTACGAGCCAGATAATCCAAACGTAAACCCAAGTACTTCGGGTAAAATAACACTAAGCTCTGCTGTTTCTTTGACAGATCTAAGACCTATAACCATAGGTGAGCCAATGTATTTAACATACGACTATAACTCTCAAAAACCTTTTAAAACATTACCTGAAAAAGATTTAATAAGGGTATACGATCAAACCCCAGTTAGAGCTTTAGCTCAAGAGGTTTCTGGAAATAGAGTTATTTATGGAAATTTCTTAAACAAGCATACAGCTCCTGAGTCTATAGATTATCTTTGCGCTATAGACGAAAAGTCAGATTTTAATTTAAACGAAGTTACAGCAACTCACGTTGGTGCTGGTACTTTTGCTCCAGGTCAACCTATAAGTGCTACTTTAATAAAGCTTTTAACACCACCTGATGGATTTTTCTCAGGAATGGAAATAACATCTAATACAACTGGAACTATTATACCCGAAGGAACTATAGTTGAATCTACAAATAACAACGGAACAGGTGTTAATGTTTCTGCTAGTGTAGTTACAACTGTGGTTGGAAGTACTATAGCCGTGTCGGGCATAACTGGTTTTATACCTGTTGGTGCAACAGTTACGGGTACTGGTATAGCAGCGGGCACCACCGTTTCAAGCGTCACTGAGCTTGCTGACGGAGTTTTTAATGTTGGTTTAAATCAAATTGCAAGCGTTACATTAGAAGAAGTGGTAAATTTTACGTTAGCTGCTAGCACGGAAGCGATTATAACTCTCACTCAAACAGTAACTTTTCCAATTGGAACTGTTATTTTAACATTTAAACCTGGCGCAGGTCTTGAAAATAGAGTTAGTAAAATAGAATATCCAAATAGTTCAGTTAAAACAAATAGAAACTATCAAGTAGGCATCGTGCTTTCAGATAGATACGGTAGACAGTCTGGAACTATACTTTCTAATAATCAAAGAAAAATAACATTACCAAATGGCGCTTCTTTTAAAGGAGACACAGCTTATTCTCCATACAACGATGATGACATTGATTCAGTAACTTGGCCTGGTAATTCTATAAAAGTACTATTTAATAGTGTAATAGGTCAAACTAGAGATCCAGAAACCGCTAGACCTGGCGTATACAATGGAGATTCAGCTTCTAATCTTTACAACCCACTTGGATGGTACAGCTTTAAGGTTGTTGTTAAACAAACAGAGCAAGACTACTATAACGTATATCTTCCGGGTATTATGGCTTCGTATCCAGAAAATCAAACTTTAGAAATTGGAGAAACATCTCATACGGTATTAATAAGTGATAATATAAACAAAATACCTAGAGATTTAGCGGAAGTAGGTCCACTACAGGATCAATTTAGAAGTTCTGTTAAACTTTACGGTAGAGTTCAAAATTCTTCTGTAGACGTTAGCGTAGCTTTAACTAATTTAGGTTTAAGCAATGAGCAGTACTATCCTGGAAGAACTTCTGATTTTGCTTCAACAATATCTACAGTAAGAGACATGTTTAGTTATGATCCTATAACACCGCCTCAACCAAACTTTTTTCCTCAGTTTTACTCTATAGAGTCTAATCCCTATGTAGCTAGAATAAATACAGCTAACAAGATAGGTCAACTAGCTAGTGTAAATTTTACTAGCGTTAGTGGTATCATAGCTATAGCAGCCACGTCTAGCACTATACAATTGAACAATGTTATAGGAGACACCGGAGATTTACAAGTGGGTGATATAATTAGCGGCCCAGGTTTTCCTTCAGAGTTAGCTTTTGTTAGCTTTACTTCAGGAGTGCCAGGTCCTCAAAACGTTCCATTACAAACTGGGTCATCAAGTAATACAATTAGTCCTGGAGGAACAAGTGCTAATCAAATAGCGGTTGGCATGCAAGTTTCAGCCGCTGCGGGTAACGCACAGATACCAGCTGGTACTTCTGTAGTGAATATATCTCCAGTTGGCGTATCACCACTTGAAGTTGAGTTAAGCAATATTGTTACTGTTGCAAGCACAGACGAACTTAATTTTGACGAACCTGCTCAATTAGTGGCATCCGCTCCTGTTGTTCAAATAATAGGCGATCAAGTAAATATATATAGCGCTGCAGCTCCAGGTATTCAATATCTTTCTGTTTATGAAACAGACCCTGTGGATAGTTTATTAGATATATTCTGGGAAACTTCCACAACTGGAGTTATAAAGAATATTAATGACATTATTTTAAATCAGAACGCTGGAGGAGGTGGAGCTGCTGGCTTAAACCAGTTTAACGACACGCCTTTTTTAGAAAGTTTAACTATACCTAGCAACGGCATAAAACCAAGCATATTAACAGGTCCTATTTACTTAGTAGATAATTTTAACTTACAAATACCTTCTCTTGATATAGACACTCCTTTATCGCTAGACAGTGTTGTAGATGGGTATGGAACTAATGTTCAAGATGGTATAGCTTACGAAGGCGGTCCTGTTTTTGCTTTTGCTGAAACAAGTGCTGGATCAAACCGATTTAATGTAACTATTGATACTGGGTTTACAGGCACATTAACGCCAGGTCTTCAAGAAGCAAACTCTGTGTGGTATGGTGAAGATGAGCCTTTAAGAACTTTTACTTTTACTTTTTCAGCAGTAGTAAACGGTTTGCCTTTTGAACAAGAGTTTACAGCAAATCTTGGAAACGTATCACCTCATATACCAACAGGTGTTGCTTCTACTATGAAAG
>Ga0209713_10002665_pt1 | contig 11129 bp, 2 predicted proteins | sample ArcOceMetagenome_3_FD_187444 | JGI IMG/M metagenome (GOLD analysis project Ga0209713, IMG submission 187444) | Marine eukaryotic phytoplankton communities from Arctic Ocean - Arctic Ocean- Svalbard ARC20M Metagenome (SPAdes) (version 2) | ecosystem: Environmental > Aquatic > Marine > Oceanic...
GACAACGTGAACGAAGGAGACAACGATGTAAGTACGTACGCACGCGCGCGCGCACGAACGCACACACACACACGCAAGGACGCACATGCACGCACACACAAGTGCATGCGCAGATTTATGCGCTTGAGGCGCGAGACCGATTGCGGCCCAGGATTATTGTGCGTCCTCCCATGAGGAATAGGGCCGACGACGATAAGTCCGGCGACAATCGTGATCCCCCTGCATGAAATACTAAAGAATGCCCTTCCCTTTTCACCCACGGCTGACTCCGATTGAGGTGTTTCCAGTGGGATCCGTTTTCGTTTGAAGTCCACACATCATTCAGCAAGCCAGCAGAGAAATCAGTATCAGCGCTGATGGCAGGCTGCGATGACGTGTAGGGGTCCACAAAGCCCCCAGCAACAACCAGGCGCTGTGAGTCGGACATTTCATTTCCAACAAGCCCGTGCACAGTAATGTGGCTGCCATCCTCTGCCGTCAAGTTGGCTGAGGTCGCAAACGTTATTGTGATGATATTGTGCGAATAGTTTCCGTACGGCGCACTTTGCGAGACTGTTGCCATTGTGAAGCCGGCTGTCAGAATGTGAAACGGACGAGCATCGCCGGGCCGTGCTCCGGGGAAAGCGAGAACAGTTTGGTCATCCTGCGAAATTGCCTCGGAATATCCAACGACATGGGTACCAGTTGCGTGGGACTGGACCATAGCAATGATTGTGACGTGATTTGCGGCAGACTGTCCTGCCCATGGGTTGAGAAAGTCGAGCGCAACTTGATAAATCTGACCTACTGCAACACTCTTAGTTGATACCACTGTCAGTGTCAGTAGCGAACCCCCGTACGAGGAGTTGCTGCGCCCCTGCCACTGGGCCGTGCCTTCAAAAATGGGGCCAGATGCCCCTGCTTGGGTGATGGGAATAAAGGTCGGCGCATCTGCACGCGGCCCATACAGACCTTGAATCAAAATCTTTGTAACAGGCATGGAGCCGAAAGGCTGCAGGCTGTTGATGGCAATGCTGAGTCGCAGTGTGTTGCGGGCTCCTGGGAAGGGATTTGACTGTCCGAGAGTCTTGAGAGAAAATCCTCGTGCTTTCACGAGCATCGGGGCCGCATCTCCCGCGACAGCTCCTGGAATCGGAAGGATCAAGTCACTCTCTGTCTGCATGGCCACTGCAGCGCCCATGACGGACGAGGCCTCTGTGGAGAAAATGCTGGTGGACTGCGATGATTGCTCTTTACCAGGGTTGAGCAGGGTAAACATGATCAGATATAGGGTATTTTCTTGCAAGAATTGGCCGGCGCCAATGCTGAGGCTGATCGATCCAGTGTCTTGATCCCACTGTGCCGCTCGCCAGAACGCTGATGACGACCCACCAGCGATGACCGTGAAATTAGAGGAAGATTGTGTTTGCGCACCCAACAAACCAGTGACTGTAACACCCGTTCCTCCGGAGAGGCGGGAAAAAGAAATGAGCGAGATCGTGATCGTGTTGTTGCTGTCCGGGTAGAAGCTCGATTGCGTGATTTTTGCCAAAGCCCACCCAGCACAAATCTGCAAAGGCGCTGCATGACCAGGAAGTGCACCCAAAACGTTGGAAAGAATGGTCGTGATATCATTCTCTAACGTGGTTGAACCGACGCCGCCCACGGAAACCGTCACTACAACAGCGGATCCTGAAGTCGCAGGGTTTGTCACAGGAAAATTCACAGCGAATGTTGTGCCTGCGGAGAGCGGCGTCGTGCTGTTGCAGCCATGGCGATTCGTTGTGTTGACAGTGAGCACGCCCGCTACCTGATCAAACACCACCGCAGATCCAAAGCACGTTGCTGCAGATGCGCCGTTGCCAGTGATGTTGAGAGGGTACGTCCCAGAGGGCGTTTGCGTCCCAACAAGCCCACTGAGCACCAGGTTTGTGTGCACAGACGGGTCCAGGGGAACGTTGAGGCCAATCGTAGCGGTAATTATGCTCATAGCTGCGGCAATACATTTCGTCTGCGAGATGCGTGCGACCCTAAAGCCAGGTGCTGATACTTGAAGCGGCGCCGCGTCACCTGCTGCTTTGTCCACAGGCTCCGCCAGGGTCTGGACGCCATTGGTGGCCAGTATACTGATGTCTGGCGACTGTTGGTTCGTGGACGGGTTGTAGACGTCAAATGAGAAGATGTGGACTTGCGTGGGGATTAGAGTTGCTTGAGGCTCCGTCTCGATGGAGAGAACACCGGCACTCATTGTGGCTCGAGGCTTCAGCAACCCCTGCACATTTTGCACCAGCGCGAGAGATACGTTGCTGGAGGAGACTGATGCACTCGCCAGTCCTGAAACCTCAAGCTTTTGCACTGCTGACATTTCTGCAGACACGGCAAACGTCACCACCAGCGTGTTGATTGCGCCAGGGAAATTTGTCGATTGCCCCATGCTCTTGACGACAAAGCTACTTGCAACTATTTTGAGCGGCGCAGCATCAGCTGCTCCTAGTTGGGCGCCGGGTATAGGCAGCAAAATATCTGGCACTTCAACCTCCTGCGCGGGAAGGCTTACGAGTGTACAACTGCTGGGCACGTTTATGCTCACGGCCCGAGCTGCCTGCGCTGCAACTCCATTTTGCAGCAGGAAAAAAAACGATGAAGTAGACGAAGCGAGCAGCTGAGCCCCCGGCATTAGTGAGACTTGCAGCGTGCCGGCTCCCTTGTCCCACGTTGCGGATGAGGCAAAAACGCTGGATGCGCCAACGTCAGTCTGGATAGCAAGAGAAGCGGTGTCGGGCGTGTCGGATCCCGTCAAGCCCGTGAGAGTCAGATCACACGGGGAGACGATATCGATATTGGCTGCCAGAGTGAGCGACAGCGTGTTGTTTGCTCCTGGATAGAAGGACGACTGTGCCATCTTAAGCTCTCTCCAGCCGCTCTTGATCTCCAGGCTGGTATTAGGAGCCGACCAAGGAATCGCAGGGAAAGAGCCTCGTGCCTCGAGAGAAACTGAGTGCGCTAGCACACCAGAAAGAGGGTTGGTTACCGCAAAGCTCAGCGTGAAGAGTGTGCCTGCCTGGATAGTCTTGCCAGCAGCCACCTTGAAACTTGCCTCACCATTAGCAGCGTCCCAGATGCCTTCCTCCAGCATCAAGCCGCTCCCGTTCAATAGCGGAACACCATTAATAGAAACCATACCAAACCCTCGACGTGGTCCAAAAGACGGAGACTGCATGCTGATACTACTCCAACCCGACGTCAAATCGTTGCAATCAGCGCGGAAGACAGGGAAAAAATTATGAATCTGCAATGCGGCTTGAGCTCCTGGCGCTTGTCGCATAGTCGTGCAGGTTATTGTTGGGCAGATCGAGCACGGCGTGACGGTGTTTGAACACATAGTAACTGTGGGCGCAGTTTGTTCAGTTTCTGGATTGGTAAGATTGAATGCCCAAATGTACAGCTGCAGAGGCTGTAGCGGCTTTTGCAGCGTCACATGCAATGAACTCCCTTGCGTTTCCATGCTGAGATCAGAGGATGCCAAGCCTCCGGCAACTGCACTTACTGTGAGAGATTCCAGTGTAGTGCCAAGGTCAAAAGAGATGCGTGAACTCATCGGCAGTAGACAATTCGTGGACAGGGAAACCGTGAGTGTGTTTAAAGTTTTCCGGTGCGCGATGAACTGCCCAATGTCTTTTGTGATAAATCCGGCTATCAGCAAAGGTGCTTGATTGCCACGCCCCTTGATCAACTCATACTGGCCGAGTTCGTTGCTTGCAATTATGACGATAGGTGACGGCTGACTTTCAAGAGAATTTCTGAGAGTAAATCGAAAACTGTAGGCCTGTCCTGCCACGATGGTAACACCAGACTGCAAGGCGACAACGAGCCTGCCAGACTCCTGATTCCAGTCAGCGCTGCTGGAAAAAATACCTGCAGATGAGGAGTCGGTCAAGAGTTCAAGATGCGCACTGCTTTGCGTTGAGGAGCCAGTCAATCCGGTTACCGTAATGTGCGTAATGAAAGTAGATGGCAGATTCAGATTTGCCCTGATGTTAGAGATATTTAGAACATTCAGGCTTCCTGCAGATGGTGTCTGCTGAAAGATCTCAGCGGGGGCGAGAAAACCCGCCACAAGAGCAATGTTGGAAGCTGGTAGAGCCGTCGGGGCTATGTAGACACCAGAAGATGAGATTTTTAGACTGTTAGCCACGCTGTTAGGCTGCTGACAGTTGCGCAAGACAAACCGAACAGTGTAGGTGAAATTAGCGATGCTAGGTGTGGATCCAATGTGCATCTGCAAGATCCCAGGAATGGACGAGAACGTGGTTTCAGTCTGAAAGGGGCCGGCGTCCGTCAGATCAATGGTTGGCTCTTGAGTACAGAATTTGCGGAGTCCATCCAGCGTTACTGTCGTCGCTGTCAGAAGCGCCACGCGAGTTGAAAACAGCAAAGTGATTGTGTTCAATCCTCCTGCTGCACTGGTACTCTGGGCAATGGCAAGATTATCAAAGTCTGCAACCAGGAGAGCCACACCCAGCAAAGGAGTGCTTGAAATGTTTGTTTCTCCGTGCATAGATATAGATTGGATCAAAGGGCCTTGTCCGCTACAGCCTCCACCAACACAGGTAGAGTCTGCGCCATTTGTAACTGTAAAATTGATGAGAAAGCCAATGGAAGAAGAAGGTGATTGGGCCCAGAGCGTGTCCTGAACAGGCAAATCCAACGTTCCAGCGGTAGAGTCGAAGGTACCCAAATGAGAAAAGATGTCGGCGGGTGCAGACTGGATCTCGAATGAGCTGCTAGATGGCGTGATGCTTCCGACTAAGTTGTGAATGCGGACAATAGAACCTTGCATCAAGGAAAACCCAGGAACACATCGAGCTTGGACTGTGATTGTGTTCAAGGTAAACTGAGAAGCAGTGCTCTGAGATATATGCGCCTCAATAAATCCCGCGACAAGCAAAGGCGCCGCATTTAGACCTCCTTTGGTCATGTTTGTGGTGGGAATAAGAGCAGATCCTTCTCCAAGAACCTGAATTGTTGGACTGACCTGGCCTGACATGGGATTGACAAGATCAAACGAAAAACTGTAAGTGAAATTTTCCAGAAGTCCGTTTGCTGTCACAAGTAAAGTTCCGCTCGTTTGACTCCATGCAGCCATATTGCCGAACTTGTTGCTGTCGCTTGACACTGTGAGCGTTTTGGAGCTCGTTGACGAGCCCAGCAAGCCTGTGTGTGTATGTGTGTGTTTAGTGTGCGAGCAGATCAGCAGCAAAATAAAGGTGGCGTGCAAATATGTTTTCTCCACATTCGTAGGCGATAGCAGCGACCTTGTTCTTTGTTGGAGACTGTATACAATTTTACCTGAAACTGTTATGTTGCCAGAGAAATCAGTATTCGTCACCAAGCTGATTTGAATTCTGTTCAATGCCCCTTGCGAGACAGAGCTCTGTGTAATCATTTGTACAAGAAACCCACTGACGTAGAGTGCAGCAGCGTCGCCTATGCCGAGGGTGAACCGAGTGTCCCGAATGGTAAAGTTAAAGCCGTTTGCAGCAGCAACGATGGGAGGAGCATTCTGCGAATATGAAGGATTGGTCACGTTGAAAGAAAACTGGTATCGCACAAAAGCTTCGAGAGGCTTGACGACATGCAGTATCAGCGTCTCATGCAACCACATGCCATACCCTTGCTCGCCATCGCGTTGGCTCGAAAAGAAAGTGTGACAGGAAGCAAATGCTCCACATGAAGTGTTCGATGACGCATCTTCAAGCAGAATGCCGCCCGGCTGTCGGAATGCACCGTCAAGCGCAGCAATGGTAATACTCTCCCCCACCTGTTGTTATTTGTCGTGTCAGATTGGACTTTTTGTACCATTTTATCGTACTAGGCATCCTGGGTATTGTTATTTTACCTGAAAGGGTACGGAAAAATCAAGCGACAGCGTCAACTTGTTGTTACGTCCTGCAATTGAAGTTGATTGTGTTGCATGGGCTGAGATGCCTGCGACAGCAAGAACTTTGGTTGAGCCTATTCCGGAGTCCAATGCCGTGACCGAGGAGGTAGAAATATGGCCTGACGTTTGAATCATCAGTGTGGGCGCCGCTTGCCTTGAAAGTGGATTCTGCACGTCTAGTATGATTGCGTAGAGGCGGCTTGCGAGAGTGTTGTTCAGCAAATACAATTCAAGAGAAGAGTTCCATATCCCGTTCGCCAAGGACCTTCCACGAGCAGCGGAAAAAACGGGATCTGATCCCCCAGCTAATGTCGCCTGGTTGTAGAAGAGGTGTTCGCTGGAACTGGTGATGGAGACAGAAGTATTGATAGTGAGGGACGACTGGAACTCCAGTTCAACGTACACTTTGCTCAGGGTGCCAGCAGTAGCTGTCAAAACGATAACGGACAAAAATACAGAGTCAGGAACAACATTTCACATCGCTAATGCGCCATTGGAGGTCAGAGCTTATTTGCCACAGCAGCAGGCCCAAAATCATATTTCTCAATCTGTAAGGTCACAGCTAGAGATTTTCAAAAGGCAAAATTGAAGTTGAAAAGCATTAGAACATGAAAAGGTCCAGAGAGCGAGTCAGATGCAAGAAGAGAGATAACCAGATGTCTGCCATGCACGTGCTTGCAGAAATCCAGCGATGAGCATGGCAGCATTGTTCCCGAAATTGGTTGATGAATCAGACGGCAATTCGGATGCCAGAACCTTTTCCCAGGCATTAATATTCTTGTCTGATGTATACAGATGAATACTGATTGTCCGCGCTGACTGTGGTGCCAGCTGGTTTCGCAAAGTGAACGAGAACTCGTACGAAGCAAACGCCGTCGAATCTTGATTCACATCAAGGATCAAACAGTAGGAACCAACTTGATCGAGATTGTTTGGTAACCATGGGCCATTTTCCCACCTTGCTGTGTTGCCAAGCAGCGAGTGTGATGACACTACAGCAAGAGAAGATGTAGAAGAAGTTGATGAGCCCTGCAAACCGCAGATATAGATCTGGAAGTCTTCGTTGGTACGCTCTAGAGCAGCCCGGGTGCTCAAAGTGACTGTCAGAACATTTAGCGCGTTGGCACTGGGATCAGATTGGGCAATCTTCAGCGTCTGGAAATCATTGACGAGGAGAGGGGCCTTGTTTCCAAGCCCTTTGACCATGCGTCTCTGAACGATCTCTCCAAAGTCTGCATCTTGCATTGTGACAGAAATATTGGGAGAAGATTGGCCATTGCGTGGCGATTGAAGAAGAAATCCAAATGAGTACGTCGTATTCTGACTCATGACTTGAGCAATCTGCAGCGTCAATTTCCCCACATTTAGCTCCCAAGAGGACACTTGCAGATCCGAAAAGGCGCCAAGATTTACAGTAGAAGGGCCTAGGGTTCCTGTTAGCCCTTCGATGATTACGAATCCCCCAACTCGAAGATCAGTAGCAGGTATGAGTGTCACTTGGATAGTAGACGTGCGAATGGAATCAGATGAAGGATGCGGGCCGTAGTCTGAGATGCGAGAGATATCTCGGGTCAAGAAATCAGCTACAGCGAGAGCTTTGAAGACGCCTCCTCTACTGTCAGAAGTCAGGACAGTAGCGGGTATATCCTGCCGCCCTAGCTGCTGTTTCAGCGAAATCTGAATGTGTGGAGGTGCTTGGCCCAATGCAGGATTCAACAGCTCCCAAGAGAGTTCATGTATTTGACCATTTCCTTCCAGTCCTTCTGTGCCCACAGTCACGACAAGGGTCCCGTTTGCTTGCGTCCATGTGCCAACCGAAGATATCGAGGAATTGGTCGATGAAGTGATCGGCAGTTGCGATGTACTTGCTTGAGCGCTCCCCGTCATGCCAAATATAGTAATTTTGGCTGAAGATGTGATCGAAATGACTGTGGAGATGGAGCATTTCATCTTGTTCACGGAGTTGACCACAGGAGTGGAGTGGGTCAAGTTGTGGACTACAAAAATCTGACGAACAATAGTCATTGCTGCCAAGAGAGCAGAGAGAGAGATCGTGGGCGGGATCGGGAGAGGATCAGTCCACAGACGATGGCGATGGACAGTCTAACACACCGTGCGTGTGCTCGAGCCCCAGGTTAGCAAGAGCCGAGAAATCTAGTTGCAGCTGCTTTCCTAGATTTCTTGGCTCTTTGCAGAACAAGGACTTGCAGTGCGTGCATATCGGTGATTGTATGCGGTATGTTCCAACAGGTTCCACCTGCCGAGCCGTCTTGAACACTTTGCAAAGGTGTCCCAGGTCTGCTCATCGTCAGAGACTTAAAATTCGAACGAGTTAGTGTGTTTTGGATGTTTGAGAGACCCGCCTCCACGTAGCCTGTGATGTTGACTTCAGGACCGGGTTGTTGATTTGCTTCACCATTTTCGAGCTCAAAACTCACCACCAGCACGTCGCTTGATACAACCTGGCTGATGACATCAAGGATCAGAACTCCCGATATGTTCCAGTGCGCTGTAGCAGAAATACTGAGAGGGGACGATAGTAGCATAAAAGTTGAATTGGACGCTGTTGTAGAGCCGGTGAGGCCAGAAATGGTAATTCTGCTATCTTCTCTGAGATCGCAGCTGGTCGAGATTGATGTTGTCAGGGTGTTCTTGGCTCCAGGAATGAGCTGACTCTGAGCAATTGAGTACAAGGTGAATGTTGGTCTGAAAATGCGCAGAGCCGCTGCGCCTCCATCAACACCTGAAAGAGGAAATTATTGCATAACTTAGTTTTAGTTAAAATTTTAGTTTCTTAGTTGAATCAAGATGAAAAAGGAAAAGGGGGAGATGTCTTTGTGTTTGTAATCGATGGTTTTCGGATTCATTTTTCTCTCGTTTTCTCTCCTTTTCTCACACACCGTATGCAGAAGTAACCAGATCTTTTTGCATGCTATCTGAATCTAGCTGTCCATCAACGCCTCCAGCAACCAAACTCTTGATAGAAGCTGAAATGAGCACATCAGGCGACGATTGTTCAGCCGCGGGGTTCTGCACTTCTAAATTGAAAGAGTACTGTTGTCCGCTGGACAGCGGAATCTGGAGTGTCATCGACAACTCTCCCGTATTTTGGTGCCAACCTGCGCACCGACCGGATCCGAACGTGTCTGCACTTGTACCAGAGAGTGTCAAGCAGAGTGTCGAAGCCGTTTTGGTCTCAAGTAGACCGCTGATCTTGACAACCGAACCAGTCGGAAAATCACAATTCGCGGACAATATGACAATCAGAGTGTTGAGCACGTCGGTGAGGGGATTGAGCTGCCGGATAATTTTTCTCGTGAACTTTGGAATAACAATAAATAGTGGAGTAGCCCCACCCGTGACCCCTTGTTTATCACCTGTATCCTTGTCCATATCCTCTTCCGATAAAGAAAAAAGGGTCTTTTGTAAATCGTCTACAATCGTAGTTGAAATTTGAACCGTAGGCGAAGTTTGGTTTCGACCGTTGACCAGATCGAGGCTTACAATGCATGCTACTCCAGCTGAGTTGCCCCCTGAAACCGCTGTCAGAATCAGCGTTCCATCTGAATTCCAGTTGCCAGTTGTACCATAATTGCAAGACGATGAAATTGGCAAGTTGGAGTTGCTTGCTGTTGCTGAGCCGGTGAGTCCAGAAATGGTAATTTTGCTCCCTGCAGCCATATGATAGTTCAGTTTCAGCGTGACAGATATGGTATTTGTTGTTTCCGCGACTGGAGTACTTTGCCCAACAGACTTTGACATCCAAGCTGGAACCAAGACAGTTAATGGATCTTTGCCGCTATCAACACCATACAAATCCAAACCAGATTTGGTCATTGGCGTTTTTGCTATTGAACCCAACGTGTTTCCATTTTCATCAGCTATCGTCCCCACCTTCACACTGATTGCGGGTGAAGCTTGCGTGCTTGTTGGATTGGTCAGATTGAAATGGAGTGTGTACTGAGCAGATGATACTATGCCGCTTCCAGCTAGAATGAGCTTTAAAGTACCGTTATTCCAATCTCCTAACGAGGGAATAGCATTTGAATCAGAAAGAATTGGCAAGCTGGATGTCGTTGAAGTTTGAGATTGTATGAGACCAGTCACGGTGACTACAGAAAATCCTGCGGGTAAGTCATAGTTGCTCTTCAAAACAATGGTGATTGTGTTGATTTTACCCGAAATGGGAGAGCTCTGGACTACATCCTTTTTTTCAAACAACGGTGTGACCACTTTGAGTGGATTTTTGCCTTGAAAAACTCCGTAAACACTCGAGTCAGGCTTATCCATATTTTCTAATTTGATTGATCCTATTTTCAAGCCGTTTCCATCCTCAATGAAAGAGCTCACCTGCACTGAAGGCGATTCCTGATCCAAGCTCGGATTCGTCAGGTTGAAACTAACCTCCATGGTACTGTTCGAGGAAGGCCCTCCAAATGCTGCTGTCAAAAAGAGCGTCCCTGAGTTTTTCGTCCAATGTCCTACGCCACCGAACACGGCAGAAGTCGATGACACAGCCAAGGAATCGGTGGTCTGGGTTTGGGACTCAGTAAGACCAGAGATGGTCACAGTCGACCCGTCAGCGAGATCATAGTTTGATATGAGCGTCACTGTCAAGGTGTTGATAGTGTCAGCCACCGGTGTGCTGTGCCCTATTGTTTTCAAGGTGAAAGCAGGTACGAGAACTTCAAGTGGGTCAGCACCATTGACAACTCCATAGAGCTCTGTACCAGGCTTGATCATGACCGCCTGCGCCATGGAACCCAAAACGGTGCTGCCATCCTTCACAGTGACCTCCACGCTCACCGATGGCGAATATTGTGTTTCCAAAGGATTCTTGAGTGTGATAGAAGCTATGTAGATGCTTGCATTCGTTAAACCGGCCCCTCCAATATTCAATATCAGATTTCCATTAATATTCCAATCACCCAAAGTGGGAATGCTGCCGTCGCTTGGAACTGGCAACACAATCAAAGAAGAAGAGGTGGGTGTACCAGTGCCAGTAAGACCTGAAATCGTGATGACCGAACCACCTGGAATTTGACAATTATTAGACTTCAACGTAATCGACAACGTATTGTTCGCGCCCGATACTGGTGTGCTCTGTCCTATGCTTTTGACGCTCAGGGACGGCACAATCACCGTCATGGGCTTTCCTCCATCCGCCACGCCATACCTGTCCGCAATGTCAGTTGACATGGCGCCTCGG
>Ga0209713_10002666_pt1 | contig 11128 bp, 6 predicted proteins | sample ArcOceMetagenome_3_FD_187444 | JGI IMG/M metagenome (GOLD analysis project Ga0209713, IMG submission 187444) | Marine eukaryotic phytoplankton communities from Arctic Ocean - Arctic Ocean- Svalbard ARC20M Metagenome (SPAdes) (version 2) | ecosystem: Environmental > Aquatic > Marine > Oceanic...
CTCCTCGGAGGAGTCGCCTGGCATCGATGCAGTCGTCGGAGTGGCGTCGGCGGGCATTCGCAAAACTACAAACTCCGTCAGGAAGCATGGGGCATGCAGGATGACAGCTGGCACGAGGTGCCGTCGGGCGTCGGCTCTTTGCGCTCACTCAGCTAGCTTTGTTAATTTAGTAAGCACTTCACACCGCGTGAACGCCTTGACACTGTGATCAACGCGCGCAATCGGCTGCATGCAGCGCCTCTCGCAGCCCGTGTCGCGGCTAACGCGCAGTCTAGTCTCTCGAACAGCCCTCCGACACGCACACACCATCCCAACGCTCGAGGTCGTCGACTGCCACGCGGCGGGAGAGCCGGCGCGCATCGTCGTGGGCGGCGTGCCGCCGGTGCCGGGCAGCACGATGATGGAGAAGAGAGACCACATGATGGAGCACATGGACGGCCTGCGCAAGCTCCTTCTGCTCGAACCACGCGGCTATCCATGCCAGAACGCCAACTTCATCTTGCCGCCCACGCTGCCGGAGGCCGCCTTTGGATATGTCATCGCCGAGCAGAACCGTGCGCCAGCAGCCGCCAGACCGCTCGTAGTGCGCAGTTCCTCTCATGACACCCGATGGCACCGTGGCTCGCCGCAGGCATCTACCCGGCAATGAGCGGGCACAACACGATCTGCGTGGCGACGGCGCTGCTGGAGACGGGGAGAGTGCCGATGACCGAGCCGCGGACGCGCTTCACGCTCGAGGCGCCCGCCGGCCTGATCGAGATCGACGCCGAGTGCCGCGACGGCCGCGCGGTCTCGATCACGCTGCGCAACCAGCCCGCCTTCTGCCGCGAGGCCGACATGGACGTGGTCGTCGACGTGCCACACGGGGTCGGGAAGGTGACGATGGACATTGCCTACGGCGGCATGTGGTACGCGATCGTCGACGCGGCGAGCGTCGGGCTGAAGCTCGAGTCGGCGCAGGGGCGCGAGATCTGCCGGCTCGGCGAGATGATCAAGGTGGCGGCGCGCGAGCAGCACGAGGTGCACCACCCGGTGCTGGCCTACCCCGGCCCTGACATTCTCGTCTTCCGCGAGGCGGCGGCGCCGATGGAGTGCGGCGGGCTGCGCGCGCGCAACGCCGTCGTCATGTCCAACAACGCGCTCGACTGGGCGCGCCCCGAGACGTGGACGGGCATGATCGACCGCTCGCCGTGCGGCACGGGCACGTGCGCCGTGATGGCGGCGCTGCACGCGCGCGGCGAGCTCGCCATCGGGCAGCAGTTCCACCACGAGTCGATCGTGGGCACCACGTTTGTGGGCGAGCTCGTCGAGCCCGCCGTGGTGGGCGAGGGGACGGCAGGCGAGGTGCGCGGCGCCGTGCCGACGGTCAAGGGCAGCGCGTGGATCACGCAGCACGCGACCGTCCTCTGCCACCCCACAGACCCGTTCCCCGAAGGGTACACGGTGGGCGACATCTGGTAGGAGAAAGATAGTGTCAACATTAGCATCGTTTACTTACTACACACGAATAACACGAATAACAAACCTAAGGGAGAATAGTTGCCTGACGAATTCTAAGTGCGTGGTCGGTCATACTCGCGGCGCGGCGGCGCCCATTTTGTACCGCTGCTTGTGCTTGTAGGCCATGCACCAGAAGCACGTCTTGAGCCAGAAGACGGTGATCAGGCAGCAGCCGATGATGCTGCCCGCGACCACGCCCGCGAGGCCGCTCGGGCTCAAATAGCCTGGCTTCGGCTTCCACGGCGGGCTGATGGGCGGCGGCCGGGGTGGCGGCATCTCCGGTGGAGGCGCGAGAGGAGGCTGAGGAGGAGGGCTGGGAGCCGGCGGTGCAAAGGGCGGTGGCACGCTTGGAGGCGGGCACGACGGTGGAGGCGGCGAGGGCGGGGGCGGAGACGGCGGCCGCGGCGGAGGAGACGGCGGCGGAGGCGGCAGCGGCGGTGGAAACGGTGCCAGGCCCGGCATGAACGGCGGCAGCGCCGGTGGCGAGACCGGTGGATCTGGGTGGAGCGGCGGCCTCGCCGGCGCGTTGATGTCGTAGTCGTTCACCGCGGCCGACATCGTGGAGGTTAGTCTGGCCCTTGTTTTCACTTGTTTGGGGGCATGCATCTTGGCGATGCGCCTCAATAGCCTCAACGCTTACTGTCAATAGAAACTGGTAATTACAATACAGGAGCTACTAGCCAGACGATTTAAATAGCCCGAAGTTTCATGTCATCTGGTTTGAGCGAAGGAGCACACAACCCAACACACCTTGTGTTTTTTTAATCCTAAGCCCTTGCCAGTGCCTCCACGCGAGCAAACCACCGCAGCTCGGAACAAGACGAAAAAAGCTCTCCACAATTGGGCCTGCTGGCTGGATCTATCACCTGGGCCGTGGGCGTGTCTGCGCGTGTGTGCCAGCCATGTCGCAGCCGCAGCAGCCGCATGGGAGGCAACACTTCACCTCGTCAATACAGAGCGGGCTGGCTAACGGGCTGGCAGTCATTACGCCCGCGACGCGAGGCTCGCTGGAGCCGGGCGGTCGACGGAAATCACTGTTTCGTCCCGCCGGCGCTCCCGCCGGCGCTCCCCGGGCAGCCGCTGGGCCCTCGTCGAGCTCACTCACCCGCTCCAGCACGTCGGCGGGCAGCTTCCTCGCGCTGATGGCTCGCGAGGGCAGCCACAGCCAGAGCGTCACAACGGGAGGGCTGCGTGCGCGCCACACGTTCAAGAGCTTCTTCTTTGGCACGGTGATCGGCCAGGTGTGGTTCGCGCTGTGCACGAGCTTCATCCTCGTGTGGACGTTCACGATCATCTGGACGCAGCTGCCCGCGTGCGACGACTGCGGCTACGACGCCTCGCTGGCCGACGCCATCTGGCTCGCGTGGGGCATCTTTTTCGACCCCGGCACGCAGACGGGCCTGGAGACCAAGGCGACGAGCCTGGAGCACAAGCTGGTAGCGGCGCTCTTCTCGATCTTCGGCTTCGTCTTCAACCTGGCGGTGCTCGGCGTGATCGTCGAGTGGATCCGCAACACGGTCGCGCGCTACCGCAAGCACCACAAGTGCATTGTCGCCAACGACCACACCGTCATCCTCGGCTGGACGGACAAGACGCTCTTCCTGATCAAGGAGCTGGCGCAGATGCTGAGCGACTCGCAGGACCGGTCGGGGCTGATCGTCGTCGTGGGCGAGGTCGAGGAGCCGCAGATGCTTGCCGAGCTGCGGATGGCGTACCCGCACTTCCGCCAGCAGTGGCCGCACATCAAGGTCAAGTGCATGTTCGGCCGCCCGCACGAGGTCGACGACCTGGAGCGCGTCTCGGTGTGGGCGGCGAAGCACATCGTCGTGCTCGGCACGTCGCGCCGGCCGCGCGTCGCCGACTCGCACACGATCACGACGCTGTGCGCGCTGCGCTGCCTGCCCGACCCGCTCGCGCCCAACTCGCTCGTCGTCGCCGAGCTGAAGCTCTCGCAGAACAAGCCGGTCGCAAGGCAGCTCGGCGGGCACGGCGGCAGCAACAAGGGGCTCGGCGGCGCCGCGGCCAAGGTGGGCGTGCTGCCCGTGGCGGCCGGCCCGGCGGTCGACGCGCTGCTGGTGCTCTGCGCGCTCAACCCGATTGTGGGCTCTACGGTGATGGACCTCATGTCGTTCAGCGGCAACCAGATCGAGGTCGTCGCGGTCAAGCACCACCCGCACTCGAAGCTGCTCGTCGGCAAGAGCTTCGGCGAGATCCGGTGGCGCTTCCAGGAGGCCGTCGTCATCGGCGTCGTGCACGCGGGCGGCGTCGGCGAGACGCGGATGGACGCGATGCTCGACGGCGAGAAGGTCAAAAAGGGCAAGAGCACGCCGCTCCACACGCACGCGGGCGAGGAGGGCGGCGGCGACGAGAGCGACGCGGGGCCGCAGATGGTCCTGGCGCCGAGCGACGACGTGATCGTGCGGCGCGACGACCTGCTGATCTTCTGCTCGGAGGACCTGCAGGACGCGAGCAAGCTCGACGTGCACGAGGTGCGCGAGAAGCCGCCAAAGTCGTTCGCCTTCCTCGCGAAGCAGGCGAGCAACGACACGGACCACATCCTCCCCGAGGGGATGCGCGTCCACCACGAGAGCCGCGGCTGGGGCACCGTCACCGACCACCTGACCGACGGCCGCACCAAGGTGACGTTTGACAACGGCGAGGAGCACAAGTACAGGAAGGCGTCGCTGCACAAGCTCATCCCAAAGTCCAAGGACGGCACCCCGTCCTTCAGCCCCAACCCGATGGGCGAGGGGTCGAGCCCCGTGCCGCGCGAGGCGTCGTCGCCGATGCGCGGAATCTCGAAGCTCTTGGCGGAGGTGTCGAAGTTCTCCGAACCGACGACGGCCGACGAGGCGACGATGGCGCACGACTACAACGCGCCCGAGAACCAGCCGCCCGACAAGCCGGGTGCCGCCGTCGCTGCCTGGAAAGTGAGCAGCGATGGCACGCAGCTGGGCCGCTTCGGTGCGGTGGGGCAGCTCGCGCAGACAAAGCCGCAGGTGGTGCTGCTCGTGGGGTGGACGCCGGGCATCGGCTCGCTGCTGCGCGCCTTCGACGCGCGGCTGCTCAAGGGGTCGGAGCTCTTCGTGCTGAGCGAGAAGACGCTCAAGTGGCGCACGACCGAGATGGCCGCTGAGGGCATGGAGCTAGACGGCAGGTCGGTGCATGCGCTGGACCAGGACCAGACTGACGTGCACACGCCCCGCTCGCAGCGCGGCCCGAGGGACGCGGTGAGGGGGCGCAGGAAGTCGGCCGGTTCGAGCTTCAACGTTCGCCCCGGCGGGCGCGCGTCGATGCCGGACCCCGACGTGCGGGAGGACGCGGGCCCGTCGGCGCCGCCGGCGGCGGGAGGCAACGACGGGCTGGGCGGCGCGCGACCTGACGAGCTGGGCAGCCTCAACAACATCACGGTGAGGCACCTGGTGGGCTACACGACCGACCTCGTCGCGCTGCGGCGGCTGCCGATTGCGCGCGCGAGCGTCGCCGTGATCGTCGCCGACGTCGACGACAGGGACGCGAGCGGCTACGGCGGCTCGGAGCTGCAGATTGCCGACTCGGAGGCGATGACGTCGACGATCCTGCTGCGGCGGCTGCGCGACGAGCTGTGCGAGGACGACAGCGACACGCTGCCGCTGCGCCTCGTCACGCAGATGTCCGACGTGCTGTCGCGGCGGCTGCTCGACCAGCAGCCCGACCTACTCGACGCGGTGCCGCACGACGACTCGATCGAGGCGACGCTCTCGGCACGCGAGGAGACGTCGGCGGCGCTCATCTTCCACCGCAACTACATCGAGACGACGGCGCTCTCGGTGGCGACGCACTCGGGCGTCTCGTGGAGCACGCTGCGCATGCTGCTCTACCCGTTCGGCGGCGCCGACATCGAGCTGGTGCCCGTCGCCTCGTGCATGGTCCCCGCCGAGCGCGCGCGCCTCAACAACCACCCGATGATGGGCCAGGAGGGCGGCCGGCCGATGCTCTCGTTCTGGGACCTGGCGGAGCGCGTGCGCGAGCTCGACATGGGCGTGCTCATCGGGTGGAGCCGCGTCACCTCGCGCAAGCTCACCGGCGGCTCGCGGCGCGCCGAGGCGGCCTCGCAGCGCGAGGGCTCGGTCCGCGGCGGCGGCGGCATGGGCGTCTCGGGGCGCGCCGGCTCGATGAAGCGCTCGGGCAGCCGCCGAGCCCACTCGACCTCGACCGGCGCGCACAACGTGCCGATGGACCACGTCGAGCTCAACCCCGCAAACAAGGCGGCCTTCCTGCCGTGGGGCCCCGAGGACGAGCTGCTCGTGCTCAAGGAGCAGAAGGCCCCCACGCCGGAGGCGAAGGCCTTCCTCGCCGAGTCGTCGATTGCGCATCCGTCGATGCGCCCCTCCGGGTTTGGCGGCACTCCCGAGCCCCAGCACCACGAGCAAGGTGGCCTCGCGCCCCTCGAGGCGTGATTGCGGTGGACGGCCGCATCGTACCGACTACCGTTCGTTGATTCACTACCGTTACGTTGTCTTGTTATTTATTTTGCGTATTCTCGAATATGTATTAATCATGACTCTCATGTTTTCACTGGACGCGGACTGAGCATCGGTTTCGAGGCGACTGCGTCTCTGTACAGGAAGCGGGCCAGACTCGATTTGCCATTCACCCCCGGACCCTCCAACATGACTCGCGCAAGGCCGACCATGCCCTCCTCTGAGGTGTTGCTCGCGTCCTCGGTGAGGTCTATGGTCGCGCTGCCGAGCACCGACTCCTTGATTGGCTCTTCCCCCTGGCCAAGCACGTACGATGGCAGTGGGAGCACGACGAGTTCAACGCGCACCTTCAGCGGAGGCGGCGCGCCTTCGTACGAGAGCGTGATGGCCCCATCTTCCCAGACGGGCTGCGTCGAGCACGGCACAGTCAGCGAGCGCTGCGTCGGCGTGATGCCGCCCTCGAGAGTGAACGCAAGGCACAGGCCGGCGCCCGTGAAGGCCCGCTCGTGCGGGAGCACATTTGCCACCGAGAAATTCACAATGTGCAGCAGCGCACCCTGCGCCTTTGGGTGCTGCTGCTGGTGCGACACCATCTCACGCGTGATCAGCATCAGATTCATCACGTGGTGCGCGACTGAGTGGCGCAATCGTAGCAGCTCGAGCTGCCACTCCTCCTCCATTGCGCGCTTGAGCGATTTGTCGTACCGGTTGTTCAGCTGGCACGTGATGAAGCCAGTTTGCGGCTCGCACTGCCGGAGCGTCTCATACGTGTCGAGGAGGCACTTGAGCGTTCCCGTCAAGTACGGCAGCCGCCGGTCCCCTGGCAGAATGGCGCCTGTTTTCGCCAGCTTGCTTGCCAACGCCACGTCGACTTTCGAGGCAAGGTTGACGAGGCCCGACATGGCGTGGATCTCGTCGATCCAGGATTCCGAGTCCTCTGCGTAATGAGCGAGAGTCTGCAAAATCCACGTGGCAATCTTGGCGAGGGACATCAGCGGCCGCTCGGTTGAGAGGCCGATGTCCATATGCGTCTTGAATTCGTGCGACGCGATGACAAGCTCCTCGCAGTTGTGCGGCGTCAGCTCGAACATGTGGCCCTCAACGCCGCCGCGGACGCCCATCTCGAGGTAAAACTCTCCGAGCGTGCGGCAGAAGGGGCTCCAGCCCTTCATCACAGACTCGGCCTTGCGAGGCTTCACCTTCTTCTCGACCGGCTTGTTGACGCACAGTTCTTCTTGCACGACAGCCGCCACACCGCCTTCGGCCTTCACGCCGATTCGGCCGGACCTTGTATGCAGGTCCGACTCCGACGTCGTGATCTTCTTCTGGCTCCCGTGCTGCGCGTACCGGTCTTGCGGCTCGTTAGAGCGGCACACCTTGCCCCGCTGCGTCTTCTGGATTGCGAGAGCCGCCTCTTCGTCTTTGACGGTGCCAAGCGAGAGCTGCATCCAGTCGCTCGGTATCGCTGAGGCGATGTTGTACGCGCGAATTCGGAAGTCGCATTTGTACACGTTGCGGTCGAGTTTGCCGCTCAGCGTATGGCCTTCGACATGGAACGCATCGTCCCACTCATGGGCCTCGCCTTTATGGTTGATTTCGCGAATTTGCACCTCGTACGAGTGCAGGGCGCAGCCACCCCAGGAGGTGGGCGGCTTCCACATCAGCTCGATCATGTGCTGCGTTCGGCACTGGACCTTCAGCTCGCGCGGCGCGGAGGGCGATGCAAAGATGTGGATCGACATGTTCAGGGCAACCTGATTTGTTATCTTGTCGCGGTTCCGGCTTCGCGCGCCGCCACCGCTGCTGCAGACTGCGAGGTTACGCGCGCCGAGGTCCGTGATGCTGACCGACAGCTGGAGCTGTACCCGGACCTCCGTCTCGGCGTCGTGATCGACACCACCCGCGCCCATTTTCATCGTAGCACCCATCTCGCGTTGCATCAGGAAGCGAGGGTCGACGTCGAATGTAACAGACTGCGTTTCACCGCGCCAACAGAGCGAATGACGCTCGACGTCGTCGGTCTTGATCGACAGCTCCACCTGCGAATTGGGTCGCATCGGCATCGACTTTGACGAGCCTATCAGCGAGACGGCGCCGCGGATCTGCATCTCGTGCTGCAAGATCTCTTCGGCCTTGTCGGGTAGGCAGTCGGTCACATAGATGTGGATTTCCTCGGACTCGAGTGGGATGACCATGGCGGGCATGTACGCAAGCACTTGTGTGCGCAGCTTTGCCTTGACATTGTTGCGCGCGCACAGGCACACGATGCCGGGCATTGGCAACGTGACACGCAGCCGCGGGTACGTGCAAGCACTGTCTGCCTCGACGAAGTCCCAGTGATCGGGGTTGACCTCATGCCAGAGCAAGCCTTTCCGCGTCGCAAAGACAACCAGCACATCCTCCTTGCTGAGACCCTGCTCCATGTCGAAGCAGTGCGGGAAGGTGACTTGGTAGGAGGCGCCGAGCTTCAGGCCGTCTTCGAAGACGACTTCCACGATAGTCGAGCAGATCTCGCCCATGCGACCAGTAGCATCCCCCACATGGTCGATGCTGTGCTCGATCACCGACTGCGCGCTCACCCATTTGGCGCCGTCGGCGCCCTCGAGGCATGCGGGCGGCAGCGTGACCTCGACGTGGTACTGGTGCCCCTGCGAGTCGAGGAGCACCTTCCCGTCGAAGCCACGCACCCACTCCGTGAGCGACCGACGGAATGAGCGTGCCTGAACAGAGGCGGCTATGTACTTGGCGAGCGTGAACTCATACCTGTTCTCGTCTGAGATCGAATCCTTGAGGTGGTCCTGCAGCGAGTTGTAGTAAGAGTCGAACTCCTGTCGTGTCACCAGTCCATCGTTATCTGCGTCGGCACGATCCACCTCAGCGTTGATGAAGGCGATGACGTCGTGCCGATCGACCTCGGAAGAGATGCGCCGTGCGCCGCCTGCGCGCTCGCCCACCAAGTCGAGACGCAATAGCATCTCACGCATGGACTCGAAGGTGATGGAGTCGCTCCCGGGCGAGGTGTACTCGTCGAAGAGCTCAGCGACCCGGAAGGCCTTGTCCTCGGCTTCCTCGAGCATCGAGTTGGTATCGTAGCAGTGGAGCTGCGGCGTGTGGCGTGCCCACGACTCGTCAAGCCAGGCCACTAGTGCCGAATGCTTGTTGACGCGCACGCTATGTCCCGTCCGGTTGAAGTACTGGAATGTCATGTCGTGCGCCGCGCCTTCCTTGAGGCCAATCTGAGTCACCACCCACTTTTGGAAGGTCGTGCCCCATGTGATGTGGTCGGACATCACCGACTCGACGCGCCGCACCTTGCCCTTGCAATGGTAGTAGAGTGCCACCACCAAGTTGCAGCCAAAACGCCGCAGAGCTCGCCGCGGTCCATGATCTTCATGCCGGCTCTCGAGAACTTTACTCACTCGCTCGGTCGCTGCCTTGTCTGCTGCGGCTCTCTGTGCCCTGTCGGCGTCAGTCTCACCAGCGGTCGGATTGAGCAAGAATGACGATTGCTCGGCCATCGCACGAGCAGCTGTTCGCGGGACGCAGCGTCGCTTCAAGGCCAGCGGAGTTACACGTAACACGGAACCTCCTGGGAAGGTCTGCACCTGCACTACTGTAGCTGCCACACTCCTCGCTAGCTCTAGGCGCAGCTCCGACGCAAGCGCCTCAATATGGAGGGGGTCCCCAAAGGAGGTGCATATTTCAAATTTTAGCGCGAGAGCTTGTATCTAGAGAGCTCTACGTCACCTTTGGCGAGTGGCCTCTTCTGGCCGAGCAGGTCTCCGCAGAGACTTTGTCCCACGTTTTCGGCCCACTGGCCAAGCCGCAAGTGGTCGCTCTCGCCACAGCCGCCTCGAAAACCTCAGCATCCCGTCTGTGAAACTTCAAGGTGGCGGTGTACGGAGTCCAGTATGCATTTCCAGTGCCGCTTGGACGTGCCCTCTTGTCAAGCGGGCTCAAGTCGGTGACGAATACGCCGGCGGAGGCGAGACAGCACGCAAACTGCACGTCGGGGCCTCCACACGAGCGACAGTCGACGTTGAAGCCCTTCTTGCTCAGCGGACAAAAGCCCGGCCGGTGCGGATCACCACGTCGTAGCGTGTGGTTGAACGGAGACGGCAGTGCCTCGCATGAGCGCAGCTGGCCCCATGGGCACGTCAGCTCTCGGAGGCAGCTGAGCGTGTGCTCGCTGGTATGTCCCTGCATGCTGCCCGTGGCCATCCCGCCGGTGACATCACGAGGTCGAGTCTCTCGACCGCATGCGGGCGTCGCTGGAGCATCCAGCCCCTCGCGAGCTCCACGAAGGACGTCTACGGCCCTGTGTGACAGCAGGAAGCCCACGCCACCATACGGCCACATCACGTCGAGGTTCCTCGCAGGTGAGGTGAGGGGCATCGGCTCTCCGAGGCACGGCCGGCTGTAGTCTGGCGGTGCGCTGCAGCCCACCCGCCTTGTGCAGTTTCCCGGACAGCCGTGCAGCGTCGGTAGCCAGTCGCGCCGTGCCGGCCATGGCTGCGGCGCGAAAGAGAGGAAGTACGGCAGGCGTGGCGATGCCTGCGCGAGGCGTGTCTCGAGCAGGCCGGTCAGCGCTGGCATGTCGACGAACGTGTCGTCGTCGCAGAAGAGCACCCAATCAAAGCGTCCGCACATCGCGTTGGCGAGGCAAAGCACGGGAGGTAGGCCACGCCACGTCAGCCCAATGCCCCAGCGCATGCCCACGAGGCCGCTCGTGTCGTCGTCGCCCCAATCGCTCACGATGAGCCTCGGATACTTGTGCAGCCACAGCCGCACCATGCTATTCACCATCCAACGACGCGCTGAAAAGGTGGACAATACAAAGACCAGCGGGTAGTGGGCCTGCGGTGGCGTGGGCTCTGTCACGTTGCACGGCGCGTCCCACACCATGCTGGGATCAACGGCGGAGAGTGAGACATTGGACGCTGCCAGTACCTTGCGTGCGGCACGGTCCATGATGCCATCCTGCAGCGCCGAGCGCTTCGCACCGGCGAGGCACATGCAACGGCGTGGCGACCAGAGGGTGCTCACCAGAGCCAGCAGCGTGCGAGCGGCGGGCATGGTATGCACAATGCACGGGGTTCGGCCCTGGGTTCGGCCGCGCGTGGCCTCGAGGGGGGTGAACTACTGTCGGGCCTCGCACTACTAAA
>Ga0209713_10002667_pt1 | contig 11127 bp, 4 predicted proteins | sample ArcOceMetagenome_3_FD_187444 | JGI IMG/M metagenome (GOLD analysis project Ga0209713, IMG submission 187444) | Marine eukaryotic phytoplankton communities from Arctic Ocean - Arctic Ocean- Svalbard ARC20M Metagenome (SPAdes) (version 2) | ecosystem: Environmental > Aquatic > Marine > Oceanic...
TGATGGGTCTCTCGCTCTTCTTCTCCCCTCTTACCGCTGTACTCACGCCCACTGGACTGTCCTAGATAGTGTCTCGTCGCTTAGCGGCCTGGTATTGTGCGTGGTCTTCGGGCCTAATCTCTTCTTCAGGAGAACACGTGCGGGCCCACGTGTTCCGAGCCATCGGTAAGGGTGGACCACAATCGAAAGGAAAAGCATGCAGTCAGCAAATGTAGACCCTGCACTGACTCAAGTTTTTACAACGCACACTGTCACCACCTATCCGGCGCCTAAAAAGTCCCCGGGACACCAGCGTGGTATTGTGTGTTGTCTCCGGGCCTAATCTCTTCTTCTTCTGCAAAGCCGTACGTGGCGCCTTTAAAGAAAGTACGCTTTACCTCTAAAGAAAGTACCGTAGTTCTCCCATTCTCCAGGCTGCTTTCCTCATCTCATCATGCTATAGATTGTGCTGATCGCGCTCAGGCCACCTCCATCGCACACCCGGCCGGCTAGAAGCTAGAACAAGCTGCCAGGGGTGCTGCCCGCGCTCGAGGATCGGACCATGCGCGGCACCAGCCCGCGCGACGCCCTTGATGGCGTCTTGCCGGCCGCCGACGTCGCCGACGCGCTGCGCGAGAGCGCCGGTGGTTTGCTGCCCTGCATCGGTTTGGAGAGCCCCTTCGCTGCCGATCGCGGCGTCGATCGGTTGCCACACGAGCGCGGCGCCGCACCGCCCGAGGGTGGCGTGCCCGAGTTGGCCTTCCACGGCTGCGAGTTCTCGTCGCCCAGCGCCAACGGAGGCGGCGTGCCCTCCTCGTCGCCACCGCTCGAGCATTGCAGCAGCTCCTGCACCGCCGCCGCCTCCACCGCCGCCGCTGGCCCGCCTGTCTCACTGGCCTCGTCGAGCTCGGTCGCCTCGGGCGGGCCGCCCGCTCCAATGGAGAGGCGCCGCCACAACTCCGACACCTCACTGCCGAGCGCCGCCTCACGCGCCCGCAGCCCCGCCGCCTGCGCACGCTCCGAGCCGAGAGCCGCCTCGGTCTCGGCGCGCAGCCGCTCGAGCTCGTCGCGAGCGTCGCCCGCTTGCGCCGCCTCGTCGCGCGCGCGGCCGAGCTCGGCGCCGAGCTGTGCGATCTCGCCGCGCGCACAGCCGAGCGCCGCGTCGAGCTCGGCGATCATGTCGTGCGCCCTCGTCAGCTCCGCACGCCGCGCCGCCGCCAGCTCCGCGCTCGCCAGAGCCTCCGTCGCCGCGCCGTCGGCGCCCTCGCGCACCGCCCTGAGCTCCGCCTCGAGCGCGCGGCTGCGCTCCTCGGCGATCGTCGCGGAATGCAGCCGCGCTTCCCACGCCGCCGCCTCGCGCACCCGATCCGCCGTCGACGAGGCGAAGCGCTCCTCGAGCCGCGCCCACTCGCCGAGGGTCCTGCCGTGCTCGAGCCGCAGCGCCTCCAGCGCCTCCAGCGCCGCCCGCCGCGCCGCAGAATGCGCCTCCGCGGTCGCCTCGGCCTCGGCCCGTGCAGCCGCCGCCTCCGCCGGCACCGAGTGGGGAGGGTGCTGCTCAGCGTCAGCGTGCGTGCCGCAGGCCTCGCGATCCACCTGCACCGCAGCGTTGGCCTCCGTCGCTCTGGGCCGCACGGCCGGGATCGGCCGATCGTGCTCCGTGCCGAGGCGCGTCTCCGCCAGCGCGGCGTAGGCGGCGCGGAGCTCGGCCCGCATCGCCGCCGCCTCGGCCGCCTCGGCGCGCGCCGCGCCGTCCGCCAGGCTCGCCGCCGCCCACGCTTCGGTTGCTGCGCGTCGTGCTTCGAGCGCCCCCTCGGCCGCGGAGGCTGCGCTGGCCTGCGCCTCCGCCCTCGCCTCCGCCCTCGCCTGTGCCATCGCACGCTGCGCGTCGGCAACGGCCGCCTCCACCCCCGCCTCCGCCTCCGCCCTTGCCTCCACCGCGTCGCGTCGCGCCTGCTCCGTCGCCGCAATCGCCTCCACGCGCGCCTGCTCCGCCTCTGCCAGCTGCAGCACGAGCTCGAGCTGCCGCCCTGCCGCTGCGCTCGCGTCGGAGTCGAGTGCGAAGCGAGACCCCGCTTCCTCCGACCGTGCGTCGAGCTGCACGCAAGGTGAGGCGCTCTCTGACCGGGCGGCTGCCTCAGCCGCACTCTCCTCCGCTGCCGCTTCTACGCTTGCCGCCCTCGTCTCAGCCATCACCAACGCGGCCTCCAGCAGCGCCTTCTCCGCAGCAGCGCGCCCCGTCTCGATGGCGTGGGCCTCCGCCTGCTCCTCGCAGTCGGCGCGCGCCAGCCTCTCGGCCTCGCGCGCCCGCGTCGTCTCGGCGAGGGCGTCGAGACGCGCCTGCGCCGCCGCCTCAGCCGCGTCCTCTGCGTCGGCCTGCGCCTTCGCCACGTCCTGCGCAGCCTGCCGCATCGCGAGCTCCGTCTCCGCCGCGGCCTGCTCGCCCACGCCGACCTCGTGCTGCAGCAGCTCCTGCTGCAGCAGCTCCTGCTGCACCTGCTGCTGCTGCACCAGCTCCGCTTCCCGCGCCTGCGCCCGCTGCAGCATCACCCGCATCGCCATCTGCTCGCTCTGCAGCGCCACGCCCGCGTCGGTCTGGGCCGCCATCTCGTGCAGCCGACAGCGGAGCTCGTCACGCTCGCGACGGAGGTCCGAAAGCTCAACCGACAGCTCCGACAGTTGGTGGCTCTGCGCCTCCTTGGCCGCCTTGACCCGCGCCCTTTCAGCCTCGGCGTCGGCCAAGGCCAGCGCGTGCGCCTCGGCCTGCTCCTCGAGGTCCATGCGCGCGCGGGCCGCCGCTTCTGCGACGGACACGTCCGAGTGGCGTCGCGCCTTCTCCAGCGCCGCCTGCAGGAGTGTGCCCTGCTGCCGCGCCTCCTCCAGCGCCGCTTGCTGCTGGCTGCCCCTCCGCTGCTCCGCGGCGAGCGCATCGCGCAGTGTGGCCGTCGCCGCCTCGGTCTCGTGGCGCGGCGGCCCCGCGGCTGCTGCCGTCACCGCCGCGTCTCCTGCCCCGGTCGTCGACGGCGTCGGCGCCGAGACGGCTGCGGTCGTCGGCGTGACCTTGGCCTCGGCCGCCGCCAACGCCGCCGCCACCGCCACCTCCACGGCCGCAGCAGCGGCTGCTTCGACCGTGGACCTGGTCGCGATGGCACCCTTCTCGGGCCAGGGTCTCGCGCGCGCCGCATCCGCATCTGCCGCCATCTCACCCACTGCCGTCGCTGAGTCCATTTGCACCGTGTCCAGGTCCGAACTGGCTTCCTTTGCTGCCCGACGCGCGGCCTCCGCGTCCCGTCGTGCTGCCGCCGCTTCCCCTCGCGCGGCCTCTGCGTCTGCCGCCGCCAGAGCCGCCAGAGCCTCCGCCTCCTCTGCTTGCGCCTCAGCTCTGGTGGCATCAGCCCTCGCCGCGTCCGCCTGCAAGTCGACCCTCGCCAACTGTGCTTCCGCCGCGGCCTGTCTCGCCTTGGCAGCGTCTGCGCTCGCACGTGCTTCCGCCACCGCCTCCGCCGCCTCTGCAAGTGCCATGTGCGCATCTGCGGTTGCTTCCGCCGTTGCTTCGTCCAGCGCTGCGGCGGCCACTGCGGCCATCTCCCTTGCCTCTGCCGCCTCCAGGCTCATCGCACGGATCTGAGCTTTCGCGTCTGCCAACTCCGCCCTTGCCGCTTCTGCGGCCTCGGAGGCCGCCGCCAGCTCGGAGGAGGCCGCCGCCGCCACCGCTGACCTCGCCTCCTCCGCCGCGAGCTCCGCCGCCTCCGCCGTGACCTTGGCCTCCTCGAGCTCTGCCGCGTGCGACGCCTCCGTCGCCGCCGCCAAGGAGTGCACCTGCCGCGCCGCCTCGAACGCCGCTTGCCTGTCCTCTGCGGCGGCAGCGACCTCGGCTGCTGCGAGCGCAGCGCAGCCCGTCTGCCGCGCCACCTCACCCTCGAGGCGTGCGATGGCGGCGGCGTGCGTGGCGGCTGCGTGCGCGCTGCTTCGCTCGTCGGCCCGCAGCTCGCCCATCAGGACGCTCAGCAGGACGCTCACCTCGGCGCGCACGTCTGAGGCCGCCGCCCGCGCCCGCCGCTCCGCCTCAGCCAGCCCCGCTTCACTCGTCGCCTGTGCTGCCTGCGAAGAGCCGGCCTCGAGCCGCAGCAGCCGTAGCTCCTCCTTGAGCAGACCCGCCTCAGCGACCGCCTCGGCCGCCTGCTCCGAGCTCGTCGTGAGCTTCGCGCGCTCCGACTCCGACGCCGCACGTGAAGCCTCTGCGTCCTCGAGCGCTGTGCGCAACGCCGCCGCACGCGCGCGCGCCGCCTCGGCCTCTGCCACCATCGACGCCTCCGCTCCCTCCGCGCGCTGCTCCGCCTCCGCCCTCGCCGCCCCAGCCACTTGCGCCGCCTCCGCGGCTTCCGCTCGCGCCTTCCCTGCGCTGACAGCTGCCGCGGTGGCTGCCTTCTCGGCGCGAAGCGCTTGCTTTCTCTCTGCGGCGGCGGCGGCCACCTCGGCCGCTGCCTGCTGCGCAAACGACGCAGCGACGGCAGCCGCCTTCTCCTCTCGCAGCGCCCGCGCCTCCGCCTGCCAGAAGGCGTCCATCTGCGACGCGAGCGCCACCTCATGCTTGCGAGTCTCGGCGGCGGCAGTGGCGATCGCCGCCGCCGCTCGGCGCTCCGACTCCGCGCTTGCAGCCTGAGCTGCGATGGCGGTCGCCTCGGCAGCCAGCGTGCGCTCTTCGAGCCGCGCAGCTTGTGCACGCGCCGCCGCCGCACCGTCTGCACCATGGTCTGCACGCACTGCAGCGGCCGCCGCCTCGGTCCTTGCCTCCGCCGCCTCCGCATTTGCGCGTGCCATGGCCTCCTTCACCCGCCCCACCTCCGCGGTCGCGGCCTCCACGAGTGCTCTGGCGCCGCCAGCCTCCTGAGCAGCGCATGCTGCCAACCGCCAAACCATGCGCCGCAGCGTGGTTGTCCGCTGCCCCTCCTGCTCTCCGCCAGGCTTGGCAGTTGCAATTGCGGGTAAGGGCGCGGCTGCTGCGTCGACGGGTGCGGCAGCGGAGGTCCCAGCAACGGCGGTCGTCCCCTGCCCCGGCGTCTTCACCGCCTGCAGCTCAGCGATCCTGTCCTCCTGCTCGCGGCAGAGCGACTTCTGCAGCTCGAGGCAGACGCGCAGCCGCTGCCGCTCCACACGAAGCGCTGCCTGCATGTTGGCCGTGTCCAGCCGACTCAGCGCGCGCGCCCCTTGTGGAGTGAGCTGAGCCGCTGCCAACGACGCGGCGCAGCCACCCTGCGGCGGCCCCTCTCCTGGCTCGGCACTGTCGGCTCCTCGGCGCGGAGGGTACGCGTGCTCCACCAGCTGCAACGTCTCCAAGCTGGGGGGCACCGGTGGCGAGGCCGGCAGGTCGAGCGAGCGTGGTTCGTGTGGTTCCGCAGGCGCGCCCTCATCATTCTGGACGTGGCCGGTCCTGAGCGTGTCCATGGGGGCGTTGCGTGGCAGTGCGGCCTCGACAGGCTTTGTCGCGAGCGGCCCCGCCTGCTGCCGGCGCAGCTGCTGCAGGCAGTCGGCGTGCTCGCGGCGCGACGCCTGCAGTCGCAGGTGCGCCTCGACGCCGAGCTCCCTCTGCTCATGGGCGCGCGCCTCCGCCTCCGTCGCGCGCGCCCCCGCGGCCCCGATCGCCGCCTCGAGCCGCACCCTCTCCGCCTCGGCCCCGGCGAGCGCCAGCGCATGCGCCTCGGCCTGCTCCTCGAGCACGGCACGGGCGCGGGCCTCCGCGTCGGCGGCACGCGCCTCTGCGGCGCGCACACCCGCCTCCGCCCTCTCCTCGGCCTCGCTCGAGCGAACCAGCTCGGCCCGCGCCGTGAGGTGCGCCTGTTCCGCAGCGGCCTCCGCCGCAGTCATCTCCGTCGTCGTCGGCATCGGCGCCGCATCCGCCTCTGCGGCGACCGCCGCGGCGATTGCGCGCGCGACCGCAGCGGCCGCGTCGGCGGGGGACTGCGGCGGCGAGCCCCACGCGATCGGCGCTGGCGCCACGGCCGGCGGCGTCGGCGGCCGATCCTTTCTGGCTGCGGCTGCGGCGAGCTCGGCCTTGAGCGCGCGCACTTGCAGTCGCAGTGCCGCCGCCTCCGCGTCGGCTGCGACGCGCGCCGTGCCGGCGCCCTGCAGTTGCGTCGCCGGCGCCTGCTGAGCGGCGTGGAGCGGCGGCGAGGCCGTGGTGGCGATCGTGCCCTGCGGTGGCTGCGCGACCCGGACGCGCCGAAGTGCCGCCTGCGCCGCGGCGGCCTCGGCCTCCGCCGCGGCCGCCCTCGCCTCGGCCTTTTGCAGCTGGCTACGAAGCGTCTGCACGTGGGCGGCTTCCCGCTGCGCGTCACCATGCGGTGGGCCCGCCGCGGCAGCAGGCTGCTCCGCCTTCCGCAGGCGCGCGCGCGCCGAGTTCAGCGCCGCGCCCTGGCGCACGTACGCGACTGTCACCGCCTCGAGCTGCTGCTTCAGCAGCTGCAGGTCGTCGCTGCCCTCTCCCTCTCGCGCGGGCGCGGTCGTCGCGCGGGTGCTGGCGTCGGCCCTCGCCTCCTCGGCGTCGAGCTCGAGCGCGTCGAGCTCCTCGCGCAGCGCCCCTGCGAGCCCGCGCAGCTTGCCGATCTCGGCGTGCGATGCAGAGACGAGCGGGCTGAGCGGCGGCAGGTGGTGGTTGGCAGCCTCCAGCGCCGCGCACAGCTTCTCGACGCTTCCCACGCCGGCACCGACGCCGTCGAGGATCGCGTGGCTGGGCTCGGGCGTGCCGAGAGAGACGAGCGGCCACGGCGAGGCCGGGGGCGTCTCCAGCTCTGCTATGGGCGAAAGCGTGAGCATCTGGCCGTCACCCGTCGCCGAGCAGGTGAGCCAGCAGGTGAGGAGAGAGTGGTGAGCGGGCGGGCAGCGCTGGTTGTGCCGAGTAAGCTGACCTGCAGCTGATGAACGCAAGTCCCTCTTTACTTACCCCCTGATCGTAGTCCATCTTATACGACACAGGCACAATGAACGGAAGCGCTAGGCAACCGGAACGCAACACCACACTGACCCACGCCACGCGCCGCACACCCACCACCGCCGCACCGCCCCCACCCCCGGTGCGGGGTCTTTACTTACTAACCCTACCCCCGGTGCGGGGTCTTTACTTACTAACCCTAACCCACGTAGCCGCGATAAAAAAATATTTTCCCCAACCCCCACACAACCCTCCTCACTAAAGTATCTGTAATCCAATCCTCTCATTTTCCTGTTTCACTTTGGCAGAAACACGAAGCTCACGTGGTGTCGCCTCCCGACCCAGACTACAGGTACAGCGAGACCTCCAGCCTCGCGTTGCCAGCGATGCCCTTGACGCCCTTCCTGCGCTCCTTTACGCGCGGCCTGGCGACGCGCGCCAAGGCGGTGATGGGCCGGGCGCACCGCGGGCTGTACGACGGCAAGCACATCCAGTTTGGCAACCGGATTAGCTTTGCCAACAACAAGTGCGAGCTACCGCCTGCGCCGCGCCGCCGCACGCACGCCGAAGAGCCCAGCGCGTCGTGGCCCGGCGCACCTCACACGCGCCCGTCTCCGTGGCAGATCGCGGCGCACATGGAAGCCCAACGTGCAGCACAAGAAGTTTTGGAGCGAGACCTACCAGCGCCTCCTCTCGTTCCGCGTGACCACCTCGACGATCAAAAAGGTCAAGCAGCTCGCCGGAGGCATCGACGACTACCTCATGTCGGCGCCCAGCGACCTGCTGCTGTACGACAAGGCGATCAAGATCAAGAAGAATATGCTGAGGGAGCATCAGCGGCGCGCCGCCGGACAGGGCGCTTTCTCGCAGTACAGGCCAAAGGGCAGCGTGCCCGCGACGAGTGAGCTGTGAGCGAGTCCTGTCGCGCGCTGGTGGCGGCCGCCACCGTACGTTGTTACGTATGCATGTGCATGTCGATAGCTATTACGCGACATCTAGAATTACGCTGCGCATCAGACTGTTTAAATTGAGGATGTTGTATCGCCTGCCGGGTGCCACGTAGGCGAGGCCGCTTTAGGTTGGTGCACGGGTGCACGCGGGGTGAGGTGAAACGTCTCACTTTGTAACGTTTGTGAGACAGTATTGCCAGAAGCTGATGCTGTCACTGAGCGTGGACGTTGACGAGAGAGGCGCCAGTGCCAGTTCGAGCCGGTCTCGCGCGCTGGTGCTGGCTGGTGGCGCTGCAGAGATGTAACATGGTCACTTGAGGTCGCTTGCAGCGCGGCAACCATCAGTGCAGCCGTCAAGGCAAGCGAGAGTGGTGCAGGTGCACCATCGTGGTGACGCCGTGTGGCCGGGGCTCACGCCCGGGCGGCCGGCACGCTACGTGAGGGCCGACCCAGGTCGTCCCATGGTGGCTCCAAGTCGGCATAGTGTCCCTCCCGGGTTGGGGAGGCCCCTGGGAGCGCAGGGAGCGCCTGGGAAGCGACGGCAGTGACAACGCTAAAAAGCGTTACAATCTACCTCACCCAGGCGTGCACCAGACCTTTTGCAAGAATGCTCCGGGCTGGAACTTTAGCAGAAGTGGTGGTCATCTACTACTAGTAGTGCTTTAGCAGGAATGCTCCAACAAGACCCAAACTTTAGTCAAGGTACCGTACCCCCCCCGGATGTACGCTGTTTACGGCTTTACTTTACACCCGCGCGAACAGCCAGTGCAATACCGACTGCGACATGGCACAACACGCGTCAGAACGAGCCGCGGACAGACACACAGACACACAGAACACACAGACACCCAGACACCCAGACACGCGTGCGCGTCCCGCGAATACACTCGGGCACGCCATCAGTCTGAGGCATGCTGTGAGCCAGACGCCGAACGCAGCGAGCCCGGCGAGAGAGAGGGGGCGGGCGACGACCGATTGGCAGCCGATGCTAATCGTCGCGCGCACTTGTCTCCTTCAGACCTAGACTTTGGTCGCCTCGGTGGGCGGCGCGCCCGACGAAATGGACGCCGTCGACGAGCTTTGCGCGGGGCCACCTTTACGGCCGGCGCTGAAAAACTTCGAGGACTTGTCCTTCGAGAGGGCGTGCTTCTTGGCGGTGCCCTGGCGAGCAATCTTGCCGCGCAAGACGGCCTGGATGCGCTGCGCCGCGAGCTCCTCGGCGCGCTGCTCGACGCGCTGGTCCTCCGTGGCGATCTGCGTCTCGAGCGCGTCCTGCACCGCGACCACCCGCTGCTCAGCCTCAACTGTTTTCTTCCTGTGCTCCTTGGCCTTGTTCTTGTACGCGACGGCCTTGTTCTCAAGCTCCTCCTTGACCTCCTCGTGGTAGTGGTTGAGGCACGAGAGGATGAGGAGCTGGATGACGGCAACAAGCATGATAGGGATGAAGATGTACACCATCACGCGCACCCAGCCGATGTTGAGGTCGGATTTGAAGCAGTTCTCCTCGTGCGTCAACATCGCCATGCCGCGGCCATCGCAGCGCGGGTAGATGTTGTACAGCCCCTCAAGGTCGTCCGCCTGCAGGCAGACCTTCGGGTTGTGCGTGGTGAGGTGCTCCATGATCGACTCGCGCACGCCAGTGCCCTCCTTGATGTCGGTCGCGTTGGGCCAGGCGCCATTGTTCACGTAGCTCCAAGGGTTGTAGCAGAGATCCGCGGGCATTTCCGGCAGGTCGAAGGGGTTTATGCCGTCGTGAGCCGCCAAGAGGGTGTTGTACGAGTTCGAGCCGACCGGGTAGAGGGACCCATCGCTCTGGGTGAGCGTGCCCATCTGGTCGGGGTGGTTGAGGCCGAGAATGTGGCCCATCTCATGCACGGCCGCCGCCTCAAAATCATAGCAGTCCCAGCAGGGAACCACGATGTTGTTGTACATCGAGAGGGGCACGATCAGCAGCATGAAGAGGCACGTCATCGGCAGCACGCCCCACGACGCGACCTCCTCGGCGGCCGCGCGTCCCTTCTGCTTGCAGGTCTTGTCGAAGACGCCGACAAACTGATGGCGAGCCACGCGAACGATGAGGACAGAGAAGATGATGATCGCCAGGCCGAAGACGCCGAAGGAAATGCCCATGATCATCGCGTAGGCCGAGCCCTCGCCCATCTTGCTCTTCAGAGTGTGGAGCGGCGAGCAGAAGGCCGAGTCGAGATACCAGCACTTGTCCGTGTTGAACGAGATCAGGCCACCGTACGCCTCGATGGCCACGAAGTCGCCCGGCACGGTGCCCTCCTCATTGCAGTATGGGGACGTGAAGCCGTCATTGCGAGTGCCCGACACGCAGCCGGTGAACTGCACCATGCCGTTGGTGCCGCGGAGGTCGGTCGCGTAGCGGCCGTACTGGCTGGCCGAGGCGGCCGCGGTGCCGGAGCTCACATAGGATTCGCTCTCGTCGGTGTTGGTCTCCTCGAGACGGCGACCGGTGACCTGGGAAGTGTAGCAGTTGGGCGTCGTTCCGGTGGTGGTCAGGTCTCCGTTGTTCTCCGGTGGCTCCGACCAGCACGAGCCAACGACCGTCTCCTTGTAGTTGTCGCGGAACTGTGAGCCGTACGGGTAGCCGTCGCCAAACGCGCCGGAGGACTGCGAGCCGGTGGAACCCCAGGGCTTGCCACTGGTCTCCCCAATGCCCGTGTCCGAGCGAGCTGTCACAAAGACCTCGACGAGCGAGCAGTTGCTCTTGACATGTCCGTGGAGGCGGCGGCACTCCTCGGTGACGTCGATGAAGCTGATGCTCGGATGGACGTCCGACCACGTCTTGAACGCGCGGTGCAACGCCGACTTCATGTCCTTGCACGTGATGAAGGCCGCAAAGAAAAAGTCCTCGACAAACTGGTCCTCCATCTTGCCATTGTTCCAATACGGATCGTCCTCGGTCTTGCAAAGGATGTCGTCAAAAGCCCAGGCAATCCCTCCGCCAAGGCCGCGATTGTCCGAGGCGCTCTCTGGCATATGCCAATAGTAGCCGAGCACGCCATATGCATTCGTCGGGTAGGGGTACGTGACTGTCATGTTCCCCATGAAGTTGGCGGACATGTTTCCGGGGGTCGCGCCCCATTTGGACTGGCTCTGCGTCACCCACCCGAGGGCGGTGTACGCGACGAGGACGGCGGACATAATTGCGGCGGCGACGGGTTTAGACGCCGATACGCAATGATTGACGGTCCAGCTGGACAGCGAACACAGGAAAACGAAACTTTTCCGTGGATAACCCCCGTCCCT
>Ga0209713_10002668_pt1 | contig 11126 bp, 6 predicted proteins | sample ArcOceMetagenome_3_FD_187444 | JGI IMG/M metagenome (GOLD analysis project Ga0209713, IMG submission 187444) | Marine eukaryotic phytoplankton communities from Arctic Ocean - Arctic Ocean- Svalbard ARC20M Metagenome (SPAdes) (version 2) | ecosystem: Environmental > Aquatic > Marine > Oceanic...
GACACGCGGAAACAGTTGCACTATTCCTAGCAGTGCAAGTGACTGGCTGTGTGAGCTTGTTCACAGTGCCCAAGAATAGCAACTTAGGCGCGAGCAAGCAACGTGCGGTGCTTTGCGCAGGGTCCGCAGCAAAATAGCGCTGCAGGTCCCGCGTCAAATAACGCCGCGCGGCAAAGCACAAACACCGCACGTCGGGACTCCCCGGGGCACCGGGCGCAACGATTCACAGCGACGCTGAAAACAGTTTCGAGGAGCTGCAGAGCGAGATTGTCCATCTCGAGGCGCGGGTGGGGCTGCTTCTGCGCAGCGGGCCGCTCGAGCCAAGGGTGGCGCATCTCGAGGCGGTTGTCGGCGTCGAGATCGGCCAGGCCGAGGCCGCGGAGGCCTCGGAGCCGCTCAGCCTGGCGGCACGCATGCAGCGGCTGCAGAGGGGATTCGAGCAGCGCGACACGATGTTGAATGATGCGATTGCGCGGTAATAAACCAAAAAACCCAAACCAAAACAACCTTTATTTTCGAACCTCCAGCTCATACAGTAACCGCCTCGCTCAACTCAACACTCATGCTGGCAGCTTGGATTTGAAGTCCTTCTTGCAGTAGCCGCATTGGTTGCGCTTCTGGTACTCGGCGGCGCACGGAAGCTCCAGCAGCGCTGGCTTTGTAGTCGCCGTCACGGCACCGCGAAGTGGGATGGTGCAGCCGCAAAAGCCCCAGCGCAGCCCCTCGGCCTCTGCGGTCTGCTGCGTCAAACTCTTGATTGCGCTACCGCCCTTGATTGCGCCGGCCCCCGCGCGCACGCCACCGCCCTTGCCGCCGAGAGCGCGGGCCCCGTTTGAGCCTCCGGTCTTGCCACTGGCACCATTCTTCTCGTTGCGCTCGTGCACCTCCTTCGCTGCGGCCACCTCGGCCTTGGCCACTGTCGCCTTCACGCCGGACTCCATCAGCACCTTCAGTGCCTTTGACGCGCGAGGGAACAGCTGCTGGCCCGCCTCGCTCAGGTAGCGTGCCTGCTGCGCGCGCGAGCGCAGCGCGTCCTCGCGCTTCTGCGCGGCCCCGAATGCCTCTTGCTCAGCCTTCTGCGCGATACGCTTGTTGGTGGACTCCATCAGCACCTTCAGTGCCTTTGACGCGCGAGGGAACAGCTGCTGGCCCGCCTCGCTCAGGTAGCGTGCCTGCTGCGCGCGCGAGCGCAGCGCGTCTACGCGCTTCTGCGCGGCCCCGAATGCCTCTTGCTCAGCCTTCTGCGCGATACGCTTGTTGGTGGACTCCATCCGCCGTCGCAGTGCGCCAGGTACGCGAGAGCAAAACATTCGCCGGCCCCGCTCGCTGAGGTGGGGCGCAGCCTCCGAGCGCGCGCGCGTGTTCCGAACCGCTGCGGCGCCGTTGTAAAAGCTGCGGGTGCACGCGAACTGGCCCCAGGCCGACACGTATTTGCGCCACCTGCAGGCACAAAAAGGGCGACGCAGGCGTTGGCATGTTGCGTGCGGGGCGGGAGAAGCGTCGGCCGAGCAGCGCTGCCTCTCACACAGTGTGCCACCTGGTGCGACCTTGATGCACACCATTGCTCTCCATCACGCCGGGGAATCTTCCGACGCGCTGCTTTGACCTTGGCTCGACCCTCTGCGATTACCTGCAGCCGCCCCTCGTCCTCGCAGCTGCCGCCGTGGCGGCGGGAGAACCTGCGGGACCACTGGTTGGCGAGCGCCGCGTCAAACAGTTCGGCCTCAAGACTCTTGTCGCTGGCTGGTGGTGCGTGATTTGGCTGCCACATGCGAATCCCCGAGGCCAGCCCCTCGGCAGTTTGCCGAGCGCCGACCACGTCGAACTGCCGCTCAGCCACGCCGTCCTCGTCCTCGCCTCCCTCCTCCCCGCTATTCTCGCCATCCCCGGCTTCCTCGTCGTCGTCGTCGTCGTCGTCATCGTCGTCGTCGTCGTCGTCGTCGTCGTCGTCACCGTCGTGGTCTCCACTCGAGCTGGCGCCGATGCCGCTCTCACGCCCGCCGGCCGGCAGAGGCGGGCGAGGCGCCTCGTCGTCGTCGTCGTCGTCGTCGTCACCGTAATCGTACTCCGCGAGTTGCGCAGCAGGCATCTTGCGCTTGCCCGTGTTCATCGCGCACGCGGCGTTCTTCGGTCGCTAGCGCTGCCACAAAGACCAGTTGCCCAAAGAAAATGGAAGTTGTCGAAGAATGCGGCCCGGGCATGCAGTCTTTGTTCTCAAGAGCGGAATTGCGCTGCTTCGCCGCTTGTGAACCACAACGAAGGGGCGGGGGTAGGAAGCTTGGTTTGACCCGGTGATAGATTCGCCACAGCTACCAGTCTGGCTTGGTCTTTGTGAGCAAGCTTGGCGCTCTGGCCTTCCTTTGCCTACATGACGTCATGCCGAGTGCGCTGGTTTGACACTCCGTGCCGCGAAGCGCTCGCTCCGCCCACGACTTCACCACTCCCGCGAGATGCCGACGACCGAGCTGCCCGCGCCGCCCGAGTCCGCGCTCAACTCGCCGCTCGACCTGCTCAAGTGGCTCAGCAAGCGCTCAGCAGGCGCCGCCTTCTTCAGCACGATGCTTGCGCCAACGGGCGACCACCTCGAGGCCGTCGCGGCAAAGTACGACGTGGACACGCTGCTGGGCAAGTGGCGGGCCCTGTCGCACACGGCCATTCGTCACGGCGAGGTCGGCACACAGCCGTGCGTCGCGTTCAAGTTCGTCACCAAGGGATTCACGCCGACGGCCAAGACCAAGGTGCAGGTGATCCTCTTCGAGGGCAAGTGCGGGAAGCACGAGCACACCTTCATGGAGGTGCTGCGCACGATCTCGCAGCCCAAGTGCGAGGTCCTCAACGAGGCGCTCATGACGCTGAACGGCACGGCGAGCATCGTGCACGAGGTGCGGCTCCCAGGAGCAGCGAACATGCCGGTGTCGACGACAGCCGTTGTTGCCGTCCCGTTGATTGCTCAGACGCTCAACTCGCTCGCGCCCGGCGTGTACCTGCTCTGCGCGTACAACAAGATGGGCCTCTGCCGCCAGGCCTACACGGCCCAGTACTCCGGACGGCTGCAGCTGATCTGCGACGATGGCTGCGACGAGCAGCAGGCGGCGGAGCACGCGCATGACATCGTTACGTGCTCGATCGTGGCGGCGCAGCGCTGCTCGCGGGTGGTGCGCAGCATCGACCCGACAGCGTTGCTCCTCGCCTTCCACGCGAGCCACACGACGGCAGAGGCGGCTCGCTGCTGCGGCCGGCGCGGCGTGGCGTGCGGCACCTCGGAGTGGCGGTCGACGAGCCAGTCAGGCTCCGGGCGCGATGGTGCGTTCGAGGCCCTCCTGGCCAGTGGCGTGCGCGACGTGGTGGTCGTGGGCGCCCCTCACCTCGGCTGGGCCACGGGTGCTACGCGGCTTAATTGATTGGACACGGACGCGTGTGTGTTGGTAATGTCTAGACTTGATGTGGCAGCAAATGATTCGGTGTGTTGGTGTCGGTGCCGCTCAGCATCGGCTCGGCCATCGCATCGCGCTGTGATCAGGTGTCTTCGCGAGTCGTAGCCAGGCGTGGCGTTGCGCAACTTCGCTGTGAATGTCGCTTCAAGGCCTCCGCCACCGGACCATCTCCGAGCCGGAGTGCCAGCCAGTGCTGTGTTCTGGCACGCTGGCCAAGCTCAGCGTCAGCGCCAAGTTCAACAAGAACTGGAAGCAGCGCTACTTTTCTCTGCAGTACGACAAGGTGACCCAGGAGGTCGTGCTGTGCTATTCCGTCTCCGAGGAGCGCTGCAACGAGCCGCTGAGCTCGATCACCATAACGTCCGACGTCTCGATCACGCGCGTCTCGAAGGCGCCCGTCGCGGCGCCCAAGGAGCTCAGCTTTATCTTCATGCTCAAGTTTGAGGGGTCCGAGCTCTACTGCGCGTCGGCGGAGCCAGAGGAGCGCGATCGCTGGATCGAGGCGATCGAGCGCTGCGTCCAGGCGGCCAAGGGCGAGCTCAGCGACTCGGACGCCGGCGATGACTCCGTCGACGTCGAGGACAGCCTGGGCAGCATCAACAGCGGCACCTACAGCGCCAGCGGGGACAGCAGCGGTCGCCCGCGCAAGCCAGTCTCGAGGAAGGGCAGCCTCGGCAACATGGTGGGCGGCGTTCGCCGCCAGACGTACGTGGGGCTGCGCAAGCTCGTGTCGGGCAAGAAGAAGCGCTTCGTCGACGGCGAGTTCAACCTCGACCTCACCTACGTGACGAGTCGGATCATCGCGATGGGCATCCCCTCGCGAGGTCCGCGCCTCTGCCGGAGCCCCCCGCCCCCCTCGTTCTCCCCCTTCACCTCCCCCCACCCCCGCGCGCGTCCCTCCTCGCTGCCCTTCCCGACCACCCCGCCGCCGCGACCGCCGCAGGATTCGAGTCGGTCTTCCGCAACGATCTCAACGAAGTGCGAGAGTTCTTCGAGGAGAAGCATTCGGCCGAGGAGGGCAGGTTGCTCTGGCGCATCGTCAACCTTTGCGCCGAGAAGGATCGATGGTACGACGTCGACCTCTTCGGCGGCGAGGCGCACGCGCAGCGGTACGGCTTCCACGACCACAACCCGTGCCCGCTCGCGATGCTGCCGCAGATCTGCATGCACGAGTGGGTGCATGCACGAGTGGCTCGAGGCCGACCCGAGGAACGTCGTGGCGGTGCACTGCAAGGCGGGCAAGGGGCGCACCGGCATGGTCATCTCGGCGTACCTGATCCACGCGGGCGTCTGCGCCACCTCCGACGCGGCGCTCCAGTTCTTCGACACGCGGCGGACGGAGGACGGCAAGGGCGTCACCATCCCGTCGCAGCGGCGCTACGTCGTCTACTATGGGCTGCTGATGTCGCGCGGCCTGAGGGAGCCGCCACGCCGCCCCCTCACGCTCCACCGGATCGTGATGAACGGCGTGCCCGCCTTCGACGCCGACGGCGGCTGCGACCCGTACTTTCTGATCCAGGTGCCCTCCGCGATGGACGCCGAGATGCGCTTCGTGATGGACGAGGTCTTCGACTGGCGCGACCGGCACTCGCCCCTCCGCCACCTCAAGCCGGCCGACGGCGGCATGACGTTTGAGATGCGCGAGCACGCCAACCTCGTCATCACCGGCGACGCCAAGCTGCTCTTCGCCGACCAGGACGCGCTCTCGGAGGACGACGAGATGTGCCACTGCTGGCTGCACACGGCCTTCATCGACGAGATGCCCGGCGCGCCCGGCATCTTCGCCGTGACACTCACGCAGCCCGAGCTCGACGGCGAGGCCAAGAAGGACAAGAAGAACGCAAAGTTCCCCGTCGGCTTCTCGCTCACCTTTGAGTTTGTGGCGGCGGCGGCGGGTCCGCCTCCGCCGCTGCCCGCCGACCTGCAACGCCCCGGGGCCGCCGAGCCGCCGAATGCCATCCAGGCGTGCGCGGCCGCCCTCAGCGACCTCAGCATGGATGGAGCTTCCGCTTCCGACGACTCGGCAACTCTCTCGGCCGCGCCGCCGCCGAGATTCGGCGCCAACCAGGTGAAGCCGCCGCCGCTACCAACGCTGGGGGCGCAGGGGGCGGTGGAGTCGCCGCAGCAGTCGCCTACACCAGCGAGGGGTGCGCCAAAGCCGGCGTCCGCCAGAAAGGACAAGGAGCGCCGGACCAGCATCGGCCCTGCCACGCCGGAGCGCATGGCGTAGCACAGCCCAGCCTGGGGCATTGTCAACCGCTTCCCCGTTGTGTGTCTCCCCGTAATGTCGTGTACCGTTTCCCTCATCAACCGTGTAGACGTCAGCGCGAAATCCCGCGGGCAAGCCCGCGAACCACCGCACGTAAGCCTGCGGAGTCGTGCTGCCTTTTTTGGGATCCCTGGCGCTGCTGGCAAGGCGAATGCCGCGCATCGCACTCGTTGTGCTGGTGTGCCTCGCCACTGCGGCGTGTCAGACACCCGACCAGGCAGGACGGCCAAGAGGGCCCGGCGAGCAGGGCCATCCAAAGACCGTGGCTGAGGAGGTGAAATCCAACGCGCCGCCGACGTCAAAGCAGGCAGAGGCCAGCCCGCCCGAGGTGCAGCTGCGTCGTCAGATAGAGCGGACCGAGAGCAAAGCCATGGCGCAGAAACAGATGGTGACGAGGGCGAGCAGCCTCGTAGCTACAAAGCCGGCAACCCCTGCACCGGCCATCTCGGCAAAACAGACGCAGGCGGTGAATGATGTCTCTTTGGCCCTCGCAAAGGAGGTTGTCACGCAGACGCACATGGCGAGCAAGGCTTTGGAAGCAGCGACTCATGCGGGCGTGCCGAACACGGAGGCCGTCACCATCAAGCACCAGGCTGTGTTGACAGCGCTTACAAAGGTGTTCCCACAGCTCAGAGTGCCCGCGGCGCCGCACATGGACAAGAGCGTGGCGGCGATGCTGCAGTCCGGCGCGGTCGTCGGCAAGATGGCGCTCGATGAGGCGCAGGCGCACACCAAGAGCGTTTTCTCGCTGATTGAGCGACTCCAGCATACGTACGCCGACCACCAGCATCCGCTTCCCAAGTATTTTGGCAAACTGAAGAACAAAGCGAGGCGCGCTCGCAATGCCCTGGACAACTTGATCAAGGACGACCAGGCCCCGCCATCCGATGCGACGGCCAACACGAGTGTGGTGGCCGCCAAATCGACGAGTATGGCAGTTCTCCTGGCAGCGGACCAAGGAGACGTTGGCACTGACCATCTCCCTGCCATTCCTGACTCGCTGTACGGTCGTCGGTTTGAGGTCGCAAGCGAAGTGGCCATGGGCAAGAAGCCGACGGAGGTCACGGCCCGGGCGTCCGGAGTGGAGCTCCCCGAACCGGTGATGCCACCAAAGGACCCCACCGAGTCGAAGCCGAAGTACCAGCCGCCGTGGCAGTGGCACGAGAAGACGCAGCATCAGAAGCCTCATGAGCGGAACAAGCCGCAGCTGCACTCGAAGCGTGAGAAGCAGCTACCGCGTGACAAGAAGCAGATCGTCGGTCGCGGCGCTGGTAAACGCGGCGAGGGTGACGCGCAAGTCGAGTTTGATCACCGCCGTGCCATCCCCGATCAAAAGGCAGATCTGCCGACGTATGCAACCAGCATTTCCGAGCATGCAGAGAGCCTTGCCGCTGCAGAGAACAAGAAGCTCGAGCTGTTGGCAGCATGGGAGCGACGCTCCGTTGAGGCACGAGCGGCCACCAAGGCGCAGGCGGCACAGATCAGTGCTGCAGATGCGGCGCTGCAATCGGCGCGAGCCGCCTCGAACAAGACTCGGGTCGTGCAAGAGTCGGCCGCCGCCAACCTGTCGGCGGCGCTCGACGCTGAAAGTCGTGCAGACTTGCTTGCGAAGGAGGAAGCGAGTGTCTCGCAGCGCACAGAGAAGGAGATGACGGAGGCGTCCATTGAGGAGACACGCGCCAAACACGCGGTCGACTTTACCCGCATCGAGTTGAATGAGGCCGACGTAAGCCGCGCTGCCACTTCCCCCGAACACCCAGCACGCTTCAGAGAGGCAGTCAGCTGCCCACCGCACCCACCTCTCTCGTCGCTTGTCTTTTGGCAGGCAAAATCGCGTGAGGCGCAGCAGCGACTCGCGGACGCGCAGCACAGGATGGGTGAGGCCACGAAAGAAGCCTCGAAGGTGTTGACGCAGCGTGGCAGGTTGTACCAGGATAGCCTCGACGCCGAGCAGCGCGTGGGAGCAGAGGGCAGGCAGAAGGTGGAGCTGTCGTCGCAGGTGGAAGCGTCGCGCAAGCTTTTCGAGTCGATGAGCAAGGAGCTCGCGCAGGTGGCAGCGCAGCACAACGAGTTGGTGTCTTCCGAGCAGGCGGCGCTCGCGGAGGTGAAGAAAGCAGCCGACCGGCACGAGGCGGCTGCGCGGCAGGCCGAGTCTGCGACCGAGGCTAGGACTGATGCCGTCACGCTGACGAAAGCCAGCGAGGCTGATATGCAGATGACCAACTCGGCAAAGGCCGCTGCAGCTGAGGCCGAGACGATGCTGGCGACGGCAACCAAGGAGTGGGACGCAGCAAAGGTCAAGGCGGACGAGACGACCAAGCAGCGAGAGAAAGTGGCGAAAGACCTCGCGTCGAAGCGAAAGGCAGCCGGCGCGGCGCAAGAGCACGCAGAAGGCGTGGCGGCGCGCGCGCATGATGTTGCGGAGCGTGAGGCCATCTCGAAGCAAAAGGTGGTCGAATCTTCGACGAACGCAAAGCGCGCAAAAACGAGCGCCGATGTTGCTACCAACATGAAGGCTGAGGCGGCGAAAACCCTGGCGCGCTCCGAAGCCGAGCGGGACGCCGCGTCCACTGCCTACGTGGGGTTGCAGGCCACGCTGAGCAAGGCTGCCCTGGATGCAGACCAAGCGGCAAAGCGCGCAGCCGAGGCGTCGGAGCACGCGATACAGGCGTATGCCAGGCTGCTGGCGGCCGAGTCCGCGGCCAGGAGCAAGACGGCGCTGCGGGAGAGCTTGGCGATCAAGGCGGAGGTGGTCGCCAAGGCACATGCCGACGCGAGTGCTGACGAGCAACAGGCGGAGGCGGCACGGCAGGTGGAACATGACGCTGGGCAAAAGTCGCTCGTCGCAATGACGGAAGCTGATACCAACGCCAAGCGCGCCAAGGTGGAGGCATCGCTGGCGACGTCGGAGCGTGTCGCGGCCTTTGCGAAGCTCAAGGCGGCCCAGCAGGAGCTCGAGATGGCGAAGGAGAGCGAGTCGTTGCGCACGGGCGAAGTAAGCGCCTACGTCAATGCTGCGGCCGCCGTCGTCAAGGCGCTCAGCTCAAAGCCTCACGCCGTCGGACAATTGAAGACCCCGTCGAAGGTGGCGGTGGGCATTGGCAACCGCGATCTGAAGAAGACGCAAAACATGCTCAACCGCGGGCGCACTATGGTGAAGAAGGAGCAGCAGAAGCAGCAGAAGCAGCAGCTGAAGCAGTCTGCCTCTGGCCAACATCCCAGCAAGAAGAACCAGACGTCGCCTCTGTGGTCGAAATGGACAAAGCCCAAGGTGCAAAAGCCCAAGGTGCAGAAGCGCGTCAAGGCGAAGCAGATGGAGAAGATCGCGGCCAAGATCGCTAGCGCCGCAGTGGCAGCGGCAATGGGCAAATCCGCACCTAAGAGCGTCGGGATGATGAGCAATCGCAAGAACCAGCGTTGGCAGACGATGACTCCACAGGAAATGGAGGAGGACGAGGGTCGCTATTGGTCGCAGGTGGACCAGCTAAACAGCGTGCGCCACCAGGCCCGCACTGAGGCGCGCGAGGCCGTGCGGAAGGAGAAGGAGGCACGCGACGACGACACCAGCAAGACCAAGCAGGAGGAGCAAAAGAAGGCGCAGTCCATGTACCTTCAGCGGCGCATGCAGGGGCAGGCCTCGCAGCGGATGCAGGCGCAGGTTGCTGCGGCCACGCCCGAGGCGCCTCACCCAGACCTGCAGCAACGGGCAACCTCGATCACGCGGGAGTCCAGCGATGCGGCATCGGCTGCTGACCCTGGTCGCACCTACATGCAGCTGCGTGACGCAGCTGCCAAGGCTGCTAAGGCAGGGGCGCAGGCACAGGTGGTGGGCCAGACGACCTACCCCATGGCCAGCAGCAAGCAGGTTCAGCTGCTCCAGATGGACCCGTACGCCGGCTTTGGTCTCCGTGCCGTGAGCAACGTGGAGACGAGTGAGCCTCCACTTGGGGTGAGCTTGGGGCACGCGAGCATCCAAGAGGATCAGGGCGGTGGGGGCCAGGGCATCGGTGGTGTTGACTTCGTCTCAGGTGCTGCGACGATGGGCGGCATGACGGGTACGGGCGGTGCAACGATGGGGGCGGACATGGACACGGGCGGAGACGGTGGCATTGGCATCCCGCCAGCGCCACCTCTCATCCTGGATATTCCGCCAGCGCCACCGTCGCCACCACGCTGCAAGCCTTGGTGCTTCCAACATCCCAAGCCCTGGGACGACAAGTGTGACTTCAATCTGTGCAAGGATTGCTCCCCGTGCCTTCCCGCCGTGTACATCGCTCCGCCCTCCCCGCCGGCCACAAACGATTCCACGTACGGCCTGATGGCTAGCGACGGCGTCGACCATGACCGAGCCTTCACTGAGCTCGTGCGCTCGGCGGCAGCTGACGCACACGCTGGGCTGGCTCGAAACGTGACGCTCGTCTCGCTCTGCGTGCCGCCCATGTCGCCCGAGGCGTGCTCCGTGTCGCATGCCAACCTGCGCGCCTACGCCGCGAAGCACGGATATGGCACGCGCCTCTTCTCCTCGCTGCCCGAGTCTCTGGCGGCGCCGGCGCGCAAGCCGTCGTGGTACAAGCTGCCGCTGCTGCAGTCGGTGCTCGAGGCGCCGGGTGTGAAGACGGCCGTGTGGCTAGACCCAACGTCGCTGGTGATGAACCTCTCACTACCATTGCCGCTGGAGCAGATGCTGCCTGTGGACCGGCCGGAAGTGCAGCTTGCGCACGGTGCTGACAAGCACTGCTTCGTCAAGGCGGAGCCCCTCGCCGTGCGCCGCGGCGACTTTGCCGCAGCCTTTCTCCGAGAGGCGTGGACCACCTACCCAGCGCCGGGCTTTGGGCGCGAGACGCAGGACCAGAGTGTGTGGGGCGACCGTGCCAGCATGGCGTACCTGCTCGGTGGTGCGCGCCAGGAGTGCCGAAAGGACGTAGCCAACGTGGTCTGCTGCTCGCTCGGTGCGCACAAGTACGCGGCGAGCTCGAGTACGAACAAGTACGCGAGCGCCGCTGTGCAGCTTCCTGGGCGAGGATGGTCTGGCTCGCTCGTCGCGGCCGATCCGAGCGAGAGGTACACGGCGGGAGATTTGTTGCTCAACCTGCCGCGCGGCGGGAGCGAGCACGGTGCGGCGATGCTGCGGTTCCACAAGCTCGCCGAGCAGTCCGACGCCTCGCTCGTCGCGAACGCGCTGGCCACACGGCAATCCGAGCTAGTGAGCCCATAGGGAACTAGACGCACATTGCCTAGGGTGTTCCCAGAGTCAGTAAGACCTTCTGGACTAAAAAAATTGCAGCAGAATCGCGTCACATGACCCCAGAAATTTAAAAACTGTGTAACTCCTGGTTTATTACCGTGACAACTGTTACGGTGATCCACTGGCGACGTCGAATCAAGCGGCCGATAGCTGCGAGCGGGCGACCGGATAGAAAGGA
>Ga0209713_10002669_pt1 | contig 11124 bp, 6 predicted proteins | sample ArcOceMetagenome_3_FD_187444 | JGI IMG/M metagenome (GOLD analysis project Ga0209713, IMG submission 187444) | Marine eukaryotic phytoplankton communities from Arctic Ocean - Arctic Ocean- Svalbard ARC20M Metagenome (SPAdes) (version 2) | ecosystem: Environmental > Aquatic > Marine > Oceanic...
TCAAAGTTGATCGAGGCGGGCGAGACGGCGGCGACCATCACGGTCTTCGAGTTGCCGCCCAGCGCCGACTGGAGCAGCTCGGTGAGCACGTGCGAGCGGTCTGTTCCGCGGCGTGGGGGGGCGCGAACGCGTGAGCTGCAGTCTCGGCTGATGCACAGAGCACAGCAGTGCACTGTAGGCTGACTTGGGAATCGAGGGATCGAGCTCCTTTTCGGAAGGCGTACATGGCACGAACACCTTCTTTGTGGGGCTGTTGGCCTTCTCGGCGAGCGCGGAGATGACGTTGCCCAGCGCCGAGAGCGAGACGTTGATCTCGATGCCCTCCTTCAGCCGCGCGCCGGTGGCGCCGGTCGACTCGGCGCGCTCGGATCCCGCCAGGTCGACGAGCACGATGTCGCTCGTCATCTCCTTGACGTGCCCTCCTCCAGCACCCCCGCCTCCCCTGCCACCATCGCTGATCAGCTGCGTGAGGCTGATCGAGACGATCGTGTGCGCGCGCGACGACGTCGCGTTCATCAGCGTCGCGCCAACCGTCCGGTTGGACGTGCCCACCTCCTGCACCTTCTCGATCTCCGCGTACGAGCTCACCGCCGTCTTTTTGAGCCCCTGAACGTACGTGCCGCTCTTCCCGTTGCGTATCTTCAGCTCCGACTTGGTCTTCGGGCTCAAGAGGTCGCGCAGCTCGCGGCCATAAATCTCCATCATCGCGCACGACACGCGAAAGACATGCGAGTCGCTTTGTGCGCTGCTGATGCGAGAGAAGATCTCGGTGCATGCCAGTGGGAGGATGCCTCGGTTGGCGCCGTAGCCGACGAACGAATAGCTCTTGCCCGAGCCGGTCTGGCCGTAGGCGAACATGGCGCAGTTGAAACCCTGCCACGCGTTGTCGAGCATGCCGACGCCGAGGTCCTCGTAGACGCTCTGCTGGCTCGCGTACTGCGCGCCGTACTGCGAGGACGGGCCGCCGGCGCGGTTGTAGCCTTCGTCGTCGGCCTCGAAGCCATCGTGGGACCAGTAGCTGTGGTCGAACTGGAACTCCTTCTTGCCGCGTGGCCCGTCTGGGCTGAGCAGCGTCGTGACCGGCCCCTTCATACGGACGATGCACTTCGAGTTGGCGTCCTTCTCGCGCTGGTTGAAGGGCCGCACGCGGACCGCGACCTTGACCGACTCGGACGTCGCCATCTCGGCGCGTGGGCTAAGCCTAAGCTTCCGACTGAATTGAGCTACAGGGTGCTCGTGGTCCAGAGAGGACGCAATCCGCATGAAATTATGCATGCACCGCACTTTTCAGCGCTGCTGCAGTCAGGACGGCGCTTGCTCCGATTGCATCCGCGCCAACAGATACATATGATCGAAGTGCTCCGCCAGCGCTCCCGTGAGGAGGCGGCACGCGCGCCTGCGCCTGCCAAGCCTCCGGCCTCCCTGTGCGCCGCCGAGCTAGCCGCCTGCGCTGCCGCGCGCCAGGCCAAGGACCAGGAGGGCTGCGTTCGGGCGGCGAGGGCGGCCCTTCTCAAGGAGCCGTCGTGTGGCAAGGCCTGGGCGTTCCTGTGCTCGGCGCTCTTCTCGCTGCGTCGGTACGTCGAGGCGCGCGCAGAGTGCAAGCGCGCCCTATGCTACCGTCAGTGGGCCGTGCGGGATCGCGAGGGCATGGCAGCGCTGCGTGCATCCTGTCTTCTGCTGGCCGAGCTGGCTCCGACGATGGGCGACCAGCTCCGCGACGGCTGGTACCGGACGAGGCTGCGTGAGCTCTACGACGCGGACCAGCTGCACAAGTACGAGGTCGATGCAGCCACGTATCGGACGGGCCGCCACGACCGATACGTCGGTGTCGATCGCGACGAACTCAGCCTTCTCGACCACGTGCCGACCCAGGAGGTGCGTGAGGTGCGGCTGGGCGGCGACGGCGCCGACCGCACACTGACAGCCGGCCTGCTGGTGGGCGGCGGCCCGCCCAACGCGGGCGCTGATGCAGAACCGGTTCGGCAGTGCATCGGCGGCCCCAACTTCCCAGTCGAGCAGGCGCTCGGCGGCGTCGTCTACCTCAAGGACCAGATCCTGCCGTTCCACTGCGACAAGCGCTTCGGGCCCGACGCCGGCCAGCGGCGGCCCAATTTGCAGGGGCGGGACGGGTGCTACACCGGCTACGGCCCGTGCGTCCGCTGCAGCAGGGAGCTCCCGCGGCCCACGCACCGCTTCCCGAGCTGGGCGCCCGAGCTGGCCGTCGACGGCGCGACGGTCACGGCGCCGCACGCGGACATGGACGTCTTCTACTCGTCCGACGCCGTGCCGGCGCGGCTGCACGCGCAGCTGCGCACGCAGCTCGACGCGCTCGCGGCGCGGGGCGGCACGCACCCGATGCCGCAGTACCACAACCTGATCGACCCCAACCTCGGCGCCGTCGACGGGCTGTGGGTGCCCGCCGAGTTCGAGGTGTCCGAGCGCGCGCTGGTGCGGAGCGACGTCGTCGTCGCCGTCGAGCTCGCGTGCCTCTCCGCCACCGGCCACCGCCTCCCGTTTGGCTTCGGCCCGCTGCTGGCGACGCTCGCGGCGGAGGGCGCGCCCGCGGTGGCCGAGTGCGCGCTGCGGGCGCCGATCCCCGACCTCGAGCCGCACGAGCACTTCAAGCTGCACGTGGCGACGCAGAAGCTGATGGAGTGCGCGCTGCCGCTGCTCGCGCGGCTGCGGCGGCCGGCGCTGCTGCTGCCCGGCCCGCTGCAGGCGGTCGTCAAGGCGCAGCGGGTCGTGCTCGACGCGGGCGCCGAGTACGCGGGCGTCTGGCACGAGGACGGCATGGACGAGCACGTCGTCGCGGTGGTGCTGTACTACTACCGCGCCTCGCCCACGCTGTGCGGCGGCGCGCTCGAGTTCTGCTCGAAGCAGCGGCAGGCGCTGTGGAGCGGCGACGCGGGCGGCACGACCGGCGAGCTGCCCAACGCGCAGGCGCTCGCCTCGACGCTGCCGCGCTGCCAGGTGCCGATCGCGGAGGGCACGCTCGTCTGCTTCTCCAACTACGCTGCCGTCCACCGCGTGCTGCGCATGGAGGCGGCCGCGGCGGGCGCGGCGGGCGGCGGCGGCGGCGGCGGCGGCTCGCGCGACTTCATGGCCTTCTTCGTCATCGACCAGCGTCACCCGCTGCCGACGCCGCGCGCGCTGCCGCCGCTCTCGCAGCGCGCCGCGGCGTGCGCGTCGCTGCTCAGCTCCCAGCTGCAGCCGCGCGGCACCTTTGGCTTCGACAACACCGAGGTGTACTCGACGGGCAACGGCAGCGTCGCCGACGTCGGCTGGGTGCGCGGCGGCGGCGGCGGCGGCGAGACGCGCGTGGAGGAGGCGTTCCCCGACGGCGCCTCGCTGATCGCACGGCTCAACATCGCGCCGCCCAGCGTCGAGCGCGGCGCCTCCTCGATGGTCGATCTGCACACGGCGCCGCGGCCGCCGGCCGACCAGATGGTGCTGTACAACCCGGAGAGCTTCTGGAGCGAGGCGTGGGTTGGCGAGGGCGCCGCCGCGTCGTGCCTGTACTTCGCCGACTGCGGCCACGGCGTGACGGACGTGCCGCCCGACGACGGCGTGAGCGAGGTGCGCTGCTTCCCGCGCGGCATCGAGCAGTTCGCCGCCTTTGTCGACGAGCAGGGCTTCTGGTGCGAGGAGGAGCGGCTGAGGGCGCGCATCCGCGGCGAGGCCGTCGAGCTCGTCGTGGGCGAGGCGCGCGCGTGGGTGCTGCGCGAGCAGCTGCAGCCGATCCGCAAGCTGCGCGGCCTCGCACAGGGCAGCCGCTGCGAGCTCGTGCCCTTCCTCGATGAGTACGACGACGGCGACGACGGCGACGACGGCGACGACGGTGACGACGGTGACGACGGTGACGACGGCGAGGGCGGCGACGACGGCGAGGGCGACGACCCGCAACTCCCATTGGACAGGAGCGCGTGGCCGCACACGCTCGCGTTCATCCTCGACCCGACCGCGCCGCTCGAGCCGCTCGAGAGTGCGCGGCGCATCCTGACGACCCACCTGCATCCGCATATGTTAAGAGAGCACAAGAGCCGAATCCAAAACGAGCTCTTCGGCCTCAAGGTGAACGCGTTTGAGCTCGGCTATCGCGCGCTCTGGAAGGCGGTGGCGGCGGCAACCAGCGAGGTCGAGGCGATGTGACGAGTTTCGTAAACTATGGCGTGGTTCTTCGCTTGTAGGTCTGCAGGCTGGGGTTTATATATCCATGGGTGTGGTTGCGTTTCATGGATGACATGGATTTTTTCGGGAATTCCATCTCGTCTGGTAAACTCTGGTACGAGCCCGAAAATCGAGACAAACTAAGTTTTTACACAGGACTCACAGTCTCTCTCCAACTGCACAGAGTTCGTTCACATTCACATAATGCCTAAACATGAACTCTACACTACATGTGTAGCTGACTGTTAACGCATTGCATGCGACGGGCAGGGTAGCTTCAGTGTTCACGTCGTTCTACAGGCGCCACCCGAGCTAACCCGAGCTCAGGCGCCCTCACGCCCGCCCATCCCGTCGCCCTCGCCCGCCGCCCACGCAGACGCAGCATCGTCCTCGCCGGTGCCCTCGTCGGCGTTCATCGCCGCCTCCGCCGCCGCGCCGCGCAAAGAGCGCTTGAACATCAGATCAGCACAAAGGTGCAAACCGCCCCTCTCAGGCAATACGTCCCACCACCTGCAGATGATGACGCGGTGTCGCTCAAGTCCACAATGACCCTTTGGCCGTCGGTGTTGTCGGTGGCGGAGGTGTCGTCATCGGAGTCGTCATCCGGGTCCATCGGGATTGCGGCGGCGCCAATGCAGCCGGTGATGCACCAGGGGTACATCCAGGTCGAACCGCCGTCGACCGAGAACTCGATGCTGCCGATCCACGAGTCGGTGTGCGGACCCTTGACTTGAATTCCGCGGAAGCCCGCAGGGTAGCACGTGTCCAACACGGTGGAGCCCGTATCGTATTTGGAAGACTGCTCGGACACGGTGTCCCACACGCCAATGCTTGCCGACTTGTACACGTGTACGTAGCCGTCGCAACCGCCGTCGCATGTGAGCATGCGGACGCAGGTCGCCGGGTGGAGGGCGCTCGTGAGCGTCGCAATCGATGCGGTGTTGGTCGCAATGTTTGCGGTGTTGGTCGAAATCGACGCGGTGTTGGTCGCAATGTTTGCGGTGTTGGTCGAAATCGACGCGGTGCTGGTCGCAATGTTTGCGGTGTTGGTCGAAATCGACGCGGTGTTGGACGAAATGTCGGTCTGGGCCGTCGCCACGGCGCTCCCGATGTTCGTGCTGCCCACCGTGAGCGTCCCTGCCACCGTCGTGTCCATCTGCAGCGTGAGCGTCGGATCCACTGTTCCGCAGTTCTGGTTGTGCGTCACCAGAAGGGGCGTCCTCACCGCGGTGACGACGTTGCCGTTGGTGGAGAGAGTCACATTGCCGAGGTGCCCGTTGAACGACGCGGCCCAGACCGTCTGGTCGGATCCGAGGCAATTGGCGTGCTCCGCGTTCGCAAACACGTGGGTCGCCGTCTTGTCCTCGAGATACTCGTGGACTTCGGTGCATTGGCGGCTGACCGAGGTGCACGAGCCGGTCGGGGTCCAGCGGCAGCACGTCGTCGTGTCGCTCGTATCGTGCGAGAGCTGCCGCCCCGAATCGACCGATGTGTGCCCCAGTGGCGAGACTGCGCGAGTCGCATGCACGTGCTCGAGCTGCCCCTTGAGCGCTTGGTTCTCGGCCTCGAGGGCGGTGAGGCGGGAATGGACAGCGGCGAGCTGCGCCTCGAGCTGCGCAAACCGCTCGTCGGCTGTCGTGCCCGCCACGAGTGCGAGCACGACAGAGACGCTGCGCATCATTGGCAAACCCGGCCTGCGACCGGCCTGCTACCGTACTAGGCGGACTAATTGGGATGCGAGAATTGTGCGGTGCTTTCACCCCATCACCTGCGCCGCGGGTGGAAAAGCGGGAAAATGAACAAAAACACGCTAAGTCTTTAGAGGACTCTCTCCATACGCTGTCCCGCTCTCAAATCGGGATGGAGCGTGGGTCGGCGGGAGCTCGTAAGATGTCTCTCGCCGAACCGGGCGGCGACGGTGTGAGGCGAGGGTTGACATTGTGGGACCCGACGCCCGGGTTGGTAGTCGCCACGCCCCTCTCGCTGGGCCGCCCTCTACCCATCGACAGGCTGAGCAGACGGCCGGTCGTGGTGGCGGGCGGTGCGCCCTGCCTGGCCGACCGGCCTGGCAGCGGCGACGGGGTGGTGCCGGGCAGCGGCGGTGGCGTGGCGCCGTTCCGGCCTGGCAGCGGCGGTGGCGTCACACTGGCACACTTCCAGGCGGAGGAGAACGAGGGCGACGGCAGCGGCGGCGGCGGCGTCGTCGTCGACGCCGTCCACGGCAGCGGCGGCGGCGCCTGCCCCTCAGTGGGCGGCAGCGCGGGAGGGCGGGGCGAGGCGCGCGGCAGCGCGGAGAGCTCCAGAGAGGCCGCTGAGCCAGAGAGAGCCGAGCCGGAGCTCTTCTCACCGCTGGAGAGTGGGAAGCAGCCTCCACCGAGGCCTCCCGAGAGGCCTCCCGAGCGGTCGGAGCTGCTGGTGGCGTCGCTGCACGTCTTGAGCGCCGAGTTCTCCGCCTTGAGAATCTCGAGCTCGGCGAGCAGACTCAGCTTCTGTGCGGACCTGTCGCGCTCGTCGCGTGAGCCGCGGCGCCCTCCCCCTCCTGGCAGCGGCGGCGGCAGTGGGTCCGACAGCGCGGCCGCGGCGCCCGACACGTCGAGAGGCGGCGGCTCGGCCTTTGAAGTGCCAAAGGGCGAGGTCCGTCGCACCTTGGTGAGCGTATTGGTGGCCATGTCCGCCGCCTGCTGCACCAGCGACTTCTTCCGATGAGCTCGCAGCGCGGCCCCGCGCGTCGGTGCGTCGCGGTCCTTGGCGCCGTCGCCGCCCCCGTCCTCGCCGTAGGCCACGTCAAGGTCGTGCGACCCCGTGCGTGCCCTCACGCCCCTCTGAAACGGCGTGCCCTTGCCCGAGGGCGGCCTCTTGCCGCTGCCGTTGGCGCCACCGCTGGCCGACTGGACGCCGGCCGACAGGTCGACCCTCCCCGCCAGGTCGCGGCGGCGCTTGAGGTGCTCGCGCCGGCTCTGGTTGACCATGAAGCCGGCGGCCGCGAGGAGCGACCCAATGAGCAGCAGCACACACAGCACCTCGATGCCGGGCGAGAGGTCGCCGCTGACCTTGAGGGAGGTGTACGCGGTGCCGAGGACGACGAGCGCGATGTTGGCGACGAAGAGCCACGACTCGATCGCGTTCTGGAAGGCGTAGGCGTACGGCTTCACGCGCAGCTGCGCCGCCCAGAAGCACACGAAGATGAGCACCGCGAAGGCGACGTGCGTCCAGATCGCAGAGAGCGACGCGGCGCTGAGCGGCCGGCAGTACGGGTCGGCTGTCGCGTTGATGGCGGCCGCGTCGGGCGGGAGCATGCTGGTGTTGGAGCTGCCGTCGTCGAGGAGGGCGTACTCGTTGTTGTTCATGGGGAGCGGCGCGCCGGTGGTGGCGTTGCGGTAGGCGACGTTGCAGTAGGTCTGGCCCTCCTTGATGTTGTCCCTCCCGTCGACCACGAGCCCGGCGACCCACACGTCGACCGTCAGCAGGAACTGGCGCAGCCACACCACAAACTGCCAGTACGGCGCGTGGCTGCCGAAGCGCTCCGTCAGGAACGAGAGGCGCCGCTGCAGCCGCTCGTGCGAGAGGTTGGCGACGGCGACCTTGGCGCCGCGCGGCAGGCCCACCCTGGCGCCGACGCCCGGCGGCAGCTCCAGGTCGAGGTGCTTGCCCGTGACGAGCGCGCGGATGTTGAGCGCGTACTTGGTGAGGATCTGCAGCTGCACGACGAAGAGGACGGTGGCGAGGCCGGTGCCCGCGCGGGCGACGGCGATCGACGACCGCCCCTGCTCCCACAGGTCGAAGATGACGCGCCATGAGAGCGTCAGCCCAAACGTGAAGAGGACCGTCTCGACCATCTCGAGCTGGTCGACGCGGCCGACGGTCTTCTGGAGGTCCTTGGCGGCGCTGCACATCTTGACGGCCTTCTGGACGCACGAGATGCCGAGCACGAGCACCAGCAGCAGCGTGATCCGCAGCAGCGTGAAAAAGTAGAAGGAGTTCTCGCCGATGCGCAGCGTGCACTCGGGGCGCACGGCGCCGAGCGACAGGAAGTCGACCGACGCGATCTCCGTCAGGAGCTCGACCGACGCCGGCCACGCCAGCTTGAGCGTGCCGACGATCGAGACGGTCTGCAGGTGGCAGAAGAAGATGGCGGCGGTGTTGATCCACAGGTCGAGCTTCTCGCCGAGGCGCTGGTACGAGGCGACGACGCGCACGTAGCCGACGACGAGCGCCGCGAAGAGGAGCAGCGCCACGAGCTGCAGCGCAATCGACTGGCCGAGCGAGGGGCACTCGACGCAGCGCTGCGAGTCGTCGGAGCGGACCTGGTAGTTGTCGCCAAAGGCGCCGCACGAGAGCGGCGGCACGCCGCTGCAGTAGGCGTCGCCCGAGGTGCGGCAGCGCTCGACGAGCTCGCGCAGCGTCGGGTCCGACTCGACGTAGTCGAAGCCGTTGTGGTCGAAGGACGGCGCGCCCAGCCGCGCGAAGCAGCGCGGCATCCGCCCCGAGATGTCGTTGTCGCGGACGTCGAGGATCTGCAGGTTGAGATCGCACAGCCCGTCCGGCAGCGGCCCCCTGAGGCCGTTGGAGGGGAGCTCGAGGCCCACCACCACGCAGCGCGCGCGGTCGGTCTCCGCCACGCCGGTCGACGAGCCCGAGGCGCAGCCGCCCTCGATGGAGGGCGTCGCGCCCGAGCCGTCCGGCCACTTCCACGGATCCGAGGGCTCGTCGTCGTTGCCGTCGTCGCCGTCCGTGTTGCCGTCTGCGTCTGCGTCGGCGTCGGCGTCGCTGCCGTCGTCTGGTGCGTTGCCGTCCCTGTGGCAGCGCCACGCGTCGCCTCGTCGCTTGAGCACGGGCTTGTCCTCAGGACAGCACGACACGCCGTGCCAGCCGTCGATACACGGCTCCCCAGAAAGCCAGTTGTCTTTGTTGTTCCATCCGTCTGGGCCATCGGTCTGCTCGTAGAGCTCGATCAGGACTTGGACGAGGTTGGACGGTGGGATCGAGGGCGGCGGCGGAGCGGGTGGCTCCGGGGGCGGCGACGGCGGCGGCGGCGGCGGCGCCGAGGGCGGTGGCGGCAAGGGCGGCGGCGAGGGGGGCGGCGACGGTGGGGGCGGCGACGGCGGGGGCGGCGGTGGCGGTGGAGGGCTTGGCGGCTCGGGCTTTAGCGGTGGTGAGGCTGGCGGTGATGGTGGTGGGGACGGAGACGGAGGCGGGGGCGACGGCGGTGGGGGTGATGGCGACGGAGGCGGGGGTGACGGAGGCGGGGGCGACGGAGGCGGCGGCGGTGGCGACGGCGATGGCGGCGGTGGCGATGGTGGTGGCGACGGCGGCGGTGGCGACGGCGACGGAGGCGGTGGCGACGGAGGCGGCGGTGGCGACGGCGACGGAGGCGGTGGCGATGGCGGTGGCGACGGCTGCGGCGGTGGCGACGGCGGCGGCGGCGATGGGCGCGGAGGCGGCGGCGACGGGCTCGGTGAAGGCGGAGGGAGCGGTGGAGGGGGCGACGGGCGCGGTGGGGGCGGCGACGGCGGGAGATAGTAGTCGTGTGTGCAGTCGCCACTGCTGCCAGTGTAGTGACATCTGTCCTTGTTGCACTTCTCGGAGTTGCAGTCCTTACCTTCCCAGGCCGACGCCAACGAGCAAGCTTTGGTTGTGCAGTAGCCGTCGCTATAGCAGTTTGGGAAAGCGAGCGGGCACCTTCCGTTGGTGGTGCCGAGGTCTTCAGGCTCCACTCCAGAGGCGCCGTGGTGGCGGGTGCACGACCCGTCGCCGGTGTAATCTTTGCCGCAGTTCCAGGCGCTCTCGGCTCTTGCGCAGTCCGAGGTGACGCAGTAGCCGTCATCGTAGCAGAACGGATACGCTTCCGTGCACGTCGTCAAGAGACGGCGGCGGTGCCGGAACATCTGCTCTTGCCCTTTCGCGAGTGCCGACGGGGTCTGCGGCGGCATGCACGGCGCCTTATCTCGACGACCCAGCTTGAGGTAGGTATTGGAGCTCTTGCCGCCTAGGAATACGGTCGTCGATGGCGCGGGTGCCGGCGGAGACCAAGCAGGTACGCGCATCCCTCGGCTGCTCAACATGGCGGCCATTCACAGGTACCATTCACACATGCACGCAAGGTGTGCGGAAATGAAATAAATACAGTAGCTTCACGCCCCCCGCCCAAACGGTGCGAACCGGACGACGAGGTAGCAGCAGATGCAGCCGAGTGCCGCCAGGAGCCAGCCAACCTCCAGGCGTCGCGACGCGTTCAAGGCGGCGAGCTGCTGCCGAAGCAGCTGCACCTCGCTCTGGAGCGCCTTGACGTCGCCACTCGGCGCCTCCCACGTCGTGATCTTGCGGTCCAGCACGATCTGTGACGCGTCGATGCCGAGCTTCCCTGCGAGGTGCTGTACGGCCAGGGACTCGTCAAGGTCCGCCGCGTCGCCATTCACCGTCGCCTCGAATCGGATGTCGCTTCGAATCGGACTGATAGGCGAGGTCTGAATATCAGTCCTGAGTCCTGTAATGGGGTCTATGGTGATCGGTCTCTTCTTGGTGCCAAGCCGCCGTCTTCGCATGAGCTGTCGAATGGTCTTCGGACTGTCCGGCACTGGCGGCAGCAATGGCGCCGGGGGTGGCGGCGACGGGGTGGGTGGAGGCGGTGAGGGCGGCCGGGGGGAGAGGCACGTGAAGCTGACGCTCGGGTCCTTCAAGCAACGGGTGCTGCCTGAAGAAGATTCGCACCGGTAGTACAGCCCGTCACTCTCGGGCATGTAGTAGCTGGCGCATTCGAGCCCGCTGGCCCGTTCAATCCACCAGCAGTCGGTGATGTTGTTGGCGTTGTAGTAGTCTCCGTCGGCAGGCGTGCCCGTGTAAATGTCATTGTTGCTGACGAGGCTCAGAGAGGTGCAGAGAGCCGACGACATGGCGACGCGGCGCAGCAGATTGATGCAGAAGCGTATGGGGGCCAAGCGCAAGCTCGGTATGCCTGCA
>Ga0209713_10002670_pt1 | contig 11124 bp, 5 predicted proteins | sample ArcOceMetagenome_3_FD_187444 | JGI IMG/M metagenome (GOLD analysis project Ga0209713, IMG submission 187444) | Marine eukaryotic phytoplankton communities from Arctic Ocean - Arctic Ocean- Svalbard ARC20M Metagenome (SPAdes) (version 2) | ecosystem: Environmental > Aquatic > Marine > Oceanic...
ATGATATCGAGGAGCAGGAGGGCGCCGAGGCGTGACCGAGATTGAAGAGCAGGAGGGCGCCGAGGCGTGACGATTTTTGTATGCAGTTGCTTGTGTTTTGGGCCTTTGGTAGGCCAGGGTATTGGGCTTATAATAGGAAAGACTGGGTCTTGCGATTGCTTGAGCGAAAAAGCGAGTACTGCAGGTATTACCTTGGCCCTTCGGCGGTGCATTATCACGCAACGCTGCCCCCGCGAGTCTCTGAGGGACAAGCGCCAGGCACGTAGGCCTGCCGCCAGTGGGTCAAAGGTATTACCACTCGCCTCTGCAGCGAGTCCTACCAGCCGGCACGCCGCCGGGCGCCATGGGCGTGACGCTCAACTTTTCGCAGCTGCGCTACCAAGTCAAGACGAGCGCAAGTGGCAAGCCGGCCTCGCCGCTGGACAAGATCAAGGGCTCCACGCAGGGCAAGGACCTGCTCAAGGGAATCACGGCGCACGTGTCCTCCGGCCATGTCCTCGCCATTCTGGGACCGTCCGGCGCGGGTAAGACGACGATGCTGAACATGCTCACGCTCGAGAAAAAAGGCGGCGAGCCGTCTGGCCGCATCACCGTCAACGGGCAGCCGTTCACACTCGCCAAGTACAATGTCTGTGCCGCCTACGTGGAGCAGTTTGACACGCTCTGGGCGTCGCTGACCGTGCGCGACCACCTGAACTACGCGATGGAGCTCTACCAGCCGAGCCTCGGTCAGGCTGCGCGCGAGGCCGCGATCGCCGAGCTCGTGAAGAGCGTCGGGCTCGAGGATCAGGTGAGCACACGCTCTGCAGCACCCCATTCCCGCCAAAGACCCGTCAATGACCCCGGCCCTCACCCTCGGGTGGGCCGGTGACGCCTCTCTCCCCGAGCCCTGGGTCTGCTCGCGGGTCTGTGCCACAGCTCGACATCAAGGCCGGCAACGAGTTCATGCGCGGCCTCTCCGGCGGCAACAAGCGGCGGCTCTCGATTGCGGTCGCGCTGACGAAGCAGCCGCTGGTGCTCTTCCTGGACGAGCCGACGAGCGGCGTCGACTCGGCGTCGGCGGTGATGATCATGAGCTTCCTCAAGCATGTCGCCAAGGAGCGCGCCATTGCGATCGTGTGCACCATCCACCAGCCGCCCGCGTCGGTCTTTGCCGGCTTCGACAACGCGCTCATCCTCTCGATGGGCCGCATCGCTTACTTTGGCAAGGCGGCGCAAATGGGCGAGTACTTTGCCTCGATCGGCAATGCGCCGCTCGCCGACACCAACCTCGCTGAGTTCGTCCTCGATCTCGTCAACAAGGATTTCACCTCCGCCGCGAGCGTCGAGCAGATCCTCGACACCTGGGAGGCGCGTGGCGGCCAGCAGTACGGGGACGGTGCGCCCGAGCCGAAGGCGGAGGGGTCGGCCGAGCCACCGAAGCTGAAGGGGCGCGCGGGCTTCTGCCGTCAGCTGGGCGTGCTGACACGACGCACCGTCAAGGTCGCCGCACGCGAGCCACTGTCGTACCTAGCGCGCGCGGTGGCCAACCTGTTCGCGACGACCTTCTTCTCGATCATCTACTTGGAGACGCGCAACAAGCGTCAGGACCAGGTGCAACCGCGAACCTTCTTCGTCATGTTCGCGATGGGCATTCCGATGCAGTTCATCCTCGTCTCGGTCTACGCGTACTACCAGCAGTGGGTCTCGCTCAAGAAGGAGGTCAAGGACGGCATGTACAACCCGGTCGCCTCGGCCATCGCCTCGTGGGTCGTCCAGGTGCCGATGATGTTCGTGCTCGCGCTGTGCTCGCTGCTGCCGATCTTCATCATCGGCGACATGCACTGGCCCAACTTCCCGATGGCGTGGCTGGTTTACGCCCTCACCTTCTGGTCGTTCGAGGGGTGCGCGCAGATGCTCGCCGTCTCGCCGCGCGTCATCTTTGGCCTCTTCAACTATCTCAACCTCTACTTTGCCGCCTTCCTCTTCTGCGGCATGTTCGTGGACGTCTCGGACGTCGTGTGGCCGCTGCGCACGATGTGCTACTTTTTCCCCCTCGGCTGGGGGCTCCAGTCGTACATCTACGCCCTCTACCACGGCCAGCCCGACTATTCCGGCGCCCTCGACTGCACGCCGGGCGCGGTGATGCCCAACGGCGTCCTCTGTTCGGACCAAGGCTTCTACTGCTCGTCCGACGACGACCCGACGGGCGCCGTCTGCTACGGCCGCACCGGCGACCAGATCCTCAACTCGCTCTCGATCCAGTTTACCATCTTTGGCGACGACGGCCACTACGCGCGGAACATTGGGCTGATCATCGCCTTTGGTGCGCTCTGCCGCATCGGCTACGTCGCACAGGTCTGGGTCCTCACACAGGTCGTCGGCGGGCAGGAGCCCGCCGACCCCGCCGCCGCCACCGTCTCCTCCACCACCGACGACAGCAACCCTGCCGACACGCCGAGCAGCCGCACCAGCCCCTCGATCGCCCCTGGCGTCGAGCCCGCGGCGGAGGTGACGGCAGCGGCCAAGCCGGAAAGCGACGAGTCGCGCCTGTCCTTTGGGTCGCAGGACGCGGGGCCGTGCGTCTTCTCGTTCAGCGAGATCGGCTACACCATCACGCCCAAGACGCTGACGGGCAAGAAGCTGCCGCCCAAGGTCGTCCTCTCCGGCGCCACCGCCACCGTGAGCGACGGCGAGGTGCTCGCGATCGTTGGACCGTCGGGCGCGGGCAAGACGATCCTGCTCAACACGCTCAACTTTGCCAAGGGCCCCGGCGTGCCGCACGGCACCATCACGCTCAACAACGTGCCGCTCACGCAGACGCAGCACGTCAAGGCGTGCATCTACGTGCCGCGCGAGGACATCCTCTGGCCGACGCTCACGGCGCGCCAGCACCTCGACACCGCGTACCGCCTCTACCAGCCGACGCTCGACGCCGCGGCGCGCGCCACGGCTGTCGACGACCTGCTGGCAGCGACGGGGATGACGTCGGCGCAGCACACCAAGGCGGGTGGGCTCCTCTTCCAGGGGCTGTCGGGCGGGCAGCGGCGCCGCCTCTCGCTCGGCATCGCGCTCATCAAGCAGCCGCGCGTCATCATCCTCGACGAGCCCACCTCGGGCCTCGACTCGGCCGCCGCCGCCGCCATCGTCGAGCTGCTCAAGTCGATCGCCGTCAAGTGCCGTGCCGCCATCGTCTGCACCATCCACCAGCCGTCGGCCGCCGTCTTCTCCGGCTTCAACCAGGTGCTCGTGCTCTCGGAGGGGCGTGTCGCCTTCTGCGGTGGCCGCGATGCCATGAGCTCGCACTTTGCCCAGATCGGCAAGCCGCTCGCCAAGGGCGCCAACCCTGCCGAGGCGGTGCTCGACCTCATCTCCAAGGACATCACCTCGAAGGCGGAGGTCACCGCGTGCCTCGACGGCTGGGATGCCGCCGCCGCCGCCGCGCACGCGCCGCCCAAGGCCGACGTGGGCGCGATCACGCTCGGCGTGCCCAACCTCGGCGCCTTCGGCGCGACGTTCATCGTGCTCCGCCGCCAGTTCTTCCTCGCCTTCAACGACCCGCTCCAGTACCTGGCGCGGATGGTGGTGTGCCCGTTCGTGTGCAGCTTCTTCGGGCTCGTCTACCAGGCGGCGCGCGAGCATGTGCAGGTGCAGGTGCCGTTCCGCCTCTTCTACCTGTGGTGGATCCTCGCCATCCCGCCGTGCCTGTGCATCATATCGATCATCACGATGACCAACGAGATGAAGGCTGTCGTCTACGAGATCAAGAATGGGATGTACCGACCCTTCGCGTACGCGCTCTCGACGACAGTCGTGCAGGTGCCGATGCTCATCCTCCTCTCTTTTGCCATCAACGTCTGCGTCTTCGCCGTCGGTAACTGGCCGTGGGACAACTTCGCCACGTTTGTGCTGCAGTACGCGTGCAACCTCTTCGTCTTCGAGGCGCTCACACAGCTGCTCTCGACGCTCTTCGCCAACCCGATTCTCGGCATGCTCGCCTTCCTCATGTTCTGGTCGAGCTCGATCATCTTCTGCGGCCTCGTCTTCCGCGGCAACGACGTCATCTGGCCATTCCGCACCTTCTACTACACGCTGCCGCTCCGCTGGCTTTTTAACTCGGTCGGATACGATATCTACACGCCCGCCACCTACGACGGCGCCTACGATTGCGTGCCCGGCACCAACGTGACGACCGACCAGGGCAACGCCACGTGCGCTGAGACCGGCTTTTACTGCACCGACGCAAGCACCTCGCTCGGCTGCTACGGCCGCACGGGCTCGCAGGTCCTGTCGACGCTGCACTTGACGTATGAGTCGCTCGATTCAGCCGACGACCGGCTGATGGACTTCATCATCATGCTTTCGATGGGCCTTGGCTTCAAGCTGCAGTTCGCTATCTTCTTGATGCGCGCCGTCTCCGTCTCCGACTCGCCCAAGGCCGCGCCTGCAAACGGCACGCCCGCCATTACCGGCACCCAGGCCGCGTGAGGCCAGCTCCGTTCACCCTTGCGCACGACGGTTGGCCAAGCCTGGCAAGGCCCGTCAGCGTCAACTCCATCTTCGCCTCCCTTAGGACGTTGACTCACCCTCACAGCGTTCGGGTTCGGATCCACTCAGCTACAACTTCGCCCGTCGCGCGAACATCGAAAGCGCGCTTGGGTGCTTTGTAAATTGTAAAACGGTGTGGGAGGGAGTGTGGTCTACGCTGTCCCAAAGAGGTGCACTCGCGGGGGCAAACGCAAACGCCCGCGAGCGTCACGTAAAGTCACAGCTGGCTCGTCACCAGCGAGCAGCGGCCGCAGGGCGACTGGAGGCAATGGCCGTCGGTGTCGGTGCGGCGACAGGGCTCGGTGAGGGGGCGTGAAGGTCGGCTGTGGCGCTCAGCGGTGGAGCGGACGGTGCTGTCGGGCACTTGCACAGGCGCGTCGGCGCCAAGTTGGGAGAAGAGCGCGAGCTCCCTAGCAGACCAGGTGTTGCTCGATGCACCAAGCGTCGCCGCCTTGCTCAGGTCTGGCCTGCGCTGCTCCGCCATCAAGTCGCCCGCACCGAGCGTCACGGCCTCTGAGATGCCTCCGCGCGGCGTGAGCGCGCTGGCGCTGGCGATGCTGTTGCTGAAGCGCACACTCTTGTCCGAGCGCTCGCCCCTGTCGAGCGAGGACCGCCCCCCCATCGTCGTCGAGCTGAGGCGGCCAATCTGCGTCGACGGCGACGGCGGCGAGCGCGGCGACAGCTGCTCGTCCGGGTGACTCGACGTTTGCTGGCTTGAGCACGTCGCACTGCCTCGGTGGCACCCCTCCGGAGGCAGGCTGCTGCCGCGGTCGATGCTGCGCCGCTGCCTCCAGCTGCTGCGAGAGAGCTGACGGATCCTCGCGCCTGCCTCGCTCCTACCCGACACCGTCTTGCGGCCACCGCCGCCACCGCCGCCGCCGCCGCCGCACGAGGGTCTGCTAGCCTCCCGCGAGTCTGGCGTCCGCACCGAGGCGAGCGAGCGCGTGGTGCCGCCCGAGCCGGGGGTGCCCTCGCTCGCCATGCTCGAGCGACTGGTCCAACGGCCGCGCCCCGCCGTGGCAAGCTCGACGCCTCGGAGCCACAGCTTCCCTGCGCGGCCGCTGCCCTCGCCGTTCATGCTCGATCGGCGTAAGCTTGCCGCTGACCAGAGGCTCACACCTCGCGAGGCGCGTGCGCTCACCACGCGGGCGCTAAGGACGCGAGGGAACTCGAAGACGCGCCGCCACGTTGGGCCCGTGGTCGCGCCACCGCCGCCGCCGCCGCCGCCGCCGCCGCCGCCGCCGCCGCCGCCGCCGCCGCCGCCGCTGCCGCCGCCGCCGCTGCCGCCGCCGCCGCCGCCGCCGCCGCCGCCGCCGCGCTTGCCGTGGGCGTTGAGGCCTAGACCACACGAGTTCTCCTCCTCAGGCAGGTTGCTGCCGAGGTCGGGTTGCTTGGCCATCGACCACTGTGGCGTCCAGCGCATCGCGGCGGAGGTGATGTCGTCCGAGGAGCCGCCCGAGATACCGGAGCTCGACTTGCCAAACATAGTGAGCTGCCGGCGCAGTGTCAGGACTTCGCCGCGCATCTGCTCCTTGATCTCGCGCTTGTGGTTCCAGCCGAGGTAGAGTATGGCGCCGCCCACCGAGCCGACGATGCACGTAGCGAGGAATGGCTCGAGCCAGCGGCGGTCGTCGCTGTCCATGAACGAATAGAAGATCGCCATCAGCACGAGTAGCACGTCCGACACGAAGAGCCACGTCTCGAGCGTGTTCTGCTCTCGGTACTCGTATGGCTGCACCTTGACGTGCACGGCGGCGGCGACCACGAGCACCAGCACCGCGATCAGTGCGTGGACGAGGATCGCGTGGCGGTCGTCACCCGCCGCCTCGGCGAAGGTGGCGTTGGCGAAGGTGGACGTATTGGAGGCAGGGTCGGCGGCGGCCGGGGGCGGGGATGGCGCAGACTCATCAGACTCCATTACTAGCGTGCGCGTTAGCCACCCAATGAGGGTGAGGAGCCATTGGCGCAGCCAGATACAGAACTGCCAGTGCGGCGCGCGCTTTGAGAAGCGGCGCGTGAGGTAGAAGAGCCGTGCACGCAGCCGCTCCGGCGCGAGCCGCGCAAACGGTCCCAGCGTCCGCCCGGTGACGAGGGCACGCACGTTGAGTAGGTATTTCGCGACGGTGAACGTCTGGAGGAGGAGAAGCAGCAGCGCGCACGACGCGGCGGCCTGGCCGGTAGCGTCGCTCGTGCCAAAGCTCTCGAGCAGGTCGAAGATGACTTGCCACATCACCGACCACTGCATCGTGAAGACAATCGTCTCTGCGAGCTCGAGCCGGTCGATGCTCTGCCACGCTTTCCACGGACCGCCCGCGTGCTCGCGGCCGCAGGCCAGCTTGAGCGCCGACTGCAGGAGGGAGATGGCGACGAGGAGCGCCAGCACGGCGGCGACGCGGCTCAGCTGGAAGGAGTAGAAGACGGAGCCGAAGACGCACTCCGGGCGCGTCGCGGAAAGATCGAGGAAGTTGACGACGAAAACGTAGCTCGTAACCGTGTTGACCGACGGCGGCCACGTGAGGCGGAGCGTCGTGAGGATGGTGACGGTCTGCATGTGGGCGATGAAGAGCGATAGCGTCGTCACCCACCGCTTCAGCGCCTTCGGGTACTTGTAGATGAGGCGGATGTACACTGCGAGGCCGAGAACGAAGGCGATGAGCAGCGCGACCATCGCCATCACGGCGCCGATGTTGTTGTCGGAGCACTCGACGCATTGGTACGGGTCGTTGAGGCGCACCTTGTACCGCTCGCCGTACGCGTCGCATGCGAGGGGGGGCAGACCACCACACTTGAGGCCGGCATCTTGGCGGCAGCGGCGAAAGAGCGCCCGCTGCGTCTCGTCCCCACGGTACACGAACTGGTTTGGGCCGAGGTCGATCTCCTCCGCCACCGCCTCCATCCAGCTCGGCACAGCGCCATGAAGATCGTTGTCGCCGATGCGCACCGACTGCAAGGATGGGAAGTCGAGCTCGGCCGGTAGCGAGCCAGACAGAGAGTTGCGTGAGAGCTCGAGGTACGTGAGGCGATCAAGCACGCTCAGCTTGGACGGGAGAGTGCCCTGCAGGCGGTTGGCGGCGAGCGAGAGCGCGACCACGTCGCACCGCTCGAGGTCGGCATCGGTCCCTGTCGAGTTTGGCGGCCGGCATCCGACGGGCCACGTGGCCCTCGGCTCGAAGTCTTCGGCCAGCTCGCCCTCGACGTTCTTGCAAGCGCGGCTCTCGAGGTCGCACAGCGTCGGGTGCGTCCAAGGACAACAGACCACGCCATACCACCCGTCCGAGCACGGCGAGCCGCTTCCCCAGTGGGTGGCGTTGGCCCAGCCCTGCTCGCCCTGGCCACCCGTGCTGCGGTACAGCTCGAGAAGGGCGTCCACCGCGCGCGAGGGGGGCAACGAAGGCGGTGGCGGCGAAGGCGGTGGCGGCGAGGGGGAGGGTGGCGAGGGCGGCGGTGGCGCAGGTGGCGGCGGCGAAGGCGGCGGTGGGGAAGGCGCCGGTGGCCAAGGCGTCGGTGGAAGTGAAGGCGGAGCCACCGGCGGTGAGCTTGGGGGCGGGTTGGGTGGGCGAGGGGGCCGCGGCACGGGTGGAGGCGGCGAGGGCGGAGGTGGCGAAGGTGGGGGCGGCGAGGGGCTGGGCGGGGGCGGCGAAGGCGGGGGCGGTGAGGGGCTCGGGGGTGGCGGTGACGGTGGCGGACGAGGCTGGGGTGGTGGGGACGGAGAAGGCGGCGGCGGTGACGGCGGAGGGGATAGAAGATCGAAGCAGACCTTGAAGCCGTACGAGTGCGTTACGCTGTCGGTCGTCCATCCGATCGAGGTGGCCGTAATGCCATCGAGCTGGTCTTGGTCCGCATCGTCGTTGCTGCCAACGCCACCATTCCTGCAGTAGCGCTGACCCCACTCGTACCCAGGCACCATGACGTAGTCGTAGCAGCCGGAGAAGCTAGCCGCCGACTCCGTCGCCAGCACGTGCGCCGTCAGCTTCACCGTGTCCTTGAATGTGACCCGGCAGCTCTCGCCACCCGCATAGTCGCTGGACGCCGAGCCTGAGTCGTCGTCACACTGGCTCTCGCTGAAGTTAGGCGAGCACACGCAGTTCTCCACTAGGTTGAGGGTGCAGTCGCCAGACGTCAAAGACGCCAGCGACATGGCCGATGTGCCGCGTAGGGCGCAGTCGCTCGCGTTCGCGTTGCACTGAGCACGTTGCGCCTGCTGCCTGAATGTGGGTTGCTACGCAACCACGAGCCTCGCAGAACCTATTCTTTTTGCCCGTGTTACCACACACCCGAGACCAAAGATACACCTGATTGCCTGGCGTGCTCCTCAGACATGCGCGCTTCGGCTGGAAATCGATGTCGGCCATACGGCCACGTCAGCGAGCGTGCGACACAGCGTCTGGAAGCGGAGAGTGTGCTCGTTCTCGTGCGCCGATCGTGTCGGGGTGGCGCTCGAGCGCTGCCCCGGCATTCCGAGCTTTTGACTGCTGGCGCGCACGCGTCGAGGGAATCTGGGGCTTGGCTCGAGCCCAGCCACGAATCATCCCAATCCCGTTCGACAAAAGTCGCGTATTGCCGGTCCGAGGAGACGACTCCGGTCGTCGAGCGGCCGCGTCGCGGCTTGCGAGCAGATTTCTTTTTCTCGAGAGCGCATTGGACGTCGACGAGCGAGCGAGGCTGGGGCGCGAGCCTCAACCCCACGAGAAGCATATCACTCGACGCGCCTGGTCGGTGCGGGTCGGACGGGGCCGAGTCGGAGCGCCAGCGATGCCGTGGGCGAGCAGCCAGGCCTCGAGTCAGGTGGTTTGCATCGCGTGCCGCCAGCGCGTCTCTTCTCGCTACGACTGTGAACGAGCTGCTGGATACCAAAGGGTCTCGATTTTGGTGGGTTTTCTTTTTCTTTTGATTTAGTTACTAGTCTCTTAGCATACCCGATTATCGGGTATTCTGCGAGGATAATTAATGTTTCACATGAACCCAGGCTCTAGTCGGAGAAGCACGATTTTGTTTATTCTAATTCTCCTTGAAGAATGTGGGTGGACCAGGTGGCTCAGACATCCTATGGGACGCCTCTGGTCGGTGAGAAGAAAAAAGTGAGGTGGCATCTCCTTAATTGCATACTTATGCATGCAAAGGTCGTCATAGTATCGGACCCCATTAGGAAAAATTCAGCTACAATGTGCTCTAGGGCTCAAAACCGCGTCCAAGTAAATGCACCATCGAAGAGAGCGTGGCCGAAAACCTAGGAAACCGCTCAGGTTTGAAGAGGAACCTTGCTCCTGGACTGTCCACCCATCCCTCACGCACTGGGCCATGGCCCCAGCTACCCTGTACATTTCTAAGGGTCAGGGGTCTCAAGCCATCCAGTATGGGCGTCGCAAGGGGCGAAGACAGTGAAATTCCGAATTTGAATGATTGTTGCCTAAAAATCGGCGTTTTTGGCGCGCCGCGCCCCAGGTCAATGAAGATTTCCTCGCGACCCATAGGGCGCAGCCTTCACCAAGGCCGCGCAGATGGCTAGCTAAGGCCGCCGCGGCGGCCGATGCGTTAGGGAGTTTGTCATCGGCCAACGACGGGTGCGAGGAGTCGTACCAGCGCACGCTTCCGGATTAGGAAGCGACCGCCGATCCTCGCGCACCGTCGAGGCACCGCTGCCTTCCGCACGGAGCCTCCGGCGCGCTCAGTGTTTTTGATACCCACACCATCCCCTACATTCCACCGGGAGGTTTGGCGTCCGCGCCGCTGCCAGCCACGCAGCAGCCGGCACCCTCACTCTGGCCGAGCTCAGGTGTAGGCCGCGCCTTTAGCCAGCGTCGCGCACTTTCTTAGTGCTTATGCACCCACGCCACACACACCACCGCACTTAGCGACGACTACCGATACGCAAATTGTCGACAAAACGCATTTTTTAGTAGAGCCCCTGAGGCCCCGGTGAACCTACTGAGGGCCCCGGGGCGGGCCTGCCGGGGGCGGGACAGCTCCCAGGAGTCCGTTTACCTATCACATCGACACCATGACCGTGAACCGAGCCGTAGGGCGAAAAGAACCAACTTGTTTACTTCTTTAGTGCGACGAATCGCCGGAGTAAAGTATCTACGGAACGTCCTTGCCTGGCGTGAGATGTCTTATACGAACGTCACTTTGAAGTCCCTACCCCCCTCTGCAAGGGATCACTGATTTTGAGAATCCACAGTCCATGTACCCCTCGTGGAAGGGGTTAGTGGGCGGTCCGAAATGTCCAGAACCCACGACACCCTGTTGGAGGGGTGTGCGGGCGTCTCGGTGGTGTTTTTGGGTGTTTCTGCCTAGGAAATCGCTCGAAACCGCCTAGGAAACGCTAAATTTTCGCGGCGACTTTAAAACGTCCAAATCCACGACCCCCTCGTGGAAGGGTGCCGTGGAGCTCTCAGATCGTCCATGATCCATGGGTGGGGTCCCTTGCAGAGGGGGGTCTAGGGACTTCAAAGTGACGTTCGTACGGGGTTTGAATGAAATAGTGACTGGATTTGGTCGCCATGGGCCGCGCTGAGCGCTCGTGTGCGGCCCTGCGGCCTTGGTGAGTGTTGCAAAGGCCTGTGCTATCACAACATAAGCTGATACAACTAGCACAGC
>Ga0209713_10002671_pt1 | contig 11121 bp, 2 predicted proteins | sample ArcOceMetagenome_3_FD_187444 | JGI IMG/M metagenome (GOLD analysis project Ga0209713, IMG submission 187444) | Marine eukaryotic phytoplankton communities from Arctic Ocean - Arctic Ocean- Svalbard ARC20M Metagenome (SPAdes) (version 2) | ecosystem: Environmental > Aquatic > Marine > Oceanic...
GCAAGCATCCTTGTGATGTCACTACCGTCTCCGTAGACTTTGAGTCCGGCAAGCATCCTTGTGATGTCACTACCGTCTCCGTAGACTTTGAGTCCGGCAAGCATCCTTGTGATGTCACTACCGTCTCCGTAGACTTTGAGTCCGGCAAGCATCCTTGTGATGTCACTACCGTCTCAACGGGTTTTCCCGTTACGACTATTTCTGGTTCCCGTGCCCTCATGACAATGTCATTGTCAGTATGAGGTGTGGGACCTAATAGGTCCTCCAAGCCTTGTCTGCTTGGTGCCGGCCTCATTTTCCTTTCATAGTACTTGAGGCGTAGTCCGCGTAGAAATTTTTGATGTCTTTCCGTATAATTGGAGTTTACTTGATGGGGTTGTAGTCCTTGGGTAAGCCCACATATTTCGGCTTCCTCTTGGAGTTGTTTCAACTTGTCCCAATCTTCGACACGTGGACTTGATGTTGCGGTCATGATGTTGTCGTCGTCTTCCGCTCCGCTATTCACCTCTGTGGGTGGCGGACTTGGCGTAGTGCCGTCTATTGCGGCCTCGCTCGTAGCTTTGATGAACTTGTCACCCCCTAGGGGTGTTTCTTTGAAGTTGCATCCTTGTAGGATCAATTTTAATCCGTTGTCTGTAGTATGCCCAATTTTGTTGTCTGGGTCATCTCGACTTGCATGTGATCCGTTTTCAACAGATCTTCCGACTAGTTCGTCTTTGTAGACCAGTGTCGGCGGTTTTTCTTGAACCCTTTCGCCCATTTTGGGAGAGAGTGTTTCGGGCTCGTTCCTTACTTGGCAACTTTCTTGTTTGCCTGACTTGACACTCGGTTGGTCCTTTCGACTAGAGATCCGATTTTCATCATTTTGATCTTGAAAGTTGAGTTTTGTCAATTTTTCGGGAATATTTTCTGGTGGCTGTGCCACATTTTCCTTTTGTTGCGGTAATTTGGTATCAATTTTCTGATCCAATTCCGCGGCCGGTTCAGGATTCATTTTATCCTGGATGTCAATTTCATTTTTGAACTGATCATCAGTGCCAGTGCTCTGAGTGCGTGACAGTGTGTTTTCACTTGACACCACCAGAGCCTCTGCGGCATGGGTGGCGTTCTGCCCCCAGCCTTCCAGCAGTGCAGTGAGCGGGTTTCCCCGCGCGTACTGCGACTGCGTCGGTGCGCGCAGACTGTTGTCTCGCGGTACCGTGGTGCCAGTGGCTGCGGCGGCCTGCTCTGCAGGTAATTTCGCCGCACTGTGCGCTTGATTGCGCCCTGGCTTGTCTTGTCTGACTGTTGCGCGCGCATGCATGGTTGTTTTGCCATGATGCCCCGCTGCTTTCTGTTGCTGCTTGCTGTCTTCCGCAAGCTGTTCGCTGCACCGCAGGTATTCTGCGTCGATGCGCGTCGCGCGGACCAGGTGTGTCCTTGCGCTCGGGCTGGCCAGCCTGAAGTGACTTGGTGTCACAGCTGCCTCCCTTGCCATTATCTTATTATTTTGGCTTGATTTCTTCTGCTTGCTGTTCTTGACAGTCTTGCATTGCCCATGAGTCACCTCAGGTTTTCCTGGGTGCCCTTTTATGGGTTTGTGTCTGTGCTGCGCGCCCAGATCGCGGGAGAACGCGGTGACCGCTTTGCGGTACGCCTGCTTTTTCTCCTCGTCTGTCCTTGTGTCTTCCGTATTATTGTCAGCTGCATTGCTAGCTTTTGCTAGTTGCACTGCATAATCGGTATTTGGTATTTGGCGTATCTTGTTTTCATCACAGGTTGAATTAACCTTAAGATCGCTTGTTGCCATGCACGTCATTTCAGACTGTGCTTCGGCGCCGCGCGCTGCTGCCCGCCCGCTACGCCTTTTGTGACGTGCGCTCGGCGTACATTGTAGGCCAGCTGGGCTGTGGTGCTTTTTGTGCCTGGGCGTGGGTGTGTCCCCGTACGCCTCCGGCATGCCGGCCAGTAACCCTGCGGGTATAGGCCTTATTTTGGCACTGGTAGGTTTGGTCTTGCCATGCCTCCAGTCTGTGTCAGTGTTGGCTTGTTGCCATTGACTGCCCATCTTGATTTTATGGGTAGCAGAACCAGTTGCACTGATCCTGTTGCTCCTTCTGACTTCTTGCTCGTAGTTATCATGATCTAGCATGATATTGCTATTTGTTTCCTCGTCGCTATTTTGTATTGCGTCATTTCTTGAGGATACTTTGAAGTAGCGCTCATTGCGTCGTACTTTTTGCTGTTTGCGTGTTGCATTGTCACGCGCGCGCTGCCTAGATGCCTGTCCTTCGACATGGGCTCCAGGTGCGTGCTGACGCTGCTTTTTCTTGCTCTTTTGGGCAGATTTAGCAGGTTTGGGGCTTGATTGATGAACTTTCATCATGAATGCAGATACATTCTGTGCTCCCATCTCTTGTTTCCAGTAATTGGTGAGACCACCAGGCTCGGGCTTATCCCGAGTCTGATGCAGCGCATCACTCACTGCGTGAGTAATCATTGCTGTGACTTCTTCTGTCTTCCACCTCACTCCCGACTTTGGGGTAGTGGGTTTCTTGCCTTGCGTTTTGTTGCGCATTAGGCCAGTATGCATGGCTGTTTGTTTGTCTTTCAAACGAAACACCTGCTTCCCTCCAGAGTTGAACTTTGTTTTCTGAGGGTACTTATTTTGGGGTCGCCTATCGGTCCCGCTTCTGTAAGCGGGTCTATTCCCTTGGGGTTTCCAAGGTCCGTTGCGCCCTCTATTCGTATCATTGCTCCGTTGCCAATTGCTCCCTTTGTTAGGGCCTTTTGCATATGGTTTTGGGCTTGTACGTTTTGGGTTTCCCCTTCCGCCAGAATGCGGTTTGTTTTGGGGTGCTCGGGCTTTGTAGCCCGGCCGTTTGGCTGGTACCCCTCTCTTGGGGCCCGTTTTGCCATGGTTGTTCATGTCAAATAACCCAGCGTTACTATTGTTATAGTAAACGTTGAGGCTTGACTTCTTTCTCACGTCCATGATGCTCATTTTCACCTTTTGTTGAACATGTTCTACTGTACTCAGAAATAGTAAGATTTCTGGTAGGCAGTCATCTGGATCTGCACCATCTTGTGGTTCCATCCAGGGAGATAGGTAGCTTGAGAATAACGGGTTCTTTTGTATCAGAATCCCGATAATGTGGCTGATAGTTTGCCACGGCAATTTTAGATCCAGCACTACTGCATGGTCCAACACTTTTCTCGTGTTTTTGATTGCCTGTTCCACGGGTTGTGTACCGAAGAACGCGTACGCTCCCGCGCACTGTTGTTTGAGTATGAGTAGATCACAGAAAGAACTACTTTCATGGAAAAACACAATACTGCAAACGATGGATAGGGCATCGTCCACCCTTCCTTCCGTTAGACAGCGGCACTTGCCATGGGAGCCGTTGCTCCTTACTCCCAAGAATGATCTCACTTTCGTGTTACATTGTTGAGACATGACTTTGTATAGTGCCCTGTTTGCCCTGTTATAGCGTTGGTTGAACGACTTATAGGGGCTAGATTCCAGGAATTGCACATCTGTTGTGCATGGAGGTGTCCACCTTGTTTGTGAGACAGTTTCTCCTCTTCCTAGTGTATCCGTTGTATTCCGCTTTGAATTCCTCCCCAGCGCTTCATATAGAAACGGTATGAGGGGTGCGTTTTGGATAGGATAGTTGCTGATGTGTTTATCGAGTGAGACTCTGAAGAGTTGAGCCGCATAAATGCTTGGCTTTGCTCCTAGTCCCTCGGGCACATCAAACCTGATCTTGGTTGTTTGTTGTTGGTACTCTTCTTTGTAGGTAGTATGTAATCCATACGTAACCTCAAGGTACGTCCTCAATCTTTGTTTTAGAGTTCGGCTATATTTCTCAACCGACTCTAACATTGATTGTATCTTTTGTAGCTTTACCTCAGGTGATTCTTCCTGGGCCAGATCATCGCCTCCCCTTTGGGGGCTACTGTTCTGCTCGCCATACCCAGCTGATGCTGGTGCAGGTGTGCTATCCAATCCGCGCATGATAATAACATTATCTGCGTCTGATGAGATGTTTGCATCTCCATGTTCATTTTCGAACATAAGTTGGGCTTCTTCTTGCCCTAGAGCTTCTGCTCTTTCTCTGCATTTATCCATTTGTTTGTAAATGGCATCTAACTCGTGCACTTGTTTGCGCAGGTTTGTGCTAGATGCGAGAAGTGTGGCGTCCGCGTACGGATTCGCCCCATCCACCCGTGTTCTCAGGTGAGGTCCAATCCCCCCTAACGCGTCAACAGTACTACTGTTGTCTGTGCGTTGGGTACTAAGTGACCCTACTTGGCCACCTAGTAATGTATCATTGTATGGGGTAGTTGGAGGCAGCATTTTTGCTTGCCTTTTGATCATTGACTCTAGGGACGCTATGCGTCTGTTCATTTCCTTTTCGAGTCTGGTGGGTGTCATTGGCTCTGGTGCCATGGCATTGTCATGATTACCTTCTATGGCATTGTCATTTTCACTGTCTATTTCTGACTCAGTGTCTCCACCTCCGTTTTGTCCGCTCCTTGTTTGGCGTGACATTGTTATAGTCCTCTTAGGATTTTAACCTCTTTTTAATGTTCAAGCAACCTCTGGTTGTTGATACAATAAAGTATTGTGTTGCGAGCAAACACGTGTTCTAGTATTTTGATGACACTGTGCTCCCCGCGGCCGGATTTTCCCGGGTGTTTCACCGGGCGGCTTAAGTCTCTTTCGTCCTCCTGTTTCGCAGGCCGACGACTGTGTCGCGGGTCCTGAGGGATGGACGTGTGGGCGTGCGCGTGGTGTTCGCGCTGGTCCGCCGTGTGACGTGTATTTTTATTGTAATAGAGATTTTATAATCACTATACAATTTTTGTACACGTGGTGTCACAGCGCTTCTAGCACTGTTTTCACCCTTTTCACACTCTCGCTTCCACGATTTCTGTCGCTTTCTCGCGAGTTTTGGGGGTCGTGCGTGTTGCACTCCCCTGTCTTTTCCGTCTCTTCTTCGACCTCAGTCGCTGTCCGATGACGTGTCTTCGTCCGAGGTAAGGTACCCGGGTGCCGATTTTCCGGCCACGTGCTCGTGTACCGGTCGGGTGTGAATGTGTACCGCTTTCGCGGAAAGATTTTGGGGGCTCCTTTCTGGAGTCTTCCCCTGAGATTTTGACACGGCGTTGTGTGGAGTTTTCCCCACAATCTGGCTTTTTCCGATTTGGAAGATTTTGCCGTCTTGGCTCTTGTCCGTCACTTTAGCTGACAGGGCCGAATGTGCTGATTTTCTGCGCTTTTTGCCCGATTTTTCGGCTTTGCTGCTTTCAAATGAGGCAAAGTCGTCTTCTGATTCGTCCCACGATGACGGAGGGGTCGGTAGGTTGATCAATGGTATCAAACCTTCGTAGATCAAACGCTCCTCCTCCGTGGTGCAGCCCGCTTGGGGGTCTGCTGAGGTGCTCTCGGTGCTGCACTGCTGCTGGCACTGAGGCCGATATTTGTCCTGAGGTGGACTCTGAAACTTTGTCAGGTCTATCACCCCCGCTGAACACGTGGCGGCGTATGCGGCCACCGTGTTATCGTCTTCAATTTGCAGTCTCTTGCCCACGTTTTGGGTCTTAATTCTTGAGTATGCCTTTTTATTGGCGACGTGCTTGAAGTAGGCTTGGAACGCAGCCCTTATTTCTGGGCTCGTTTGTGGCTGTAGACTTTTGCCCAGCTGATAAAACCACTCTTGGTGGCCTATGTCTGATTTTTGGTGCCAGTTTGCACCGTCGTAGACTCGATATTCTTTGGCCCCAATGGGTAAATTGACAGCTTGGACTGGCCTTAGCGCTGTTGGTAGATTGTACCGTGTGCCCCACTTTGCTTTGAACACAGTTTCCTGTATGCTGTTTTTCAGATCCGTGGTTTGAACAATGTCTGCGTCTAATTTTATGTCACAGACTTCGTAACCGTTGATACTCGCAATTGCTTGTGCGTACTTTGCCAAGGTTGCGTGGCCAGGTTGACTCCTGTAGAATTGGCTCCAATTTTGAAGCTGGAGTGATCCCCTGGAAAAATCGTACTGTGTCTGATGTGGTGGTGCAGCCCACTTTTGAGCTGCGTATGTGACTGACTCCAATGCTCCTTGAGCTGTTCTGTCACCCCAGACGTGGACTTGTTGTCCGTCTGGTTTTCTGGCCAGTATGTTTCTGACGTTGTGAGGTTCAGCTTCCTTTGATAGGTTGCAACTGTTGAGGGGCTGTTGATAGTACTCAGTATGAGTAACTATTTGCACCGTGTTGCCGTTACTGTGGTGCGGAGTTTGATCGTCGTACTCTATGCCTTGGGCAATAGGTATTTCTCCCAGTTCTGCGACGATTGCTATCTTGAAGAGTATATTTCGTAGTATATCTCCTTTCTCCGTCAGAAACGGTCTCTGACTGGGGGTAAAAGCGAGTCGCCTTCTAGGCGTCGACTTTTCCCCGTGTGCTGGTGCACGTCGGTCGGAATGTTTCCTCGACCGCTTTTGCTTGTCCACTGAGTGACAGCAAGTGAGAGGGTTAGTACGTTGGTTCGTACTAGAGCCTTTCGAGTAGCGTAATCCCAGGTTCTATAACTGCTGAGAAATATGGTGGGGTATTGTTCCCACAAGCTAGATCCGTATTGGTGGTGATAATATAATACGTGCGTGTATTATACTGTCGTGTTTATGTCGTGTGACTGTTAGGCCCAATGACTTACTCGTTGCCGGGTAAGCCACGTCTGGAGGTCAGTGACAATGCTCAGTTGAGCAGTGGTGTGGTGCTCGAAATTGTAGTTGGTGACTACGTGCTAACCGTCTGTTATGCTGCTCCCTTGTGGAGCCTCGACCGTGGCGTGTGTATGCACGCGTCGAGGGTGAAAAATTTCTCACGAAAGTGTGAAAAACTTATGGTATTATTATCTCAAAGAAAACAAAGGTTCAACTTGAAGAGATAACTGTGTTATGGGGAAAATAAATGTCCCGTGATACTTTCAATCTTCTAGAGATTGGTATGATACTGTGTGGTACTGTTGACTAGACAGTATGTGATATATTGGTGACTAGGCAATATATGGGAGTAGTACGTATGGTACTCTCGAAGTTTTCTGTGAAAACTTGATCCGAAAACTTGTTCGGAATTGATTCAGTTCACTGATTCAGATCAGTGACTGATTCAGACAATCTTGTGTCTGATTCTGTGTGCTTGATATCGGATTGAGATTTTACTCAGTCTGATTCAGTAATCTTACTTAATAAGATTTTTATTGCCTTATCTCTCGTGGAGACAGAGGGTGTGTTGTTAAACAAAGTCCGATACGAAAAATCTCGGCGTTTGATTCCTTTTATACGGAATTTGCCGACAAGTCTCGATCGTCTGTTTTTCATTCTATCTTTTCTTTTCCAGTTTGGAAAAATTTTCCAAAAACTTGGTAAGAAAACTTGGTAACTGATTCAGTTATACTGATTCAGATGCCCTCCTGATTCAGTAAACTGATTCAGACAGATAGAAGTTTTACAATCTGGAACTCCAGGTTCCAGCTTACAATAAGCGTCCTTGAAAGTTTAGTCGCTCTTCTAGTAACTTTTCTTCCATTTGACGCCCCTTCCTTCGGAACTTAATCAGTCCGGCCCGCTCCGGTGCCGGTCGTTCCATAGGCTGGTGCATAGTCCGTGATCTTGATCGCGACTGATGCCAGACCTTCTTCTTGGTCTCTTTCATAATTGGTAGCCACGCCCCCGTGGGCATCCGACATGTGCTGATGCCGAGTGTACTTATACGGTACTACAATGCCATATTTTTGGCATTGTTCTATTTTCTTGTTCTTGATAGTTCACGTTTTTCTTCATCTCACAACTCACCCCCCAGGATATACACCTTGGTAGGTGTATACCCTGATAAGTGAGATAGCGTGTAGACTGACGTTGGTTGTGAACGTTGCGTAGCTACCGAGGCCTCTACTCGGCCTTCGGTGGGGGAGTCTCTTGGTGTACTCCCCTATTTCCCTTGAGCATTTCTCCTAGTCGCTCTAAGTCGATCTTGGGTACGGCCTTGGTGAACATGTCCGAGTAATTTGCCTTGGTGTCCACGCGTCGAGTTGAAGTATGTCCCAACTTGACGGCCTCTCTTGAGTAGTGATAGTCCAACAAATAGAACTTGTTTCCATTCGTGACCATTTCTTGTTGGCTCAGTAGGGTTGCTTGGTCGTTGTCTCCAAGCATTGGTGTCGGTGCGGGTATGTATTCCTCCAGCTTCATTTCCATGAGAAGTTGTCTCATCCACATTACCGCTTTTGTGGCATGGCTCAGTGCCATGTATTCGTTATGAGACGAGGATATACCTACGTGATTGTGCTTCTTCGAGTTCCATTCGACGGGTCCGTTCATGAGTGTGATGACCCATCCGTATTGTGCCTTCCCATCAGTGGGGTCGGCCTTGTGACTTGAATCGTAGTAGCATTGAAGATAGGGGCATCCGTCCGAGCGGAATTTGATCCCCGTCTTCTTCTTGTGGTACATGTATTGTAGGATACGGCATGCACAATCCCATGCCCTTTTGTTGGGTTTAGACATGAGTCTGCATATTTGTGCCGTTCCGTACATGCACTCCGGAAAACAGTTCCGTGCTCCCCATAGGCATGCGCCAGCGATATTCTGGTATCCTTCCGCAAGGTAATGTTTATTTTCTTGCTCGGAAGATGCGTCTTGCCCGAGGTAGAGAAACTCTCCTACGGGCATTGGGGTTGTTGGCACGGTCTTTTTCATCTTGTCCTCGTAGAGCTTGTATGTCTCTTCCAGGAAGTCCGGTTGCGTTAGATGGATAGAAGTTACGTTGTTGGCTTCTTCCAAATCTCGTTGAATTCCAAGCATGAATCTTGGGTTGCCGTCCGTAATCTCAAACTCTTTTCGGTATTGGTCCTCGATGAATTTGAGGTCCTTGAGATCCGGTCCGGCTAACTCGATGTCATCCACATGACTCACGACATAGCTTAACACTCCCGTTTTGGGATTAGTTAGCATAGTGAGACACGGGTCTTGACGAGCTTGGTGATAGCCCCACTTCAGTACTTGCTTAAAGTGGCGAGCCATCCAGTTTTGTCTGTGCTCCGCCCAGCGGAATGCGCTTTGTGGGCATCCGTAGATCATTTTCTGGAGCACACCCATGAGTTCCTCTCCTGTTTGTGGGTGATACCGTCGGAGTCCGACGGGATACCTCAGTGGGATCCTCTCATGTGCGGGTGCCGGTGCCCATAGGTACGCCGTGCATATGTCGAACACGACTCGGTGTAGCCTCTTGTGGGTGATCACCGCTTGTAGCAGTCGGTTAGTTGCTAAAGTCGGTGCCGGTGCGAATGTGGTGTGGAAGTGTTCTCCAAACCGCATGTATTTCTTATGTCCTTGTACGACCTGACGCGCTTTGAACTTGTTCAGCGTTCCGTCGGGTAGGTACTTCACTTCGAAGATAAGTCTCATGGGCACCGGGGTGTGTGTGATTCCCATGTCTCTTATTTCTTTCAGTGTAAGATCATGTAGCATAGCCTCTCTTTTGTCGAAGGCGTCTAGCTCTTTGATGGTAGCTTCCATCCATTTTTCCCGGTCCGTCCGGCTGAATATCTTTTGGAAGTCTTGCGGCGCGATAATCTTCCCCGTGAGTGGGTGAATGATGCCGCCGTTGATGGTATTTGGCTTGTCCGATGATGCGAAGAAACGCCGTATTATATCTTGACGTGTCTCGTTCGGTGTTGTGCTCGTTCTGTATGCATGACAATCAAGTTCGTGGTAACCTTCTTGTATCATGATCATTTGTTGTTGATCGATCTTCTCCGGTAGTTCCGTGGTGATTCGTCCCAACTTGGTGTACATTGCATTCGATACTTGTTGAATCTGCATTACTTGCTTTATTGCTTGAGCGTTAGCCTTTTGGAGCTCGTCGAGCTCGCTTCTGTCGTCGTTTATTGCCACTAGTCTGTCCCATTCTGGACCTTGAGGTCTTGGGAAAGTGGTCCCCCCGTTGATTAGGAGTCTTTTGTTCCGTTTTGGGGAATTTTTCACCCCCCAAGGTGTCGAAAATTTAGCCCCGTAGATTGGTGACTCTGGATCTTCTTGTAGATCCCATGGTCCCCGATTGATGCCGTGTTCTCCGTATGTTTGACCCAGCCAATGATAATATGTCGAGCGATCTGTTGCTCGTTTGATTCTCATATGATCGCATAGTTCGATGAACGTCATGCGTTGATGTTTTGGTGTAGTCCAATACGCACATTCTTCGATGTTGCGTAGGTAGTGCGGCATGATTACTTGTTCACTCTTTTCAGAGGTGGTTACTTTGTCGTAATCCTTGTCCGAATCCCCATAACGTGACGACATTGTGTCGTCCTCTTGATGTAGAGAGTTGTCCGTTGTAAATACGCTACTCGGTGTGTCCTTGAGTGTCAAGGACTTGTTCCGCGAAGCCGGTGATTCGTGTTGGTGGGGCTCGCTTGATAGTTCAAGTGAGTCTTGTTCCTGGTGGTGTGCTGTCTCGCAGTCATCGCCACTCCTCTTGTGGTAGTAGTCCATGATGTTCTTATTGACGTCATGTCTCTCCTTTTTATTTTTAGCATGGTGTGCCGTCTTGCGGTCATCCTCCATCCTTTTATTCTTAGCATGGTGTGCCGTCTTGCGGTCATCCTCCATCCTGTTTTTAGTCTGGTGTGCCGTCTTGCGGTCATCATCCAGCTTTTTGTTCTTAGTCTGGTGTGCCGTCTTGCGGTCATCATCCAGCTTTTTGTTCTTAGTCTGGTGTGCCGTCTTGCGGTCATCATCCATCTTTTTGTTCTTAGCGTGGTGTGCCGTCTTGCGGTCATCGCCCACGTCTTTTTGGTAGTAGTCCATAATGTTTCTTTCGACATTATGACCCCCCTTTTGCTTATTCCTGATATCTTCGCGTCGTTTCGCCGCTTTGCGAAATGTTGCGATATCCGGATCTTTTTCCATGTAATCATATGGATTTGTGTCGCTTTCGTCATCTGATGATCCACGCTTGCTCCCTTTAGGTGGCATTGGCGTGTCTTCCTTCCGCGTTGGACCGCCTTTCGAAGGCGTCTCTTGTCGCGGGAACCGTGTTGGCATCTCATTTGAGTATGCTCCGTCTTCCATTGCATGCGTC
>Ga0209713_10002672_pt1 | contig 11120 bp, 3 predicted proteins | sample ArcOceMetagenome_3_FD_187444 | JGI IMG/M metagenome (GOLD analysis project Ga0209713, IMG submission 187444) | Marine eukaryotic phytoplankton communities from Arctic Ocean - Arctic Ocean- Svalbard ARC20M Metagenome (SPAdes) (version 2) | ecosystem: Environmental > Aquatic > Marine > Oceanic...
CCTCACGACCGCTACGAGCGGGCGCCGACCCGCGGACGCCCTAGTGCAGGGTGCTGGGGTAATCGCTGGCAAACGCGTCGCCTCAATAGCCTCAATAGCCGCATGCTTTATAGTCTTCGTGCGTGTAACGGAGCCGAGGTGCGTAGTTGAGGTAAGCTAACAGCGTTAAACCGTTAAACCGCTCAGACAAGAAACAGCGCGTCCCGGAAGCTCAATGGAAAATCACAGGGTGAGTAAGAGCACGATGATGATGATGATGATGATGATGATGATAGCTACCGCCTAAACAACTAAACGCAAGTAACACTGGTCCACTCAGGTCATCGAACATTTTTTGAGAGCACTCGGAGCACAAGCACCGCAGTCGCGTCACCCGAGTTCCAGGCCGCTTTCTTGCGCTGAACCTGCCTGAAAAGCTGAGATCCGGCCGCCGTCTTGCACAAGGAACCTGCCTCCAAACCTCCGCTCCACACATGGAGGTGACGGCCACCACCAAGCTGGGCGACATGCCGGACGAGCAGCTTCTTGAGATCATGTCGAAGGTGCCTCCACAATCGCTGGCGCAGCTGCGGCGCACGGGAGGCGACCTTGCGCGGCTGGCCAGCGAGGAGTCGCTCTGGGCCATGCACTGCAAGGCGATTGGGCTGAGCTCCCGGAACGACGCGCCGCCGCGGCTCTCGAGCCAGGCCAGATTCGCTCGCTACGCCGACAGCCTCTGCCACGAGTGCCGCAAGCCGACGCCTTACCAGTTTGTGCTGCTTCGCCGCCGGCTCTGCGAGGATTGCGAGAGGGAGCTCCCGCGCAAGTATCTGCTGTCCACGGCCAAGCAGCTCGTGCACACACGCTCGGCCGTGCAGGACCTCAACGCCACGCAGCAGGCGATGCTGTGGCCGATGCTCAAGAGCGTCGAGCTCAAGGGCTTCAGGTGGTACCTGCGCTCGCAGGCGATCGCGTGCGCCGAGGCGGTGCTGGAGGCCGACGCCGCCGCCGTCGAAGAGGCCGCCGGTGCTGAGGAGAAAGACGAGGCCGCCGCCGCGCTCGAGGATGCGCCCCTGGTGGGACCGGCGGCGGCGGAGGGAGCAGCGGTCACGACGGCGACGACGCGGGCAGAGGACGAGGCGGACGAAGTGGAGGAGGAGGCGGAGCGCGAGGAGCGCAGCGAGGAGCTGCATCCGGGCGCGGTGACCCGGGCGTGGGAGGAAGCGGCCGAAGCGCACCGGCGGCAGCAGACCCCGAAGGCGGCGGCCAAGGCGTCGGCGCGCGCCGCCCAGAAGGAGCACAAGAAGAAGGCGAAGCTCGAGGCGCGCGAGCGGCGGCAGGGCGTGCGGACCGAGGCGCACCCGAAGCAGCCGCGCTCGCCGGCCGAGGTCGCCAAGAAGCGCGCGTCCGCCAGCCACCACCGCGCGCACGCCGAGGGGAGTGCGTGGCAGATCGAGTACGACAAGCTGCAGGAGCTCTTCGGGGACGGCCTCGCGGGGCTGTCGGGCCTCGTGTTGGCCCGCGAGCGCGAGTGATGCGCCCACGGTCGTTGGCTGAATGTTTGGCAACTCAAACTTGTCAAACTTGTTTATTCCTTCACATTCACAGTTGCCATTTTGCATGCCGTTTTCGGCCGCGGACGCGTCGCGTGCTCTACCGACTCACTCACCATGGCGGCCATCGTTCGACGCATGTCGTCGTCGAAGCCACAGGCTCCCGAGAAGAGCGAGGTGCAAAAGGTCATGCAGGTCAAGTTCAAGGAGCTCGAGCAGGCGGGGAAGGCCGAGCGGCTAGACCTCGCAATGAAGCGCGGACCGTGCGCCGCTGCCGTCGCCCGGAGCCACTGCACACACGCGCCACGAAGACCGGCTGCATGCCCCCACCCCATGTGTGTGTGCAGGAGCGGCAGCTTCGGCATCGACCTCGCGCACTACGAGCATCTGTGCAACGTGATCACCGACACCGACCCCGATGCTCCGAACGAGCTCAAGAAGTTTGACGTCATCATCGCGGTCGGCGAGTTCTCGCTGATCAACGAGCGCATCGACACGCACATCCCACCTGGCGACCAGGTGCCGGTCACCATCTTCCGGACGTCACCAAAGGAGATCGACGAGCTCGTCAAGCTCTTCAGCAAGAAGAGCCCCGAGCGGCGCAGAGGCAGCGTCAAGACGCCAAAGGAGACGATGAAGACCGGCGCCGTCCTCGGACCGGGCCTTGCGTCCAGCCTCCAGGTGCCGGTGGACGGCCCTGCGTCAGCGACGCCCGGTGCTCAGGAGGGACTCGCCAGTCCGGCGACACCGGGCTCGGATGCGAGCGCGGAGACGACACCAGTGCAGCCGGGCGTGACCAAGAACCTAGGCGCCGTCACGCGTGCGCGGAAGGCGTCGGTCGAGAGGGGAGTGCGCTCGCTCTCCATTGAGGGCGAGTCGCCCAGCGGATCGGTTGCCTCGTCCGGCGCGGCGACCTCGCCTCGCTCGCCATGATCGCCGCGCGCTAACGGTGACCCGCAGCACGTGCGGTGGCCCGAGAGCTAGGTTTCGCCTCAACTCTCAATCAGCACTTTCAGTGATATTGTTACAGATATCCCGCGTGGTAAGTCGCCAGAGGTGTCTATATGCGTGACACGTGTCAATATGCGTGATGAATATTGTATTTGACGTTACAAAACGCCACCCGGGCAGAAAAGCCGTTGGCGGTCAGGGCTCACCTACGGCTTTACTGTGGAGGCTGTGAATGTTCGGATTATTCGTCTCGCTCCACAGGGCCAGCACCGTCATCAGAAGTCGCCATGGAGGTCGCATTCGGCCGCCAGGCGAGCACCATCGCGCCGTGACCGTGGCTCCTGCTGGTGACAGGGGGCTTCAAATGGCCGTAACCAAAGACTGTTGGCAGCTCATGGCCACCGCCGGGCGTCCAGGCAGCCCACAAGCGCTCGTGTATGCCATTAGGGTGATTGGGCAATGGAATTCGCAACCGATTGTACGCTTCGACGTAGCTTGTCAGGTTGCCAAGTGTGCGATAGTGCCAGCCTGCCGCGTCATACGATGATGGCTGAGGCCCAGTGATGTCGCTCAACACCGCAACGCTCGATCGTAGCAGCCACGGCAGCCACGGCTCGGAGTTGAACATTCTTGTGGCGATCTGGGAGGGCCGCAGAGGGCGGGTTCCGTGTGAGAGGGGCGAGGGGCGAGGGGCGAGGGGCGGGCAGGGGATGGCCGAACGGCGAGGCGTGGGTTGCACCTCGGCCGCCTTGAAGATGCTCACGTGCTGCCGACCACCGAGCAGCCGGTCCATCTCGGGCAAATCACCGCCAGACTCCTCGAAAGCGTGCTCGAGGTAGGTGACTCGAGTTGTGTCGGTGATCAGCGTCAGCCCCGTGGATCCATGCGTCTCGAGGCCGGTCAGGTTATGCCCGAGCGCCGCAAGGCTGGCGACGAGCACCGGCAGCACGCCGAGGCTCGCGTTGATGCCGGCTGCTGGCGTCATTGAGAACCACCGCGTCATGTATGTGGTCTCCGTCCAAGCGAAGAAGTGGGCCTCCCACGAGTTGAAGTATTCGCGCAGCGTCTCGAGCGCGAAGCTGCGGCACTCTGCGCTCAGAAAGCACTCGGGGTCACCCAAGGGCAGCTTGGAGACAATGATGTAGTGCGGCGCATCGGGCACGAGCGCCGTCGCGGTGAGCAGGTCGGCGCCGCCAAACGGGTAGAAGCATGGCAGCCCGCTCAGCCGCATCGGCACGTGACGCCGCACGAGACCGCCCAGCAGCTCACGGTGGTGCGCCAGGGTGGTGCCGTCGCTGCGCCTGCGCCGCAGAATGCCACCGTTGAAGCCCCGGCTCGGCACGCTCATTGCCTCGTCGAGCTCCGCCATCCAGACCTGCATTGCACGTCGCAGCTGCGCCTTGCGACGGCTCGCTGCGCACGTCGTCCGCCTGCGCCACGAGCTCCAGTTGCCCAACAGAGGCCGGTTGAGCCACTGCATGTAGTTTTTGCCCACCCAATTCAACCAGCCGGTGTAGGGCACAAACACCTTGCCCTGGAACAGCGTCTCGTCCCCGGTCATCGCATAGCCCGCGCAGCCCGCACCAAGGGCTGCGCACCGTGCCTGCATCTCCGCCACGCTAAGGCCACGCAGAAAGCCGCGTGCATCGCTGCCAGCACATAACGGAGACGTCGTATCGTTCCAAGCAAACCAGGGAGTTTGGCGGCATGGCGCTAGGCCGCAAGATGTCTGGTTGGCCCACGGCAGGCCAACCACGTCGGCTGGATCGTCCAGTCCACATCGGCGGTTGTAGTGTTGGCCGATCGGTGCGAGCAGCTCGTAGCTGTAGCAAGGCTCGGAGGCAACCGCGCTGGGAGGCATATACTCGTGGCGTTCGAACTGTAATGCAGAACACTCAGCAACCCAACGGAAACCGAGCGTAGAACATTGAAAATAGCAATGGCTAGTTTGCCAGTACAGGCGGGCCATTCATCCACCTAATCATTCCCACCGGTGGTCCGTCCCCTCAAGCCAAGCAGGAGACGAAATAACGACGAAATCGTACCTTCAGCTCATTGCCTCTGGTCCTGCGTTTTTTGTTGACTGTTACATGCCATCTACATGCATCTTTTCAGGCGGCCTCACCAAAACAGCGCCGGGTACTCTGCAGCGACACCGCCAATGGTGATTTGGGCAAAGTGCCCTCACGGCGAGGCTCTCCGCACGCCACATCGACGTGGCGTTGTAGCACGTCTGCCCCGTGCCACCACTTCCACGTGCGCCCTCGCGGCAGCGAGCAGCACCCGGAACCGAAGACATCGAAAGGAACTACTCCCGATCGGAACGGTCGTCCTCCTCTCATCGCTGTTGGTCCAAGGATGCGCGGCGCAGGAGCCGCCTCCCTCGGCAACCCCATCACCACCTCCGCCCCCGCCCCCCCTGCCGCCAGTCGTCCCATTCGCCGACTGCGACGCCGGTACCGCCTGTGGTGCGTGCCTGATCGCCATCAGGCCCGACGAATGCCCAACCTACATCGACGGCCGGCTCTCCATCACCGACATATACCGGTGCGAACAGACCGTTGGCGACTTTATCTACACGAGAGGTCAGAGCCACCGACTAGGCAGCCTCTGCGTGCACGACGAGCCGCTGAGTGACAGGCTCTATCCCGGCAACTCGTTCCGCTCCTGCGGCACGTCCCCCATCAACAACTGCCCCGACCTCGTCAACGCCACGCACGCAATCGGCTCCTCGTACGGGATGCCCCCGCCCACGAGCATGTACCGGGTCGCATACTTGGGCGCGATGCCGCCCGCGCCACCGCTGCCGCCTCCGGTGCCCCCGCTGGGGCAGTGCGACGCAGGGCAGACGTGCGACGCGTGCCTAATGGCGGTCGACGTCTGCCCGACGTACGCCAACGGCTCCCTCTGGCTCAACGGCGTCAAGCAGGTGGAAGTCACCTCCTGCGACTACGCCATGCAGTATTTTCACGACGGCCAGTATAGATTCTTGGAGAACAGGTTCCTCTGCACCCACAAGGCGCCAACGTCATCGCGCCATTACTGCGGCACGTCGGAGATCAGCAACTGCCCCGGGCTCGCATCGCATTCGATCCACATCGGCATCGGAGGAACCGAGTATCATTATAGGCTGGGCAATTTGTCGCACCTGTACCGCATCTCCGACGCGGCCTCCCCACCGCCTCCCGCCCCGCCGCCGTACCCGCCAGACAGGGCGCCGCTGCCTCCACCCCCGCCCCCACCCCCGCCTCGCACGGGCTGTGGCTACCGCGTCGAGTCGGCTGGATTCCAGCAGGGCGATTTCCTGCGCTTCTACGTCGGTGGCACACGCCGGAACGTCGGCACGATGGGTCGCGGCTTCAACATCGCCATCGTGGACCCGTCAAACTACAGTGTGATCCCCGTCGGTGGCGACGACGCGAAGGCCTTTGACACGCACGACCCGTCGGCATCGTCCAACGCGTCAGCCGCCATGCGCGCCTACATGGCACGCATCAGCGTCGAATTCAGCGGCCGCGTCGTGCTCGTCGGCGTGAAGGACGAGGCGAGTACCAGCCTGGAGGCGACGACTCTCGCCAAGCTGCGCGAGGTGACGGGCTTCAGCCTGTCGTTCGATTCGCCGCACTCTCACCGACTCGGCCTGGCAATCATCGCCGAGCTCGGTGCCGCTTCGGGCCGGCTGCTCGCGCAGGACGTCTCCAGCACCGAGTGGACGCCCGCCGTCGCGGAATGGCTGCACGACGAGTGCAAGCCGCCCCCGCCCCCGCACCCGCCGGGAGAGGCGCCGCTGCCCATGCCCCCCGCCGCGCCGCCGCCGTTTGGCGAGGTCTGCGAGATGGTCGACTTTGACGAGAGCGGCAGCATGGGAGACTACATGGGCGGCTGGGCACTGTCCATCAGCAACGAGTGCTGGGGCGACAATCACAGTCCATCAGCAACAGTCGCTGCAGGCTGTCACACACTCAGCCGGTCGGAATGCTGCGACCACGTGGATGGCCGGAGCAATTATGCGGGCTCGCCGTGCGTCCCAGCAGTCCACGGTCAGACGTTCGGAGACGACGAAAACGAATGTGAGCCGGATGCCTATGGTCCACGTTGGCGATGGCCGGGCATCGTCGGCTCGTGCCCCGACGGCTGCACCGACGCCAACAGCACGTGGAACCAGAGCGCACCAGGCAGCGGCGTGCGACCGGGCGTCCTGCAGGTGCACATCAACAACGCATCCTCGGCATACCGCGTCCAGCTGAGGCACACGTTTGGCACGTACAACACCAGGGAGCCGTCGCGCAGCTACAGGCTGTCGTGGTCCATGCGGGTGCCAGTCCCGAGCTCCTTCACGGTGAGCCACAGGTGCTGCGGCGATTCTAGCACGTGGCTCTCGTACACGCGCGTTTCCTACCCGGCCTCCACATGGACGAGCGCGTCGATGGACTTCACGACGGTGGGCGACAACGGTGACGACTATGTCACCATCGACCTGGCCGAGCTCGTTGGCACCATCGAGATTGACGAGCTGCGGTTGGACTGCCTGCCGTACCCACCGGCACCGCCGCCGTCGCCGCCGCCGTCATCACCACCCAGCCCGCCGCAGCCTCCCAGCCCGCCGCAGCCTCCGAGCCCACCGCCTCGGCCGCCGCTCGCGCCGCACGCCTCGGCGCCCAAGCTCGCGTGCCGCACCGCCAAGCTTTCGGCGGGCGCGAGCCACACATGCACCATCCTTGGCTCGGGCACCGCCAAGTGCTGGGGCGCCGGTTCATACGGCCGCCTCGGCAACGACAGCGAGACCAGCGCGGGAGACGGCAACGGCACGGCGATGGCAAATCTGGGCGGCATCGAGCTGGGCGGCACGCCGATTGCCATCTCGGCCGGATGGTACCACACCTGCGCCATCCTCGAAGGCGGAGACGCCCTGTGCTGGGGCCGCGGTCGACTCGACGCTCCGAGCTTAACAGGCTTCCTGGGCACCGGCAGCGCCGACAGCGTGGGCGACGGCCGTGCAGGCTCGACTTCGATGGCCAATTTGACCGCCATCAACCTGGGCGCTCCGGCTATCGCCATCTCCACCGCCAAGAGCCACACGTGCGTCATCCTCGCCAACGATGGCGCAGTCAAGTGCTTTGGAAATGGCGCGAGCGGCAGGCTCGGCGACGACGCAGATGGTGGCGTCTGGGGCAGCACGCCTGCGAGCATGGCGAGCCTCGTGCCCGTTGCGCTCCACCGGCCCGCCATCGCCATCGCCACGAGCGATGGGCACAACTGTGTGCTCCTCGACGACGGCGGAGTCAAGTGCTTTGGATTTTCGAACCTAGGGCAACTCGGCTGCGACTGCGGCTACATGGACGATACGCCCAGCAACGTGGCCAACGCGAGCACCGTCAACCTCGGCGCCAGTGCCACTGCCATCGCGGTGGCTATGGGACAGAGCTGCGCGCTGCTCGTGACGGGCGGCGTCAAGTGTTGGGGCCGCACTGACTTCCTCGGCTACGACGGCACCATCATCGACGTCGGCCGTGGTGACAGCTCAAGGCCGATGGCCGACCTGCCCACGATCAACCTCGGCGCCCCAGCCATCGCCATCACCTCTTCCGGCAGCAGCACGGCTTCATGCCACACCTGCGCCCTGCTCGACACCGGCGGAGTCAAGTGCTGGGGCGCAGGGACATCTGGGCAGCTGGGCTTTGACCCCACGACCATCGGCAATGGCGACGAGATCGCCGGCAACTCGGCAGGCGAGATGGCGGCGCTGCCCGAGATCGACCTGAGCGACGGCAACGGCGTGCGCCGCAACGCGCTCGCCATCTCGGCCGGCCATGAGCACACCTGCGTGGTCGTCGACACGGGCGAGCTCATCTGCTTCGGACTCGGCGCCTCAGGGCAGCTCGGCTCCGACGCCAACCACAGCACGGGCTCGGCACTCGGCGCGCAGTTTGAGAGCCTGCCCGCCGTGCCGCTCGGTGACATTGTCAACGTCTGCCCGATGCCGCCGTCTGCGCCACCCCTTCCGCCGCAAGCGCCGCCGCCGTACGCCTTTCCCGATAAGGCCGCGCTGCAAGGCGCCATCGACGAGTGGATCGCCAACGCGACCATCGCAGCGCAGATCTACGGCCCGATCGCGGACTGGAACGTGGGCGCGGTGACCGACGGCGACGAGCTCTTCAAGGACAAGACGACGTTCAACGAGGCAATCGGCGGGTGGGACACGTCGCAGATGACGTCGATGGGCTCCATGTTCTACAATGCGAGCGCCTTCAATCAGTCGCTCGCCTTCAACACCTCCGGCGTGACTCAAATGACGGGCATGTTTTGCTGGGCGACCAGTTTCGACCAGCCACTCGCATTCGACACTTCCGGCGTGACCAGCATGTTCATGATGTTCTACCGGGCGAGCAATTTTGACCAGCCGATCGCCTTCGACACTTCGAGCGTGGTGACAATGGACCGAATGTTCTCGCTTGCGGTCCGCTTCAACCAGCCGCTCGAGCTCAACACCTCGCTCGTGGCCGGCATGTCTCAGATGTTGGAGTCGGCGTCGCAGTTCGACCGACCCGTTGACTTTGACACCTCCAGTGTGACGACCATGAACGCCATGTTTCGACACGCGGTCAAGTTCAACCAGCCGCTCGAGCTCAACACCTCGCTCGTGACCGACATGCAGAACATGTTCGACAATGCCAACATCAACCAGCCGCTCACCTTCGACACATCTCACGTGCGCACCATGCGGCAGATGTTCACGGGCGCAGCCTCGTTCAACCAGCCGCTCGCCTTCTCCGACACGTCGAGTGTGACCGACATGTCGCAGATGTTCTTTTTAGCAACTGCGTTCAACCAGGAGCTGGCCATGAACAGCTCGAGCGTCACCGACACGTCGGCCATGTTCAACGGAGCGAGCAGCTTCAACCAGCCGCTTAGTCTCGACACCTCGCGCGTGACCAGGATGGACTATATGTTCACGGGCGCGAGCAGCTTCGACCACCCACTCGTTCTCGACACCTCCAGCGTGACCGATATGTTCTGCATGTTCTGCAGTGCGACCAAATTCAACCAGCCGCTCCCCCTAAACACGTCGCGCGTCACCTCCATGAACTGGATGTTCAGACACGCAACTGCATTCGATCGACCAGTCGACTTCGACACGTCCAGCGTGACCAACATGCAGGAGATGTTCTCTGGCGCAACGGCGCTGACTCCGTGCACCAAGCACCTGATCCACAACGTGTTCTCGTCGCACCCCAACTGGACGTACTCCGACTGGGGCAACGGAAACTGCCCGCCGCCCGCCGCACCGCCGCCGCTGTCCCCGCCCAGCCCGCCGCCGTACGCCTTCACCGACAAGGCCGCGCTGCAGACCGCCATCGACGAGTGGATTGCCAACGCCACCAACGCGGTGCAGACCTACGGCCCGATTGCGGACTGGAACGTGGGCGCGGTGACCGACGGCGCGGATCTCTTCAAGGACAAGACGACGTTCAACGAGGCAATCGGCGGGTGGGACACGTCGCAGATGACGTCGATGGACCGTATGTTCTACGATGCGCGCAACTTTGACCAGCCACTTACCCTCGACACCGCCAGCGTGACCAGCATGGAGAGGATGTTCATTGGAGCGAGTAGTTTGAATCAGTCACTCGTGTTCTCCGACACATCCGGCGTCACCAGCATGTACAAAATGTTCGATGCAGCGAGCCGCTTCAACCAGCCACTCACCCTCGACACCGCCAGCGTGACCACCATGGAAGGCATGTTCAACGGAGCGAGCAACTTTGACCAGACGCTTGCCCTGGACACTTCACGCGTAGTGACCATGAGACGGATGTTCTACCAAGCGAGCCGCTTCGACCAGCCGCTCGCCCTGTCCGACACTTCTCGCGTGACCAGCATGAATGCGATGTTCAGCGGAGCGAGCAGCTTCAATCAGCCACTCGCCATAAACACCACCGGCGTGACGAGCATGGTCGAAATGTTCGATGGCGCGGCCAGTTTCAACCAGCCACTCACCCTCGACACCGCCAGCGTGACCACCATGGAAGGCATGTTCAACGGAGCGAGCAACTTTGACCAGCCGGTTGCCTTTGACACTTCCCGGGTTGTCAACCTGAACAAAATGTTCCGGAAAACGACACGCTTCAACCAGCCACTCCTTTTTGACACCTCGCGCGTCGTCACCATGTCGGCTACCTTCCGTGACGCATCAAGCTTCGACCAGCCGCTCGACTGGAATGTCTCGGCAGTCGCCTGCGCCCATAACACACATTGGAACGGAGGTCTGCACCCCTGTGGCGTCAGACTGCCGGTGGGGGTGTCTGCTGGTGGACTCGCGACACAACAAGTCCATGGCTTTGAGCAAATGTTCCTCGACACCTACTCGCTCGCGCCGTGCACCAAGCACCTCATTCACAACGTCTTCTCGACCAACCCCAACTGGGGTCCCCAGGGTCACGACGACTGGGGAGATGGCAGCTGCCCGCCACCGTCAGTACCACCGCCAAGCTCGCCACCGCCACCGTCGCCACCTCCATCGCCGCCGCCGCCATCACCTCCCCCGCCTTCGCCGCCGCCTCCGTCACCGCCACCGGCGCCTCCGCCCCCATCCACCCCACCTCCCTCGCCCCCACCTTCACCACCCCCACCCTCGCC